>Ga0070740_10003082_pt1 | contig 18252 bp, 17 predicted proteins | sample Coa_R2_FD_67286 | JGI IMG/M metagenome (GOLD analysis project Ga0070740, IMG submission 67286) | Surface soil microbial communities from Centralia Pennsylvania, which are recovering from an underground coalmine fire - Coalmine... | ecosystem: Environmental > Terrestrial > Soil > Unclassified ...
ATCGACGACATGGACGGGCTGCGCAAGGTGCCCGAAAGCGTCCCCAATCGCGAGCAGACGGCGGCCTATATCGGCCAGCCGGTCTCCCGCATCCCCGACCCCTTCGGATGCTGCCGCAGCTTCTCCGCCCATATGGTCGGCCTGCTCATCGACTTCCTCAAGCCGGTGGCGGTCGAGTACGAGCTGATGCTGTCGAGCGAGACTTACGCCGGCGGGCGCTTCGACGCAGCGCTGAGCCTGATCCTGGAGCGGCATCGCGAGATTATCGACATCGTGGCGCCGACGCTGCGCGGCGACAACCGCACCCATTGGTCGCCCTTCATGCCGATTTGCCCCGCTTGCGGGCAGGTCAACTCGACCCTGGTCACGGCCTATCATCCGGAGCGCCGCACAGTGGAGTTCTCCTGCGAGCGCACTTTCGGCGGCTCGCACGGATGCGGCTTTAAGGGCGAGCAAAGCGTGCTCGGCGGCAAGGCCAAGGTGCAATGGAAGGTGGACTGGGCGCTGCGATGGTTCGCGCTGCGGGTGGACTACGAATTGTACGGCAAGGATCTGATCGACTCGGCGCGGCTGTCGGGGCAAATTGTGCGGCTTTTGGGCGGAGTGCCGCCGCTGGGTTTCGCCTACGAGATGTTCCTGGACGAGGAGGGGCGCAAGGTCTCCAAGTCAATCGGCCGCGGTGTGACCGTCGAGCAATGGCTGCGCTACGCGCCAATCGAGGTGCTCAAGTATTTCCTGATCCTCAATCCGCGCCGCGCCCGCAAGCTGTTCCTGGAATCGATTCCGCAGTACGTCGATGAGTACCTGGAAGAGCTGCGCAAGTGGGAGCAGGCCGACGCCGGGCACCGCCGCCTCTCGGCGCTGGACTTCGTGCTGCAGCCCGACAGCGTCAAGCGCTTCCGAACCGAATTGAGCTACGGGCTGATCATGAACCTGGTGTCGGCGCTGGGCACCTCCGATCCCGAACTGATCTGGAGCTACCTGACCCACTATGACCCGGGTATCACCTCCGATGAGCAAACCAGGACGCTGGCCGGAACACTAGTGAATTGCGCGCTGAACTTCTACCGCGACTTCGTCGAACCGACCAAGCATCGCCACACCCCCGACGCCACCGAACGCCAACAGATCGACGAAATCGTAAACTACCTGTCGCATCATCCCGAGGCGTCCGCCGAGGAAATCGAAAAACAGCTCTACGAGGTAGGCCGCCGCTACTACGACAAGCCCGGCAAAATTTTCCCGCTTCTGTACAAGGTCCTGCTCGGCCAAAAGCAAGGCCCCCGCCTGGGCGTGTTCATCAAGCTCGCCACGCCCCAGCGCATCGTCAAGCTGCTGCAGGAAGCTCAGCCGGCCGCCTGAAGTCATTTGTCGGCGACATAAAGGCCGACGTCAGAAAAAAGAGAGCTAACGTTTCGCTCTCGTGCTGGATGACAACCAACGGTGGCGGGTTGATCCTCGCCGTGTCCGACACGCAATGAGCGCCGACCTCCTCCTAATCGCGCCGGCCGCCGCGTGACGTACTGTCGGCCTACCTTGATGAGCCCGCTTGTTTAATCTCGATCAGCAGGGCGTTAACGCCCTGGTTGCCGGACTCGAATTCGCGAGCGCCGGCGGGGAGCCATGCAGCCTTGCCGGTCTTGCGCTCCACCACCGAGGTCTCGCCGTTGGTCCGCTTGAGTTTGGATTCATAATCGATCAGCGGCACGACCACCGCACCATTCAGCTCATGCACCTGCACTTTGGCGTTCGGCGCCACCGTGACATGCAGCACACGTACGTGCTCGTTTTCCAGCTCCACCTTGAAATGGGCCGGATCGGTTTTGGCTGGATCCTGCGCCCGCGCTGTCAGCGCAAAGAGCCCGACCATGACGACAGCAAACACGGTTGACGCCGTCCTCTTCATTTTTTCCTCCTCGACATTGGCCCATACCGGGCTTCGGACGGCAAAATATCATGGGCTGATACCGCGACCGAAGCTGGAGGCGTGACGCTCCTTTCCTGGCGCGCCCGGCTCAGGACGACAGACAAAATCATGGCACCACGCAAAGAAACGGTGGAGGGGCGGCTCTACGCTACATGTACCGTTACCCGATTCGCTGCGGTGGACCTGCGCATCGAATTGAGCGATAAGCTCGGGGTGGGGTGGCGGCGAGTGCATCGAAAAAGAGGGCTATCACGATGTCCATCCAGACCGGCGCGGGCGAGTTCGTCTACGAGATGGTCGAGGACTGGTGCGAATTGCCGGGCGGCGGCTTGTGCGACGTTGCCGGGGTGGGCGTCGACGCTCGCGGCAACGTCTACCTGTTCAACCGCGGCGAACGCCCGGTGATCGTGCTGGATTCCCAAGGGGAGTTTCTGCATAGCTGGGGCGATGCCCGGATGTTCCCGCGCGCGCACGCCGTGACGATGGGCCCCGACGATACCATCTGGCTGACCGACGTGTACGATCACACCGCCCGGCAGTGCACGCTGGACGGCAAGGTCCTGATGACCATCGGCATCAGCGGCAGGGCCGCGCCGGCGATGAGCGGCGAGCCGTTCAACCAATGCACCCACGTCGCCATCCATCCGCATACCGGCGAGATCTTCGTCTCCGACGGATATCTCAACGCCAGGGTGCACAAATACTCGCCCGACGGGCGGCTGCTCTACTCGTGGGGCGAGCCGGGCAACGAGCCCGGCCAGTTCAATCTGCCTCACAACATCTGCACCGACCGCGACGGCTACGTTTACGTCGCCGACCGCCACAATAACCGCGTGCAGGTGTTTACGCCCAATGGTAGAGTCGAGCATGTCTGGACCGGAATGGCGATGCCGTGCGGGATGTGTATCGACACGCGCAGCGCCGAACAATTGTGTTATATCGGCGAACTCAGCTCGGTGTGGTGGACGCGCGGGATGGGCGAGTTCTGGCAGGCCTACAATCGGCCCGGGATGGGGCCCCGAATCAGCATCTACAGCCTGGACGGAAGACTGCAGGCCAAGCTGTGCGACAACGGCCAGGGCGAAGGCCCCGGTCAGTTGATCGCTCCGCACGGCATCGCGGTCAGCGCCGAGGGCGATATCTACGTGGCCGAAGTTTCCTGGAGCATCTTCGGCCGCACACTCAAGACTCCGCGACCGGTGCGCAATTTCCTCAAGCTGGTCAAGCTGCGCAAGTCACCTCGGGAAGAGCAGCCGCTATGAATCGGAAGGTTTCCGCGCTGTCCGATTTCATCGCGGCGATGAAGGAGGTTGCGGCGCGCAGCGCAACCGACGACGACGTGATGAGCAGGCTGACCCAGCCGGCGCTGCGCCTGGCGGCGGAGCGCTCATGGGTCGAGCGGCGGCGGGCGGAGCTCGTGCCGGGCCGCAACCTGGTTTACGAAGAGCCCGATCACTGTCTTGCGATCCTGCTGGTGAGATGGCGTGCCGGCAGCCGCGCGCCCGCCCATGACCACGGCACCTGGGCGCTGATCGCCGGAGTCGAGGGCGAGGAAATCAACACTTTGTGGCGGCGCGTCGATGACGGCAGCCGCGCGGGTTTCGCGCAGCTCGAGGCGACCTCGCAGGTGGCGGTCGGACCAGGCCGGATACTGCGCATCGGCGCGCGCGACATCCATACGGTCAACACTCCGCATCCGGCGCTGGCGGTCCATATCTATGGCAGGAACCCGGAATACATCGAACGCAACATCTTCGATCCGATTGGCAGGACGGTGCGGCGGGTCAGGTTTTAGTCCGCGGCATCGGAAGTCGAGAAAGGAGTGTGAACCATGGCCAAGCTCGATTACGACCGGTTGCCGAAATTCTCGGAGCTGCCGATCAAGCCGGGAGCGCCCGAGGGTTCCAGTTGGGGCGTGTTCGGCGACGACGATCAGATAGGATGCTTCAACTTCCTGACCCCGCAGGGAATCGTCGAAGCGGCGCGCCTGGTGCGCCAGGGCAAGGTCTTCAGGCTCGACAATCCGATCAACTACGCCAGTCCGCCGCTGGGCGGGCGCGCCGTCACAGCACACACCGTGGTCAGTCACGAGAACCTGGGGATGCTGGGCTTCGACGATCTGCTGGATAACTACAACACGCAGGAAGGCAGCCAATGGGACGGACTCAAGCACGTCGGCCATACGCGGCTGCAGGCGTTTTACAACGGCGCCACGGTGGAGGACGTCAAGCAAAACCGCAAGCTGGGCGTGGAAAACTGGAAGGACCGGATTATCGGGCGCGGCCTGCTGATCGACGTCTATCGCTATTGCACGCAGGCGGGCCGCTCGATCGATCCGCTTTCGGCCGAAAAGTACACGGTCGATGAACTCAAGGGCGCCCTCAAGGCACAGCGCTCAAAGCTCAAGCCCGGCAGCGTCGTGCTGGTGCGCACCGGATGGATGCAGGCCTATCTCAACGCGCCCGCCGAGGTTAAGCAGGCGATGGGCGTGCTGGAAAACGTACACGCCTGCGGCCTGGAGGCGAGCCGCGAGATGGCGGCCTGGCTGTGGGACAATCGCGTGGCGGCGATCGGCTCGGACACCTTCGCGGTCGAGGCCTTTCCCTTCGACTTCCAGGATGAAGGCACCCTGCATATCCGCGCGCTGCCGCTGCTGGGACTGTCGCTGGGCGAGCAATTCAACCTGGAAGCGCTGGCCGAGGATTGCGCAAGCGACGGACGCTACGAGTTCATGCTGGTATCGGTGCCGCTGTACGTAATTGGCGGTTACGCCTCGCCGCCCAACGCGGTGGCGATCAAATAGGGCGGGTTGCGGAAGCGCGGCGCTCCTTTTGCGCCGGCTTAGAGAAATTCCGCGAACACCGAATCCGCCAGCTCCAGGCCGCGATCGCTGAGCCTGATGCGATCGCCTTCGCGCAGCAGCAATCCGCCCTCGAGCAGGCGGTCCAGAGGCGGGCCGAAATGTTCCTGGAACGTGACGCCGAATCGATCGGCGAAGCGGCGCAGGTCAAGCCCCTCGGTCAGGCGCAGATTGAGAAACGTGAACTCCGATGCGCTCGTCGCCGCGTCGGGGGTTTCGCTGCCGGCCTCGGCGATACCGCTGTGCAGGGCCTTGCCGATGTAGGCGGCGGGCAGCCGCTCGTTCCACCATCGGCGGCCCCTGGGGCCGTCGGCCGCATAGCTGTGCGCGCCGGCACCGATTCCGAGGTATGATTCGCCGCGCCAGTAGGTCAGATTGTGGCGCGCTTCGCCTCCGGGACGCGCGTAATTGGAAATCTCGTACATCGCGTAGCCGCGGTGGGGCAGTTCGCGGCGCACCATCGCGTACATCAGGGCCTGCTGCTCTTCGGGCAACGCGCGCATCCGGCCCGCCTTGAGCGCCGCGCCGAACGCCGTGCCTTCCTCGAAGGTCAGATTGTAGGCCGAGATGTGCTCGGGCCCCAGCGCGGCAGCGGCCGCGATATCATTGGCGACGTCGTCGAGGCTCTGGCCGGGCACAGCGAAAATCAGGTCGAGATTGAGCCGGGCGAATCCCGCCGCGCGCGCCTGTTCGACCGCCACAACCGTCTGCTCCGCGGTATGAATCCGGCCCAGGAATCGAAGCGTGGAAGGATTGAAGGATTGCGCGCCGAAGCTGATGCGATTGATGCCCGCCGCGCGCATCCCGCGCAGCTTGTCTGCATCGACGGTGCCGGGATTGGCCTCGGCGGTGATTTCAGCGCCGCTTTGGAGACCGAACAAGCGGCCGGCCTCGTCAAGCACGCGCCCCAGCGAGGCAGCCTTGAACAGCGAGGGCGTGCCGCCGCCGAAAAAGACGGTCCGAATCGGGTTGCCCGCCCAGGGCATCTGGGCCGCGCGCGCCCGCAGCTCGACAATCAACGCCTGGGTGTAATCCGCTTCCGGCCAGCCCCTGGCCGCGTAAGAATTGAAGTCGCAGTAGGGGCATTTGGACTCACAATACGGAATATGCACATAGAGCGAAAAGCTCACCCTTTCCAGTTTATGTCCGCAAACCGACCGGCGCCACCGGGCCGACGCTACTCCGCGGCGTGCCCTGCGGTTATACTCGATTGACCGCGGACGGTTAGGGCGTTGAGACAGAACATTCAGTTGGGGCGAGAGGCGGCAGGCGGAATGCGGGACACGGGCAGTGCCGCGGGCAGCGGCAGCAAGCCCGGCGCGGCGGCGCAATCGGGCTTCAAGATGGCGAGCCTGGTGGCGTCGGGGATGCTGCTCAGCCGCATCGCCGGGCTGGTGCGAGAAAGCGTCTTCGCCCATTTCTTCGGCAATTCGGACGCCGCCGACGCGTTCAAAGCGGCCTTCCGAATCCCCAACATTCTGCAGAATCTGTTCGGTGAAGGAGTGCTGTCGGCCTCCTTTATTCCGGTTTACAGCCGCTTGTTGGGCGCGGGTGACGAAGAGCACGCCAACGCCCTGGCCTGGACGCTGGGCGCAATCCTGAGCCTCACCATTTCGCTGCTGGTGCTGCTAGGCGTGGCGGCCGCACCCTACCTGATCGACGCCATCGCACCCGGCTTTCACGGCGCCAAGCGCGAACTGACGGTGTTGCTGGTGCGGATCCTGTTTCCCGGCGCGGGATTGCTGGTGATGTCGGCATGGTGCCTGGGCGTGCTCAACAGCCATCACCGGTTCTTCGCCTCCTATACCGCGCCGGTGGCGTGGAACCTGGCGATCATCGCCTTCCTGCTCTATTACGGACCTCATCGCGGCCAGAACCGCCTCGCGTTACTGACCGCGTGGGGATCGGTGGTGGGCTCGGCGCTGCAGGTCGGCGTGCAGGTGCCGCAGGCGATGCGCCTGGCGGGACGGCTGCGCGTTGATTTCCGTCGCACGGTCGACGCGCTGCGGGCGGTGCTCAACAACTTCCTTCCGATCGTGACCGGACGCGGCGTGGTGCAGATCAGTGCCTACATCGATAATCTGCTGGCCAGCCTGCTGCCGACCGGCGCGGTGGCGGCGCTCAACTACGCGCAGATCCTTTATCTGCTGCCGGTCAGCCTGTTCGGGATGTCGGTGGCGGCGGCGGAGTTGCCCGGCATGTCGCGCGCCAGCGGCACTCCGGAAGAGGTCGCGCGAATTTTGCGCGGACGCCTCAACGTCGGATTGCGCCAAATCGCGTTCTTCGTCATCCCCTCGGCGGCCGCGTTCGTGTTTTTGGGCGATGTGATCGCGGGCGCGATCTTTCAGTCCGGGCATTTCACCCGCGCCGACGCGATCTACGTGTGGGGAATTCTGGCCGGCTCGGCGGTGGGATTGCTGGCGGTGACGATGGGCCGTCTGTACTCTTCCGCCTTCTATGCATTGTGGGACACGCGCACGCCGCTTAAGTTCGCGGTCCTTCGCGTGCTGCTGACGCTGGCGCTAGGTTACTACTGCGCCCTGTATCTGCCCGCCACTCTCGGCATCGACCGGCGCTGGGGCGTGGCGGGGCTGACCGCGTCGGCGGGCCTGGCCGGATGGGTGGAGTTCTCGCTGCTGCGCTACTCGCTCAACCATCGGATTGGCAAGAGCGGACTGCAGCGCAAGCTGTTGGTGGAGTTGTGGGCGATGGCGCTGGCGGCATCGGTAGCGGGATTTGCCCTCAAGCTGGGTCTGCACGGCCACGGCCCCAAGCTGGTGGCGCTGGCGGTGATCCCGCTCTTCGGCGCCGTCTATTTCGGGCTGGCCTGGATGTTCGGCATCGAGGAACTCAACCTGTTGATGGCAAGGATCCTGCCGCGCCTTGCCGTGCGGCGCCAATCGGACTGACGGTGCGCCGGGGCGGCCGCACGCTATTGACTGCAAGGCGCTCGATATAAAGTATCGTGCAGAACAATCGGCCGGCGCCCGCTTGAGTTCCGGGTCCGGCGCCGCGAAGCGTTGTTTTTCAGAGGAGAAAAAATCCAAAATGGCGCTCAGGACCGCAGAGCAATACAAGCAGTCGCTGCGCGACGGACGCAGCGTTTACTTCCGCGGCGAAAAGGTGGCCGACGTCACCGCGCATCCGGTGATCGGGCTGGCTACCGAGCACGCCGCGCTGGACTACCGGATGGCGGAGGACCCGCGCTATCGCGACCTGGCGGTGGTCAAGGCCGACGGCAAGGAGTACAGCCGCTACTATCATCTGCCGCGCAATTCCTCCGACCTGCTCAAGCGCAGCGAGCTTATCGCGGCGTCAACCCGCGAAGCCGCCACGCTGGTGGTGCTGATCAAGGAAATCGGCACCGACGCGCTGTACGCGCTGCATCTGCTGGGCGCCGAGATGGCGGCGCGGGGCAAGCCCGAGTATCGCGAGCGCATCGCCAAATATCACGCCTGGTGCCAGGACAACGACCTGGCGCTGGCCGTGGCGCAGACCGACGTCAAGGGCGACCGCTCGCTGGGCCCCGGCGCCCAGGAGCATCCCGACTACTACGTGCGCATCGTGGAGGAGCGTGCCGACGGAATCGTGGTGCGCGGCGCCAAGGTCCATACCTCGGTGGTGACCAACACCAACGAGGTGATTGTGCTGCCCACGCGCGCGATGCGCCCCGAGGACCGCGCCTACGCGGTGGCCTTCGCAATTCCGGTCAACACGCCCGGGCTCAAGCTTATCGCCAGTCCGCACGGCAGCGCCAAAAAGGACCCGATCGAACATCCGATCAGCGCGCGCCACAAGATGATGGAGACGCTGACGGTGTTCGACGACGTGTTCGTTCCCAGGGAGCGGGTATTCCTGCAGGGCGAGACCGAGTTTGCGGTGTTCGTCGCGCTCAGCTTTGTGCGCTTCCATCGCTTCACCGCGGTCTCCTACAAGCTGCCGCTGATGGAGTTGCTGGCGGGCGCGGGCCACGCCATTGCCGAAGCCAACGGCATCTCGGGCGCCGGACACGTGCGCGACAAGCTCACCCATCTGGCCGCCTACCACACCACGGTGCGCGGATTGATCGAGCAGGCGGCGGCCTCCTGCACGCTGGAGCACGGCATCGCGGTGCCCAACACGCTGCTGGTCAACGTGGCCAAGTATCACTTCGCCCACAATTACCATCAGGCGGTGCAGATCGTGCAGGATTTGGCGGGCGGACTGCTGGTCACGGCGCCCTCGGCCGAGGACCTGACCAGCGAAGCCACCCGCGACTATGTGCTCAAGTACCTGGGCGGCAAGAAGGGTTTCGGCGCCGAGCAGCGGCTGCGCCTGATCAATCTGATCTCCGACCTGACCTCCTCGGATTACGGCGGCTACCAGGAGGTGTTGGCGGTGCACGCCGAGGGCGGCTTCGAGGCGGAAAAGCTGCAGGCCTACCGCGAGTACGATTTCAAGTCTGTGGCGGCATACGCAAGGAAAGTGGCGGGGATTTAGCGTGAAAGCTCGCGCGCCGTTCAAGACGCGCGATTGGAGTTGTGCAATTCTTCCCGCCTCTCAATGTCTGAACCAATAGCGGGGTGGGGGGGGTCCCTGCCGTCGATGCGCGAGCATCTTACTGGCGCGGCTTTTTTCAAGTGCGAACGCGCGAGCAAAAATGCTCGCGCGTCATCGATCGGTACAGACGCCCCTTCTGCTATTGCGACCCGTGCGCCGCGCGCCAGCCATGCGGCGGCCAGCGCAACGCCGCGCCAGCGGGACTCACTCGATACCGTAAAGCCGCGCCGCGTTGTCGCGCACTATCTTGCGCCGGATATCGGCGGACAGGCCGGCAAAATCCTTTGCGACCTGCTCTTTTGAATGCGGAAAAGTGCCCTCGGTGTGCGGATAATCGGAGCCCCACATCAGGCCGTCCGCGCTGAGCATCGGCAGATGCATCAAGCCGGCCTTGTCGTCCTCGAAGGTGTGATAGAACTGGCGGCGCGCGTAAAAGCTGGGCGGCTGTTCCAGTTTGGGCTCCAGCCAATGATGGTGATCCTCCCACCAATGGTCCATCAGGCGCGTCACCGCGGCGACCCATCCGATGCCGCCCTCGACGATCACGAAGCGCAGTCTGGGATAGGAGGCCGCCACGCCTGATGAGATCAGGCTGGCGAAGGTGCGGAGCTGGCCGGCGATTTTCAGATGCACCGTGGCCATCATCGTACCGCCGGCGGTGGGCGGGAACTGATCGACGTCGAAGCGCTCGCTGGCGGCGTTGTGAAACGCAACCGGCAGGCCGAGGTCCTGCAGCGCCGACCACAACGGCGCGTTGAGCGGATCGCCGTAGGGAATGCGCGGCAGGTCGGCGGGCAGCATCACCGACCTCAGCCCCAATTTGGCGCAGCGCTCGGCCTCCCGGATCGACCATTCGATCGGCTCGCCGCCGGGCAGCATCCCCGCGCCCAGGATGCGGTTGGGCGCCGCCGCGCAATATTCCGCCAGCCAGCTGTTGTAGGCGCGCAGGCATTCGCGCCGATACTCCGGGTCGGGCGCGGCGTACAGGAACATCGCATCGTTGGGATAGACCACCTCGGCGCTGATGTTGTCGAGATCCTGATCCGCCAGCCGCAGCGCCGGATCGAGCGCCCCCGCACGCACGTCGGCGTAGCGATTGTGGTTGCGCGCCAGGATTGGTTTGCCTTCGGCTTTCTCGTTGGCCATCGTGCCGATCAGATCGGTGACCGCGGCGGGCGCCACGCCGTCGATCAGCAGATAGTCCGCATCCTCGCGCGCTTGGATACGCGGGGCGCGGCCGCGAAAGCGCTTGTCCATCCGGGTGACCCACAGATCGGGCGGCTCCATCACATGACCGTCGGCGGAAATGAACCTGGTATCGTCGATGCTCATAGCTGTGACCTCCCGCGCCGGGTTGCACCTTTGGTGACTAATCCAAACAGCGCGCGCCGGTCAAACCAAATCGGCTGGGTGCTTGACGCAAGCGATTAGCGGATGATAATAATTATCATCCACGATGGATCGGCCAACGTTGATAAGCGACAAATGGCGCGCCGGCTACGCGGCCGAGCGCCTGGCGGAGTTCACCGCGCGATGCCGCGCGCGAGGGCTGGCGATTACGCCGCAGCGCGTGGCGGTGATGCGCGTGCTGGTTAACTCGGGCGACCATCCGCGCGCCGAGGCCGTGTTCGCCAAGGTGCGCCGGGAGTATCCCAACATCTCGCTGGCCACCGTGCATCGCACGCTGGAGACATTGTGTGCGATTGGCGAGGCGCGCAAGGTTACACCGCTGCACGACAGCGCCCGCTACGACGGCAACACCGCGCCGCATCATCATGTAGTGTGCGTGCGCTGCCGCAAGATTCGCGATATCGAAATGCCCGAGTTCAGCGACCTGTTGCACGGGCGCCAGACACTGGGCGGTTTCCAGTTGCTGGGCTGCTCCGTGGAGGTGCACGCGCTGTGCCGGGAATGCCGCAGCGCGGCGGCCAAGGAAGCTTGACTACAACCCGATAATGGCTAACGCATAAAAAAAGGAAGGAGAGACACTATGGCCAAATCGCTCAAGGGAACCAAGACCCACGACAATCTGAAGGCGGCCTTCGCCGGAGAAAGCCAGGCCAACCGCCGCTACCTTTATTTCGCCAAGATCGCGGACGTGGAAGGACAGCCGGAAATCGCCGGATTGTTTCGCGACACCGCCGAGGGTGAAACCGGCCACGCGCACGGTCATCTGGATTACCTCAAGCAGGTCGGCGACCCGGCCACCGATCAGCCCATCGGCGACACCCTGCTCAACCTGAAATCCGCGGTTCATGGCGAGACCTACGAGTACACCGACATGTACCCGGGGATGGCCAAGACGGCCCGCGAGGAAGGCTTCACCGAGATTGCCGACTGGTTCGAAACCCTCGCCAAGGCTGAGAAGTCCCACGCCGGGCGCTTCGCCAAGGCACAGAGCACTCTGTAACCGCGCCGCACGGCGGCAACCGAGGCCGGCCAGCCGCGCCCGCGGCTGGCCGGCTGCTTTTGAAGATCGCGCTGAGGCTCCGGCGGTGCCCGGCGGAGGACTAGCATGAGCAGCCGTATCGAGTCGCGCCCCACCGACGGGCTTACCTACGACCCCAATCAGGCCAAGTACTGGGACCGCAGCGGTTTTGAAAAGGAACAGACGCGGATTTACGACATCTGTCACAGTTGCCGGTTGTGCTTCAACCTCTGCCCATCCTTTCCGGCGCTGTTCGACGCCATCGACGCCAAAGGCGACGACGTGCGCAACTTAAGCGCCGCCGAGCGCGAGCGTGTAATCGATCTGTGCTACGGCTGCCGCCTGTGCTACCTGCGATGTCCCTACACGCCGCGCGACGGGCACGAATTTCAACTGGATTTTCCGCAACTGATGCAGCGCGGCAAGGCGCTGCGGGTCAGGGAGCGCGGGCTTGGCCTGCGCGAGCGGATGCTCGGCGATCCCGACCGGCTGGGGCGGATGTCGAGCATCGCGCCGGCGCTGGTGAATTGGGCCAACAAAAACCCCTTGCAGCGCCTGATCCTGGAGCGCACCGTCGGCATCCATCGCAACAAGAAGCTGCCCGAATTCGCCGCTGAGACATTCGAACGATGGGTCGCCAAGCACGGCCTGCCCTCTGCGCCCGCTCAACCCGCCGTCAAAGTGGCGCTGTTTTACACCTGCATCCTCAACTTCAACAACCCCGCGCCCGCCAAGGCGGCGGTCGAAGTGTTCGCCAAAAACAACTGTGCGCTGAGCTGTCCCAAACAGAACTGCTGCGGGATGCCGGCGCTGGACGGCGGCGATATCGAGTTCGCCAAAAAGGAGGCCGCCGCCAACGTTGCCTCGATGCTGCCGCTGGTGCGCGACGGATGGCGCATCGCCGCGATGAATCCGACTTGCGCGCTGATGATGCGCGAGGAGTATCCACGCCTGCTCGGCACCGAGGATGCCCGCACCGTGGCCGCCGCGGTCGCCGATCCACACGAACTGCTCTACGAACTGCGCCGCAAGGAGCTTTTCAATCGCGACTTCCGCTCCACCCCGGGCTCGATCGCCTATCACGTCCCCTGCCATCTCAAGGCCCAGAACATCGGCCTGCGCTCGCGCGACCTGATGCGCCTGATTCCGCAGGCGCAGGTCACCGGCGTCGATGCCTGCTGCGCACACGACGGCACCTGGGCGATGAAGAAGGAGTATTTCGAGCTGTCTATGAAATGGGGCGATAAGGCCTTCGGCCCGCTGCGCGACGCCGGCGCCAACGTGATGGCCACCGACTGCAGCCTGGCGGCGATCCAGATCGAGCAGGCCACCGGCGTGCGCCCCATGCATCCGATCGAAGTCCTGGCGCGCGCCTACCGGCCCGACGGATTCGATCGGCCGGTGCCGCAAACCGGAGAGTAGAAGTGGAAGTATGAAAGCTGTACAAAGAGGCCAGATCCTGCCCTACGACCAGTACGAACGGCTGCGCCCGCTGCTGCGTCCCCTGTTTATTGCCGAGAAGGACCGCCGCCGTCTCGCGGTCGGGCCCAATCTGACCCTGCTGTTCGAAAACGCGCAGACCGTGTGGTACCAGGTGCAGGAGATGCTGCGCAGCGAGCGCATCGTGTCCGAAGAGGGCATCGCCCACGAACTGGACACCTACAATGAACTGCTGCCCGGACCCAATGAACTGGCAGCCACGATGCTGATTGAATTTCCCGACGCGGCTGTGCGCGATGAGAATCTGCGCAGGCTGGCCGGGTTGGAAAACCACATCTTCCTGCTGATCGGCGAGCGCCGCCACAAGGCGCGGGTTGACCTGCGCCAGGTCTCGCCCGAGCGCGTGAGTTCAGTGCAATTTTTGCGCTTCGGCGTGGGTGGGCTTGACGCGGAGGCTTTCGCGGCCCGGGCCGCGCAGGGCGCAATCAGTATCGAAGTGACGCATCCGGCAATGCAGGTGCGCGCCACCATCGAAGGCGCGCTGGCGGCGGCACTGGCCCAGGACCTCTCCTAGCCGGGTTCGCGCAAAGGCTGACTTTTTCCGCCAAATCCAGCATACTCGCAATCCGGGGAAGCCGCGCCCGGAACTATTTACTATTTTGGCTTATGTAGGCAGGCTAAAGGTGTGGATTCTCCCACGGGGGGTAAGGAATGGACAGCATGGCGGGAACGGAAGTTTGCGATTGGTACCTGGTGCGCACGAAACCGCAGAAGGAGCGATGGGTTAAGGATCAGCTCAACAATGTCGCCGCCGAGGCTTTTCTGCCCTTGCTGCGCAGCCGCATCCGCTGCTTCGGCAGGATGATGACCGTCGTCAAGCCGCTATTCCCCTGCTATCTGTTCGCCCGTTTTAATCTCAAGGAGCGTTATTTTGACGTGAAATACACGGCCGGAGTGCACAGTCTGGTCTCCGTTGGCGGGGAGCCGGTGGTGGTACCTGTATCGATTGTGGACGAGATCAAACGGCGCGGTGTCGACGGGATTGTCGAACTGCCCAGGCGCAAATTGGATCCGGGACAGAAAATCCGCATCGTCGACGGTCCCTTCCGTGACATCGAGGCGATTTTCGACCGCTACCTTTCCGGCAGCGAGCGGGTCGCCATCCTGCTCGACGCGATTGGCGCCAGCACGATTCGGGTCGTGCTGCCCAGCAGTTGTCTGGCCCAGTGATCGGCGCGGTTCGGTTGACTCCTCGGCGCGCGGCGATGCGATGGCTGGTGGCGGGACTCGCCCTGTGGGTCAGCGCCTGCTTCAACGCCGGCGCGCCGGCGCCCACTCAAAGTGCCGGTTTCAAGTCGTTTTTGGGAATCAGCTTTGGCGCCTCGCTGCGCGACACCCGGCGCTACTATCCCAGCGGCATGAACGAAGCGAGCCCGCTAGGCTATCCTTGCTATCACGTGACCGGACTTTCCTCCGACGCCATCTCCTATCCCGACGTGATTTACGAATTTGACGGCGACAAGGGGATGCAGGTCGTGGTGGCGAGCTTCGCCCCTGCCTCAACCGAGGCGGTGCTGGAGCGATTGCGCCGTATCCTGGGCGAACCGACGCAGCACACTTTGACCGAAGACCAACGGATGGCGCAGGCGGTGTGGCTGACCCCGGCCGGCGAGGAAATTCGTTTCGACCGCAACCGGCATCTGCTGACCGTGTTGGGTCCGCAGGGCGTCAACATGCGCAAGGACATCGAGTTGCGCCTGGAAAACAGCACCGCCGTGCTTTGATCGAGGCCGTGAATTCCATGTCTGCCGCCGACCGAATTTCCGCCCGCCAACGGCCTTGGCAGGGAGTGTGAGATTGCGCCAGTCATTTCTCCCATTCCACGTTCCCGAAATCGGCGAGGAAGACATCGCCGCCGTGGCCGCGGCGCTGCGCTCGGGATGGCTGACGGCGGGACCGCGTGTCAAGGAGTTCGAACAACGCTTCGCGCACTATACCGGCGCCGCTCACGCCGTGGCGGTCAACTCCGGAACCGCGGCCCTGCATCTGGCGCTAGAGGCAGCCGGAATCGGACGCGGCGACGATGTCCTGGTGCCGACGCTGACCTTTGCGGCGACCGCCGAGGTGGTGGTGCAACTGGGCGCCCGTCCGGTGTTGGTGGACTGCGCGCCCGATACCCTCAACATCGAGCCTGACGCCCTGCAAAGAGCGCTCACGCCGCGCTGCAAGGCGGTGATCCCGGTGCATTTCGCCGGCCATCCGTGCGACATGGACGCGCTTATGGAAATTGCGGCCCGGCGCAAGCTCTTGGTCATCGAAGACGCCGCCCATGCGCTGCCCGCGCGATGGCGCGGCAGGATGGTGGGGACGATCGGCGATGCGACGTGCTTTTCTTTTTACGCCACCAAGACCATCACCACCGGCGAAGGCGGCATGATCACCACCGCCAATGCGCAGTGGGCCGAGCGGATGCGGATCATGAGCCTGCACGGCATCAGCAAGGACGCCTGGAAACGCTACACCGCGCAGGGCTCGTGGCGCTACGAGATAATCGCGCCGGGCTACAAGTACAACATGACCGACCCGGCCGCCGCGCTGGGCATCTCGCAACTTACCCGCTGCGATGAGTTTCTGCAGGCCAGGCTGCGATGCAGGAGGCGTTACGATGAGGGCTTCGCCGGCGAACCGGCGATCGAGCGTCCGGTCGAGCGCGGCGACATCACCCATGCCTGGCATCTTTACGTGATCAGGATTGACCCGCGCCGGTTGCGCATCGATCGCGATCGCATGATCGAGCTGCTCAAGCAGCGCAACATCGGCGCCGCGGTCCATTTCATCCCGCTCCACCTCCATCCCTACTACCGCGACACCTACGGCTACAAACCGTCGGATTTTCCCAACGCCACCGCCGCCTTCGAGCGCATTATCTCTCTGCCCATCTACCCGCGCCTGACCGACGCCGACATCGAGGATGTGGTCACGGCCGTCACCGATCTGATCCGCGACAATCGCCGGTAACGATCCGGGCGTGGAGATCGAATCGGGGCCGCACGCAAACCGTTCATCCGTGCGACGCGGGACGGCGCGGCGGTTTTTACCGAGGCTGAACCCAGGTGACGCGGCCGGCAGTGGTTGCGTCGATGGCCACTTCGTCGGACACGGTTAAAAACAACCAGCCGGGGTTTTTCAGCCCCCAGCGAACGTATGGAATGACGAAGTGCGTAGCGGCGGTGAATGCGTCGCCGTTGCGTTTGATCTCCGCCTCCAAGGTCAAGCGATGCGCATGGCCGTGCAAAACCATGACGCCGCTGACCTCCATCGTGAAGGCGCCCTGCTCCAGCGGATGGCCGCGGACGAGGCGGGGTGCGAAGCTGATTTCAGGATAGCGGTCCACTTCCAGGATCCCGTCTTTCATTCGCCTGTCGCGCATCGCAATACCGGTGGCGCCGCTGGCGGCGTCAACCACGATGCTGCCGGTTGCATTGCCAGTCTCCGGATCAACGCGAATCTCGCCGCGCCTGAGTTTGAACGACCCGGTCGTGGTATGGGGAAATCCGCCGAGCGTGAAGTTGATTTGGGTATCGGCGGAGTCCAGTTGGATGAGTGCTTGCCGCTGGGCTGAGGCGGCGCGTGCCGCCGCGACCGTGAAAAGGACGACGGCGAAGGCGGTAAGAATCGAGCGGCGCATACGATTAGAACGCCGTAAACCGGGCGAGCGCAGTGGCGAGCAATGTCCAGCCGGCCAGACCCGCGACCTCGAGCGCCACGGCTGAAGGGGCCAGGGCGCCGACGTGCGCCGCGAGCAGGCGCGAGAACAATTGGGGCCGCGCGGCCAGCGCCCGCAAGGCGGTCCGGCGCAGAGTCGGGCGCCCGTCCATCATCAGGATCAGCCGCGCCATCAGCCGCGGCATCCGGGTGATTTGCCGATGCGCCGCCTGGTAGCGGCCCAGGGCATCATCGGCGAGTGCGTCACCGAGCACCAGCGCCTGCCGCAGCGCCATCGACAGCCCCTCGCCGGTGATTGCATCCACTGAGCCCGACGCGTCGCCAATCAACACAACCGGTGCGCGTACCACCGAACGCAGCCGGGTCGATACGGAAGTGGCGCCTCGGACCGAATCGATCGGCGCGGCGCCCTCTAGACGGTCGGCCAGCGCCGGGAACGACGACCATAGCTCCGTCATCCGCGGCGGCACCTTGCGATTTCCGATCAGCGCCACGCACACTTGGTCGGCCGCCACCGGGGTTACATAGGCCTGACAGTTGCGATGCCAATGGACTTCGACGAAATCGGTCCACGGTGCGCGGCGGAAATGCATCCGTATTCCGACGCGGGGATTGGAACTCCATACCGGGTTCAGCCCGGCCCAGCGCCGGACCCGCGAATGCTGCCCGTCGGCGCCGATGATCCATCTGGCGCGCAGGACTCGATCCCCGAGCCGGACTCCGTCGGCGCTGATCCATCTGACCGGCGTGCGCCAATGGATCGCGACACCAAGATCGCGCGCGCGCTGTGCCAGCAGCCGATGCAGCACGGTGCGGCGCATCCCCACACCCATCGCACCGTCGAAATGCGCCTGGGCGATCAGGTCACCGTCGATGAAGCGGATGCCGCCGAAGGCGAAGCTCTCCTCGGCACCGGGAGCAACTCCAAGTTGGTTGAGCGCCTCGATACCTTCGGGCATCAGACCTTCTCCGCACGCCTTATCGATGGGCATGGTAGCGGCGTCGGCAACCGTGACACTCAGCCCGCGCCGGCGCGCCGCGATCGCGGCGGCCAGACCGGCCGGCCCGCCGCCGACGATCACGACATCGGATTCCGTCAGAAGCTCAGTCACCGCGAGGCTGCTCCAGCGGGTATCTGTCCGAAAGCGCGCGCCGGTCAAATGGAATTGATGACGCGGCGGGCCATCCCCAACGCCTCGGTCCAGTAGCTGGCCGAAGTGTGCATCAACTCCACCACCTGCGCCAGCGCGGACACGAAGTGATCAAGCTGCGGCTGCTCGACCACGAGCGGCGGCGCTACCTTGAGCACCATAAAGTTGTTGCCGCAGATTT
>Ga0070740_10003084_pt1 | contig 18239 bp, 12 predicted proteins | sample Coa_R2_FD_67286 | JGI IMG/M metagenome (GOLD analysis project Ga0070740, IMG submission 67286) | Surface soil microbial communities from Centralia Pennsylvania, which are recovering from an underground coalmine fire - Coalmine... | ecosystem: Environmental > Terrestrial > Soil > Unclassified ...
CGAGCGATCCGAGCAAGACGAAGGTGGCCGGCAGCATGGCTTCACGCTGCACGATGTAAAGCGTAGTGGAGACGAACAAGGGGTGAAGCAGCCAGCATCCCGCTCCGAACAAGGCCGCCGCCTGTGCTTGCCGACGCGAGAGCCGCAAGTGTTCGCCCAATCGCCAAAGCACGATGAAGAGCAGCGCGCCATTGAGCAGGTGCAAAAAAAGGTTGGTTTGCTTGAAAGAATAAGGGCTCGCCGGCCAATTACGCGCGTCGATCAAGAAAGTGGCGAGAGTCAGCGGGCGTCCGATCGGATCGTTGCCGCCGGAAGTCAGGTAACGAAACAATGCAGAGGCGTTGTCAATCGGCCCTGTGGCGCCCAATGCCGGCAAATTCGCGAAGTCATCGAAAAGGAAATCCCCTGACAAACCCGGTTTGTAGATTTCCCAAGCACAAAACAACAACAGCGCCAATACGGCCGCGACGGCGATTCCCGCAAGCCTGTGCACAACGCGGCGGCTGATCACGGGTTGCCTGGTCTGGTGTTCATCGCGAGGAAGCATACGTCAGGACCAGCGCGAGGGTGCCACAAAAAAGAAGGGCCGCACCAGCGGCCCTTCGAATTCAACCAAGTGCGCGGATTACTGATTCTTGTAACGGCACGATGCCGGCAGATACTTGACCGGGATGTTAGTCGGTTGTCCGGCGGCGGTATTAGGACTGCAATGCCAAGCAATGCTGCCCGCGCTGCCGCCGGTGACCGGCGAGAAGGTCAAGCGCAGACCATTGATTGCGGAGTTGGCAACGTGCTGCATGCCGCCCGAAGCGCCATTCGAATACGTGACCACGATGGCACCGGTGGCGACGTTAACGCTGGACACATATTTGCCTTCGATTGAGTTTGCGGTCGCCAAGCCGGCCGACGCATTGCTGGCCGGCAATTTGCCGTTGTTGGACCAGAACTCCGCAACCGCGGTCTTGGCACCATCGGCAAGACTTGCACCTTCCGACACCTGCGAACGGATCACGTAATCCTGGTACGCCGGAATGGCGATGGCCGCCAGAATGGCGATGATCGCGACCACGATCATCAGTTCGATCAGCGTGAAACCTTTCTGCAACGTTTTCATATCGATTACCTCGTGTGCTCTGTTTGGCTAGCTAACTCGGGAAACCCCTGAAGCATTGAAGCTCCTGACCGGGCCTTCGCGGGCCCGCCTCCCTGGCCAGCCGGCCAGACGAGCGGAAGCTCAGGGCTAAAGATGCAGGCTCCATGCCAATTCGGGGACAGGTGAACTCTGACGCAGCTTCGCTGGCTTTACCGCGAAACAGCTCGCAATCGCGCAGATAAAAAAGCCGGTTTGAAATTGGCTGCCCGGATTCCGACGGCGGGCAGGTGACGCAACGCGTCAGCTCCGCGGGGAGCAGTATGTGACTGAAAAACCGGCGCTGCGACGGCGCGCATCGCAGCACCGGCCGTGTCCCCGTTCCTGACAAGGCACTGTCGAGGTTTGCAGCAGGGAACGTGCCACGAAAGCCTGCGCGATGACGTGTGGCAAAATGCGCGCCTTTGAAGCGGATCACATAAATGCCCGCAGGCAATAAACGAAAGACGCTGCTGGTCACCGGCGGCGCCGGTTTCATCGGCGGAAATTTCGTTTTGCAGACGGTTGCGAATGGTGCGCGCGTCGTCAATCTCGACAAGCTCACCTACGCCGGCAATCTCGACACGCTGAGATCGCTGCGAAACAATCCGCACCATGCTTTCGTGCACGGCGACATCGGCAATCGCGTGCTGGTGTCGAAATTGTTGGCCGAGCACAAGCCGGATGCGATCGTCAATTTTGCCGCGGAGTCGCACGTCGATCGCTCGATCGATGGTCCCGCCGCTTTCATCGAGACCAACGTGGTCGGCACGTTGACCTTGCTGGAATGCGCGCGCGATTACTGGAAGTCGCTGCAAGGCGATGCGCGTTCGGGCTTCCGCTTCCTGCATGTTTCCACCGACGAGGTGTACGGCTCGCTCGGCGCCACCGGCAAATTCACCGAGACCACGGCGTATGCGCCGAATTCTCCGTACTCGGCATCGAAGGCCGCGAGCGATCATCTGGTGCGCGCGTTCCATCACACCTACGGCTTGCCGGTGCTGACAACCAACTGCTCGAATAACTACGGGCCGTACCAGTTTCCGGAGAAGTTGATCCCGTTGACGATCGCGAAAGCGCTGGCGGGCGAGAAGCTGCCGGTGTACGGCGACGGCAGGAACGTGCGCGACTGGTTGTACGTGGGTGATCACTGCACGGCGATCAACCGCGTTCTGGAGGCCGGCCGCGTGGGCGAAACCTGGAACGTCGGCGGCAATGCCGAACGCGAGAACATCCACGTCGTCAAGACGATCTGCGCGCTGCTCGACGAGCGCGCGCCATTGCCCGACGGCCGCGCGCACGAAACGCTGATCGAATTCGTCAAGGATCGTCCGGGCCACGACCGCCGCTACGCGATCGATTCATCCAAGCTGCAACGCGAACTCGGCTGGCAGCCGGCCGAAAGTTTCGAAACCGGCATCGCGCGCACGGTGGACTGGTATCTCGACAACCAGGATTGGGTGAAACGCGTGCTGGATGGCAGTTATCGATTGGAACGCATCGGAGCGACGGCGTGACCACGAAGAAGGGCATCATCCTCGCCGGCGGTTCCGGCACGCGCCTGTATCCGGTGACGCAGGCGATCAGCAAGCAGTTGCTGCCGGTGTACGACAAGCCGATGATATTTTATCCGCTGTCGGTGCTGATGCTGGCCGGCATCCGCGAGGTGCTGGTGATCAACACGCCGCGCGAGCAGGGGCTGTTCAAGAATCTGCTAGGCGACGGTTCGCATTGGGGCATCCGGATCGAGTACGCCGTGCAACCCGCGCCGGAAGGCTTGGCGCAGGCGTTCCTGATCGGCCGCGATTTCATCGCGGGACAATCCAGTTGCCTGATCCTGGGCGACAACATTTTCTATGGTCATGGTCTGACCGAACTGTTGCAGCGCGCGGCTTCGCGCGCGCGTGGCGCGACGGTGTTCGGGTACTGGGTACGCGATCCGGAACGCTACGGCGTGGCGGAGTTCGATGCCTCTGGCCGTGTAATCGGACTGGAAGAAAAACCGGCGAAGCCGAAATCCAATTACGCCGTCACCGGCTTGTATTTCTATGACGAACGCGTTTGCGATTTTGCGGCGGTCTTGAAACCTTCCGCGCGTGGCGAACTGGAGATCACCGATCTCAACCGTTGTTATCTGCAGGACGGTTCGCTGATGCTGGAACAACTCGGCCGCGGTTACGCCTGGCTCGACACCGGCACGCACGAATCGATGATGGATGCCGGCAATTACATCGCCACGGTGGAGAACCGGCAGGGATTGAAAGTGTGCTGTCCGGAAGAGATCGCTTTCCAGAACGGCTGGATCGACGCCGCACAGTTGCGAGAATTGGCCGCACCGCTGGTGAAGAGCGGCTATGGGCAGTACCTGTTGCAACTCATCGAGCAGGGAGTGGCGCGATGAGCAGCGTTCCCCGGCTGAAGCGCATCGATACCGACCTGCCGGGCTGTTGCATCGTTGAACCCGCGGTGTTCGGCGACGCGCGGGGATTCTTCTACGAGAGTTTCAACGCGGAGAAGTACGCAGGCATCGGCATCGAAGCGCGGTTCGTGCAATCCAACGTCTCGCGCTCGATGAAAGGCGTACTGCGCGGGTTGCACTACCAGTGGCCGAAGCCGCAGGGCAAACTGGTCGGGGTGCTGGAAGGCGAGGTGTACGACGTGGCGGTCGATATCCGCCGCGGCTCGCCCACCTTCGGCCGCTGGACCGCGGCGATGCTGACCGCGGACAACAAACGCCAGTTCTGGATACCGGAAGGCTTCGCGCACGGCTTCTGTGTCGTCAGCGATTACGCCACCTTCGTGTATCAATGCACCGCGGTGTACGACCGCGCTGCGGATGCGAGCGTGCGATGGAACGATGCGAGTCTCGCGATCGACTGGCCGGTGGCCGAGCCTCTGCTCTCCGACAAGGACAAGATCGCGCCGTTTCTTTCCGAGGTCCCTGCCGACAAGTTGCCTTCGTACCATCCATGAGCGCCGCGCGGATCCTGTTGCTGGGCGCCAACGGCCAAGTCGGCCACGCGCTGCGCTTCGCATTGCGGCACACCGCGCCCGAACTGAAACCGGTTTTTCCGCGAAAGGCCGCCGTACCCCAGGACGATCTGATCTGTGCCACCCGCGACGGCAAGCTCGATGCCGCGGCATGCGAGCGCGTCGACCTCGCAGATCTCGATGACCTGCGCACGGCACTGGATCGCATCGCCCCGGACCTGATCGTCAACGCCGCGGCCTACACCGCGGTCGATCGCGCCGAGGACGAACCGGATTTCGCGATGCGTATCAATGCGGAAGCCGTCGGCGTGCTCGGCGAATGGGCCGCGCGGCACGATGCACGCGTGCTGCATTACTCCACCGATTACGTTTTCGACGGTACGGCGAAAAGACCTTATCGCGAAGACGATACGCCGCATCCGCTCGGCGCTTACGGCCGCTCCAAACTCGCGGGCGAATTCGCTCTGCGCGCCAGCGGCTGTTCGCACCTGATCCTGCGCACGGCCTGGGTGTACGCGCCGCGCGGGCACAATTTCCTGCGCACGATGTTGCGGCTTGCAGCCGAGCGCGACACGCTGCGCGTGGTGGACGACCAGATCGGCGCGCCCACTCCCGCCGAGCTGATCGCAAGCGTCACGGCGCGAATCGTGCCGCGCTGGTTCAATATCGATCGAGGCGACATGACCGGCCACTCGCTGGACGGGGTATATCACCTGACCAGCGCGGGCGAAACGAGCTGGTGCGGATTCGCGCGCGCGATTTTTCATCGCGCGCTACGCGATGGGCTCATAACGCACGTTCCGGAAGTCGAGGCGATCAAGACCCGCGATTATCCGACGCGCGCGCGCCGGCCGGCTTATTCGGTGCTCGACAACGGTCTGTTGCGGCAAACCTTCGGCGTGGAGCCGCAAGACTGGCGTGAAGGGCTGGACGGCGTTTTCCGGGATCTCGCCGCCGGTTGATTCCTGCTGCCGCGCGGTTCTAGCATCGTGCGGGCGCCGTGGGGCGGCGCGACTATGGGGGCAAAGATGAAACTCGTACGTGCCTTGGCCGCGCTGGTGCTGTGCGGCTGCGCCTTCGTTTCCTTCGCCGATCCGGTTTCGTTCGCGGATCTCGCGAAACACGCGCAATTCAAGATGGTGAAGATTTCGCCCGATGGCGCGAATCTCGCTGCGGCTTCAGTACTGAAGAACGGGCAGACCGTACTGACGCTGATGGGCCTTGACGGTGGCAAAGTGAAGCTGTTGGCCAATCTCACGCCGCGTCAGAACGAAGACGTGATGGACTTCTGGTGGGCGTCCACCAAACGGGTGTTGTATACCGAGGCCGAACACGACGGCGGGTGGGACATACCGATTGCAACGGGTGAACTTTATGCCGTCGACGCCGACGGAGGCGACCCGGAAATCCTTTACGGCTACCGCAAGACCGGTCAGCAAACCGGCACCAACATCCAGCAGGTCACCGCCGAATACGGTATCGCGACCTTCCTCTCCCGCATCGAAGGCGATCCGCAGCACGTGCTGGTGCAGATCATCGATCTGGAAGCGTCCGGTTCGGCCGGCGCGTTCACCGCGGTTTACAAGATGGACGTGCGCGACGGCCGCAAGGTGAAGGTCGCCACCGCGCCGATGCGGCAGGCCCACTATCTGGCGGATCACAAAGGCAATGTGCGCTTCGCCTGGGCCTCCGATCTCGAAGGGAACCAGAAGATCTACATGCGCGCGCCGGACGGCGGCGACTGGGAATCGCTGGCGCAACCGAGCGCGGATCGCGATACGCCCCTCGCCTTCAGTGCGGACGATTCCATCGCCTGGTTCACGTGTCCGGCGCCGGGAGGTTTCGGCGTGTGCCGTTTCGATCCCGCCACTCGGAAGACCGAGGTGGTCTGGAGCAATCCGGAGGTCGAGTCGGCCGATCTGGCGCAAGGCCTGGCGCGGGATTCCGTGATGGGAGTGCGCTTCGTGGACGGACGGCCCGCGTTGTCGGTATTCGATTCCAATTCGCCGGACGCCAAGGCGCTGATCGATCTGATGAAGCAGTATCCGGGCGAGGACGTGCAGTTCGTCTCCGGCACCGACGACGGCAGCAAAGCGATCGCGCTGGTGCAGGCGGATGTCGATCCCGGCACGTTCTTTCTTTACGACCGCGCCAGCGGCAAGTTCACGCCGCTTTTGCAGCGCGAATCATGGATCGATCCCACCAAAATGGCCGCCAAGCAACCGATCACGCTCACCGCGCGCGACGGTCTGAAACTGCAGGGCTACATCAGTTATCCGCCGGGGCAGGAGAAAGCCAAGCATCTGCCCATGGTGGTGTTCGTGCACGGCGGACCGTTCGGGGTGCGCGACACGTGGGATTTCGAACCATATGTGCAGGCCATGGCCACGCACGGCTATGCGGTATTGCAGGTCAACTATCGGGGCTCAAGCGGCTACGGCTACGACTTCGAGAAAGCGGGCTATCGCGAGTGGGGCGCCAAGATGCAGGACGACGTCACCGACGCCACGCGCTGGGCGATCGCGCAGGGCATCGCCGATCCGCAGCGTATCTGCATCTACGGCGGCAGCTACGGCGGTTACGCCGCGCTGGAAGGTGCCGTCAGGGAGCCAGACCTGTACAAGTGCGCGATCGGTTACGTCGGCATCTACGATCTGCACCTGATGTACGGCAGCGGCAGCGATGCCGTGCAGGACATTTTCGGTAGAGCGGATCTCAAGCGGACGCTCGGTACCGATCCAACGTTGCTCGAGCAATACTCGCCGATCTTCCAGTTGAACAATCTGAAAGCGAAGGTGATGCTGATCGTCGGTGGCCGCGACACCCGTGTGCCGGAAGTGCAGGGCAAGAACCTGCACATGGCGCTGCTGGAACGCCGCGTGCCGCACGAATGGCTCTATCAGCCGGACGAATGGCACGGTTTCTACGATGAAGGCCACATCGCCGACTTGTTCGAGAAGGTGGACGCGTTCCTGCAAGCCAACATCGGTTCAGGCGCATCGGGTTCCGAGGCGGCGCCCGCCAACCAGTGACCCGCAAAATGATCGTGCGTCTCGCAATGGCAGGACTGTTGGCGTGCGTCTGCGCCGGCACCGCGCATGCCGCCGTCCCCGTTTCCTTCGCCGATCTGGCCCGGCATCCCCAATATCAGCAGGTCAAGATTTCCCCGGACGGTCGGCATCTTGCCGCGACAGCGATAATCAGCGGCCAGATCATGTTGTCCTTGATTGATCTGAATACCGGAAAGATCTTCAACGCACGTCCGCCTGCAAAGGAGGATGTGATCGACTTTTGGTGGGCTTCGCCGACGCGGGTGCTTTACATCGAGGGGGAACACGTGGGCGGCATCACCGCGCCTCTTGCGACGGGCGAGCTGTTTGCGATTGATGCCGACGGGGGCAACCCCTTCATGTTGTTCGGATATCGATCGGCCGAATTCAAGACGAGTACGACCGCTCGCCACGTGACGCCCGAACTTGGCAGCGCGAGCTTCCTCTCGACCATCGCGGGAGACCCGGACCATGTCTTGATTGAAGTCACGCCTTGGGAATACGACGGGTCGGCAAGTGCCTGGTCGTATGTTTACAAGATCAACGTGCACGACGGCCAGAAAGAGCGTGTGGCAGCGGGGCCCGAGCGCGAGATGGCTTTTCTCGTCGATCACAAGGGCCACGTGAGATTCGCGTTTGGTGAAGATCTCGACGGCAATGAGAGGATCTATCAGCGCGATGTGACCGGAAGCAAATGGCAGTTGCTGCAAAACGAGAGTGCGCTGCGGGCGATTCCTTTGGCATTCGGTCAAGACGACGGTACGGTCTATTTCACGTGCTCGGTGCCACAACGCATGGCGGTTTGCACGCGCGACCCGTCGAGCGGCAAACTGTCTACCGTGTGGAGCAATGCCAATGTGGAGGCGGGCGAACTTCTGCAAGGTTTGGCAAGCGGCAGCGTGATCGGCGTCGGATTCGAGGACGGCCGGCCGGGCAAGGCGCTGTTCAACGGCAATTCTCCTGACGCGAAAGCGCTAATCGCGCTGATGCAGCAGTTCCCCGGCGAAAATGTGCGTTTCGTTTCCGGCACGGAGGACGGTTCGCGGTCGATCGTGTTCGTGGATGCGGATGTGGATCCCGGCACCTTCTTCCTGTATGAGCGCGATACCGGAAAACTGACCCCGCTGTTGAAGCGCATGCCCTGGATAGATCCCGCCGATATGGCGAGCAAACAACCGATCGATTTCACCGCACGCGACGGGATGAAGTTGCAGGGATATATCAGTTATCCGCCCGGGCAGGAAAGCGCCAAACACCTGCCCATGGTAGTGCTGGTCCACGGAGGGCCGTATGGCGTTCGCGACGACTGGAACTACGAGCCCGATGTGCAGGCGCTCGCGACGCGCGGATATGCCGTATTGCAAGTCAATTTCCGAGGCTCGGGTGGCTATGGGTACGAGTTCGAAAAGTCCGGTTGGTTGCAATGGGGCGGCAGGATGCAGGACGACGTGACTGATGCCACGCTTTGGGCAGTGCATCAGGACATCGCCGATCCAGGCCGCATATGCATCATGGGGGCAAGTTACGGCGGCTATGCCGCGCTGGAAGGCGCGGTCAGGGAACCCGTGCTGTACAAATGCGCGATCGGTTATGCGGGTGTCTACGATCTGCCGATGATGTATATCCACGGAGACATTCCGCAGGATATCTATGGCAGGGATTATTTGCGGCGTACGCTGGGCCGGGATACGACCTCGCTGCAGCGGTATTCGCCGATCAATCAACTCGACAGACTCGCGGCCAAGGTCATGTTGATCGTCGGTGGCGAAGACACGCGCGTGCCTCCGGTTCAAGGCAAGAATCTGCACAAGGCGCTGCTGGAGCGCCGTGTTCCGCACGAATGGCTGTATAAACCGGACGAGCTGCACGGCTTCTACAAGGAAGAGAATGTCGCCGAGCTCTACATGAAGGTGGATGCGTTCCTGCAAGCCAATATCGGTTCCGGCGCTGCGCGCTCGGAGGATGCGGCGGCAAGCGCCTCGGTCGCGCATTGAACCAGGTGGCCGGCGGCGCGCTTGCGCGGCTTGGCCGCTCGCCTTACCGTTGCCGCTTCGCCACACGGGGACGCATCGATGAAACGCCTGACCTTCGTCTCGCTGCTCGCGCTCGCGCCGGCGCTTGCCTTCGCGGCGCCGCATCCGTTCAACGCGCACGACCTGGTGATGATGGATCGCGTTTCCGATCCGCATCTTTCACCGGATGGGTCGCGTGTCGCTTTCTCCGTGCGCAGCACCGACTACGCCGCAAACAAGGGCGTCAACAGCGTGTGGGTGCTGTCGTTGGACAAGAGCAACGCCAAACCGCAGCGCGTCACCGATCCAAAGTTGAACGCGACCAGTGGGCGCTTTTCGCCGGACGGCAAGACGCTTTACTTCCTCGCGACGAAGAACGACAGCAAGCAGTTGTGGTCGGCGCCCGCCGCGGGCGGCAAGCCGCACCAAGTGACGCATCTTCCCGTGGACGTGGACAACTACCGAATCTCGCCGGATGGCAAGGCGCTGCTGTTTTCCGCGCAGGTGTTCGAGGATTGTCCTGATCTCGCCTGCACCAGGGAGCGGCTTGATGCGCAGAAGAAGGACAAGGCGACGGGGCGCATCTACACGCGATTGTTCGTGCGGCACTGGGATACGTGGTCCGATCATCGCCGCTCGCAGTTGTTCGTCATGCCGCTTGCGGGGTCGTCCGAACCGATCCGCCTGACGCGCGGCATCGACGGCGATGTGCCCAGCAAGCCCTTCGGTGACGAGGGCGAGTACTACTTTTCGCCCGACGGCAAGACGGTGTATTTCGACGCGCGCATCGCCGGCAACAGCGAACCGTGGTCCACCAACTTCGACATCTATTCCGTACCCAGCGATGGCTCGGCCCAGCCGCGCAATCTCACCGCCGACAACACCGCCTGGGATGCCGCGCCGCTGCCCTCGCACGACGGCAAGACGCTTTATTACCTCGCGATGAAGACGCCGGGTTTCGAGGCCGACCGCTTCGCGATCATGGCCATGGATCTGGCGACCGGCGAGAAACACGAGATCGATCCGCAATGGGATCGCTCGCCGGGCGGCCTGTCGTTGTCCGATGACGGCAAGACCCTGTACGCGACGGCGGATGATGCGGGCACGCATCCGCTGTTCGCGATCGACATCGCGACCGGAAACGCGACGCAGGTTTTCGGCGACGGCGATATCGGTGGCTACGACCTGGCCGGCGGCCGCATCGTCGCGGCGCGCGCGGACTTCCAGCATCCGGCGGATCTGTACGAAATGAATGCGCACGGCGGCGACGTCGCGCAGGTCACGCATTTCAATGCGGACCGGCTGGCCGATATCCAGTTCGGCGACGCACAGTGGTTCACCTTCAAGGGCGCGAAAGGCGATGAGGTACAGGGCTATGTGATGAAGCCGGTCGGCTTCGAACCGGGCAAGAAATATCCGGTGGCGTTCCTGATCCACGGCGGCCCGCAGGGCGAGTGGTTGAACGAATTTCATTACCGCTGGAATCCGGAGGTCTATGCGGGCGCCGGTTTCGCGGTGGTCGCGATCAACTTCCACGGTTCGACCGGCTACGGCCAGAAATTCACCGACGCGATTTCCGGCGACTGGGGCGGCGCGCCGCTGGAAGACCTGAAGAAGGGCTGGTCCTACGCGCTCGACAATTATTCATTCCTCGACGGCAATGAAGCCTGTGCGCTCGGCGCCAGCTACGGCGGCTACATGGTGTACTGGATCGCGGGGGTGTGGAACCAGCCGTGGAAATGCCTGGTCGACCACGACGGCGTGTTCGACGCCCGCATGATGTACTACGCCACCGAAGAACTCTGGTTCGAGGAACACGAAAACGGCGGTACGCAGTTCGAACATCCGGAGAACTACGAGAAGTTCAATCCGCTGAACTATGTGAAGGACTGGCGCGTACCGATGCTGGTGATCCACTCCGGTCACGACTACCGCATCCCGGAAACGCAAGGCCTGGGTGCGTTCACAGCCTTGCAGCGCCGCGGCATTCCGAGCGAGCTGCTCTACTTCCCGGATGAAAGCCACTGGGTCACCAAACCACAGAACAGCGTGCTGTGGCACGACACGGTGATCGGGTGGTTGAAGAAGTGGACGAGCCCGTAGCAATGCTCGTCATTCCGGGTTCCGCCGCGATGAAGCTGCGGCGGCCCCGGAATGACGGCAAAATCCTACACTGCATCCCGCAGCGCGTTTTCCTCGGGCACGAATTGCGGGAAGCGCGTGAGGATCGCGCGGCGGATCGCATCCGCATCCAGTCCGGCTTGTGAAAGCAATTCCTCACGGCTGCCGTGTTCCAGGAATTCGTCCGGCAGCCCGAGTTGCAGCAGTGGAATTTCGATGCCGTGCGATGAGAGCACTTCGGCCACGCCCGAACCCGCGCCACCCGCAACCGCGTTGTCTTCCAGCGTGACCAGCGCCTCGTGCGTGCGCGCGAGTTTCAGGATCAGTTCTTCGTCCAGCGGTTTGACGAAGCGCATGTTGACCACGGTCGCCTGCAATTCCGCGCCGGCCTTTTCCGCCGGCGCAACCAAGCAGCCGAAAGCGAGCAGCGCGAGCCCGCGCCCGTGCCGCCGCACCTGCGCGCGGCCGATCGGCAAGGTCGTCAGTTCGCGTTCGATCGTGGCACCCGGACCGGAGCCGCGCGGATAACGCACCGCGGCCGGGCCGTCGTGACGGAAACCGGTCGTCAACATTTGCCGACACTCGTTCTCGTCGGCCGGCGCCATCACCAGCATGTTCGGGATGCAGCGCAGATACGAGAAATCGAAACTGCCCGCGTGTGTCGGGCCGTCCGGACCGACCACTCCGGCGCGGTCGATCGCGAACAAGACGGGAAGATTCTGCAGCGCGACGTCGTGGATCAATTGATCGTAGGCGCGTTGCAGAAACGTGGAATAGATCGCCACCACCGGATGCGCGCCTTCGCAGGCCATGCCGGCCGCGAGCGTGACCGCGTGTTGCTCGGCGATCGCGACATCGAAATAGCGGTCCGGAAATTCTTTCGAGAATCTCACCAGGCCGGAGCCCTCGCGCATCGCCGGCGTGATGCCGTAGAGCCGCGGATCGGCGCGAGCCATGTCGCACAACCAATCGCCGAACACTTCGGTGTAGCTGGGCTTCTTCGCCGCGCTCGCGGCTTTCTTCACCACGCCGTGTTTGGGATCGAACGGACTGACCGCGTGATATTCGATCTGCGCGCGTTCGGCGGGCTCGTAGCCTTTGCCCTTGGTGGTGATCACGTGCAGCAGTTGCGGGCCGCGCAATTGCTTCACCGTCTTGAGCGAATGCAGCAGCAGAGGCAGATCGTGGCCGTCGATCGGGCCGGTGTAGTGGAAGCCCAGTTCCTCGAACAACGTGCTCGGAACGAACATGCCCTTGGCATGTTCTTCCCAGCGGCGGAAGAAGCGCCACAGCAGCGACCGCGGTTTCAGCGCGCGCTTGGCGCCTTCGCGCAACCGGTTCAGTCGGCGGCTCGCCAGCAGCCGCGCCAGCATCTTGGTGGTCGCGCCGACGTTCTCGCTGATCGACATGCCGTTGTCGTTGAGGATCACCAGCATGTCCGGGTACACGTCGCCGCCGTGATTCAGAGCCTCGAACGCCATGCCGGCGGTCATCGCACCGTCGCCGATCACTGCGACGACCCTTCGATCGTCGCCCTTGTGTTGCGCGGCGATGGCCATGCCGAGTGCCGCCGAAATCGAAGTGGATGAATGCCCCACGCCGAAGGCGTCGTATTGGCTCTCCGCGCGTTTCGGAAACGGTGCCAGACCGTCCTTCTGCTTGATCGTGGTGATCGCGTCTCGGCGGCCGGTGAGGATCTTGTGCGGATAACACTGGTGGCCGACATCCCAGACGATGCGGTCGCGCGGCGTGTCGTAGAGGTATTGCAGCCCGACGGTCAGCTCGACCACACCGAGGCCCGCGCCGAAGTGGCCGCCCACGCTCGCCACCGATTCGATCAGGTAGGCGCGCAGTTCTTCCGCCAATTCCGGCAATTGATCCTCCCGTAGCCGTTTCAGATCTGCGGGCGAATCGATGCGCGACAGCAGCGGATAGCGGGCGGTGTCGATCATTGGTCTATTGTTGGATGCGCGGGCTGGAAGGGCAAGGGCAAAAGTATGACGAAGCGCTCGCACTGTTGCTTGTTTTCATTCCGGGGCCGCTTCCGGCTTTGTCGGAAGCGGAACCCGGAATCTTCTTTCGTGTTCATCAAGAACAGATTCGGGTTCTGCGCGGATTGCATCTGCGCAGCCCCGGAATGACGGACATCAACGTCAGTCCGCCTTGGCCCCGAACCTTCTCTTCAACGTTTGCCGGATCCGGATATGCCGCGCCGCGTCGCGCGCCTCTTTCAACCGGCGCCCGTGCGCCGCCAGCAAATCGCCGCGCGTCAGGATGCCGACTATCCGGTTCGGATCGTCCTGCGCCACGACGACGAGACGCCCGACGTTCTCCGCCACCATGTGATCGGCGGCCTCGCGCAGCGAATGGTTCTCGCTGACCACGATCGGCGGACGCTTCAGCATTTCGCCGATGCGCCGCAAACCGGGCAGATCGGCATCGAGCAGGTCGCGGCGCGTGAGCACGCCGCGCACGCGCTGCTGGTCGTCCAGCACAGGATAACCCTGGTGCTGGGCATCCGCCTTGCCGGAATTCAGCCAGTGCCGAACTTCCGCCAGTTCGTCGGAAGTGCGCAACGCGCGCACGTCGCGCGTGCAGGCCTGGCCTACCGCAATCTGCTCCAGGAAATCCGCCGCGTATTCGGTCGGCACGCGCACGCCGCGGCGCGCGATCTTCTCGGTCATGATGGTGTTCCGCATGATCAGCGCCGAGATCAGGTACGCCGCGGTGCAGCCGCCCAGCAGCGGCAGCAGGCCGACCGGCTGGCGCGTGGTTTCGAATGCGAACACGATCGACGTCAGCAACGCACGCGAAGCGCCGGCGAAGATCGAGGCCATGCCGACCAGCGCGGCGATGCGCGGATCGACGCCGAAACCCGGCGCGATTGCCGCGAGACCGATGCCGATCAATGCGCCCAGCGCGCCGCCGATGGTGAACAACGGTGCCAGCGTTCCACCGGAGGTGCCGCTGCCCAGTGCGATCACCCACGAGAGGAATTTCAGCAGGCACAGCGAAATCAGCACCTGCACTCCGAAATGTCCGGAAACGATCGCTTCGATGTTGTCGTAGCCGACGCCGAGCGTGTGCGGAGCGAAGAAACCGATCACTCCCACCGCGAGGCCGCCGATCGCCGGCCACCACATCCAGTGCACCGGCAATTTTTCGAACGCGTCCTCGACGCCGTACACCAGTTTGGTGACGCCCACGCTCAACAGGCCGACCAGCGCGCCCAGCGCGATGTAACTGGCGAGCGCCCAGCCGCCCGGTTCGATCAGATTGTGCGGCATCGCGAACACCGCGGCCGAACCGTAGCGTGCATAACGCACGCCGGTCGCGGTGCACGTCGCCAGCGCGACCGGGATCAGCGAGCGCGGGCGCAATTCGAACAGCAGCAACTCCACCGCAAGCACCAAGGCCGAAACGGGCGAGCCGAACACCGCGGCCATGCCGGCCGCCGCGCCTGCGGCGAGCAGCACCTTGCGTTCGTGCGCGGTGACGCGCAGCAGTTGTCCGAGGAACGAACCCAGCGCGCCGCCGGTGGCGATGATCGGACCTTCTGCACCGAACGGACCGCCGGTGCCGATCGCGATCGCGGATGAAACCGGTTTCAGGAAAGTGATGCGCGGCGCGATGCGCGATTCGTTCAGCAGCACCTGCTCCATCGCTTCCGGAATGCCATGGCCGCGGATCGCCGACGAACCCCAGCGTGCCATCGCACCCACGATCAAACCGCCGATTACCGGCACCACGATCACCCATGCGCCGAGATGGTTGTACGCAGGCGAGGAGAACGCGGCGCTGATGCGGCCATAGAAAGCGATGTTGGTGACGAAGCCGATCAACGCGGTGAGAAGTTGTGCGATCAAAGCGGCGCCGAAGGCGATCCCGATCGCCAGCGCGGTGACGAACAGTACGCGCTTGTCCACCAGCGTGGATTTGCGCGGCATGCGCGCGATGTCCAGCGACAATCCTAGTGCCGGCGCCACCGGCAGCGCATCGGTGGAACCTTCCGTGCGCACGCTCTCGTGCTCGGGCGGGCGGGGCTGGTCGCTCAAGGTGTTTCCGCTGGAGAACCGCGAACGAGTCGCGGCAAAGTGCGGCATTTTAGGGCTTGCCGGCGCGAAACCGAAGGGCACGGCGGTGAATTTATGTCTGCCAACGCTCGATCGTCATTCCGGCGAAAGCCGGAATCCAGTTTTCTTTACATGCTGAAGAAGAGCTGGAGTCCGGATCGCGGCTTCGCCGCGTCCAATGACGATAACCTTTTATGCGGTCCCTTGTCTCTTGTCCCCGGTCCCTTGTCCCCGATCCCGCCTCAACTCGGCTCCGATTCTTCGGCAATTGATGTAGGGCGGGCTCTGCCCGCCGGCGGACGAAGTCCGCCCTACCAATTCTCGGCTTAACTCACGCGCCGATTCTTCGGTAGATGATGCACCAGGAATTCCATCTGGTCGGCCAGGATATTGCGGTTCGACAGGATCAGGTGCTCCACCCAGCTCGGCTTGTACGGCACGGCCAGCAGCGGCATGCCCGCCTGTTGCGGCGTTCGGCCGCCCTTCCTGATGTTGCAGGCCAGGCACGCGGTGACGACGTTCACCCAGATGTCCTTGCCGCCGCGCGACAACGGCAATACGTGATCGCGCGTCAGTTCGCCGCGGCTGAAATGCGAGCCGCAGTACATGCAGACGTGGCGGTCGCGCGCGAACAGCGCGACATTGGTCAGCGCGGGCGAGGGATCGATCGCGCCGGCGCGGCAATGGCCGCGGCTGGCGACGATCGGATGCAATTCGATGATGCTTTGTTCGCCGTCGTTGTGGAAACCGCCGTGGATGGTGAGGCAGGGATCACCCAGCGTCCACGCGACCGCGCGGCGCGCGTACAAGCATGCCGCGTCCTGCCATGAAATCCAGTCGAGGATGCGGCCGCCCGCATCCAGCGACAGCACGCGCGTGCTGTGCAGGTCGGCGACCACCGTGCGCAGGTTGTCGGGCTCGACGAGGGCTGTGTGGGACTCCATGACCGGACGAGGATAGAACAAACTGAATCAAGGCGGTAGGGCGGGCATTGCCCGCCGCCTATGGCGGACGATGTCCGCCCTACATCCTCCCCGGCTCCAGCGGCCGCTGGCGGTGCATCACCGCCCATTCGGCGTGTTCGGCCAGCGCGGCTTCGCCCAGGCTCCGCAGGATGTCGCGCTGCTCTTCCGCGTCCTTCGCGCGATCCAGTTCCGTGCGCGCATCGGCGAAGATGCGCTGCATGAAACGGTATTGCTTGATCAATTCCTTGTCGGCCTTGCGGTAGGCGTAGGCCTCGCGCACCGCCGAGGCCACCGAGAATACCGCCATGATCACGATCAGGTCGTTCTTGGCGTCCGAAGAAAGTTTGTACGCGAACACCGCCAGCACGACGCTGATGGCGATGCCCGCGTACAGGCTGACGGCGCCAACTGTCTCGGTGATGCGGTGCGTGCGTTCGCGTTGCGAGGTCTTGCGGCGGTAGTAACCGAGCTGGCCGACGTGCCCTTCGTCGCCGACCCATTCGCGGATCACCTCGCGCAAATCTATCCGGTCGCACGGCGGCGGATCGTCCAGGCCGGCGCTGCGCATCACGTTGCGCGTCCAGCCCAGCTCGATGTCCTGTTTCTGCAGCAGGCTGTCGTGCGCGAACTCGGGATCGTTGGTCAGCGAGATGCCCGCGCGCCGCCAGTAGCCCTGTACGCGCAGGCCTTCCGCCAGCGCGCGGTAGTCGAGATATTTGCGGTGCCAGCCGCGCTGTCGCGCAATCGTGCTGATCACGATGCCGGTGACGAACAGCAGCAGGAACACGTAGATCATGTAGTTCTGTGCGCTGAGGTTGTCGTACACCGCGAAAGCGATGCCCATCAGTGCCGCGACGGTATAGGTGATGCGCATCGCCAGCAGCACGCGTTTCTGGAAATGCACCGCCAGCCAGTCGGCGGCGTTGAAGAGCGCGGCGATGGATGTGCGTTGCCCGGCGTTCCGCGGCGACGCATCGGCATCCGTTACGCCGATTCGATCGGCATACTTCGCGGCGTCCTGGTTGAACTCGTCCGCATGCGCGAACAGCATTTCGAATGCCTTCGGCATCGGCGCATCGGGCGCGCCGGTTTCGCCGCCGCTGCGCCAGAGCACCTGGCCCGGCTGCAGCGGCGGTTGCGGATCGCCGTCCGGTTCGTCGCGCGAACAGACCAGATGACAGACCAGCCGTTCGTCGCCGCCGCCCAACTGGTAACGGTGCGCATCGCGTCGGCGCTCGATCAAACCCGGCATCGTGCCGCCGAGGTAATACTCCACCACCTGCGCGGTACCGCCGAGACGGTCGGAAGTCTTGCCGTCCCAGATCGCCAGCAGCAGGTGACAATGCCGCGCCACGAACGCGCCGGCCTGCGCGTACTGCCGGTTGCGTTCGACGCCCGATTGCGCGATGTCGATCAACGTGTGACCCGGCAGCAACGGCAACTGGATGACGTGCGCGCGCGCGCACAGCGAATCGAAGACCGCGCGCGTGCCGGCGTCGGTGAAATCCTGCGCATACATCTCGCGTGGCAACGGCAGCGGCGCGATCAGCCGCGCGCCGCACTCCAGCCCTTCCTGTGCCGCCAGTTGATCGCCGCCCTCGGCGAGCGCCGACAGCACCACCAGAGGCAGGTGCGGAAACTGATTTTGAAACCGCGCGAAAAGCTCCCGCACGCGAGCGCGGATGGATTCGACCTCGCGTGCGGGGATGTTGCGATGGCTGGTGACGCCGACGACGAGGGGCGTCGTCATGGTTTGCGAATGATTATTCGGCGTCTCCAGCATGTCCAACGTGTTAGTCCTTTCAGCGCACTAATTGTTCTTGATCTTTGGGTTGGTGGTGCCGTCCGGATTCACTACCGGCGGCGGTGGATCGTCGGCGGTGGCCATCATGCCGGCG
>Ga0070740_10003086_pt1 | contig 18210 bp, 18 predicted proteins | sample Coa_R2_FD_67286 | JGI IMG/M metagenome (GOLD analysis project Ga0070740, IMG submission 67286) | Surface soil microbial communities from Centralia Pennsylvania, which are recovering from an underground coalmine fire - Coalmine... | ecosystem: Environmental > Terrestrial > Soil > Unclassified ...
GCCGCTCGCGCGCGCGGCGCTGGTCAGCGCGCCGGCGGGACGAAGCAGATCAGCGAGGCTTTGGTCGGCCATGGTGATGCTTTGTCGGATGGGAGGAAAATGCCGCCTCAGAGCGGTGTCGCGATGAGGTGCGGCACGGCGAAGCTGTCGAGAATGACGAGCTTGTCCACGAAGACGAGCGTGCCGCCCTCGGCGCGGACGCGGTCGCGATAGCGGCCGACGGCGAAGAGCTGCGACTCGCCTTCGAGGCTCGTCTGGTAGACGACGAAGTTCGCTTCGATCCGCGCTCCGTCGCCCTCGGGGCGCACGCGCACGCCCGAGATGATGTGCCGGTCGTAATGCAGGTTGTACTTGTTCGCGTGCCGCAGCGACACGATGCGGTCGCGCAGCACGTTCTTGTTGGGACAGAGCATGATCGGGAGCGGCAGGTCCTGATCGTGGTTCTCACGCGGCACGATGCGATAGCAGCAATCCTCGGCGAAGAGGTCGAGCCACGCCTCGAGCCGGTCGTCGTCGATCCGCGCGGCATAGTCGTCGAGGAGGTCGACGGCCGCCTCTTTGAGCGCTCCCCCGCTCATCGGATCGCGTCCTCGGGAGCGAATCCCATGAGCTCCGCATAATAAGACCAGAAGCCGCGCACCGGCACGTCGGTGATGCGGTGCATGAGGCTCGCGATCGGCCCGTTGCCGCCCATCTCGATGACCGAGCAGGCGTCGGCCTCGGCCATCACCGCGCGGTGCGTGATTTCGATCGCCTCGCCATCCTCCATCGAGACGAGGCCGGCCGGCCCGGCGAGGTTCGACTGCAGGAGACGATGCTGGCGCATGTCCTCGTCGTCGGCCTCGTACCCGAAATAGGTCCAGAAGATCTCGAACCTGCCGGGCCCGCGCGTGCGCACCTGGCGCGTGGCGAGGCTGTTGCTGATCTGGTGCACCGTCAGATTGGGAAAGATGCTGCAAATCGCGAGACTGATGCCTTCGGGAAATTCGCGGCGGAACTGCACCATGCCCGGGTCGAGCAGCCGGAGGCTGCTGTCGTGCACCTTGTTTTCCTTGTAGATCTTGCCGAACTCCGCGTCGTCGTCGGTGCCGACCTTGGCCCAGGTGAGGTTGTGGCGATGGCGCTCGTCCATCGACACGCCCCCCGTCTGCGTCGCGCGGCTCAGGCCGAAGGTCGATTGGAAATCGTGCAGCAGGCTGCCGTGATAGGTGTCGCGCGTATTTTCGAGATAGAGCTTCCAATTGCCGTCGATCACCTGCCGGTGATAGCCCAGCACGCGAATGGGCTTGCCGAAGAGGCGGTCGAGATGGCGGGTGATGACGCCGCCGAGATAGGTTTCGAGCGGCTCCGCATCTTCGCGGAAGCTCGCAAAGATGACGCCCTGGTAGGTCGCGACCGCGAGCCGCTCGAGCCCGTGCTGCGCCATGTCGAATTCGGGCGGCATGCCGCCCTGGCCCTTGAGGCCGCGCCGGAACGGCAGGCCGAGCAGCCCTCCGTCGAGGCCATAGCACCAGCGGTGGTAGATGCAGATATGCTCGGCCGCATTGCCCCTCACTTCGCGCCGGACGAGGGCGCCGCGATGCGCGCAGCGGTTCACCACGACATGCACCTTGCCCTGCGCGTCGCGGTCGAAGATGACGGGCGTGTCGCCGAGCCAGGCGGTGCGGAAGTCGCCGGGCTTGGGAATCTCGGCCTCGAGCCCGACATAGAGCCAGAGCGGACCCTTGAAGATGCGCTGCTGCTCGAGTTCGTAGACCGCGCGGTCGCGATAGAGCCAATAGGGAATACGCGAATAATCGTTCCGCGGCCAATGCACAGCCGGAACGCCTTGACGGTTGTGCCCGACCGTTGCGTGCTCTGGCATCGGCGCCTCCCGGGTGCGACTCAGGCGAGTGCTATATCAGGGGTAGTTGCGAAAGGCAAATAACTTGCCGCGCGGCCGCCCCCCGGCGCGGCTCAGCGGAAGACTCGCGGGACGATCATCCCGGGATCGACGAGCCGGCCGCGATCGACCACCACGTCGTTGTCAAGCATCGCGGTGCATTCGCGCATCGGCACGTCGTAATGGCCGCGCGTCACGCGCGTGCCGCCGCCTTCGCTGTTCGGCCCGGTCGGGAACAGGAAATTGCCCGGGAAGGTCCGGGCATTGATGGCGTCTCGCGGCTCTCCCGCTGTGCCGCCGAAACGCTATCACACGGGTTTGCCCCAGGCAAATCAGCGCCGGATCATTCGCCGCGCGAACAACCGGCGGCTCAATTGACTCCCGTGTTTCGCCGCTGATACGCTTTGCGTCCAGGAGCAAGCCAGAGGTTGGGGCAAATGCCTGCGGCATCGGCGAACGGCCGGCGTACCCGGATCGGGAAATCCGCGGTTGACTATCATCACACCGGCCCCGGCACCTTGGCGGGCCGCTATCTCCGCATGTTCTGGCAGCCGGTGCACCATTCGGAAGAGATTCTGACCGACCGCGCCAAGCCGATCAGGATCATGAACGAGGAGTTCACGCTCTACCGCGGCAGCGACGGCAAGCCCTATCTCGCGGAATTGCGTTGTCCGCACCGGGGCGCGCAGCTGTCGGTCGGCTGGGTCGAAGGCGACGCGATCCGCTGCTTCTACCACGGTTGGAAGTTCGCCCCCACGGGCCAGTGCGTCGAGCAGCCCGCGGAGCCCAAGCCCTTCTGCCACAAGATCAAGATCCGTACCTATCCGTGCCGGGACTATCTCGGACTCGTCTTCGCCTATCTTGGCGACGGCGCGCCGCCGCCGTTCCCGCGCTATCCAGAATTCGAGGATTTCGAGGGCCTCCTCGAGCTCGACAGCTATTTCCGCGGCTGCAACTACTTCAACAACCTCGAGAACGGCGGCGACCTCACGCATTCGGGCTTCGCCCACCGCAACAATCCCGGCTCGTTCGACGGCTTCACCAACAGCCCTCTCATCAACGCCAGGGAAAGCGGTTGGGGCATCACCGTCACCGCCACCTGGCCGGATCAGACCGGCGTGTCGCAGATCGGCATGCCCAATGTCTTCCACCACAAGGCACAGCCCACCGATCCGGCGGTCGCGATCTTTCGCGAGTTCATGGCGTGGTGGGTGCCGATCGACGACGAGAGCCATATCCAGTTCACCGTCGCGGCAGTCCGGCTGCCGCCGGAGCTGTCGCAGCAATATCGCGAACGCCGGGCAGCGCGGCTGGCGAAGCGCACGGTCTCGAGCGTCGAGCTCGCCGACAAGATCCTGAAAGGCGAGCTCTACCGCCAGGATGTGGTGCCGGAGAGCACCGATTTCGTTCGCATGCAGGACCACCTGGCGCAGGTGGGGCAAGGCCGTATCGCCGACCACCGGCGCGAACGGCTCGGCCAGGGCGACAATGCGATCATCCTGATTCGCAAGATCTGGACGCGCGAGCTGACGGCGTTGCAGCGGGGCGAGCCGCTCAAGGCCTGGGTCTACAATCCCAAGGAGCTCAGCATCTCGCGCGGCGAGCGGTGGGAGCGGCGCTACAGCGAGCAGACCGGGCTGGCGCCGACCCCGGGCAGCCGGCCGGGAGCTTAGCGAAGGCACGCGGCCAGGGAGGAATACGCCATTCCGCCGAGCATGACGATCGCCGTGCTGCGGTTCGACCGGACCGCCGCCCTCATCGACGGCCGGGTCGCGATCCCAGGGGTCAATGTCGTCAATACGCCCGGCGGGAAGCCCAGCGTGCAAGGCTTCCTGGGCGGCGCCTTCGATGCCGCCGACGTGCCGTTCGCCCGCTATGTGTTCTGGAAGCATCTCGGGCGGCCGGTGACCGCGATCCCGGTGTTCACCGACCGCCTCTATCAGCATCAATACATCTACACCCGGGCGGACACCGGCATTGCGTCGCTCGCGGACCTGCGTGGCCGGCGTGTCATCTGCGCCCCGTCCTATTTCTCGACGCCATCGTTCTGGCACCGCGCCTTGCTCGCCGAAGAAGCGGGCATCGCACCCAGCGAGGTAGATTGGGTGGCGGCCGGGCCGGAAGCGGACGGGATGAAGACGCCCGAGGGCGTGAACGTCACCGTCGCCCCGTCGCGTTCGCTGCTCGGGCTCGACCGCCTGCTCGACGGCAGCGGCGATTGCCTGATGACGGCGCGGACGGCGATGGTGCCGCGCGCCGAGCGCCACCGCATCCGGCGCGTTCTGCCGGACGCCAATGAGCGGCAGCGCGCCTGGGCGCTGCGGCACGGCTTCTTCCCGGCGCTCCATGTCTTTGCCGTTCACGATAGCGCACTCAAGGCGCGCCCCGGATTCGCCGAGGAGCTGTGCCAAGCCTTCGACCGCGCCAAGGACCTCGCCTATCGCGTGCTGCAAGACGAGCGCATGACCGGCCTGCCGTTCATGCGCGGCTATCTCGACGACACGGTGGCGGCGCTGGGCGACGATCCGTGGCCTTACGGCCTTGCGCGCAACCGGGCCGAGATCGACACCTTCCTCGGCCTCGCGCACGCGCAGGGCTTGACGCCGCGGCGGCTTGCGGCGTCGGAGCTGTTCCACGAAGGGGCGGCGGCATTCGCGTTCAAGGCCAAGATGACACCCGGGTGCATAACGTCCACCATGGAAGGCGGATGGGCTCCGGAACCGACCTGGCCGGACGAGGAGGGGGGATCGTGAAGCACACAAAATTGCAGCGCGCGCAGCTGGCGATCGCGGCCTCGGGCGCGACCATCGCGGCAGGCGCCGCCTTGCTTGGATGCATTGCCGAACCCGCGCGTGCCGCAGAGATTCCGGCGGCGCTGCGGCCGGTGATCGACGCCGCGCGCAAGGAGGGCCGGCTCGACATCAACAACAGCCCCAACGTGGCCGGCCTGCCCGACGGAATCGCTGACGGCGAAGCCGCCGTCAAGCGCATGTTCGGCGTCGATCTCACGATCAACTTCACGCCGGCGCCGTCGCCCACGGCGCAGATCACGAAAATCTTCACGGAGTTCCAGGCGGGCGTTCCCAGCTCGACCGATCTCTTCACCGTCGCGGCGCCGGCGATCGCGCCTTACATCGACAAAGGCATATTCCGCAGCGTCCCCTGGGTCGAGTACATGCCGGGCCGGATCACCCCGGGCATCGTCGAGGGCGGCCAGGCGCTGCGGCTCGAGACGCAGCTTCCCGGGATCCTCTACAACATCAAGGCCGCGCCCTGGGTGCCGCAGGTCCATTCCATGGAGGACCTGCTGAAGCCCGAATTGAAGGGCAAGTTCGCGACCAACCCGTTTCTCGCCGGCATCGACGTGCTGTTGTCGCCGGAGCGATGGGGGGTCGAGAAAACGACCGCCTACGTGCAGAAACTCGCCGGACAGGTGAGCGGGATCATCCGCTGTGGCGGCGCGGAGGCGCGGATCGCGACCGGGGAATTCCCGGCGCTCGCGCTCGATTGCGTCGGCGGCGACCAGAACATGCGCAAATTCCGCGGAAAAGGCATCATCGACACCAGGATCGTCGGCGACGCCGCGCAGCGGCGCTATCTCTACATGATGGTGCCGATGCGCGCCCGGCATCCCAATGCCGCCATCCTCTACGCGCTCTATCTTTCGTCTGCGGAGGGTCAGCACATGCTGACCGAACATGACGGCGCCGACCTCGATTCCTATGCCGATTCGCTGAACGGGAAGCGTGTGAAGGACGCGGAGGCGAGCGGCATCAAGTTCATCGACGTATCGATCGACTGGTGGCTTAAGCAGCCGAAGGAGTCGATGGCGGCAGTCAGCCGCATCGTCAAGATCATCGACCAGCCGCATTGACCGGAATCGGCGAGACGGCCGCGCATCGTTCCGTGCCGCGGCGCCGCGCGAGAATCGTCGAGCCGCTGCCCGCGCTCTTCATTGCGGTTGCCGCCGCGGTCAGCACCTTCATCCTCGTCCTCGGCGCGATGGCGGCCTATCTGAGCCTCACCCGCGCCGTTCCGGGGGCGCTGGGCGGCCCGCTGACGCTCGTCAATTATCTCGAGATCTTCCAGGATTCTTTCGCCTATCGCGTGGTGCTCAACACCGTGGTGTTTTCCGCCGTGGCGCTCGCCGTGGCGTTCGGCTTCGGCGTGCCCCTCGCGTGGCTCGTCGAACGCACCGACATGCCGGGGCGGGTCGCGGTGATCAGCCTGATGACGATCAGCCTCATCCTGCCGAATTTCGCCGTCGCTCTGGGCTGGCTCTTCCTGCTCAACGCGCGCATCGGCATCGTCAACCGGGCGCTCGTCGCTCTTCTCGATCTGCAGCACGCGCCGTTCAACATCGCGAGCCTGGGCGGCATGGGGCTGGTCGAGGGGCTGAATCTCGTCCCGGTCGCCTTCGTCATGACGGCAGGCGCGCTCAAATCGATGGACCCGGCGCTCGAAGAGGCGGCGGCGATGGCCGGGGCGACGGGCTCGGCGATCCTGCGCCGGATCACCTTGCCGGCGCTGGCGCCCGCGCTCCTCGGCGCCGCCATCTATATCTTCACGATCGGCTTCGCCACGTTCGACGTGCCGGCCGTGATCGGGCTTTCGGGCCGCGTCTTCACGTTCTCGACCTACATCTACACGCTCCTCGACCAGTCGGTGGACGTGCCGAATTACGGGCGCGTGGGCGCGCTCAGCGTGGTCATGATCGGCTTCGGCGCGGTGCTCGGCTGGTTCTACAATCGCGTGCAGCGCGAGAGCCGCCGCTATGCGCTGATCTCGGGCAAGGGATTTCGGCCGCGCATCGCCGCGCTCGGCCGCGCCCGAGCGGCGGCGCTGGGATTCGCCGCGCTCTATTTCGCCGCGAGCCAGCTCTTGCCGCTGCTCGTCCTCGCCTGGACCGCCGGCTTGCCGTTCCTGCAGCTCCCGTCGGCGGCGTCCGCGGCCCAGTTCTCGCTCGCCAACTTCGCGCGCGTCCTGAACCGGCGCCTCGTCTTCTCCTTCGAGAACACGCTCGCGCTCATGCTCCTCGTTCCGAGCCTCACGCTCGCCGTCAGCGTCGCCTTCTCCTGGGTGGTCATCCGCTCGCGCCTCAGATGGCGGTCGCTGTTCGATTTCGTCGCCTTCATGCCGCACACGGTTCCGGCGGTGGTGTTCAGCGTCGCGGTGCTGTTCGTGGCCTTGTTCCTCCTGCAGCCGGTGCTGCCGATCTACGGCACGATCTGGCTGCTGTTCGCGGCCTACGCCGTGGTGCGGCTCAGCTATGGCACCCGCATGACCAATGCCGCGCTCGTCCAGGTGCAGATCGAGCTCGAGGAGGCGGCGAAGACCAGCGGAGCGACCGCGTTCGCCACCCTGCGCGCGATCGTGCTGCCGCTGATCCGGCCCACGCTTCTCTATGCCTGGATCTGGATCGCGCTCCTGAGCTACCGCGAGCTGACCCTGCCGGTGCTGCTTGCGACGCAGTCGAACCAGCCGCTGTCGCTCCTGGTCTGGAGCTATCTGCAAACCTCGGATTTCGGTCCGGCCTCGGCCATCACGCTCATCATGCTGGCGCTCCTGTCGCCCGCCGTCCTGTTCTACTGGCTGGCCGCGCGCCGCACCGGGCTGGGCCCGGCGTAGCGGGACGCGGCGCTAGAGGCTGCGCAGAGTCTCCGCCTTGCGCGGCGGCAGCAGGTCGGCGCAGCCGGCGCGGCGCGCCCAATACTCCCACGCGCGGTAGATGCCGTGCGAATGCGGGGCGAAATATCCGCCCGCGGCGCGCGCGTCGATCTCGCCCTGCGACAGATAGCGGGGTTGCCCCATGCGCATCGCCGCCATCTGGACCCGGGCGTTCCGTGCCGCATAGACCGAGGCGCGCACCACTTCGATCAGGGTGCGGGCCGCCGCCGCCATGCCGTGTCCTGCCATGAGCGCCATCGTGTTGCTGCCGAGGCAGCGCGCGAGGTCGCGACCCTGTTCGATCGTCTCGACCAGCATGCTCGTCGCGTCGCCGAATTTCTCGGCGATGTCCCACACCGGGATTCGCGCGCCGATCAGGCTGGCCGAGCAGATGACGGGACGAAGCGGCACGTCGGTGATGCCGAAGGGCAGCAGGTCCTCGGCATGGCAATGCACCACGGCCATCACGTCGGGACGGGCCTCGTAGATCGCGCCGTGAATGAAGCGCTCGCGGTAGGGCGGACGGGTCTCGCCTTTGGCGGGCGTCCCGTCCAGCCGGCAGACCATGATGTCTTCGAGCGTCACGAGCTCGGGACTGCGCGACCACGAGATGAGGAAGGCATCCGGATCGCGGGGATGGCGAACGCTCACATGCCCGCTGGCATCGACCACGTTCTCGAACGCGAGTATGCGGTTCGCGATCACCAGCTCGCGAAGCGCGTATTCCTGCTGCTCGTCCATCGCATCCCCTCCAACGCGTTCCAACCCGACACGCCCCTTGACGGGGCGGAAATACCCTCAAGGTAAAGGACGATGCCACAGGGTAGCACCATCCGCTGTCGCGCTCATCGGCTTCCCGGCCGGCCGAACGCGCTGTCGCTCCCATTGGGCCGGGGCTCGGCCATCCCCGCCATTCCCGAGACTTTTCTTTCCCGCATGTCACAAACCTCGAGCCTCTCTCGTCATGTCATCGACCACTACCGAAGGAGCCCGTCATGACTGCCAAGCTCGATCCCTTCACCGCCGCGCCCACGCTCATGAAGCGTTGGATGGATACGTCGATGGCCGTTGCCGCGAGCCTCGAACCCGGCCTCGCCGCCCTGGTCGAGATCCGCGCCTCGCAGATCAACGGTTGCGCAAACTGCATCAACATGCACACCGCCGAGGCCAGAAAGCGGGGCGAGACCGAGCAGCGCATCTTCCTCCTCCCGGCTTGGCGCGAGGCTCCCTGCTACACCGACCGCGAGCGCGCCGCGCTGGGCTGGACCGAAGCCTTGACGCGTCTCTCGGAGGGCCACACGCATGAGAGCGCGTATCGGGCTCTCCGGGCGCAGTTCACCGAGGAGGAGCAGATCAAGCTCACGCTGATGATCAACGTCATCAATGGCTGGAACCGCATCGCGGTCGGCTTCGGCCTGTGGCATGATCCGGCGTCGGCGAGAACGGCCGCGTGATGTCGGAGGCGAGGCAGGAAGACGGCGGGGCGCGCTTCGATTCGTTGCGCCCCATGCTCACCCGCGTCGCCTATCGCATGCTCGGCTCGGTCGCGGATGCCGAGGATGCGGTGCAGGAGGCTTTCATCCGCTGGATGGGGACCGACCGCTCCCAGGTTCGCGAACCTGAAGCCTTCCTGCGCCGCACCGTGACCCGGCTCTGTCTCGATCATCTCAAATCGGCGCGCCATCGGCGCGAGACCTACATCGGCCCCTGGCTTCCCGATCCGATCGTCGACGAAGAGGAGGTCGAGGAAGACATCACGCTGCCGCTCATGCTCGTCCTCGAGCGCCTCTCGCCGCTCGAGCGCGCGGCGTTCCTGCTGCACGACGTGTTCGGCCTCAGCTTCGACGAGGTGGCGGCGACGATCCAGCGCGATCGCGCCGCCTGCCGTCAGCTTGCAAGCCGCGCCCGCATCCATGTCCGCGAGGCGCGCCCGCGCTTCCAGGTGGAGAAGCAGCGCGGCCTCGAGCTTGCGAATGCCTTCTTCACCGCGTCGCGCGACGGCGACATGACGGCGCTCGGCGCGATGCTCGCCGCCGATGTCAGCTTCCATTCCGACGGCGGCGGCAAGCGCACCGCCGCCCGGCAGCCGATCTTCGGGTTCGATCGCGTCATCAAACTGCACGAGGGGCTGGCCGCCCTGTTCAAGAGACACGGCTCGCAACTCGTGCGCACTGGCTTCGTCAACGGCTTGCCCGGCTTCGTCACGCGCGAGGCCGACGGCGAGCTGCAGACCACCGCGCTCCAGATCGAAGACGGCAAGATCGCCGCCATTTACGTGGTGCGCAATCCAGACAAGCTCCGGCATCTGCACTAGCGACGCCGCGTGCGCTTCGCGGGCGCCGCGCCGGATTCGCGACGCGGGGCTAGCCCATGGAATTGACACGGCGGGTGGTAACCCGGTAGGGCTTGCGCGTGAATCCGCAGGCGCGCCGGCAGCGGAGCACCGGAGGACCGAGGAGGACGTATGCATAAACCTGACTTGCGCGGGCGGCTTCTTCGCGCGCTCGCCATCGCGCTATCGCTGCAAGTCTCGGGGGCGATGGCATTTGCGGCCGACACGCTCGTCGTCGGCAAGGCGGACGCGAACTCCACCGCATTCCTGCCGGTGCATGTCGGCGAGCGGCTGGGCCTTTTCAAGAAGCACGGGCTCGATCTGAAGATCAACGACTTCACCGGCGGCAGCAAGATGTCGCAAGCCATGACGGCGGGCAGCATCGACGTCGGACTTGGCGCCGGCACCGAGATGGCGCTCGTCGCCAAGGGTGCTCCGATCCTCGCGGTTTGCGACATCATGTCGCCGATCACCATCATTGGCATCGCCGTCCCGTGGGATTCGCCGATTCACACGGTCGATCAGCTGAAGAACAAGAAGATGGGCATCTCGAGCGCCGGCTCGCTCACGGATTGGCTCGCGAAACAGCTGGCTGATCACGAAGGATGGGGACCGGACGGCGTGAAGCGCGTCGCCATCGGCAACGGGGCCACCGCGGTGATCGCGGGGTTCCGGACCGGAGCGATCGACGCCGACATTTCCGTCACGTCGAACATATTCAATTGGGAAGAAAAGAAGGAAGGGCGGCTCCTCGTTCCGGCCTCGAACTTCGTCGGCAACATCGCCGCCAGCACGATGTACGCGACACAGCACCTGATTGCGAGCGACCCCGACGCGCTGCGCAGATTCATCGCGGCCTGGCTCGAGACCATCGACTATATCGCCACGCACAAGGCGGAGACCGTCAAGATCGCGAGCGAAGTCACCCACTATTCCGAGGGCGTGGAGACGAAGGAATACGATCTGTCGGCGGGCAAGTTCAGCAAGGACTGCAGGTTTGATTCCGAATCGCTCGCCAATCTCAAGCGGGCCTTCGTCGATCAGAAGCTCGTCGAGACCGCACCGGACATGTCGAAGCTCTATACCGAGGCCTTCCTGCCGAAGCGCTAGACCGGCAAATCCCGTGCGGGAGGGCCGGGTCCATCGGCGAGCACCGCGCCGCGCCGCCCGTCGCGTTCAGCGCTTCTCGCCGTGCAGCGCCGCGCGCTGGAGGTCGATTTCGACATAGGGCCGGACATCGACGAGCTCGGGCTCGCCGCCGGCCGCTTCCCGCGGGTCGCGCGTGAGGGACCCGGGAATGTTCCAGGCGGTTGGGAAGAGGCCGGCGTCGCGCCGCCACGACTTGAGGGGCTGCCCTGCCGCGAGCGCCGCGAGTTCGCGCGCCCACAGCTTGCGGATCAGAAGGACGCCGACATCGCCGCGACCCGGGCGCTCGCTCGCCCGATCGGCGATCGCGCCTTGGCCGACCTGCGCGATATCGTCCTGCAGCCGCACGAGATCGACGCGGTTCTTGTCGAGATCCGCAAGCCGGACACGGCCCTTCAGCACGTCGTCGCACACGCGCTGGTGCGCGAGCGCGATCTCCGTGCGTCGCTTCTGCCGCCGCTCGCGGATGCGCCGTGCCGCTTCGCCGGTGGCGGGAACGCGATGGATGCTGAACTGCATGTGATTGGTGTCATCGATCGGCACCCACCAGAACAGCGACTCCTGGAAGCCGATCTCGGGATCGTTCGGCAGCGCCGTCATGTAATAGACATTCGGCATGCCGAACTGCTGCGTGCGGCGGGCGCCGTCGGCGCGCACGAAGCTGTAGCTGATGCCCCAGCACGACTCTTCGGCCTCGAGGTTGGCGCCGCGCCCAATGCCGGCGAAGGAGGCGCGGTTGTCGGAATGGACGAACCAGACATGGCTCATGTCGAGCGCGTTCTCGAGGTTCTGGAAGTAGTTGCACTCGCGCACGTAGGAGTCGATCTCGAGGATCCCGTCGAAGCGCTCGAACTCGGGATGGCGCGGGAACTCGGGCGGTTGCCCGTCGCCGAGATAGGCGAAGACGAGCCCGAGATACTCGTGAACCGGATATGAACGCACCCTCACCTTGTGGGCGAACGCGGAATCCTCCGCGGGCTGCTCGATGCATTGGCCATCGCCCGCATATTTCCAGCCGTGATAGAAGCAGCGGACGCAGTCGCCCTCGATCCAGCCCGCGACCAGCAGCGTGCCGCGATGCGGGCAGCGCGGATCGAGAAGATGCGCCGCCCCGCCCTCGCCGCGATAGAGGACGAAGTCCTGCCCCATGATGCGCAGCGGCACCGCCCGGCCGGCGGCGAGATCGGCGGAGTGATAGACCGGCTGCCAGAAGAGCCGCAGATAGCGGCCGGCGAGCGTGCCCGGCCCGGTCGGCTCGGGCGATTGCGCGGCCGCACCCGCCGCCACGCGCAACTGTCGCGCCATCGCTATTTCACCGCGACGCGGCCAAGGGTCTTGAGCGCGTCATCGAGAAAGCGCGTGTCGAGCATTGATGCAACCTTCACCGGCTTTTCGATCTGGCCGCGGCGCTCGTACCATTGCTCCTGGTCCTCGAGGCTCGCGAGCGAGATCTGCGCATTGGGATCCATGTAGCTCCACTCGATCTTGTCGTAGAGCGGCTTCGTCTTGAGGTTCGTGTATTTCGCGAGGATGTCCACGACGGCGGCGCGCTCAGGCCCGCCGCGCATCGCGTCATAGTAGTCGCGGGCCGCCTTGAGATAGGCCACCGTGAAGGCGCGGACATCGTCGGGCGCGCGGTCGATCCAGCCCTTGCTGTAGAGGATGACGGATACTTCAAACGGCGGGTCGCGCAGCACCTCCGCCGCGCGGCGGAACGGGACGGCGAGCTTGCGCTCGGCATACAGCACCGGAAACGGCTCCACCACCGCGCCGGCATCGATCGCCTTGTTGGCGAAGGCCGCGCCCATATCGGGCCAAGGCATGTAGCTCGTCCGGATCTCGGAGAACTTGACGCCGTCCGATTCGAGCATCTTGCCGACCATGTAGTCGAGCGCCGAGGCCGGCGCGTTGATCGCGACGGTGCGGCCCTTGAGATCGGCCAACCGCTTCACCGTGTCGCGCAGGTCATCGCGCAGCAGCAGCGTGTCGCTCGAGAAGCCCGGCATGTCCCGCGTCCTGGCCATCGCCACGCGGATCGGCAGCCCGCGCGCGAACGCGTTGAAGAGCGCGGCGCTCATCGCCCCGCCCGCCACCTGAAGCTGATCGGTCGAGAGCGGCAGGGTCGTCGGCGCGGCCCCGGCAAAACGCTGCAGCGTCACATCGAGGCCGGCCGCGGCGAAGTAGCCGCGCTCGATGCCGATGAAGAACGGCGCATCGGCAACAATCCCAAGCTCGCCGACCTTGACCGGCCCGGCAAGGGACGGCACGGCGGCGAGGCCGGACAGCACCAGCGCGACGGCTATGGCGTTCCGGATGTTCAGCATGGCGCGCATCATTTGCCGAAATCGGCGCCCTGGCAAGCCTTGGGTCAACACCGTGGCCGAAGGCGCGTGTCAGGGGCCGGGTCAGCCTTCGTTCTGCTTGAGGAAGGCGCGCCACACCGGGGCGATGCGCTCGCCCTGGAAATCCGAGGTCACCGGATAGGGATTCTTGCCGAAGACCCGGTCCCATTCCTCGGGCGTCACCACGGGATCATGGTAGCGCGCATTGGGCAAGAGCCGGTGCAGGCGCTGCGCCGCTGCCGTGGGATGGACCGGGTCGCAGCCACCGGTGATGATCGCCGGGACCTTGATGGACGCCCAGTCCGCGTCGGTCGCCCAGCATCCCGCGATCGGCAGGTCCGCGGTCGTCATGAAGCATTCCGCCCAGAACGACATCTGCCGGATGAAGGCCATTCGGTCCATTGCCAGCAGGGCGTCGCGGTTCGCCGGGTTCTGCCGGATCGATTCGGCGAAGTGGTTGAGCCGGGTGACGGCTTCCATGCCCTCCCTGAGCGCGGCCCGGATATAGGGCTGATACATGTTGCGGGGCACGCTGTTCGCCGGCACCTCGCCTCCGGAGGGCCAAGCGAGCAGCAGGCCCTTCACGAGGTCCGGATATTTGAGGCACACCAGCGGCGTCGTCCGGCAGCCGGCATATTCGCCGATGTAGCAGGGCGCGAGCTTCAGGCCGCGAATGAGGCCCGCGAGCGTATCCGCCCAGAGCTCCGCCTCCGACATGTCGCCGCCGATCATGAGGCCCGATGCGCCGTCCGTCGTCGGCCGGTCCCAGGTGATGACGCGAAAATCCTTGGCGAGCTCGGCCGCGACCACGCGCTGCACATAGCCGCCCCAGCGTCCGCCGGGCGTCAGCACCACCGGGACGCCGCGACCGCGCTCCTCGTAATGAATCGTGCATCCGCTGACGACCAGCTCGGGCATCACCCGCCTCCGCGTGCGCTTGTTCCGGGTTCAGACGAAGACGTGTTCCCTTGCGGCGACATCGAAGGGCGTGCCGTCATCCTGCAGCGTGACGGCGATCGGCCGGACGCGGTAGAGCGCGCCCTTCAAGGCGGGAACCGGCTCCACGCCCTGCTGGAGGTCGCGGATCGCCTTGATGAATTTCCGCCGCATCTGCGTGATCGCGGCATCGCCGCGGCCCAGATATTCGCGCGTGCGGTCGGCGATCGGCGTCGGCCCCTGATTCTCGATCGCCGCCGCATCCTGGGCGTTGGTTCCCTTGATGCCCGTATAGGAATAGGTCCGCTGCAGCGCCCGGTCGATGAGATAGTCGTTGGCCTTGTTCCTCACCGGCAGATACGTGCCCGGGATATTCTCGACGTTCAGCGTCTTGAACCCGACATGGTCGAACTCGTACGTCTCCTCGGGGGTGATGGGCCGCCACGGATTGTATTCGACGCGATAGACCCAAGTGTGCTCGTCGTCCATCGGAACCCACGCGTCCCACAGCAACGTCTCGCCGCGATCGAAGCCGATCATGGTGTGGACCGGCAAAAGCCATTGCGTGATCCGCCAATACGCCTTGTCGCCGACAAGCCGCCGCTTGGCACCGATCATGAAGCCGAACTCGGTGTCCTTGATCTCGAAGGTCGGCGCCACGTCCCGGAAGACGCGACCGCTCCTGCCGTGCTTGTCGAGCGTGAGCCCGCCCTGCCCGGGCGCCAGCGCGTTCCCGGTGGCGAAGCTGTGCAGATAGTTGACGTGGCTCGAATCGAGATTGCCCTCCATCGCCTGCAGGTAGTTGCAATTGAGAAGGCTCTTGCGGATGTAGATGTGGGTCTTGGGAAGCTCCGCGAATTCGAATTCGGGAAAGCAGACGGGCAGCTCCCTGGGGCCGAGATAGGCCCACACGATTCCCGCGTGCTCCCGGCAGGGATAGGCGGTCAGGCGGATCTTGTTCTTGAAATTGCTCTCCGGCGGCTCGGCCGGCATGTCCACGCAGTTGCCGTCCGCGTCGAATTTCCAGCCGTGATAAATGCAGCGCAGGCCGCATTCCTCGTTGCGCCCGAAAAACAGGTCGACCTGGCGATGCGCACAATAGCGATCGAGCAGTCCGACCCGGCCGGTCGTATCGCGAAATGCGACGAGATATTCTCCCATCAACCGGACGCGAACCGGCGGACAGTCGGGCGTCGGGACTTCCTCGGAAAGCAGCGCGGGCATCCAGAAGCGCCGCATATACTCGCCTGCCGGCGTGCCTTTGTCTGTGCGGGTGAGAAGATCATTGTCCGCCGCCGACAGCATCACGCATCCTCCAAGTCGAAAAAACTATAATGCCGCGCGCGCAACGTTGCAACGACACCCGGTGATCGCGCCGTTCCGATGTGGCAGAATGGGATCATGCGGCGGCGCCGGCGCGAGGCATGAATGGCACCATCCGATGCGAAGACCAGGACGGCAGCGGCAATCCGGGAACTTGGCCGCGCCTTCACGCCAGAAATCCTGCAGGCCACCTATGCGCTCTACAAGCCGCTGCAGGAACGGGCGCCCAAGGACGGCGTCGAGGCTCACAAGGACATCGCCTATGGCGACGATGAGCGGCACCGCCTCGACGTCTTCGTGCCGGCCCGGCGCCCGCGCAACGCCCCCATCGTCGTCTATTTCCACGGCGGCGGCTATATCGGCGGCGAGCGGAGCCCCTTGCCGGGACTGATCTACGACAATGTCAGCATCTTCTTCGCGCGGCACGGGCTCGTCGGGGTGAACGCGACCTATCGCCTCGCGCCGAAGCATCCCTGGCCGAGCGGCGGCGACGATGTCGGCCGGACCGTCGCGTGGCTGAAGGCGAATGCCGCGCGGTTCGGCGGCGATCCCGAACGCATCGTCCTCATGGGCCAATCGGCGGGCGCGACGCATGTCGCGACCTGGACCTTCGTCCGCAAAGTGCACGGGCCGGCGGGGCCGGGAATCGCCGGCGCCATCCTGCTCTCGGGCATTTATGCGCCGTGCGATCCCGAATACTACCAAGTGCAAGAGGCCGCGCCGCACCGGATCGCCTATTTCGGCGCGGACGCCGCGAAATGGCGGGAGCGGAATCCGATAACGCACGTGCGCCCCGGCCATCCGCCGGTCTTTCTCACGGTCGCCGAGTTCGATCCCTATCCGCTGCAGTGGGGAACGCCGGCGCTGCTGGCCGCGCTGGTGAAATGCGACCAGAAAATGCCGTGGTTCGTCTACGGCCGGAACCACAATCACGTCTCGCCCGCGATGGAGATCAACTCGCAGGTCGACGAGCTCGGCCCCGAGCTGCTCGCCTTCATCCGCGACATCACCTAGGAGGTCCTCTCGAGATGGCCGGCAACATCGAACGGCGCCTTGCCGAATTGGGGATCGAACTGCCGGGCGCGCCGTCGCCGGTGTCGAATTTCGTCCCGGCGGTGCAGAGCGGCAGCCTGCTGTTCATATCGGGCCAAACCTGCCACTGGAACGGCGAGCGCCGGTTCGTCGGCAGATTGGGCGGCGAGATCTTGCTCGAGCAGGGGCAAGAGGCGGCGCGCCTCTGTGCGCTCAATGTGCTGGCCCAGGCGAAGCGTTATCTTGCAGGGGATCTCGACCGCATCGTGCGCGTCGTGCGGCTTTGCGGCTTCGTCAACGGCACGCCCGACTTCGCCGATCAGCCCAAGGTCCTGAACGGCGCGTCCGACGTCATGGTGGAGGTGTTCGGCGATGCGGGACGGCATTCGCGCACCGCGGTCGGCGCCAATGCGCTGCCCGGCGGGGCCGCCGTGGAGATCGAGGCGGTCTTCGAGATCCGGTGAGGGACCAAGCCCTTCCCGCCGACGGGCCTAGCGCGGGAAGAACTCGTTGGTCCACTGCACGCCCTCCTTGAGCACCACGGAGGCGACGGCCGGGTTGACGGCCGCGTGCGTTTTGAGCGCGCTTTGCCAGCGGGCGTCCGACATTGTCGCGGGCCGGAATGCAATATGCATGCTCGAGAGGGCGGTCACCAGCAACGGCTCGGCCGTTCCGCTGAGGCTTCCCTGGGCGAGGATCGCGGCCGCGGATTTCGGATCGGTGTAGACCTGCTTCTGCGCCTCGGCCAGCGCCTGGACGATCCGGCGCGTCAGATCCTTGTGGTCCCCGAGATAGCTCGCCAGGGTTTCGATGCCGATGAACGGCTCGTCGGCCCACGCCGCGACCTCGTCGAAGCGCACGATCGCCGCGCCGAATCCGCCTCCCTCGACGATCTCCCGCGCCGGCGACGAGCCGACGAACCCGTCGATCGTTCCCTGCTTCAGCGCCGCGATCATCGCGGGCACGGCGCCGATGCGCAAACTCGTCAGATCCTTGGCAGCATCGAGCCCGGCCTCGTGCCACAACCAGCGGCCGGCGAGGTCGCTCGACCCGCCGAGCGCGAGCACGCCCATCGTGAATCCCTTGAGGCCGCGCACCCGATCCTGCCACGGCTGGCCGAGCCCGACCTTGCGCGCGGCGAGGATGCTGTTGCGGACCTGAAGGTTCTGCGTGAACGAATTGGTGTAGGTATAGACGCAGATCACCTTGCCCGTCGGCGCGAGCTCCATCAGGGCGTCATCCGCCATGGTCGCATACTGAACATTGCCGCCGAGCAGCGCGGCGTTGACCGGCGGGCCGCCGGTCAACTGCACCATCTGCATGTCGACGCCGTGCGTCTTCATGGCGCCGCCGTCGATCGCCAGGAACAGCGGCGCGAGCGAGAGCGCCTTGTTGGGGATCGCCATCACGACCTTGTCGGCGGCGCGCGCCGCGCCGGCCAGGAGCAGGAGCGGCACCGCGGCCCAGATCGACATGCGCGCGTGCTTCATGGTCCCCCTCGATGGCCGATTGCGCGGCGGCTAGCGCGGATAGAACTCGTTCGTCCAGTC
>Ga0070740_10003091_pt1 | contig 18178 bp, 13 predicted proteins | sample Coa_R2_FD_67286 | JGI IMG/M metagenome (GOLD analysis project Ga0070740, IMG submission 67286) | Surface soil microbial communities from Centralia Pennsylvania, which are recovering from an underground coalmine fire - Coalmine... | ecosystem: Environmental > Terrestrial > Soil > Unclassified ...
GCTTTGCGTTGTTGGCCCAATGATTTCCAATTGTGATGTTGTGTTGAATTCTACGGATACATTGGCCTCGGAACCTGATCCTTCAATATTATTCGCGATACTGGCTGTAACGTCAAATTCGTCGCCTGGTGCGACAAATGTTGGTACGTTGGGATTGATGACAAAATACCCTCTTACTTCCGCTGATTGCGAAGACGCACCAACAGCATAGTCGGAAACAGCTACGGCCATGACTCGCAATGTGCCATTGAAATAATCAGGCACCTGATAAGTTAATTGTCTGGGTGTGGTGTCAGCGTCCACGATACCGGACCAATATACCACCGGTGCTTCAGTCTTGCGTTTGAAAGGGTTTAGATTTTTTCTAAGCAGCGCTTCACCTTCATCGCCGCCAACCGCCGACAATTCGCGTTCGGCAATGAATTTTGGCAATATCTGGTCGACTATCTGCAGTGTATTCACCTCGAGGGCGTGTTTTGCAAAGAAAAACTTTAAAGGATCTGGCGTTTGATATCTTGAAACCTGCAATATTCCCTCATCCACGGCAAACACGATAATTTTCCCAGGCTTGTCGGTTTTATATGTGATGGGGAATGGTAGTCCAGGACGAGACAAGGATGGGACTGACAAATCAACTTTTATTTCATGATTTTTATGCGTCACCGAGAATGGTGTCACGCTGAAGCTCAGAGGGCTCATGAAAATTTCAGGCGAGTTCAGGTCCCGAACGAACGCGACATTCACGTATCCATCTCCTTGGAAATCTGCGGGGATACGGATTTTCTGCACGGAAGATGTTGTATCAGTCCTGAACCATTGGTATGCATAGACCTTGTCGCGTTCAATGGTGATCAGTCCCGCGCCGGTATAAGGAGCGGTAATTTGCATTTCAATATCGTCGCCGGCATTGAATTCAGATTTGCTTAATTTGACATTCAGTTCGGCATTTTTTGGCAGCGGTTGCTGGCTATTGCCTACCACGCTGTATTTGAATTTGCTTAGCTCAGTGCCATTCTGATCCACAATGGAAATGAGAAAATCACCGATTTTTCCGGTTGGCAGATTGTAATCCGTGCCCTGGCTGTCAATCGTCAGAGGACTGCTGTCTAATTGCGTCGCTTGAATGAGTGATTGATATTGGTATGTACCATCTTCCTTTTTTACCAGTGTGGATACCGGACGTAAATTGAAAAGCTGGATCTTGAGGTTGTTCAGATCACGCTGCTTGAGCTGCGGATTCACAGCAATCAAATGCACACTGCGTGCGGCGTTCTGCTTTATGTAATTGAGGTCGCCATCAGCTTTATAACCGACCAGATATTCCAGTGGACTGACCAGCGCTTTTGTCTGGGTGGTCACGCTGCGTCCGCCTTCAGCTTCAAATCCTTCAACAAAAACAGTGAGTTGATAGGTTGCTTTTTCAAAACGCTCGAGCTTGAGATCGAAGACTGCCTGGCCTTGGGCATCCGTGCGTGTTTCTGCCAGGGTGTCGGTGAAAACCTTGGGCGGCGCTTTTGGATTTAACAAGGGGTCCACAAATGTATAGTCAGGGAATTCCTTGAATGTCACTGCCTGCGGCGTTAGCAGGATTTTTCCACCGACGCGGTGATTGACGGCCGGTGCGCCATACAGATTCCATAAACCTACTTTGGCGGTCAATGCGGAGGGTGATATCCATCCTTCTGCTTGTTCCTGTGACAGGTGCGCGGTAATACGCATTCTATCGGGTAGAAATTCTGAAACCTGGATACTGGTTGAGCCAATCAGGCTGCTCGGATGATTATCTTTGACAATGTAGAGATAAACCTGATATTGGCCTGTTGGAGAAGCAGGATTGGTTTGAAAATCAAGGGTTAGATACCCGGTATCATTCAGGGATATTTTTTCATCCTTGACTGTCACGCCGCGCGGATCAACGATGGTTGCTTCAAGCGGCAATCCTGCTGGTTGCGGCAATACATAAGGCTGTTTGACGACCATTCCGAAATGTGCGAGGTCGCCAGGGCGATAGATACCGCGATCCGAGAAAACAAAGGCGGTGAGTGCAGCTGAATTTTCACTGTTGCTGGTAACTCCACCGATATCATAACGGGAATAATTTAACTGCCTGTCCGCACGATTATATGGAATGAAGGAAACATCATTGCCATTTCGCACGATATATACCGTTGGCTCGCGTTCATTGGTGAAATCCTTCAGACTGGGGAAGCTGGCATGCCCCTGGACATCTGTCGAGCGGGTCAGTATGGACAGGCCATTTCTGCCCAGAATCGACACCGATGCATTACTGACTGGCGTTCCCTTGGTAATGGATTGCACGAATATATCATGCGTCCCATCCACATTATCTTTAACAATCAGCCCCAGATCGGTGATCAGGATGAGCCGGCTGGCTTGTGCATCCAGTGGAATATTTTTCGCAGGATCCCAGCCTTGGGCCTGGAGCAGGAACAATCCGAGGGGACCGCCGCTGTTGGCCTTGGCGGCGAGATATTTACCGAGATCAAGCGCAGTATATTGTTCCTTCGACGGATCTGCAGCATCAAATGGCTGAATCTGCGAGAAAATTTCGCTGATATTGGTTTGGTTGAAATTAGGATCCAGAAAGTACGGATTACTGAAATCTCCGCCGGTTTGAGTAATCAGATGGTTCACATCTTCCGGCAATACTCTGGCAATATTGAATTTGACTGCGCCAAGACCGCGAACCAGAACAGACAGCTTTTCTTCCGTTCCAAGTGCCAGCAGTGCACCCTTGTGCAGAAAGGAAATCTCCTGCGGATAGGCGGGAACAGGCAAGATTGTGGTGTAATTATTGGCAAGCGTAAAATCACCGAAACCACGAGTGCCTTTATCAATCTTGACATAGAGATAGGCAGGTGTTTCTGCATTGTATTTATAGCTGTGCAAGGTCGCAAAGTCGCGATCGGCAGGAATGGCTTGCAAACTGAGCGGTTTGGACAAGGCCAGTATGTCAGGAGTGACTTCACCCGGATCTTGCCATTGATAATTTGGTTTTGCTTCTTCAGCCGCGGTCGCCGGATAATCAGTTGGCAAGACATAGACATGCAGTGACTTATTCAGTTCTGACGCGGTCACACCCAGAGTGGTTTCAAGGGTAAGCACTTGTTCAGGTCTATCCTGTTCATTACGCACGATACTCGTTGCGACATTGCTAACCCTGAAATAACTGGATGCGTCAGGAACCAGGACTTTTCCCTGTACCTGTCCGGTTGTTTCAGAAGTACCAGTAATGGATTTGATGCCTTTATCCAGTGTCAGCACCAGGTAACGTTCAACCTTTGGCAATGGCAGGGATTCAGAATGGATGTAAGCAGTACGCTTGTGTTCATCGAAAGTTAAATCAAACTTGAATGGATTGATATTGTTTTCCTGGCTGCCATTATCCAGCGTCTGCCACATCAGAGTGATTTTGTTATTCAAGCTATTCGTGTCTACCGGGAAGTTGAAGTTAACCGTAGCGACAGCTGCTCTTGATTTTGGATTCTGAGGATCCTGGTAGAATTTGAATTCGCCTATTGTGGCAGCGAAAGGCAATGTCGAAAACGTATAGTGCAAACTTTCCATCCGGGTGCCGGATGCAAAGAAATCATTGGCAAAATCAACGGCATAGGTTTGCCCTGCCGGCCAGTCTGTTACAGGCACGAAAATGAGGCGGCTGTCTGAGTCCCAAATCCATTTGCCATTGATCGAAGGTGTAATCGTAATCCCTTTCGTCACTTCCTTGCCTATCAGATTAAGAGGGGCGACAGGTTTGTTATTCAGCTGCTCATTTGTCGGGATGCCAAAATCAATGGTCAGGACATCCGGAATCAGGACTTTATCGACGGGTGTGATTTTGGGCGGAGTAATCCTTGCTATGACGCGTTCCGGTTTGGGGAGAGATTGATACCAGTGATATCCATAAACGAGTGTGCACACGAGAATAAGGGCAATGATGACTATTCCCCAGAATTTCACCGGCCTTGCACTAGCCTTGTTTTTCAAATAGTTGATCCAGGGCGGAGTGTTCCAGGAGATTTTTCCGAATAGCAGATGAAAGAAGGAAGCCAGGACAGTGTATATCTTCGTGAGTATATTCTTTGGCATAGAGAGCCCTATTTACTCTGTTTGTTAAGGTCATCTTGAGTTCCCTTATTTTTCCCATGCTGTCCGGGACAGAAGAGAATTCTCAAGTTGACGTGCTATCTTCATCTGTGTCATAAAGTGGCTCGATTAACGCGAGCGGTTGTTAATAATATTACATCTATCTATGACACACTATTTGAAGTGCATCAGCATAACCTTAGTTGTGCTTATTGTCAGCATGTGGGCAATATTATTTTTCTCACCAATTCCGCCATTGCTGACTGGAGTGAATTATTCGCACGCGGTTTATGATACACACAAGAAACTGCTCAGACTGACCCTGAGCCAGGACGCCAAATACCGCCTGCTTACATCATTGCCGGATATTTCTCCCTTACTCATTGAAGCAACCCAGTTACAGGAGGACCAGTATTTTCGCTGGCATTTCGGCGTGAATCCCGTATCGATTCTGAAGGCGGGATGGAGAACGTATATTATGGGTCCGCGGCGCATGGGAGCTTCAACCATCACAATGCAGGTGGCGCGCATACGTTATGGAATTAATTCAAAAAACTTGTCAGGAAAGATCTGGCAAATTATACGCGCACTGCAGCTCGAGGCGCATTATAGTAAAAACCAGATCCTGGAGGCATATCTAAATCTCGCGCCCTATGGAAACAATATAGAAGGTGTTGGGGCCGCCAGCCTTATTTATTTTGGCAAACCCGCACGAGAACTGACGCTGCCCGAGGTTCTGACATTGGTCGTCATACCCCAAAACCCGACGAAACGAATACCTGACAGAGGAGTGCTTAAGGGAATACGCAACAAATTATATGCTCGCTGGATCGCGTCACATCCCGAAGATAAAAATAAGCAGTCAATCATGGAATTGCCATTGCAGATGCGCAGCGTGCATGCCATGCCGTTTTTGGCTCCGCATTTTGTCAACAGTGTATTGTCCAGCCATGCAAATAACAGTTACCAGATAGTCACGACACTGGATATGGAATTGCAAAAGATAATTGAGCGTGTGACCAGCAAGTATATCGCCCGCAAGAGCAATCTCGGGGTTCATAATGCTGCCGTGCTGCTGGTGGACACACGTGATATGAGTGTGAAAGCCATGCTGGGTTCGGCGAATTTTTTCAATCCAGTAATTGGCGGACAGATCAATGGAACCGAGATAAAACGATCACCGGGATCAACGCTCAAACCATTTATTTATGCATTAGCGATGGACCAGGGATTAATCCATCCTGCGACAGTGCTGAAAGATGTGCCGCATAGTTTTGGCAGTTATAATCCGGAAAATTTTGATAATGATTTTGTCGGACCTATCAAGGCAAAGGATGCGTTAATTACCAGCCGAAACATCCCCGCGATTTACCTGGCTGATCAACTCAAGCATCCGAATTTATATGAGTTATTGCAGCAAGCAGGCATACGTGACCTTAAGGATGAATCATACTATGGCCTGGCGCTGGTACTGGGCGGTGCAGAGATGAGCATGCAAGAGCTGGCTGCATTATATGCCGCGCTCGCAAACGATGGTGTCTGGCGGCCGATTCGTTTTATGCAAGGCCCCGAACGGCGAGCCGGAAAGAGATTGTTGAGTCCTGAAGCGAGTTATCTGGTGATCGATATGCTGAAAGACACCCAGTCTTCTGACGTCAGCTTTTCCGGATCGTTATCGCAGCAGCTGCAGCCTGCCTGGAAAACCGGAACATCGTCCGGATACCGGGACGCATGGACGATAGGGATAGTTGGTCCCTATGTCCTGGCTGTTTGGATAGGCAATTTTAATAACCAGGGCAATCCGGTCTTTATTGGCAAGGAAATCGCTGCGCCACTGTTTTTTGAAATCATTAATGCGATTAACATGCAGTCTGGACTACTTGCAATTCCGCACAAGTATCCTGATCGCATGAATCTCACCAAAGTCGAAGTTTGTAAATCATCCGGTATGCTGCCTACACGATATTGCAGGGATACTGAAAGTGTCTGGTTTATACCGGGTAAGTCGCCGATCAAGACTGACACGATTTACCGCGAGGTCGCGATCGATAACAAGACTGGGCTTAGAGCCTGTCATTTTGATAACAGTACGCGTTTTGAGGTTTATGAATTCTGGTCATCGGATTTATTGAAAATTTTCCGGCGCGCCGGTATTCAGCGGCGCATACCTCCGCCCTATAACGCTGATTGCACGGTTGGTTCCAAGGTTGGCGAAGGATTTGCGCCGCAAATTGCTTCGCCTCAAACACAGGTTAATTATGTCGCGCGAATTGATTCCAACCAGACATTGATTCCATTGACAGCAGTGGTGGATGCAGATGTCAGAAATCTGTATTGGTTTCTGAACGACTCGTTTCTTGGCAAGACGACGCGTGACAAGTCCTTTTTATGGAGAGCAAAATCAGGGAATTTTGTAATCAGGGTAGTGGATGACTTCGGGCGCTCCGACGTGCGTGATGTGACGGTGAAACTGGAAAATTGAGTAATTAATGGCTGGAATTATCATGAATCATCGTATTGTTTCAATCCATGATAAAAAATGCAGATATAAATATAAGTAATGAATTCAGTGTATTACAAGCTCTACCTCTGTTATTGATCATCATGCTTAAGCTTTTCTTAAGTTAGAACTGCTACCGTAAAAGAACATCGATCAAATTGCATTCTCAATTCAAGTCAAGCTAATTCGTTCTGCATACGTTTTTCAGGATGAGAAAAATATAAGGAGCGTAACCATGCCACTGACACACATTAACAGAAAGTACCTGCTTGAATTTATTCATCAAAACAAGCTTCATATCAAAGCAAAAGAAGGCTGGGAAAATTTCTCACAAAATCTGCGGCAGCCAAAGGCGCTGGTTCTGGATATTGAAGATGTCGAGTCATTACAGAAACTGGTCAAGGAAATTTATTCACTAAACGAAGAGCCAGAAGACCCAAATGATCGGATTTTATACCGGGTTGCAGCAGGCGGCAGGGATATACCATACAGCGAATCATTTTCATTAACGCCGGGCGCTGAAGCGGACATTGTGTTTCGCCTGACCGGGGAGGAATTTCACTATCTTGAAGAAACAGAGAATGAGAAGGTTGTCCGTGTTGGCGCGAGCATGCAGATTGGAGAGCTGGATGAGAAATTATACCATCATTATAATTTGATTTTACCGACTTCGAGCCTCATTAAATACCCAACAGTTGCTGGGCTCGCCGCAAATGCCGGACACGGGACAGGTGTTGAGCAGCCGGGATTTGCGGGATTGTTTACTTCCATGACATTTTTATTGCCGAGTGGCGAAATTGTCACGATTGATGAAAGTGATCCTGATTTCGAAATATTGCGTGGCGCAAATTTAGGCTTGTCCGGGATCTTGTTATCAGCTGAGCTCAAATGTGTAACAGCAAAAAAATTGCGTTGTCAAATTGAAGTTCGCAGTCTTGCTGATTTTCTTGATGAAGTGAAGCAGGGGTTATATTTTAAGGATCCGTACACCAGCGCCATGTATGTTCCAACCTATTATCCAGACGAGTTGACAAATCGTGAGCTGAAGAATGTCATTGTCTATCGTTTCAATCCAGTTGACAGGGAAGTAGATGATCATAATAATCATCCGGTCCTTTCCCATCTCGCGCAAAAATTTGAAATTACCCTTGAAGAAGGGTTTCATGTCACCGACTTGCTGAGTCTTGTACCAGAGCTGATACCAGATTACATGCGTTATCTGGTCACACGTGGCGCGATAGGTGAAAAAGACCATATGATAATTGGTGACTGGCCAAATGTGTATCATTACCAGGTTGAATATCCGCACAAGATCAATGATGTTGATGTCCTGTTTCCCGTGAGCATGGATAGCCACGAAATTGTTGATGCCTTTGTGAAAATGGCGCAGACGAATGAGGAATACGCCAAGAAAGGACAATATCCGGTTACCTTTGCCGCGTATGCGCGGTTTATCCAGGGAACCAATGGCGGATTATCAACAAGTGCGCATGCATCAGGGCAACATGTTTGCGGGTTTGATATTGTTTCAAGTCCGGGCATTCCAGGATTGGAGGCATACAGGAATGAGATGTTTGATTTTCTCATCAGCAAACTGCATGGAAAACCGCACTGGGGAAAATATGCGCCGGAAGATCTTGATTATAAAAAAATCTATGGCGAAGATATGACAAAATTCGTAGACACCATCAAACAGTGGTATGCAAAACATGGCATGGATCTGACGAGAAGCCCGCTGTTGAATACTTTTCTCTGTCATGTTCTCGACTTGCCCGAATATGCTCCGAATGTCGAATCCAGGCGAGCCATTTTCAATCAATCAATTTGTACGACGAAAACAGCATGTTCGATGGCCAGGGTAGTGCTGCCGATGATTGAGGGTGACGATGAGCATGCAATACGCTTACGCAAGCGATTGCATGCAATTGCGGAAAGCAAGCTATCCAGCTCCAGCCAGACTGTATTGCATGTTCCATCAACTGAGCAGAAGAGAACAGTCAGGAAACACGGGGAGCAGCCTGAGCCGGCAAAAAGAGATGTGCGAGAATCTTCACGGTGTTGCATCCTGATATAAGACTGATATTACTTTTTCCAGTGCGATATGCCAGAGTCTCGCCTGCCGCCTGTTGAATTTCGTAGTAATTTTTATTTATTCATGATTAAATTCAGTGAGCTGAATGATAATTAATGCTTAACTATGCCTATCACAAAAATTCATCAATGGCTGGAGAGAGAAAAGAAACTAGGGTCACAATTTCCGGACCGCATGGTATTGGCGACAGCAGGCAAGAATGCGATACCGCATTGCCGTATTGTTGCGATCAGGGAAATCACCACCAAAGGAATATTATTTTTTACTCAGCGCGGCACAAGAAAAACCGTGGAAATGTCAGAGAATCCGCATGCCTCCATGACATGCTGGCTGCCTCTGCAGCAGCGGGAAATCATGATCGATGGAGTGATCGAGCCGCTCGAACCGCAAGAGAACGACTATTACTGGTCGCTCAGGCCAAAAGACAGGCAACTTAAATTCTCGGCATACGCACCCACATCGGGACAATCTATCGCGTCGCTGGCTGAGTTGGAGGTACGTTTTGCAGAACTCTCATCGCAATATCAGAACCGTGATGTGCCTATGAGTGATTACTATTGTGGCTATCGATTAATCCCCCACACAATCATTTTTTATACGCTTGATGATGATTATTTTTCCGAAATCATCAAATTCACTTATGATAAGCGGGTGTGGCAACAGCAACTGTTGTCGCCATAAATAACAAATGTTGGAGTCTTTCGATGGTGATATATGAAGTAAATTTGACTGTGAATAATGAAATATTTGAAGATTACTATCAATGGCTGATCAAGCATGTTGAAGAAATGTTCCAGTTCCGGGGTTTTAAAAAGGCCGAGATTGCGAAGGAAAAGAAATTGAATCAGGAGTCAGAGGATAAGACAAAACTGACCGTGCGTTACAGTATCGACAATGAAGCTGATTTAAACGACTATCTGCAGAATTTTGCTACGACTATGCGTGAGGCAGCGATAAAGAAATTTGGTGACAAATTCAGGGCTGAGAGAAGGATATTTACTGAACCGTTGGAAGTCGTCATCTAGCATGGAGAGGCGTTGCATTTTCATCTGGTAAGATTCGCAATTCAAAATTTTTAAATATTGTGATTTCGATGATTTTTAAAACCAGAGGTAATTCGAATCTGTCTGATTTCCAGGAAGATATGCCGATTTGGAGTTATAGAACTGCATGTCAAAATGATTGTGATGTGTTTCCATTCAAATGCAGCGGGGGAAAATAAATCTCGTTCCCCGCTGCTCGCCGGTGCTTCGGGAAGCTACTCTTCTTTTACCGTGACTTTTTCAATGACAACGTTATCGACGGGCACATTTTGATGGCCGGCACGCGTTGTGGTGGGAACTTTCTTGATTTTATCGACCACATCCATACCTTCAATCACTTTTCCAAAAACACAATAGCCCCAGCCATTGGTTGATTCAGAGGTGAAATTAAGGAAATCATTGTCTACCACATTAATAAAAAATTGTGCACTGGCTGAATGCGGATCAGATGTTCTTGCCATTGCGATGGTACCCCGTTTATTCGGGAGGCCTTTATTCGCTTCATTTTTTATGGGTGTCTGAGTTGCTTTTTGCTTCATACTGGTATCAAAACCACCGCCTTGAATCATAAATCCATTCATGACCCGATGAAAAATCGTTCCTTCATAATGCCCGTTTTTTGCATAATTCAGGAAATTTTCTGCGGTCACAGGTGTGTTGACCGTATCCAGCTCGATGGTAATATCGCCAAAATTGGTATGCAATGTGATCATTGTTTCTCCAGTTTATTTTATAGGATGACTTTGCAAGAGGTGCGCAGTATACCGGAATAGCAACCTTTGTCATACTATGAGATGTTGCCTCAGGCCCCCCAGGCACGTTTAAATCCGTATGCCAGTTTGCTGAGACTGTCTTTGGCATCCCCGAACAGCATCCAGGTATTGTCTTTATAATAGAGATCATTTTCAACGCCGGAAAACCCAGGACTCAGGCTGCGTTTCAGCACGATCACTTTTTTAGCCTTGTCGACATCCAGAATCGGCATGCCATAGATGGGGCTGGATTTGACGGTGCGCGCGGCTGGATTCGTCACATCATTTGCTCCAACCACAAGCACAATGTCTGCGTGTGGAAATTCAGGATTGATCTCATCCATATCAAAGAGATCTGTGTAAGGAACATTTGCCTCTGCAAGCAGAACGTTCATATGTCCTGGCATTCTTCCTGCGACAGGATGAATGGCATATTTAATACTGATGCCGTTGGCCTTGAGTTTGTCTGCGAATTCGCGCAGCGCATGGTGTGCCTGCGATGCAGCCATCCCGTAACCAGGTGCGATAATGACCGTTTTCGCCTGCTCAAAAAACTGTAATGCATCTTCGAAAGAAATTGGCTGCGGTTCTTTTGTATCGGATGTCCGTTTGGCTTTTGCCTCTGTTTCTTCCATTCTGCCGAATGCGCCAAACAATACATTCGTTATAGATCGATTCATCGCCTTGCACATGAGAATCGAGAGTATAAATCCCGAAGCGCCATCGAGTGCGCCGGTAATGATTTGAATACGATTTGCCAGCATGAAACCCATCACTGCGCCGGTTAAACCGCCATAAGAGTTAAATATGGCGATAACAACCGGCATGTCAGCTGCGCCTATGGGTGTCACAAGAAATAATCCAAAGAGGAATGAAAGCGACAGCAGGATGTAAAAAACCGTATTCATTTCAGGATTGAGAGAGATATATACGAGCATGGCAATCATGATAATGAAGAGTGAAATATTAACAATATTTTGTCCCTTATAGGTGATAGGGTGGCCGGGCAGAATACCATGCAATTTGCCAGCGACCATTAAACTGCCTGTGAATGTCAATGCGCCGAGCATGACTTCAACGGCAACTATTCCCATGCTGGCTGATCCAAGAGAGGCGTGATAGCGATAATATTCGGCGATACCTATCAGGCAGGCAGCAAGCGCACCGCCAGCATGCGAGAGAGCAATCCGCTGGGGAATTTTAGTCATGGGTATCCATAAGGAAATTGGCAAACTCAATAAAGTGCCTGTGACCAGTCCGGCGATAATCCATGTATAATTCACAATTTGCTGATTAAACAGCGTACCAACAATCGCGATCAGCATGCCGAACGAGGCCAGATTCATACCGCGTCTGGCAGTTTCCGGAGAGCCAAGTGAGCGTATGCCCAATATGAACATCACTGATGCAATCACATAACATAGTTGCAGGATACTCATCATTTTTTGTCCTGTTTCTTTTCTTTCTTGAACATCTTGAGAATTCTGTCTGTAATCAGAAATCCGCCAACAACATTGATGGTTGAACAGGTGACGGCGAGATACGCGAGCAGGTTGGTAACAATGTCATAATTCTCACCCGCGACAACGATGGATCCGACCAATGCGATGCCTGATATGGCATTGGTTGCCGCCATAAGAGGAGTATGCAACAGGGCAGGTATGCGGGAAATCAGTTGAAAGCCGAGGAATCCGGCAAGTATAAAAATATAAATATCATATATTCCAAGTCCAGTTGGCATGATGAAATTCCTTTCTGATCTTCAACTATAATTTCAATTTTTGTCTCACCATCGGATTCACGACTTCTCCATTTCGGGTAACCAGACATCCGCTTATTATCTCATCAGTGAGATCAAGTTGTCCTGAGCTTAACTGTGCGCCAATATAATTCAGAAATGCAAACAGATTTCTTGAGTATAACTGGCTTGCATTCATTGGCATGGTGCTAGGGATATTCAGAAGACCGATAATCGTAATTTCATGTTTGATGACAATTTTACCTGGCTCAGAAAGAATACAATTCCCTTCCTGCTCAATAGCCAGGTCAACGATCACTGAACCATGTTTCATTTCCCTGACCATCTCTTCGGTAATCAAAATGGGTGCGCGTTTCCCGGGGATAAGTGCTGTGGTGATAACGACATCGGCTTCCTTGATATATTTGCGAATGATTTCCTGTTCGTTTTTATAAAATTCGGCCGACTGCTCTTTTGCATAGCCTCCTGTATCCTGCGTTTGTTCATGGATCGTTTCCAGGCTTACGAAATCCGCACCCAGGCTTTTTACCTGCTCGGCTGCAATCGGTCGTGTATCAAATGCAATGACTACGCCGCCCAAGCGCCTGGCAGTCGCAATTGCCTGCAAACCTGCGACACCTGCGCCGATAACGATGACTTTGGCTGGCAAGATCGTGCCTGCAGCGGTTGTGAGCATGGGAAATATCTTGCCAAGATGATCAGCAGCCATCACAACGCTTTTATATCCAGCGAGATTACTCATGGAACTCAGGATATCCATGGATTGGGCACGAGCAATTCTTGGCAGTAAATCGAGGGAGAATGATGTTATTTTTTTTGCGATCAATTTTTCAACTAGGTCGCGATTGCGTGCCGGGTAGAGCGGGCCTATCAGTGTGGCCTGGCTTTTCATTAAATCCAGCTCATGACTGCCAGTTTTAGCATCGAGAACAGGCCGTTGAACTTTCAGTATGATATCTGCGTTGCCTAATACCGTCGCATGGTCCGGCTCTATGCTGGCGCCTGCCTCTATATAGCTTGTGTCATCAATATACGACTGCAACCCGGCACCAGATTCAACACATACTTCCATTCCGGCTTTAATCAATTTGGAAACGGTTTCAGGAACAGCCGCTACACGCCGTTCCCCTGGCATTATTTCGCATGGAATTCCAATTCTCATGTTTTGGAGCCTTATGTTAGAACGGTATTAATTTGCCTCCAGGCTATCGATTTTTGCCGCACAGATAAAGTCATTTTTGGTCAAGCCGTTGATTGCATGGGTGGTGAATTTAACCAGACAGTAATTATATCCAACCTCCATGTCAGGATGATGGTTTTCCTGATTGGCAATCCAGGCAATCGCATTGACAAAAGCCATGGTTTTATAAAATCCCTTGAAGGTAAACCGCTTGCTGATCATTTTGGAATCCTTACTGACTTCCCAGCCCTGTACCTGCTTCAAGAATTTGTTAATTTCATCATTTGTCAAGGCAGGTATGCCGCCCTCACAACCAACGCAGCGAATAGTATGTAATTCAGACATCTGGACTCTCCAAGAATTAAGATGGTATATCATTTTGAGTAAAGGGGTTCATACATGCCCAGACGACGGGCTTCATGAATCATGCCAATCAAATCCATTTCAGTTAATCGGAACAAGACATCAAAGCTGTCAATGACGAAGTAAACTGGCTGCATGATATCAATACGATATGGGGTGCGCAGTACATCCATCACTTCAAAAGGCTTGCGCAGTGGCTTATCGCTTTCGAGGCAATAAACGGTTTCACTTTTCGATGAGAGAATACCACCGCCATAAGCACGCAAGCCTTCTTTTGTTTTAATTAATCCGAACTCTATCGTGAACCAATATAGTTTTGCCAGCATCACTTGCTCATCGTGAGTCGCGTTTAATCCGAGTTTGCCATAAGTATGTGTGAAGTCGGCGCATGCCGGATTGGTCAGCATGGGGCAATGACCAAAAATTTCATGGAAAATGTCGGGTTCCTGCAGATAATCCAGTTCCTCGCGCCGGCGGATAAATGTGGCTGCCGGAAATTTTCGGTTTGCGAGCAGGCTGAAAAAATGACTGAATGGGATCAGTGCGGGAACGGGTTCCAGTGCCCAGCCTGTGGCTTCATGTAAGACCCTGGAAACCTCTGGACATTGAGGCACACGCTCTTTGGGCAGATCCAGCAGTTCCAGACCTCTGATATATTCATCACATGCTCGACCCTGAACGATGGGCATTTGCCGGGTTATTAGTTCATGCCAGATCTGATTTTCTTCATTGGTATAATTGGCATTCCCGTGCTCGTCAACCGGATGGGCGACATAGGAAGAGGTCTTTTTGTATGCCATGGCATTTGTCCTTCTTTAATAGCTTATATCGCTATTTTATCATCTATTCGTGTATGTGCTGATTTTAACCCCTTCCAGCAATCCAGATAATTTTTTTGACGGAATGTTGCATGCAGAGCTTGTGGGGTTAGCCGCCATATCTGTCTTGATTCAAACATAAATGCAAGTGTATCGGCATAATATTCGGGCTGTAAAGACGTTGCGACGGCTTTGTGGTAGGCATTTGCATCAGGACCGTGAGCCGCCATGCAATTATGCAGGCTGCTGCCACCGGCTATAAAACCTGTTTCTTTTGCATCATAGGTACCATAAATCAGCCCCATGTATTCACTCATGATATTTCTATGATAATACGGCGGCCGGAATGTCTCTTTCGCCACCATCCAGCGAGGCGGGAAGATGACGAAATCCACATTGGCGACCCCTGCTGTATTGCTTGGTGAAGTGAGCACGGTAAATATGGATGGATCAGGGTGGTCAAAACTGACAGTGTTGATGGTATTGAATAAATTTAAATCGTATTTGTATGGGACATAATTGCCATGCCATGCAACGACGTCGAGTGGTGATGTGTCAATATCAGCAGCCCATAACTGACCCTGGAACTTGGCTAGTAACTTGTAATGACCTTGTTGTTCTTCAAAAGCCGCGGTGGGCGCAAGAAAATCTCTTGGATTGGCAAGACCGTTAGCGCCAATGACGCCCAGTTCCGGCAGGCGGAACGGCATGCCAAAGTTTTCACAAACGTAGCCTCTGGCTTTGTCCTCTAAAAGCAGAACTTGAAACTTGATGCCGCGCGGTATGGAAATGATTTCTCCCGGATTTACGTCAATGATCCCAAGTTCTGTTTTGAAACGCAGTTTGCCTTCCTGAGGCACGATTAGCAGTTCGCCATCAGCATTATAAAAATACTCATCAATCATTGAGCGTGTCGCACAATAAAGATGAATGGCAGCGCCAGATTGCATTTCCACGCTGCCATTGCCCGCAATCGTGAACAGGCTTTCAATAAAATGAAGTCTGGAATCAGGGTAGGGCATGGGATCCCAGCGCATTTGGGTTGGTGGAGTGCTATGTGCGTCAAACGGCGTACTGGCGAGCGTTGGATGGTCAGTGCGAGTGAATTCACCGTGCATGACGGATGGACGAATACGGTAGAGCCAGCTATGCAGATTGATATGTCTTGGTATCGTGAAAGCACTGCCGCTTAATTGTTCTGCGTACAGGCCATATGGAACCTTTTGAGGAGAATTCCGGCTTTTTACCAGCGCCCCGGCAAGCGCTTCGGATTCAAAATGATTGCCAAATCCAGATAAATAAGCGATTGATTGGGTCATGATTCATTCCTTCCCATTGCCATAATGTTCACAATATCTTATGCATTGCCTTTATGAATCGTTCATTCTGTTCATGCGTGCCAATGGTCACGCGAATATGCTTTGGCATGCTGTATGCTTTCAATGGCCTTACTATCACACCTTCCAGCAATAATTTTTGATATATCGAGGCTGCATCACCAACGTCAGCAGTAATGAAATTACAGATGGATGGTATATAGTCCAATTGCAGTTTCTCAAATCCTTCCTGAAGTTGCAGCATGCCTTCCTGGTTCAGCGCCACGCTTTTTGTGACATGTAACTGGTCATTCAAGGCAGCGCAGGCGGCTTTGGCAGCAATGCTATTGACGTTGAACGGAAGGCGTGAGCGGTTGAGTATGTCAGCAATCTCGGGAGACGAAATTGAATATCCCAACCGCAAGGCGGCCAGGCCGTAAACCTTGGAAAACGTTCGTGTAATCACCATGTTCGGGAAGCGTGCCAGATATTTCATGGCATCAGGGTAATCCGCGTTGTTTATATATTCGGAATAGGCTTCATCAATGACCACCAATACATGTGGAGGGAGCGATTCCATCAATCGCAGGAAATCCTTGTCATTCGTATAGGTGCCTGTTGGATTATTTGGATTAACGAGAAACAAGACACGGGTTTTTTCATCGACCGCATTAATCATTCCATCAATGTCATGTCCCCAGTCTTTTGCCGGGACCACGATGGCGTGTGCGCCATAACTTTGTATGAGGATGGGGATGGTCAAGAATGCATATTGTGAAATAACAGCAGTGTCACCCTTGTGCAGATAAGCTTTGACGATTAGTTCCAGAATATTTTCTGAGCCATTACCAACGGTGATTTGTTCAGGCTTCACAGACAGAAATGCAGAAAGTGTCTGTTTTAATTCGTAACATCCCCCGTCCGGGTAGATATGAGCATTTTGCAAGGCTTGCTGGGCGGCGAGGAAAACTTGTGGGCTGGGTCCCAAAGGATTTTCATTGCTTGCCAGTTTGATTGAGGAGGTAATTCCTAGCTCTCGTTCGAGTTCTTCGACAGGTTTGCCGGGTTGATAGGGCGTTAATTCACGAACACTGTTATTAGCCAGGGAACGAAAATCGATTTTATTCATATGTTCTCCTTGAACAGCGTTTTTACGCTGTCATTTTTATTGTGTGACTGGCTCTGTCGGCCATGCTTTTTTGACTGCGGCCAGCTTTTGGCAATTTTCATCAATGCGAACCAGTGTTGGATAGTGATCCAGATTGCAAGCAAAGCGTCTTGCGTTATACATCTGTGGCACCAGGCAGATATCCGCTAACGTTGGCTGGCTGCCGAAACAAAAATCACCAGAAAGATTCAGGCTGGTTAATTGTTTTTCCAGAGCGGTAAGCCCTTTTGCAATCCAGTGATGATACCACTGTGTTTTTTGTTCCTCAGAATGATGTAATTCATTGGTTAGATATTTTAAAACACGCGAGTTGTTTAATGGATGCAAGTCAGCCGCGATGGCTAATGCAAAAGCACGCACTAATGCTTTTTCATAGGGATTCTCAGGCAAGAGCGGATTTTCCGGCACGATTTCATCAAGATACTCGATGATGGCGAGAGATTGGGTCAATATCCTGTTTCCATCCATCAGTGAGGGAACAAGGCATTGAGGATTGATTTTCTGATAGGCTTCGGAGAATTGCTCGCCGCCATTATTGACCAGATGAACAGGGATTGTCTGGAAGTCCAGGCCTTTGAGATTGAGTGCAATCCGCACGCGAAAGCATGCGCTGGAGCGGTAATAGTCATATAGTTTTAGCATACTTTTTCACTCTCATTTACAGTGATGACTTGCTGGTTAATGGCTCCAAAAATTGATTTATTGTTATGGTCAAGCATTTCAATTGTCACCCGGTCACCGTTTTTCATGAATGGTGTGGTTGCTTTTCCGGTAGCCAGTATTTCCAGCATGCGCTTTTCAGCAATGCATGAAGAGCCTTTGGAACGATCGTAATTGGACACAGTTCCGGAGCCAATGATGGTGCCTGCAGACAGCTTCCTGCTCTTGGCGGCGTGCGCAATCAGGGTTGGAAAGTCAAACGTCATATCCACGCCTGCATCAGGCCGTCCAAACAGACGCTCATTGAAATACGTTACCAATGGCAAATTAATTTTTGTTCCATCCCAGGCGCTGCCCAATTCATCTGGTGTGACAGCAACGGGAGAAAATGCGCTGGAAGGCTTGCTTTGAAAAAATCCA
>Ga0070740_10003092_pt1 | contig 18178 bp, 15 predicted proteins | sample Coa_R2_FD_67286 | JGI IMG/M metagenome (GOLD analysis project Ga0070740, IMG submission 67286) | Surface soil microbial communities from Centralia Pennsylvania, which are recovering from an underground coalmine fire - Coalmine... | ecosystem: Environmental > Terrestrial > Soil > Unclassified ...
GATTGCAGCAAGCCGGCCAGGGTGCCGGGCTGCAGACGCGGCATGTCGCCGTAAGTGATCAGGACGTCGCCGCTGAAGGAGGCCGGCAGGCAATCCATTGCGCACAGCGCCGCGTGTCCGGTGCCGCGCTGATCGGCCTGAAGCGCGAACTTAAAGCGGGCGCCATCGGCGAAAGCTGCGCGCACGACCGCTTCGACCTGCTGCGCCTGATGGCCCACCACGACGATCAGGGGATCGGCCCCCAACGCTAGCAGCGGCCGAAGCGCGGCCACGATCATCGGCTCGCCTGCCAACTCATGCAGCACCTTGGCGCGCGCCGAGCGCATCCGCGTGCCCAGCCCCGCCGCCAGGGCGATTGCCGCCACCGGCGCGGGGTCGCGGCCTGCCTGCGCCAGTTCAGTCGTACTCACTGTAATTCGACACCTTCCAGGTCTCGCCTTCCTTGCGCGCGGTAATCATCCACTTCTTGTCGAACGAACCGCCGTCAGGCACATCGATGGTGGCCAGGAACAGGTACATGACCCGGTTCGGGCCGTCGCGCTCTTGCTGGAGCTTGTAATGAATCGTCGGTTTGCGCGTCTCCTCGTCGATCACCTGACCCCGCGTCAGCGCTTCTTCCTTGTGCAGCTTGTCCAAGGCAAGACCCGTGCACCATCGCTCGCTGCTCTTGAGGTTGATGGCGATGTAGTGCGCCTCGATAAAACGATCGACGACTGCACGCGGACTGTTGAACGGCTGGCATCCCACCGTGACAAGGACGAGCGCGAGCAGCAGCGCTTTCGCTGCAACTGCGCCTGCCGCACTATGTTGTTGAACGCTTTCAACCTGCACGGATCTCAAGTCAGCCTGCCTCCCTATCGCGGCTTCTTTTTGAAGAGCGCATCGAGCTGAGCCCGTGCGCTTGAAGGCGAGGGGCTGGCGGGCCGCGCGCTGCCTGCACCGGGTGCGAAGAATTCGCAAAAATTGGCGCGCTCCTTATCCACTACGCGCTCCGCGGCCGTCTCGCGGCATTCATTGTAATAGCCGGGGTCGTAATGCCTGCAATTGCGGCAGGCGTGCAGCGCACGGTCGCACGACGGACAGGAAGCGCGAAACTCGACTCGTTCGCGTGTGTCGATCTCTCTTGCGCAGTTCCAGCACCGCATGATGGCCCGGCTTTTGCCGTCTTTAACCCCTTGATAGCATAACTCCCGGGAGCGGCGGGGGCGAGCATGTTGAAGGAAATCGAAGCATTCGTTGCGAGCTTGAGTAGGGTTTTGCGCGCCTCGGCGAATACCGTAGCGGCCTATCGCAGGGACTTGCTGAGCTTTCGCGCCTTTTTGATGGAACGCGGGGCGGCAGCGGCTCCCGACGGCGCCGAGGTGTGCGTGGCGGCCATCGAGCCCGACCACATTCGCAGCTACCTCACCCATGTGATGAAGCGTGCCACACGCGCCACCGCACAGCGCCATCTGGCCGCCATCAAATCCTTCTTCCGCCATCGCGAGGTCACCAGCGGCGGGGCCAATCCCTCGCGCGGTCTGCGCTCGCCGCGGCGCGAAAAGCATCTGCCCTCGATCCTGCGCGAAGAGGAAGTGGCCGACCTGATCGGCGACCCGCCGGCCGCCGGCGACCGGGCCGGGATACGCGACCGCGCAATTGCCGAGACACTGTACTCCTCGGGCCTGCGCATCAGCGAGTTGGTCGCCCTCAATTGGGCGGACCTCGATGTGGAGATGGGTTTGTTGCGGGTGCGTCACGGCAAGGGCAACAAGGAGCGCATTGTGCCGGTCGGGGAGCCGGCGGTTGAGGCGTTAAAGGCCTGGCGCGCCAACCTACCGTCGGACGGCGCGGCGGGCAGTCCTATTTTCACCAATCTGCGCGGCGGCCGGATCACGACGCGTGGGGTGGAGCTGATCGTGGCGCGGATGCTGGCGCGTTCGGGCGTGGCCAATCGCATCACGCCGCACGGCCTGCGCCACTCCTTTGCCACCCATCTGCTTGACCACGGCGCCGATCTGCGCTCCATCCAGGAGATGCTCGGTCACGCCAGTCTGACCACCACTCAGCGCTACACGCACGTCAGCGTGGCGCGCCTTAAAGAGGTTTATTCCCGTGCCCACCCGCGAGCCTGAAGCAAGCTCCCCCATCAGGAGCACCACTATCCTGACCGTCCGCCATAATGGTGCCGTGGTGATGGCGGGGGACGGACAGGTCAGCCTGGGCCAGACCGTGATCAAGCGCGGCGCGCGCAAGGTGCGGCGGTTGTATAATGATCGTGTGCTGTCGGGTTTCGCGGGCTCGACCGCCGACGCACTGACCTTGTTCGACAAGTTCGAGGCCAAGCTGCAGGAGTTCAACGGCAGCCTGCGCCGGGCCGCGGTGGAACTGGCCAAGGACTGGCGCACCGACCGGATGCTGCGGCGGCTGGAAGCGATGCTGGTGGTGGCGGACAAGGACAGCTCGCTGCTGATTTCAGGTTCGGGCGACGTCATCGAGCCCGACGATGGGGTGCTGGCGATCGGCTCCGGCGGCAATTTCGCGTTGGCGGCGGCGCGCGCGCTGCTGCGCAACGCGCCCGGGCTGAGCGCGCGTCAGATCGCGGAAGCCGCGATGAAGACCGCCGCGGAGATTTGTGTTTACACCAATGAACAATTTGTATTCGAAGAGCTATGAGGCGGGAGTTGAGCGATGACAGCCGCGCAAGTAATGACGCCGCGTGAGATCGTCTCCGAGCTCGACCGCTACATCGTGGGCCAGAACGAGGCCAAGCGCGCCGTCGCGATCGCCTTGCGCAACCGCTGGCGGCGCCAGAACGTGCCGCCCGAGCTGCGCGATGAAATCGCGCCCAAGAACATCCTGATGATCGGGCCTACCGGGGTGGGCAAGACTGAAATCTCACGCCGCCTGGCGCGCCTGGCGCAGGCGCCGTTTTTGAAGGTCGAAGCCTCCAAGTACACCGAGGTCGGCTACGTCGGGCGCGACGTCGAATCCATCATCCGCGACCTGGTCGAGGTCACCGTCAAGATGGTGCGCGAGGAGGAGCGCCAGCGCGTTGCGGTCAAGGCGCGCGAGGCGGCCGAGGAACGCCTGCTCGACATCCTGTTTCCGCCGCCCACCAAGACCCGCCGGCCGGTCGGGATTACGCCCGAGGGTAATCTGCAGGTTTCTTCCGCCGACGACTCCCATCGCGACACCCGCGAGAAGCTGCGCAAGCTGCTGCGCGGCGGCCATCTGGACGACCGCGAGGTCGAGCTGGAAGTCACCGCGCAGGCCACGCCCATGATCGAGGTCTTCACGCCGCAGGGAATGGAAGAGATGGGCGTCAACATGAAGGAGCTCTTCAGCCAGATCATGCCCAAGAAGACCAAGCGGCGTTCGGTCAAGATCCCCGAGGCGATGGAGATCCTGACCCAGGAGGAAGCGGCGCGGCTGGTGGACATGGACCAGGTGGCGCACGAAGCGATCCTGCGCGCCGAGCAGTCGGGCATCGTGTTCATCGACGAGATCGACAAGATTGCCGGACGCGAGGCCGGCCGCGGCGGTCCCGACGTCTCGCGCGAAGGCGTGCAGCGCGACCTGCTGCCGATCGTCGAGGGCACCACCGTCAACACCAAGTACGGTTCAGTGCGCACCGACCATATCCTGTTCGTGGCCTCGGGTGCATTTCACATCTCCAAGCCCTCCGACCTGATTCCGGAATTTCAGGGCCGCTTTCCGATTCGCGTCGAACTCAAGGCGCTGACCCGCGACGATTTCGTGCGCATCCTGACCGAGCCCGAAAACGCGCTCATCAAGCAGTACGTCGCACTGCTCAAGACCGAACAGGTGGAGCTCAGCTTCACCGACGATGCGATCCTGGCGCTGGCCGAGATTGCCGCTTCGGTCAACGCGCGCTCCGAAAATATCGGCGCGCGCCGACTGCATACGGTGCTGGAGCGGGTGCTGGACGACTTGTCGTTCTCCGCTCCGGAGCTGGCCGGGCGTCAGGTGTCGATCGACGCGGCCTACGTGCACCAGCGGCTGGATTCGATCGTCAAAGACGAAGACTTGTCGCGCTATATTCTGTAATATTCCACGACCGGCCGCGGCCGCCTAAAATTCGGGGATGGCGAAATCAGGGCCTTCGGACAAGCAGGTGGAAAAACTCATTGAGCGGGCGCAGATCCTCGTCGAGGCGCTGCCCTTCATCCAGCGCTTTCGCGGCAAGACCTTCGTCATCAAGTACGGCGGCCACGCGATGGCGTCGGAAGAGCTCAAGCAGAGCTTCGCGCAGGATGTCGTGCTGATGGATCTGGTCGGCATCAACCCGGTGGTAGTGCACGGCGGCGGCCCGCAAATCACCGAGCTGATCCAGAGGGTCGGGCTCAAATCGACCTTCGTGCGCGGCATGCGTGTGACCGACGAAGCGACCATGGAGTTGGTCGAGATGGCGCTGCAGCGCATCAACAAGGAGATCGTGATGCTGATTGCGCGCCATGGCGGCCGCGCGGTGGGGCTGTCGGGCAAGGACGGCGGCCTGATGCTGTCGCGCAAGATGCGCATGGTGATGCCTGACGCGGAGGGCCGTCCGAGCGAAGTCGATATCGGGCTGGTGGGCGAAGTGGTGGAAATCAACCCCGGCGTGCTCGAAGCGCTCGACGGCGCCAACTATATCCCGGTAATCGCGCCGGTCGGCTACGATCACGAGGGGCATACCTATAACATCAACGCCGACCTGGCGGCCGGAAAGATCGCGGCGGCGCTCAAAGCCGAAAAGCTCATCCTGATGACCGACGTGGCGGGAATCCGCGACGAGAACGGTGCGCTGGTATCGACGTTGGACGTGGCGCGCGCCAAACGCATGATCGCGCAGAGCACCATTTCCGAAGGCATGATCCCGAAAGCGGAGTGCTGCATCGAGGCGCTGGGCGAAGGCGTCGCCAAGACCCATATTATCGACGGGCGTGTGCAGCATTCACTGCTGCTGGAGACTTTCACCCGCTCGGGAATCGGCACCGAAGTGGTAATGGGTGCGGGCAGCGTGCGCGAACTCAAGCGCTCGGCGCCGGTCAACTAGTGCCAGGCCGCGCTTAATCCGATCGCCCCTAACGCCGTACGGGAGAACAGATGACCAACACTGAAATCGTCGAACTGACCCATCAACACCTGGTCAACATCTACGGCTGCCTGCCGCTGGCGTTCGTGGAGGGACGCGGTCCTTACCTGATCGACGCGGACGGCAACCGCTACCTGGATTTCTTTTGCGGGCTGGCGGTCACCAGCCTTGGCCACTGCCATCCCGCGGTCGTCGCGGCGATCAAGTCGCAGGCTGAAAAGTTGATTCACGTCTCCAACGTGTTCCATACCGAACCTACCGCGCGGCTGGCCGAGCGGCTGTCGAAGCTGTGCGGCGGTGCCAGGGTGTTCTTCGCCAACTCGGGCGCCGAGGTCAACGAGGCGGCGATCAAGCTGGCACGTCATTGGGGAGCCGACCACGGCGGGCGTTTCGAAATCATCGCGATGCACAACTCCTTCCATGGCCGCACGATGGCGACGCTCAGCGCCACCGGCCAGGAAAAGTACCATCAGGGGTTCCAGCCGATGCTGCCCGGCATCAGCCTGGTCAACTACGACGATCTCGAGGCGGTCGAAGCGGCCGTCAATCCCAAGACCGCCGCCGTGCTGGTCGAGCCGATCCAGGGCGAAGGCGGGGTGGTGGTGCCCAAGACCGCCGACTACCTGGCGCGGCTGCGCAAGCTGTGCGACCACCACAACCTGCTGCTGATGTTCGACGAAGTGCAGGTGGGAATCGGGCGCACCGGCAAGCTGTTTGCCTGGGAGCATTTCGGCGTGCGCCCCGACGTGATGACGCTGGCCAAGGCGCTGGGCGGCGGACTGCCGATCGGCGCGATGGTGGCGCGGCCGGAGGTCGCCGCGACCCTGACGCCGGGCACGCATGGCACCACCTTCGGCGGCAATCCCGTGGCGTGCGCCGCGGCACTGGCCGTGCTCGATACCATCGAGAAGGAACGCGTGCTGGAAAACGCCACCGCCATCGGCAACTACCTGATGGAGGAACTGCGCTCGATCGCCCGGACCTCGGCGCGAATCGTCGAGGTCAGGGGCTACGGCATGATCATCGGCGTGGTGCTCGAGGGCGAAGCGCGTCCGGTCGTCGATGCCTGTTTGAAGGAGCGGCTGATTCTCAACGCAACCGCCGGTAATGTGCTGCGTCTGCTCCCCCCGCTTAACCTGACCGTCGAGCAGGCGCAGGAAGGAATGGCCATAATCCGCCGCGCCCTGACCGCGTGATCCGTTCCGTTAGCTCTGCGGCAACCGGCTGTGGGAGTGGCTCCCTCGTGTTCCCCTGCCTGACCGGAGAGCGGGGCGAGGGCCGAGGGTTTCGATAAATTCAGGCAATGAAACGCGACTTCATCGATCTGTCATCCATTTCCCGCGCCGAAGGGCACGCTTTGCTCAACCTGGCGGGATGGCTCAAGAGCGACGTCAAGAACGAGCTGGAGCATCCCTACCTGCGCGGCAAGACGCTGGCGATGCTGTTTCAGAAACCGTCGCTGCGCACGCGGCTGACCTTCGAAGCCGGGATGGCGCAACTGGGCGGACATGCGATTTACCTGGGACCCGCGGAAATCGGCATCGGCGAGCGCGAATCGGTCAAGGACGTCGCGCGCAACCTGTCGCGATGGGTGGACCTGATCATGATCCGCACCTTCGCCCACGACACCTGCGTGGAGCTGGCGCGCGAATCCAGCGTGCCGGTGATCAACGGGCTGACCGATCTGCTCCATCCCTGCCAGCTCATGGCCGACTTGCTGACGCTCAAGGAGCATCGCGGCGAATTCACCCGCCTGCGCGTGGCCTTTGTCGGCGACGGCTTCAACCTGGCCCATAGCTGGATCGAGGCGTCGGAACTGTTCGGACTGGAACTGCGCCTGGGATGCCCCCCCGGCTACGAGCCGGACAAGGGTTTTGCGCCCCGCATCAAGCGTGCCGGTATCCTCCTCACCAACGACCCCAGGGAAGCCGTCAGCGGCGCCGACGCGGTTTACACCGATACGTGGACTTCGATGGGCCAGGAGCGCGAGGCCGCGCGCCGGCGGCGCGACTTCAAAAACTTCCAGGTCAACCGCGAGCTGCTCAAGCATGCCAAACCCGGTGCCCTGGTGATGCACTGTCTGCCGGCCCATCGCGGCGAGGAGATCACCGACGAAGTCCTCGACGGCCCCACCTCGGTCGTGCTGGATCAGGCCGAAAACCGTCTGCATGTACAGAAGGCCATCATGCTGTGGCTGCTCAAACCCGAGGTGCTGGAGCGCTGGACGGGCGGCGAGCGGGCGCGGAAGTGAGTCGGCTAGATGTCAAGCTGAACAAGCTTTATAGGCACGAGTGTTCCGGGCCGGATCGCATGCTTGAGGCGTTGCAGGAATTGTCGATCTCGCCCGAAAAGTGGTGACCAAGCGCGGCGAGCGACAGGGAACCTTTTTTCCAGACGTTGTTTCAATGAGGGCAAAAAAAGAAATCAAAAAACTGGTGCTGGCCTATTCCGGCGGCCTGGATACCTCGGTCATTCTGCGCTGGCTTAGGGACTACTACGACTGCGAAGTGATCGCGTATTGCGCCGATGTGGGGCAGGCAGAGGAAATCTCAGGGCTGGAGGAGCGGGCGCTGGCTACCGGGGCGAGCAAGCTGTGCGTCGCCGATTTGCGCGAGGAGTTCGCCCGCGATTTCGTCTTCCCGATGCTGCGCGCCAACGCCGTCTACGAAGGCTACTACCTGCTCGGCACCTCAATCGCCCGCCCTGTAATCGCCAAGCGCCAGGTCGAGATCGCGCGCGAGGAAGGCGCCGACGCGCTGGCCCACGGCGCCACCGGCAAGGGCAACGACCAGGTGCGCTTCGAGTTGACCTTCGCGCGCCTGGCGCCCGACCTGACGGTGGTAGCCCCGTGGCGCCATCCGGATTGGCATTTCGCCGGCCGCGCCGAGATGGTGGCCTATGCCGAAGCCAATCGCATCCCGGTCCCGGTCACCGCCGAGAAGCCCTATTCCATGGACCGCAACCTGGTGCACATCAGCTATGAGGGCGGCATCCTGGAAGATCCCTGGCGCGAGCCTTACGACGACATGTTCCGCCTGACGGTCGCCCCGCAAAAGGCGCCCAATGAGCCTGAGTACGTCGAGATCGAGTACCTGCGCGGCGACCCGGTGGCGATCAACGGCGAGCGGCTGGCACCGGCTTCGCTGATCGATCTGGCCAACGCGATCGCCGGACGCCACGGCGTGGGACGCGTCGATATGGTGGAGAACCGCTTCGTCGGCATCAAGTCGCGCGGCGTGTACGAAAGCCCGGGCGTCACGATGCTGATGCACGGGCATCGCGCGGTCGAGCAACTGACCCTCGACCGTGAAGTGCTGCATCTGCGCGACTCGCTCATCCCGCGCTACGCCGAGATGGTATACAACGGGTTCTGGTTTGCGCCCGAGCGCGAGGCGCTGCAGGCGATGATCGACCGCGCACAGGAGAGCGTCAGCGGGGTGGCGCGGCTTAAGCTGTACAAGGGCGGAGTCTGGATCGCCGGGCGCAAGTCGTCGCACTCGCTGTACGATCCGTCGTTGGCCAGCTTCGAGCAGGCCGGCGGCTATCAGCAAGCCGATGCTACCGGCTTCATCCGCCTGGCCGGCCTGCGCCTCAAGGCGCTGTCCAAGGCGCACTCCGGCCGGTGAGCTTTCAACCCAAACCCGAGCGCATGATCAAAACCGCAAATGGCGCAGGGTCTGCTTGTTGAGGATCAACTGTTTGAGCGACTCGATGCCGATCTTGAGATGGTCCTGGACAAATTGTTCGGTCACCAGCCGTTCGCTGGCGCTGGTCACGACTCCTTCGGGCAGCATCGGCTGGTCGCTGACCAACAGCAACGCGCCGCTGGGGATCTGGTTGTAAAAGCCGACCGTAAAAATGGTGGCGGTTTCCATGTCGATGGCGTCGACCCGGATGCGGTGCAGATAGGCCTTGAATTCCTCGTCATGCTCCCAGACGCGGCGGTTGGTGGTGTAGACCGTGCCGGTCCAATAGTCGCGGCCGAATTCGCGGATGGTGGTGGAGACCGCCTTTTGCAGCGCGAAGGCGGGCAGCGCGGGGACCTCGGGCGGAAGATAGTCGCGGGAAGTGCCCTCGCCGCGAATCGCAGCGATCGGCAGAATCAGATCGCCCAGTTGATTGCGCTCTTTGAGTCCGCCGCACTTGCCCAAAAACAACACCGCCTTGGGTTGGATCGCGGTCAGCAGGTCCATGACGGTGGCGGCGCCCGGGCTGCCCATGCCGAAATCGATAATGGTAATGTCTTCGGCAGTGGCACATTGCATCGGCCGGTCCTCGCCCATCACCTTGACCCCGTGCCAGGTTGCGAACAGGCGCAAGTAGAGGCTGAAGTTGGTAAGCAGAATATATTTGCCGAATTTCGCCGTGCTCTGGCCGGTATAGCGCGGCAGCCAGTCTTCGACGATTTCCCGTTTGCTTTTCATCGCGATTGCCCGCGTTGCCTTGCCTGCGGCTCGAATCGCAAAGGCCGGTAGATGACGCTGGGCTGCGGTACAGTCGCGGATGGGGTCGGCTTATGAAGTGCCGTCCATCCGCTGCAAGCCGCTCAGTAGATGCATCAGGCGTTCGGTGTCCAGCGGCTTGGAGAGGTAATAACCGGCGCCGCGCGAACGCGCCAACCGCTCAACATCAGGAGTGTGCTGCGAAGCGATGTAAACGATAAACGCCTGCGGCATCCAGTTCTGGATCTTGTTGAGCAACCAGCCGCGGTCCGCCTCCAACACCTTTTCGTCGTCCACCACCACGACCCTGCAGTCTCCGTTGGGTATCAGGTTGAGATAAGAGCTGAAATCACCCGTAACCTTGAGCTTCCACGGGCGACTGCAATTTTTTAGCAGCAGTTCCACAAGACTACGGTCATCACTGAGAGCCAGGATGGTGGGATGCTTTTTCGGGCGATAACTCGTATTCATCGCACTCAAACCCGGCCCCCTAATAATGCGCTCGAGTCCATCCACAACCTGCTAGTAGAGCATCATTCATGCCAATCTCTTAGCTGCCTAGCGAATTAAAATCCGACAGCGGCGCGCCATATAGCAGCCTGAATTTATCCAAAACGAAGCAGTTTGGTTCATTTCGCGGCGCCTTTGGAACCATTAGTTTGCATCCCTGTGCATCAAGCGCCTAACTCAATCCCCGCAGCGGGGCAATGCGGATGCGGGCGTCGATCACCACCGCGCCTTGTCCGGGAGGCAGGACCTTTACCGGATTGAGGTCAAGTTCGGTGATCTCCGGCACAACTTCCACCAGCGCCGAGATCGCGCAGATGACCGAGATCAGTGCCTGGCGGTCTCCGGCGGGTGCGCCGCGGTAGCCGTCGAGCAGCGGGCTGGAGCGCAGCGCCGCCACCATCTCGGCGGCGTCCAGATCGCTGACCGGATGGAGCCGGAAGGCGACATCCTTGAGCAATTCGACGTTGACCCCGCCCAGGCCGCAGACCAGCAGCGGGCCGAAGGTGGGGTCGGTGGTGACGCCGACCAGCGCTTCGATCCCCTGGGTTAGTTCGGGCTGCAGCACGATGGCGTCCAGCCGTTTGCCCAACTCCTCCATCCGGCGCGCCAGCCGCGCCGCCGCTTGCGCCACTTCGGCAGCAGAATGCAGACCCATGATGACGCCGCCGACGTCGCTTTTGTGCACCACATCGGGCGAGACGATTTTGGCCACAAGCGGAAACCCCATTCGTTGCGCCACCGCCGATGCCTGTGCGACGGTGGTCTGCTCGCCGAGTGCGGCCTTGATGCCTGCCGCCGCCAGCACCGCGGATATTTGCTGTTGCGTCAGCCATCGGGGACCCTCGGCGCCGGCCAGGGCTTGATCGACAACGGTGCGGATGGCGGCCTCGGCCGACGGCTCCAGGGTTACGATGGTGCCGCGCGGGCGGCTGCGCCAGCGGGCGTAGCGATTGGCCGCCTCCAGTGCCAATGCCACGTTTTCGGGAAACTTGTAGCACGGGATCGGACCGCGCGCTCCACCATTGATCTCTTCGGGCGGCTGCCCGGAGGACATGAATGCGCACGCGATGGGCTTGTCGGGCGGCACCGCCGCAGCCCCATTGGCTATACCGCGCGCAATTTCCACCGGCTCGGTGACCATCGGCGGGATGTAAATTACCACCACGGAGTCGACGTTCGGGTCGTTGGCGACCGTGGCGATAGCACGAGCAAAATCACTGCCGCTGGCGGCGGCGGTCATATCCACCGGATTGGACAGCGCGGCGCGCAGCGGCAAAAAGGTTTGCAGTTCCTGCCTGGTCGTGGGCGCCAGTTCGGGCAGTTGCAGGCCGAGCGCTTCGCAGGCGTCGGCCAGCAGAATCGCCGGGCCGCCGGCGTTGGTTACCACGCCGACGCGCGGACCCGCCGGCACCGGCTGCATCGACAGCAGCGATACCACGTCGAACAACTCTTCCAGCGTGTTGGTGCGGATTACGCCGGTCTGCTCGAATAGCGCCTCGACCGCGACGTCAAGGTTGGCCAGCGAGGCGGAATGGCTCAGGGCGGCGCGCCGCCCCGCCGCCGAGCGGCCCGACTTGACCGCAACGATCGGCTTGTGGCGCGCCACCGCCGGCGCCAGGCGCGCGAATTTGCGCGGATTGCCGAAGCTTTCCAGGTACAGCACAATCGCCTTGGTGCGCGGATCGTCGCTCCAGTAGGAGAGCAGGTCGTTGCCCGACACGTCTGCCTTGTTGCCAACCGACACGAAGCTGGACAGGCCGATATTGCGCTGGCGGGCATGGTCGAGGATGGCGATGCCCAAGGCGCCGCTCTGCGACAGCATCCCGATATTGCCCGCTCGCGGCATGACCGGCGCAAAGGTGGCGTTGAGGTTCACGGCCGGGTCGGTGTTGATGATCCCCATGCAATTGGGCCCCACCATCCGCATCCCACTGGCCCGCGCCAGGCGCACGATGCGGTCCTGCACGGCGCGTCCCTCGGCCGAGACTTCGGAGAAACCCGCGGTAATTACCACCACGCCGTGAACGCCGGCCGCGGCGCATTGCTTGACGGCCTCCTCGACCGCCTCGGTGGGCACGCAGATGACAGCCAGGTCCACGCGCTCGCCAATCGCGGCCAGGCTGGCGAACGAGCGCAGTCCCTGTACCTCGCGGGCACGCGGATTGATTGGACAGATGCGGCCTCTGAATCCGACGCTCATCAGATTGGCCAGAATCGCGCCGCCGATTTTGCCCGGGTCGCGCGAGGCGCCGATCACCGCCACCGAAGTGGGGTTGAGCAGCCGAAAAATGCTGTGTGCTGCGGCCAACCGTTCGCGCCGCAAGCTTTGATTGAGAAACTGCTCGGTCTCTTCGATCGCGAACCAAACGCGCACCACGCCGGCTTCGGTCGCTTGTCGGACGCTGAAGCCGCTGCGCGCAAATACTTCCAGCATCCGCGTGTTGCCGGCCAGCACGTCGGCTTCCAGGCGGTTGATGCCGTTGGCGTGGGCGATGCGGCACAGATGTTCGAGCAGCAGCGTGCCGACCCCGCGTCCCTGGTATTCATCTTCCACCGTAAACGCCACTTCCGCGCTGTGCGGCTGCTGGCCGTCGCTGGCCGCGTACATCCCCACGCCGATGATGTGCTCGTCGTCGGGATAGCGCCGGGTTGCGGCCAGACCGAAGCGTCGCACGTAATCGAGCTGCGTAAAGCGGTCAAGGTCCTCTTCGCTGAAGCGCTTTTTGTGCACCATGAAGCGGAAGTAGGCCGACTCGGGGCTCAGGCGCTGGAAGTGCGCACGCAGCCGTTGGCGGTCTTCGGGCACGATGGCGCGGATCAGAATGGAACTGCCGTCGGTAAGGATTCCCCGTGCCGAGTAGTTGCGTAGTTCGTCGACGGCCGCCTGCAGCATCGGGCTCTCCCTCTCTCAACACTGGTCGGCGATGAACCGCTCGATCGCGCAGGCGTTGTCGGCAGCTTCGGCTGCGCCATCAACGCGCAGATGGCAGCCGGCGAACCCTGGTCCGAACGGCTCGAAGGCGGCCTTGTGCTGCAAATAGGTCTCCCAGGTCGCATCGGATACGGTGTCGGGACGCTGTGCACGTTGGGCCAGCCGCCGGCGGGCCTGCTCGTCGCTGAGCACACATTCGACAAACACGATCGGCACCCGCGCCAGACAGGCCACGGCGCGCAGGCCCATCCGCTGTGCGTGATCCTTGTAGGTCGCATCGACGATCACGCCGTCGCCGCCGTGCAGGGTTTTGGCGGCCTCGTCGGCCAGGGCCTGGTAGGTCGCGGCGGTGAAGTCCGCGCTGTAGATGCCCTGTTCCCAGCCGGCGCCGGCGCGCTGGGTCGGTGCGATGCCGGCGATGCGCTTGCGGATCAGGTCGGAGTTGAAGACCGCAAACCCGCTGCGCTCGGCCAGCACCGCGGCCAGCGTCGACTTGCCGGTTCCCGGCAGTCCGCAGATGACGATCAGCGCCGGAGAACCGGCTTTGGCGTAACCATAGGCGGCGGAAAAGAAATTGCGCGCCGACTCCCGCGCCCACCGCTGCTGTGCCTGGTCAACCTCGCGCGCGCGCGCCTTGAGGCTGCTGACCTTGCCGCGCACCGTTGCCCGATAACATTTGTAGAAGTTCAGCAGCCGGCTCAGTTCCCCATCGCGGATTTCATCGAGGTAGGCGCGCAGCAAATGATGGCCCAGCGCGGGTGCCCGCAGCCGATCCAAATCCATCAGCAGGAAAGCCAGGTCCGAGGCGATGTCGCCATAGCGCAGCTGCTCGCTGAACTCCACGCAGTCAATCACCTCGATCTGCTCCCCGATGCAGATGTGCTCGCTGCGCAGGTCGCCGTGCCCCTCGCGCACCATGCCGCGCTGCGCCCGGCGCTCCAGCAGTTCGCGATGGGTGTCGATGAAATCGTGATTGAAACGGGTGATAAAGTTGAACTCGCGCGCGCCCAGCGTGTCGCCCACCAGAGACCGGCATTCTTCCAGGTTGGTGCCGACGCTGCGCGCGATCGCGTCGGCGCATCCGTACTCCGTCGAGCGGGCGCGCGGCGCCCGGTCATGAAAGCGGGCGAGCAGCGCGCCGACCTTGCGCATCACGGCGGCCTCAACCTGGCCGGCCTGCACCAGGCGGTCCAAACAGCGCTCATCGGGCAGACGACGCATTTCCACGGCGTATTCGGCCGCGTTGGGATCGAAGCCCTCTGCGGGGCCGGCGGCCAGCGCATAACCATCGTCGCGGCGCATGATGGCCCGCACGCCAAGGTAAACGCGCGGTGCCAAGCGCCGATTGAGCCGCACCTCCTCGGCGCAGAAGTGATAGCGCCGCTCCAGGGTGGAGTAATCCAGGAAATCAAAGCGCACCGGCTTTTTGATTTTGTAGACAAAATCGCCGGCCACAAAGACGTACGAAATGTGCGTCTGCCTCAACTCGACCCGCGCCGGCGGCTGCGGATAGAAGCCGGGCTCGGTCATCGCGGCAATCAGTTGGTCCAATGCCATGACGGGGCGGTGGCTCGCTTAATCAGCGCGACCTCAATCCCTCCCTGACCGCTCAAGCAGCGTTTGGATCACCTCGCGCGTGGACAATAACCCCACCAACTTGCCATTTTCCACCACCGGCAGCGCACCGACACCCAGCTTGACCAACAGCCGCGCGGCTTCATCAATCGGCATCGTCGGCGCGACGCTGACCGGCCCCAGCGCCATCGCCGCCTCCACCCGCGTGTCCTCCAGATGGCCCACCTGCGAGCGGATGTCGCGGTCGGTGACAATGCCGGTCAGGACTCCGTCAGCCACCACGGGAAGCGACAACAGGTTCTCGCGTTGCATGAGGGCGTGGGCCTGGGCCAAGGTATCGGCGGGACTGACCGAGGGAGGATTTTTGATCATCGCCTTGGCAACGCTGCTGCCTTTTTCATCACCGCTCGCCGGGGGCCGCACTGTCAACACCGGGCAGGGCGCCTCGCGTACCACGCGCTCGGCGACACTGCCTAGGAAAAAGCGCGGCAGGCCGCGTCGGCCGTGGGTGGGCATTACGATCAGGTCCGCGTCCACGTCACGCGCCAATTCCACGATGCCACGGGCGGTGTCGCCGGTGCGGATATGAACCTGGTAGCGGGTGGTGGCGAGCTGCTCTTGGGCAATCTTTTCCAGCGCCGCCTTGACCTCATCCTGACGGGCTACGACCACCGAGGGCGCTTCGCCAGGGGTCAGCAAAATCGCCACCACGTGCATCAGATGCACGGTGGCGTCGGCCGCCGCCGCCAGTTGTTTGGCCAAAGCCAGCGCCGTGGCATAGCTTTGGTCGAACTCCACGGGCACGACAATGCGATGGAACGGAAAGGGCACGAGATTCCTCCTCTGGCTGCCGTGGTGCCTGCCCAGGGCATCCTCCGACGCTCTAGCGATGCTCGTGCCAGCTGCGCAAGGCAGCCGGGGCCACAGATTTTCCAGCGAAAATGTCGTCAATTCGGTTGCTTTTCGGAATCTGAGCGCGCGCGGAACGTCATTTTAGAATTTGGTCCCCCTGCCACGTGTATCCAAAGGGAAACTCTACCTCCAACATAAAATCGGCAAAGTGTGCCCGATGGATGCAAAAAGGCCGTCTTCGCTCCGCCCACGTTGAGCGCGCGTTTGCAACTACCGGGCTGTTATTGCGACGGCGTGGGGCGGGGAGGGCGGCCTCTCGCCGCAGCATCTGGCAAAGGTCTTGCTTACTAATAATCACGAGGCGAACCAAATCGAAGGGTGCCGATGTGAAGATCAGAGACTGGATGAATTCCCCGGTCCATACGGTCAAGCCGCGCGACAGCGTCGCTCACGCCCGCGAGCTGCTCGAACGCTATCGGGTCAACCAGCTTCCCGTGGTGGTGGACGGCGCTTTGGTCGGGATCGTGACGGATCGGGATTTACGCAACGCGTCGCCCTCGGCGGCGGAGCAGGCGGCGGCCGACCTGGGCCAAATCGATCCGTCGCTGATCGACCCCTCCAAAATCACGGTCGACAGCGTGATGACGGAAAAGGTCTTTTTCCTTGGTCCTGACGACACGGTTGAGGATGCGGTCAGGATCATGCGGCGCGAGCGCTTCGGTGCGATTCCGGTCGTTGAGCACAACCGCGTGGTCGGCATCCTGACCCGCAGCGACGTGCTGGATGCTTTTTTGTGCCTGGCGCTGGGCGCCGAGGTGCCGCAGGACAAGAAATCCTGAGCGGGTGGCCTTTAGGCCAGACCGTACTTCTCGATCTTAGCGTAGAGTTTTTTACGCGAGATGCGCAGCAGCTTGGCGGCTTGAACCTTGTTGCCCTCGGTGCTTTCCAGCGCGCGCCGAATCAGTTCGCGCTCCACGTCGGCGAAGCTGGGCAAGCCGGCGGTGGGCGCAGCGGCTGCGGCGGGCGGACTGTCGGTGGAGGGCGCGCTGACCGGACGTTCGCCCGCCAACTGCGGCGGCAGGTCCTCCAGGGTGATGTTGGAGGAGCGGCCGAAAGTGAAGGCGCCCTCGATCGCGTTGGACAGTTCGCGCACGTTGCCCGGCCATTGGTAATGCTGCATCGCCGCCAGCGCGTCTTCGGCGATCCCGGTAATCGGAACCGGCCGCTTCAGCCGCTCGTTGAACACGTTGATGAAGTGCTCGATGAGCAGCGGCACGTCGTCCAAGCGCTCGCGCAGCGGCACCACGCGCAGCACGTTGGCCTGCAAGCGGTAATAGAGATCGGAGCGAAGCTGTCCGGATTGTACCGCTTCGGCCGGATCGCGGTTGGTGGTGGCGATTACCCGGACATCGACCGGAATCTCACGGTTGCCGCCCACCGGCCGCACTGCACGCTCCTGCAGCACGCGCAGCAGTTTGCTTTGCGTCTCGGGCGCCATCTCGGTGATCTCGTCCAAAAACAGCGTGCCGCCCTCCGCCGAGCGAAACAGCCCCAGATGCTCGGCGTTGGCCCCGCTGAATGCGCCGCGCTTGTAGCCGAACAGCTCGCTTTCAATCAGCTCGCGTGGAATCGCCGCGCAGTTGAGCGCCACAAACGGGGCCCGCGCCTGCTCCGACGCCTCGTGAATCGCGCGCGCCACCAGCTCCTTGCCGGTGCCGCTCTCGCCCACAATCAGGATCGTGCCGCGGGTGCGGGCCGCCGCCTCGATCCGATCGTAAAGCTGGCGCATCGCCGGATTGGCCCCCACCAGACCGTGGAAGCGGCTGCGCGCCTGGCGCGGCAGCATCGACGCCTCGCGCTCCAGGTCGCGGATGCGGGCGTTGGCGATGGCCGCGGTCGAGCGGAAGTAGGCGTCGGCCAGCACGATCATCCGGCAGTGGCTGAGCTTGTCGAAGGCCAGATACACGCTGGGCATCGGCGGCGGAAAGACCGGGAAGGCACCGGTCGCGCTTTCCTCGAACAGATGCATCGAGACGACGATCTCCGGAAACGGCACCCGGCGCTCGGCCAGCGCCTCGCCGATGCGACGCACATCAGCGGTGAATTTGTCGACGTCCTTGGCGCGCAAATCGCCGATAGTGGCGCTTAGGTCAGCGCCGAAAATCTCCAGGAATTCGCGATCCGACAACGATCGGCGGTCGCCAAAATGCAGCAGGTAAAGACGATGCCAATGCTCCAGCACCTGCTCGCGCCGGCTCAGGATCGAGTCGAGGATGGGCGCCAGACTGTCCAGCTCATGATCCCACACCAGGTGGAAATAAGCGGGCGCTGCGCCTTGGGCTTCCGGACGGACCGCGGTGCCCTGGCTCATCGGCTCATCGGTCCTGGGCTCTGCAGATTGGCTCTTGGCGGACGGCGGCATTGTAGGCAACGGCATCTTAGCATACTAGGTGTGCTTCGGAAATGTTAGAACCCCGCCCGTGGATGAAGCTGACGCGAAATCACTTTACCAATATCGGACGCGGCCGACATCGACGTGCACGAAATCCGAGCGCGGATAGAAACCCACGCCTCCAGACCCCAGATCGATGGCGGCGCGCCACACCTCTGCCAGCCGCCGGCCCGGTACTCGAATATCGGCGGCCTTGCCCTCGATATGGAGACTGTGGCGGGAGACGCCTTCGCTGCGCGAAGCCAGCATGGCATTGGTGGCGGCCGAGCGGTAACCCGAGATTAGATGGAAGGGCTGTTGGGTATATAAACGCCGGTTAAGCGAATAAAGCAAATCCA
>Ga0070740_10003093_pt1 | contig 18170 bp, 19 predicted proteins | sample Coa_R2_FD_67286 | JGI IMG/M metagenome (GOLD analysis project Ga0070740, IMG submission 67286) | Surface soil microbial communities from Centralia Pennsylvania, which are recovering from an underground coalmine fire - Coalmine... | ecosystem: Environmental > Terrestrial > Soil > Unclassified ...
TTGAGGTTTTCCCAACCTGCTGAAAGGAAACACCCTCTCTTCTCAATTTCCACAGAATTCTTTACATCACCGAAGAAAGCGACAGCACGAAACGTGTTGGAATTTCACCGTTGCGGTTCTCGAACTCAAATACAGAGGAATTGCTCTCGCTCTCATTGTTGGCGAGCATGTGCGGTGGACCGCCGCGTTACGTAGTGTCGGTTAGAATTCGAGGCGAGCTCACGCGCGAAGCATTCCGCAAATTGGCCAGCGGGTATGCCGCCGTCTGGAGTCAAGCATACCTAACGATTGGACTATGGATCGGCGATGGAGCAGATTGGAAATTGCTGAATCATCTTCATCAGTTGTCTCTTACTACAAACCCAGAGCTCAGCATTAGCGGTACATTCCTGCACTCGGATATGCCGCGAAGCATTCAGGATGGCTTACTACTGATGGGAGTTTTGTACCGGAGCATGCTTGATGAGCTTGCGGGCGCCGGGAAAATGAGTAGGCTGTATACGCAACTCAGAAACAGCCTTGCTGGTCGCAGGCCGACTTTTCAACGCATAATCCGCCCTTAGACGGGCGGTGCGAATGAATCATCCGCGCCAATGGCGTTAAGAATTTGAGTTGCAGTTCGCTGGACGTATTCGAGGCTCTCGCTGAGGAGCTTGGCATCGCCACCATACAAGCCGATGTAGTCCTGAGCTGCGCTGCCCGTTTCAAGTCCGATTGCGCTGCAAACGACGAACGCGACCGCCTCGGCTTCCGTTTCGCGGATGCACTTCGAGGTGCTACTGCGGCGCTCGTCCCGGTGCATCATCTCGTGCGCGATCTCATGCGCCAGAGTCGCAAACTCCTCAGCCGGAGACAGACCGGGCAGGAGCGTGATCTTGCCGCCTGACGACGTACCACGTGCGGGTGCGATGTCCTCGGAGTATTCGAGTGCGATGCCGTGATCGGTAACGAATTTCGTAAGCTGGTCGCGATACTCGCGCGGATCGCCGTTCACGCTGCCGATTTCCGGCAACGGCTGGCCGTCCGTCTGGCTGACGTCGAACACGTAAGCGGCGCGAAATCCGACCGCGACTGAGGATTGGTCCGGCTCGGCTTCGCCAGTGGTCTCGGCCTTCTTGCGAATGACGGGGGCGAGAATCAGGATGCCTTTCTCGCCTTTCTTCACGAAGCGGCCCAGTTTGCGCCAGGCGTGGAAGCCAGCGACGTGCGTTGCGCTCGGCTTCTGCGAGGCGATGAGCATTACGTTGTGCCAGGAATAACGCCGGAAGCGCGCCATTGCCGCGAGATATTCCTTGAGCCGCTCACTGTGGCCCGCTTCTAGAGCCTGCCTGAGTTGCTCGATTGCATTGCTTGCGATCTGTTTTGCTTGTTCGACTTTCATTTTTCCTGTCCTCCTGTTTCGGGGAGTCCTTGCTCCCTTCACCCACAGCCGGGGGAGCAAGGGCGCGAAACAGGGGACAGAAGCGGAGAGATTGGCGCGTCCAGGTCGCAACGGGCCGCACGCGTGAGTGACACAGCCTTTGGTGGCGCGAAGCGTGCTAGTGGAGACGGGAGGCGAGCGAATCCCTCGCCGGAACGCGGCAATCTCGCAGCCAGGAGAACAGCAAACGGATAGCCAAGGACCGGGAGCAACCTTCGCGAAAGAGTGTGGGATTAGGGCGAATTTAGGACGTCGCTACGGAGCAGCCTTTTGGCGCGCTCTGACCTTCTCGATGACACTTGTGCGTTTGCAGAGGCAAGCTGCGCGTCGTTCCTGAGGCAAAAGCTGGCCATAGCCGGGTCCGCGCAGAAAGTCGAATTGGAATCGGGGTTCGATAACGGAGGGCCAATGCGCGATGTGGGCGATCATTTCGGAAACAACCATGCATGCGCTGAAACCCGCGACAAACGGGACGGATGGCCGAAAATCTTCTTTCTGTTTGTCCTGTGAAAGCTTTTGCGCGATAGCGGTTTGCACGACTGAGCAGATTGGTTTTCCGATCTGCAATCGGAGGAACTCGCGCTTTGTTGGAGGTGCCGCAAGTACATCTTCTTCGGTTATAGACGAATCCATACTCGTGAGCCGTTGCGGCGACAGGCCAGTCGCTTCAGCCTGAACTTCCGTTGCACTGGGGCCGTCCGGCTGTCGGAAGAGGCAAATTGCGCATGCCACATTTTCTCCCCAAGGGTGGCGGCTGACTTGGCAGGTAAGGTCGCCGATAGCGCCGTCTATCAGTACATCTGGCCACAACATACGTTGCACTTCATGCCGAACATCGATGTTGTCGAGGGCAGAGAGAACTAGCCGTGGGAGATGGGAAGTGCGGTCTACAAATGCTGCAAAGTCACCGTTGAATGCAGTGGCATTCTTGCCAGAGGCGGTTAGCACAGAGGCCAAGACCGAAGCCTTGGGCCGCCCAAGATCACGTGGTCCGATCAAGAGGCACGTACCAAGGTTTTCGTCCTCAAACGATTGCCGATCAACGATTATCAGTGCTGAGGAGAAAGGAAGCTGCCGGATCAAATGGACTACACCGTTTCCAATGGCACCGCCGCCAACGATGAGTACTTCCCCTGGCAGTTCAGAAGGAAGTGCGGGACCGATGTCATTCGAAGCGGAGTATGAGCGAAGGGAAAATACAAACCCGTTCAGTAGCTCGGCGCGCTGTGGTTTAAGTCGAATCAGACGCTTCCATACCTCCCCGGCACCCAGACACGCGGCTGCGAGGGCGGAGATTGGATTGGCAGTGAAACAATCCTCCGAAAGAGGGCGGTCGCCAGAGCTTGCGCGCGCAAGCCAGCCATTTGAGTTGATAGCTGTCCAGGGAAGGTCCGGGCGAACACTGGAGCCCACCGACAGTATTGCATCGTATTTTGCGAGATTGTCTTGGCCTTCTACGAAAGCGACTTCACTGCCGAATGAAATCTGCGTCGCCAAAGCCCTAGCTTTCTGGGTGAGTTCGATAAAACCTGAGGGCAGACGCACAGTCAAATTGCGGGAGATGCGAACCAAGAGACGCATGGAATCGAGCAGACAACGTTCTCCATTCTGGGTAGCAAGGCAAGCGTCCTCTCCAGTCAGGAGCACCATCTTTTCGAGAAAGCGATGGCGGTCTTCCGCAAGTTCACCGAGAACATCGGCGGTTCTTTGGGGCCTACTGTAATTGAGCTCATGACCCATGGTGGTCTCCGACCGTGATAAAGGGGATTGTTGCGCCCGGAACTACCTTAATTCGTCTGTTCACGCCTTCCCGTGAAAGGCGCACGTAGCCCTTAGCTTCCATAAAGACGTGAATTCCCCAGGAATCAATCGACGCGTGCGAAAGCGCATAATCGGGGGCGACAAGAGATAGAAAATAGGGAGCTCGTATTCCGTAAGTCCGATCCGTCCGCGAAAGGTCAACCCCGCACTCAGGGGCGTGGCTGTGTACCTGGCCGATGAGTCGCACCTTAAGTTCCAGCGCTAAATCAGTTACGTCGTTCAACAATGGCGGATAGATGTTGATGAGATTGGGAAATTTCTGAATGCCTGGGCCGCGGAGTCCAATAAGGTGCGTGATCTCCGCCGTGAGTTGTTGGTGGTGCCCGAGAAACAATACAATCCCCTCGTTCCCAGATTCTCCATCCTGTGCCATCTCTTCAAGCGAACGAGGAATCGCACCTTCGGGAATGCGCCAGCAGTCAATCGTGCTGAAATAAGGGTTCGTCATTTGAATCTGCCTTGGAAGTGATCATCGAGTTCTTCTTGCAATTGGCGCAGAACCCACAAGAGCGGATTTCCGTGTGGATTCCAGCGATATCGAGGGTCGCCTGTCCATTCTGGGTGAAGATTGAATCCTTCAGCACACCAGTTGACGCAGGCGTCGAGACTTTGTGGTCGGAAGCCGCGCGCAATTGGCCACGCCTGTGGCAAGTCGAGCCGACCAGTGGAGGGGTCACGGAACTTCAAGGACGGTGGATCGTCGGGATAGCGAGCCCACAAAAGTCGCGCTTGAAACTGGTCGGTTGGAGCACTTTTCGATACCATTAGCGCAAAGACCTCTAAGTCTCCAGGCATCTGCAATGTCCAACGAGAAGCATCCGGCGCGGTAATCGCTTCCTGAAAATCCTCGCGCAGGGCAAGTGTTGAAAAGTTGTCGCTCATGCTCCCTGCGTGACCTGCTGGCTGAGCTTGAGTTCCAGGGCCTCTCTTTCGCCGGCCACTTCGCCCACTGTCTGGTTCAGGTTTTCGAGGGGCGTCTTGTGGTGGTAGAGAGTATAGGTGTAGGTGTTTCCGTCCGAGGTTTGACCTTCAACCAGGCCGAATGCGGCTAGGACCTGCGCCTTCAAAGTGCGGATGGTTTCTGATCGGGCGGCGTGATCTTGTACAAATGGCTCCTTGGCCGCGGGATAGTGGACGATGATCTTGATGGTTTCGTGTGTCATTTCAAACCTTTCTGCACTGGAATGTGCGGTAGCGATTGAGTGCGCAACGCATCTCGGTCACGTACCGGGTACATTTAAAATACGAAGCAGGGTTCCAATTTTGGCCAGGGTACGCCTCCGACAAAGCTGCCTGGCCAAAATATCGGTGTTCATGCGTATCAGAGTATGGAGACTGGCTACATCGAGAGGAGATGGCAATCCCGCGGAACCGATACCAATCATTGGACTTAGAGGGCCTGTGGCGGAGGCTATATCTTTATGCAGCCGTCCTCACGGGCGGAACGAGTGTCGTTATGCACTGCGGACTCTCGGCCGAGGATCTTGCGACTGAAACGCTCGACAAGTATCTCCTGTCACCCAACGGGTTAGGTTGGAGAGAAAACAAAGGAAGTCTTCCTGCTTTCCTCGGAACAATTCTGAGGAACAGGTTCATTGATTATCTGCGCCGCGAGAGGAGGCTTGTGCCTACTGAAGAGGACTCGACGCAAAGTCTTCCCCGAACTGAGATCGTGAGAAGCCCCGACGATGATGTCGTCGCTGGAGAGCTTAAAGATCGACTACTGGAGTTGGTTAAGGGCCGGAAGGATGAAAAGGACCTTCGGGATTTTATTGAGGCAAGCATAATGATTTCTTCGGACGGGAAGGTGAATCAACAACTTGCCGATTTGCTCGGCATAGACGAGACAGAGGTGGTTAATCGTCGCAAGAAGCTCTGGCGAGTGGCGGGTGTCCGAGACCTTTTTGAGGAGTTCAGCGATGGACGAGAGAGAGATTAAGGTACTCATTAACAGCATTGAGCGATTGTTGGGGAATCCGCTGGAGGCAGACGCCCGCGAAGTGGAGGAGTTGTTTACTGAATTTGGCGACGGGAAGGCTCCGGCGGAAACTGTCCTCGACCTCGCATCAAGAGCAGCTCAGAAATATCGACTGAGCGGAGAGTCTGTACCAATCCATGTTGCCGAAGCTGTCAGTTCCGCTAGAAGAGCAATCGTGGGTGGTAGCTCAGAAGAGTTGAATGTTGAAGGCATTGTAGAAGCCGCTCTCAATCCCATCCTTGGTCCAGTTCGAGAAGTATCTTATGCATTTCGGAATCGGAAGGGCCGCACCCAGAGAGACGCGGACTTACTTGAGAGGCTATCTGGTGAAGTGAAGAAGGATTGGTCTGAGGATAAAGGAAAGTGACATCACCGTCTGAACTCGCTTCTCATTTGCTGGCTCGCTTGGGGATGCAGGGCAAGCCGGACATAGCGCAAGTTGCGCACCGTGTGGGGTTACGCATAGTCGAAGTGGATGCAGAAGCGTTTGATGGTTCGTTAGTACGGGCTCTGGACGGTCCAAAAGGGATCGTCGCGGTAAATCGAGCAATCCGAGAAGCTAGTCGGAAGCGATTCACGATAGCCCACGAAATCGGCCACTATTTGATTCCGAGTCACCGGAATCTGGAAAACGTATGCACGGTCGGGATGATTGAATCATGGCAGAATGGATTGACTGGACCCGAAGTGGAGGCGAATGAATTCGCTGTGGAGCTATTGTTGCCGGCGGGCTATGTTCGTGAGCCTCTCCGATTGCATGATCCTTCCTTCGAGGCAATTGGTAGAGTCGCAAATCAATTTGAGACCAGCCTCACTGCGACGACGCTGCGTTTTGTCACGTTAACTGAATTGCTGTGCGTCGTTGTTTGGAGCGAAGCTAATCGAGCTCGGTGGTACAGACGAAGTGATGCGTTTCCATTCTATCTGTCGAAGGATATCCTTCCATGCGACGGCTCACTAGCTTACAGACTGTTTGAGGGAGGTAGGGTACCAGATGACTTCGCGGAGATTCCGCCGGAAGCCTGGCTGGATAGGAGAGACGCCGCCAGAGTCGCGCGTGCGCTTGAACATTCCCTCCGCTTGCCGAATTATGATGCAGTTTTGACGTTGCTTTGGTTTCAGTTGAGGGATTTTGGCGGTGAGGAGGATGATCCGCCGAACTTGGAAGAACTTGACCCCGAGGATTTTACGCTGAGGCGAAAACGCTGGCCGCGCTAGAGTCATGAGAAGTCGTGGCTGCGGTTTCAGACTCGTTTCGCGGGAGGCAAACGTGGATTACATCGTTGGTTTTAGGCTCCTTCGGATTTGCTCTGTTCACTGGCGGATGGCTGGCCACAAGAAAGGGATCTTCCTACCAAGGTGCGATTATCGAAGGTGCAATCGCACTGGCCGGTGCTGTTGCCCAATCGGCGGGGGAATCATCCGGCGAGCGGCGACCGAAGTTGCCGTGTCTAACAGGCGGGTGCTCATCAAGAGGGGCTTCTTCTCTCGAAGAAGCATCGAGGTGCTGCTCCCGAAGGTCGAGAGCATCGGCGTTGATGAGCCCTTATTTGGCCGGATGCTCGGGTATGGGACCGTCATTGTTCGAGGGACGGTAGGCACGTTCGAAATGTTCACAAAATCGCCCACCCAAACGAACTGCGACGACAAGGAGCAAATCGGGGCTCGCGAATCGCACTGACATAAACCGTGTAGTCGAATCCCTCACACCATTTCATTCTCACTTCATCCTGACGACTTGTATTCGGTCGTCCGAGATGGTACACGTGTGTACACAACTGGATTGTCCGGAGGTCAGGACATGGGAGCAGTGAAAGTGGGGATTCGGGAATTTCGAGAGAAGCTGGCCGCGTATCTACTGGAGTCGGATACCCCGGTGGCGATTACCCGTCATGGTGACACGGTCGGATACTATATTCCGGCACGCCGCAAGCGTAGCGAAGCCGAGCGCACAGCGCTGAGAGAAGCGGCCTCTCGTTTACAGAAAATGCTGGATGCGGAAGGCATCACGGAAGAAGAGATCGTTGCGGACTTCAAGCGGTGGCGGGCCGACAGGCGTAAATGAATGCAAGCAAAGGGCTGGTCCTCAATGCCAACATTCTGCTACGAGCGGTTTTCGGCACGCGAGTAAGGCAACTCCTGGAAACCTACGAAGACGCTGCTGGTTTCTAGCCGTTTGGACGGAGGATCAGGATTTCTTTGGGAGCGGGATTCCGACTTGGACCACGGATCGCGCAGAGCTGTATCTGAAAGGCTCTGCCCAGGGAGTTACTCAGACAAGACAATTGTGGTTGTTCAGGTTGAGGCGGTGATTGTCAGAGAGCAGATTGCGTGGCACGCAATTCCTTGAGCCGGACTTCAAGTTCCGCGGCGTAAATCTCGGCGCGGGCGTGGACTCTGGCATTCTGAATAGCAACGGCGGCGGATACAGCTAGAGACTTGGCGAGACGCAGGTGTTCAGTGGTAAAGGCAGCAGGTTCACGGGCACTTATGGAAAGAATGCCGATGACCGTGCCCGCCGAGGTTAATGGAATCCCCAGCCAGGATCGTGTTCGGTCAAATGGCGCAGCATCCTTCCACTCAGACTCCTTTTCCGCATCGGATAGGACCACGGCCCTGTGCTCAAACAGGATTCTTTGGAGAAAGACATTCTCGAGGGCGCTCAACACGAAACCGGCTCTATCGGACTGGTCGCGGGAGGCTTCGCGGGCGACCATAAGATGGGCGGGGTCATCCACAAACAAGATGGTTGCTTTGTCGAACGGGACAAGATCGCGAATGCACTGCAGGAGTGTGTCAAGCACGGAGTCCATTGTCAGGTTCTGACTGAGCGCCAGGGTTGCTTTGCGCAGAGCTTCGGCTTCAGCGCGAGCTGCCTCGACAACGTCCAGATGCTCAGCTATCTGCTTCTCCGCCTCTTTGCGGGAGGTAATGTCCTGGGCAGTCCCCACCAACCAGCGGGTATGGCCGTTCTCCCTGACAGGATGTGCCTTCACCCAAATCCACCGAACAGATCCGTTGGCATGAATGAACCGAAACTCCTCGTCGAAAAATCCAGTGGCGACGACTTCCTGGAGCTTGGAGAGGACCCTAATTCGATCCTGAGGATGTATCAGCTCGCGATATGAAGAGGGGTTCTCGCGAAGCGACTCCATGCTATGGCCGGTGATGGTAACGTATGCCCGGTTGACGTAAACGACCTCTTTGGTCTCGGCGTCCATTGTCCAGATAATTTCCTGGATATTACCGGCCATATATTGGAAGCGCGCTTCGCTTTCCCGAAGTGCCATTTCAGTGAGCCGCTGCTCGGTTACATCGCAGAGGATGAAGATGTGACGCCCGGGCAAATAGTTCGAGGTTGCTGTGAAGTCCACAAAAACAGTAGTTCCGTCACCTGCTACAAGTTCGGCTCGCCCGCGGTGGCTCTTGGTCTGGAGAAGGATTTCCCACTTGGACGTGAAGCGTTTGGGGTGTGAAAAGAACAGTTGAATATTTCTTCCAAGCAGATCATTTCTTGGGATTCGTAATATCGAGGCGGCTGCGGGATTTGCATCCAAGCAATTCGCTTCGTTGTCGAGAATGAGAATCCCATCCAGTACGTTCTGAAAGATGGACGAGAACTCGCAGTGTGTGTCAAGGAAGGCCCGTTCGGCCGTCTGTTGTTCGCGTCGCAGACACCAAAGTGAATATGCCGCCAGAAATAGAGCTATTACTAAGCATGAGATGAGAATTAATGCGAGCACACCCCAAAATTGCGAATGAAGGGCTTCAAGTACGATTGAGAACGCTACCAGCACTATGGAAACAACGAGTATCGTGAGAGACCCGGAACGCAACCAAGCTGGAGAGTGCTGGCGGCACGGGTTGATTGATTCTGCTTGGGGAAGTGATTTCATCCTAAGTTGAGAGGCTATCAGGCGGTAGCCGCTTGCCCGCCTTGAAAGAGCCCCTGTCCGCAATTATGGACAGATTGACGGCATCGCCGAGGACGGCCAGGTTGATCTGTGTCCTGGGGTCAATATTGGAATAAATTCTTCAAGACTTCGCGAGCACGCTGGAGCTGTTCTTTGTTCTTGCCTTTCAGAAGGCGGTTGATTTGGTTCCGAAGAACCCTTGGGTCTGAGTTGGCAAGCTCAAAGTCGAAAAACTTCGAAGGCGAGACGTTAAGTACCTGGGCCAAGGCAATGATCAGTTCAAATGAAGGCTGCTTTTCCCCGCGTTCGATGCGCCCCAAATGTTTGGCATCGATATCAACCCTTTCGGCAAGCTGCCAAGCCTTGAGGCCGTTCGCCTTGCGACTTGCACGAACCAACGCGCCGAATTGTGCTGCCGCCGTTATCACGACCTCTCAGCTTGGGACGATAGCGGGACAGGTGGCAGATAGAAACGTTCCTACAGAGCACTATTGTGTTGACAATGTGACCTTATAGGGGTAAATCACCGATAGAATCGCGATCGCTCCATTCCTTTCATGACTTCTGACGGGTGGACAGCTATCGCGTTGCAGATCCTTACAATGGTTTCTAACTTCGGACTGACTAAACCGCGCTCAATGAGACTTACCGTGGTCCGGTCGCATCGTGCCACGTCGCTCACCTGTTCCTGTGAGATCTTCTGTTTTAGCCGGAATTGCCTAAAGGCCTGCCCAAACGCTTTTTCTACTCCAGTTAGCGGGTGAATATGTTTGCTATTCAGGGGCATGGCCAAGAAAAGCGTCACACAGTGAGGAATCAATTCCCACGGAATGCATTCCTCATTTCATCTGGCCCATTAGGGTCAGGTGCATCCGGAGTCGTGCGGCGGTGAGTTCGTCGACAACAGCTCGGGTACCGATCCTCTCTCTTGTCCACGGGGACGAACGGAAACGCACGTTTGCGGATTTGTGTCCTAGGGAATTGGGAGACGAATCTGACGCAATTCTTATCGGAAAAGTATGCGTCGGCGATAGTGAGGCCTTGTCTGCTTTGTTCCGGCGATACGCTCGCTGCATTCGGGGACTCGGACAGAGGATACTTAGGGACAACAGCGAGGCAGATGATCTAGTTCAGGAAGTATTTCTATATATTCATCGCAGGAGTTCCCTGTTTGACAGTTCAAAAGGCTCAGGGCGGTCGTGGATCTTCCAGATTGCCTATACTCAGGCATTTCTCCGCAGGCGGCAACTGAAGTCACGGGGCTTCTACGCGTCCGGAATTGTGGACAATCTGCGCGAAGTTGAAACAGGGGTGAATTCGGGTGCAGACTACGACCGAACCATCGAAGGTCTCTTTGGAAGGAATGGCTGGCAGCGGGTCTTGGATTCGCTGACCAAGGAGCAACGCGAGACGCTGAGGTTGCATTTCTTTGAGGGTTATACGTTCGCAGAGATCGCTGAGAAACTTGGCCAGTCCTACGCCAACGTTAGAAACCACCACTACCGAGGTCTTGAGAAGCTCCGCAGGCACCTCAGGGAAGATGTTTTGAACAGGCGATGACGTGTGTGTTACAAGCTGGAATCCGAGGGAAGTCGAGGCGTTCGCTGAATGGTTCCGCATGAGGAATTTCTCGAACTGTGCGCCGCTGCGACGGCAGGCGAGTTGACAGCTGCTGAGCAGACCAAGCTCGATGCACATTTGGCTGTGTGTGCGGACTGCCGCAGAGCGATGAGCGAATACGAAGTGGTTTCGCAGCACGGGGCAGCGGCCATGGCCTCTGAACTCGCTCCGGCGGATATCGAAGCGGATGGTTCTTGGTCCGTTGAGGAAGCAGAAAGGAACTTCTTTAAGCGGCTGAAGTCGGATCAGATGCGAACTGGAAAGGACACGGAAGCTGAGGAGGTGAAACAAGGCCAACGTTTCACTTATCGACCTTCTCAGATTCGCTGGCGGGAAGTATGGATGCCCTTTGCGGCGGCCATTCTGCTCACTCTGGCCCTGGGGATTGCGGCGTATCGGACGGGTATCAAACGCGGAACGGATATCGCCCGAACGGCACCGGAGCCTGCAAAGGATTCTCAAACTTCGCTCGAAGAACAGGTGAGCGACGCAGGGTACGAGCGCACCCAGTTGCTGGCCAAGCTCGCAGAGGAAGAGCGGACTATTGCCAGCCTCAAGCGCGAATTGTCCGAAGAGCAGAAGATGGTGAGTGCGCTGAAAATGCAAAGCGTTGCCGGTGGGAAGGCAGCTACGCAGTCCTCGGGTGACTCTGACGCGCATCGGGAGCAAGAACTGGCAGCCGCTCAAATGAAGTTACTCGACCTGCAGAAAACCATCGACTCCTTGACGGGGCAGCGGGAGGAATTGACAGCCCGCGCGTCCACGCTTGAGGCGAGGGTCGGAGAACTGACGCAGCGCGTGAGGGAGCGCGACCGCGAACTTGATCAGAAGGAAACCGAGATCGCGAAGCAACAGGACCTGCTCGATCACGATCGTGATATTCGAGACTTGATGGGAGCTCGCGATCTTTACATCGCGGAAGTCCACGATGTGAATGGCTCGGGGCAAACCAGCAAGACGTACGGCCGCGTTTTCTACACGAAGGGCAAGAGGCTGATTTTCTATGCCTATGATTTAGATGCGGTGCCCGGAATCCGGAATGCAAGCACGTTTCAGGCATGGGGACGGCGCGGGCCGGATAAGCAGCAAGCCCTGAGCCTCGGAGTCTTCTACGAAGACAACGTCGGGAAGAAGCGCTGGGTGTTGAAGGCCAATGATCCCAGGACGCTTGACGATATCGACGCGGTGTTCGTAACGGTGGAACCCAATGGAGGCAGCCACCATCCGAGCGGCAAGCCATTGCTGTTTGCCTATCTTCAGGTGAGTCCGAATCACCCCTGACGGATTCCTTCCGCCACAAGACTGTCCTGCATTCGAGACAACCAACGATTGACACAAAACAGCCGGTCATTCGCATAGACCTTCTAGTGAGGAAAGAGATCCTCACTCTGGGAGGGTCGCTTGCGACTGCGCGCATTTTCGTATCTTCTGTTTCTCATCCTTTTGTTGATCCATTCATCCCGCGCGCAGTCCCCGACCGGAACGATCAGCGGCATGGTGGTCGATCCAACCGGCGCACCGATTGCCGGCGCGGAAATTCTGGTGGTAAACGATCTCACCCGCGTCCAGTATCCTGGAAAGACCAACGACGAAGGCATCTACCTCGTCTCCAACCTGCCCCCCGGGCCCTATCGAGTGCAGGTCTCGAAATTCGGTTTTAAGACAATCATCAAACCCGACATTATTTTGAACGTCCAGGATGCGCTTGCCCTGAACTTTGCGCTCCCGCTCGGCGCGATCTCGGAAGTTGTCACCATCCAAGGTGGGGCTCCGCTCGTGAACACGGAATCGGCTTCGGTCGGAACCGTCATTGACCGGCAGTTTGTCGCGAATCTTCCGTTAAACGGGCGTAGCTTCAACACGCTTCTGCAGTTGACGCCCGGCGTCGTGATTGCTCCCTCGTCGGCGACCTCGCCCGGCCAGTTCAGCATCAGTGGTCAGAGAACGAGCGCGAACGATTTCACAGTGGACGGAGTGTCGGCGAACTTCGGCGTAGCTCCCACAGCCGTTCTGGGTGCCTCCGGGACGGGGAGCTCGCAGGCTTTCAGTGCACTCGGGGGAACGAGCAGTCTCGTTTCCGTGGAAGCGCTGCAGGAGTTTCGCGTCGAAACCTCGTCGTTCGCGCCGGAATTCGGCCACCTGCCGGGCGGCCATGTTCTTCTGACGACACGCTCGGGCACGAACGACTGGCACGGTGGGGCGTACGAATACTTCCGCAATGATGTGCTCGACGCCAACGATTGGTTCGCGAACCGCGCAGGGAAGGACCGGGCACCGGAACGCCACAATGACTTTGGAGGTTTTCTGGGCGGGCCAATCAAGAAAGAAAAGACGTTCGTGTTCCTGTCCTACGAGGGAGCACGTTTGCGGCTGCCCCTGACGTCCCTTCTGATCGTGCCCTCGCTTTCCGCCCGGTCGTCGGCCTCGGCCGGAGTCGCTTCTGTACTCAACTCCTATCCTCTGCCGAATGGCGCCATTTCCTCGAACGGGCAGACGGCCCAGTTCACGGGTGTGGCGTCGAACCGCGCGACACTGGACGCGGGAAGCGTGCGGATCGACCATCACTTCAGTGACCGTTACACGATCTTTGCGCGCTATAACCAGGCGCCATCGAGTTTTGTGGATCTCGGGCAGAGTCCGAACGATCCGCAAGCCACGGAGATCAGCACTCGCACGCTGACGATTGGATTCGACATGGCGCTGAGTCCCCGGCTTGCGAACTCCGTGCGGGGAAACTACTCCACGCAGAAATCGGCCAACTCGTACCAGTTAACCTCGGCGGCGGGGAGCACTCCGCTCGATCCGACGGTAGTGCTAGGGACGCTGTCACCCGCGGCAAGCAATCTGATCTACGGCGCGTTTGACATTTCGTTCCTCCTCGCAGGGCCGGTGGCGACCAATCGCAATACCCAGTTTGAAGTGGCGGACGATCTCTCCCTATCCAGGGGCAAGCATCAAATGAAATTCGGCGTCGACCATCGGGCGTATTACCTCGACGCCGTCACGCCGCAAAACAGCCTCGAATACTTGTCTTTTAGTGTGGCGAGTCTCATTGCCTCGTCGAAGGCGGACATCTTCGCGGCTGTCACGAGCGCTCCGGGCAAGCTGCTAAGCCGTTCCCTTTCGCTCTACGGGCAGGACACCTGGAAGGCAACGTCGCGCCTGACCCTCATGTATGGACTCCGCTGGGAGTTCAGTCCCGCTCCGAGCGCGCGAGGGAACACGACGCTCGCGGCGTGGAAGAACGTGAACGATCCGGCGTCCATCGCTCTCGCTCCAGCCGGAACGCCCCTCTGGGACTCGACCTACGCGAACTTTGCCCCACGGGTCGGGCTCGCATGGGTGCTGAGCGAGAAGCGCGATTTGGTGCTGCGGGTCGGTGGCGGAAGCTTTTACGACTTGGGCGTGGGCGCCACCGCGAGCGTCCTTTCGGGATTTCCGAACACAGAACTCGCGATATTCACGGGAGTGCCGATTCCGATCGGAGATATCCATCCGTACCTTCCCGTTCTGTCGGAAAACCCTCCGTTTCAAGGCATTGTGAATGCGACCTCGCCTCAGTTGAAGCTTCCGCGCTCGTATCAGTGGAATGTGGCGGTCGAAAAGTCCTTTCTCGATCAGCAAGCAGTGACGGTCACCTACGTGGGCCAGGCCGGGAGGGATTTGCTTCGCACGGAAGGGCTGGGGGCTCCGAACGCGAATTTCACGGGTACGTTCTATCTGACCAACAACAGCGCGAGTTCGGATTACCACGCGCTTCAGGTGCAATACCGGAGGCCGCTCGCCAATCGCGTTCAGGCGCTTTTGAACTACACGTATTCGCATTCGCTCGACAATGCATCGAACGACATCGTCGACTTTGTCTCAAACAGCGTAATCTCCGCGGGCAACGACCGAGGGTCCTCGGACTTCGATGTACGGCACAGCTTTTCCGGGGCCGTAACTGTCGCGTTGCCGGCCCCTTCGAAGGAGAAAGTCGTTTCCGCTCTTCTGGGAAACTGGTCGCTTGATTCGGTGGTTGTGGCGAGAAGCGGATTTCCGTTCAATGGTCGCGTCCAGACCGCCGTCGAAGGTTCGTTGCCACGCGCAAACCGGGACCCAAACCAGCCGGCGTGGATTTACACGAACAGCGCTCCGGGCGGCAGGTCCCTCAACCCGGCGGCTTTCTCCGTTCCTCCGGCGGGGGTTCAAGGTACGGAGGGCCGCAACGACCTGAAGGGCTATGGCCTCACCCAGGTCGATCTTTCGCTGGCGCGGAAATTCGCTCTCACCGAGCGAATCAACCTGGAATTCCGCACGGACGCGTTCAATCTGTTGAACCATCCGAATTTTGCAAATCCGACGGCCGTGATTGGTTCGAGTCCGATCCTGCTGAGCTCCCGATCCATGCTGAACCGCGGGCTGGGGGGATTGAATCCGCTGTTTCAGGAAGGCGGGCCCCGCTCCCTGCAACTCTCGTTCAAGCTGACATTCTGAACTGATTTCTTGCGAAGGTGGATCTGTGGCCTTCGCATCGAGGGATAGAACTGTGTTTGGACAACGAAAAATCGCTGTTGTGCTTTCCAGCGCAATGTTGCTGGCAGGCGTTCACACCGTAGTTGGGGGATCGCAGGCCGCGGGAAAGCGCCGCGTGACCGTTGCGGACACGATTCGTATGACAACGGTTGTGGAAACCAGCAGCGCGGCGGAAGACGCGCTGGGCGGCTGCTGCGCCCACTTCTCGCCGGACGGAAAGCGCTTCGCGGTGGTCCTGGAAAAAGGCAACCTGGAAACAGGTGAAAATGAGTATTCGCTGCTTCTCTTTGAGACCGCGAAGGTGTTTGCCGGTGCGAAGCCGAAGCTCCTCGTCTCCATGGCCTCGCGTTCGAACCGCGACGGCATCGCGAAAGTGAAATGGAGAGACAACGAGACACTCTACTTCCTCGGGGAGGACGGGGACGCGGCTCAGGTCTATTCGGTCGATGCGGCCACGGGGCGCCGGAAGCAATGGACACAGCAACGAACCGCCGTGGTGGATTTCGACGTGGACCCTCAGGGTGATTTGGTGTACGCCGCCGAACCCGGTCCTCCGGGTGAGAAGGCCATCGAGGAGAAGATCCGTCGCGGGTATGCAATCACCACGGAAACGCTTGGGGACATCCCGCAGGGCAGGGCCGCCTTCCGCGAGCCCGACCCTGCGCAGGGCGAGGAGGTGTTCGTGCAACGCCGCGGCGAACGAGCTCGCCGTGTTGTCCTGCGCGACCGGTACCTTCCGTTGAGGCCGATCTCCCTTGCTCCCGACGGCCGGCATGCAGTGGCCGCCGTCTTCGTGCGGGACGTTCCGCCCGCCTGGGGCGCGTACGAGGATCCCCTGATTCAAGCGGAGGCCCACGCCTATCGGCGCAAAGGCACAATCGCCTGGGTGATGCGCTACATGCTGATCGACATGAAGAGCGGGGAGGCCAGGCCGCTGCTTGCGGGTCCAATCGAATCGGGTTCCAGTGGAACGGCCTGGTCGAACGATGGATTGAGGATCGCCGTGTCCGGCGCATTCCTTCCCTTGGACGTGCCCGACCCCGCCGAGCGCGACGCTCGCAGGAAGTATGCATTTACCTTGCTGCTCGATCTGCGGACAGGGAACTTTGAGAAGATCACCGACAAACGCCTGATGGTGGTTCGCTGGGACGAAAAGGCGAACCGGCTGTATTTTCGCAGCCCGGTGGGAACCGGCGGGTCCGAGCGCAAAACGTTTGCGAAGGAGGCGTCGGGCTGGACGGAAGCGGAGTCCACGCAAAACGAAGGAAATCGCGACTTGCCCGAGATCGTTTTGCAGCAGGGCTTGAACACTCCGCCGAAGTTATGCGCCACGGCCCCGGCTCACACGCGGGAAGCGGTTCTGGTCGATCTCAACCCGCAGTTTGCGCAGTTCGAATTTGGCAAAGTGGAGGTAATTCGCTGGAAAGCCACCGACGGGCACGAAGTCGAGGGTGACTTGTATTTGCCTCCAGATTACCGGGAAGGGGTGCGATACCCGCTTGTCCTGCAGACGCATGCCTCGACTCGGACGGAATTCTGGATCAACGGCCCCTGGAACAGCGCGTTTGCAGCGCAGCCTCTCGCGGCACACGGGATCGTGGTCCTGCAGGTGGGCCACGGAACGGAGCCCGGTGGCTACATGAAGCATCACCGCAGCCTCGAAGAAGCGCCGCGGGAAATGGCTGCGTATGAAGGAGCGATCGACTATCTGGCCGCGCGGGGAATCATCGATCGCGAACGGGTGGGAATCATCGGCTTCAGCCGGACGCAGTATCACGTCGAATACACGCTCACGCATTCTTCCTATCCTTTCGCGGCGGCGACGCTGGCGGACGGGTTTGATGGCGGCTACTTCCAGTATCTGGTGGACCCCTATTCCGAAAAGGACGCGGTGTTCGTGAACGGCGGCCCTCCGTTTGGTCCCACATTTGCGAACTGGCTGGAACACTCTCCTTCGTTCCGGCTCGACCATATCCGCGCGCCTGTGCGGGTGGAGTCCTATGGCGGGGTCCTGGGCGGTTGGGAAGCGTATTCGGTTCTCACGCACTTGGGCCGGCCGGTCGAGCTGTTGTATCTGCCGGACGCTCCCCATCTCCTCGTAAAACCGTGGGAGCGGCTGACCTCGGAACAGGGAAACGTGGACTGGTTCCGTTTTTGGCTCAAAGGGGAGGAGGATCCGGACCCGGAGAAGCGGGAACAGTACGAGCGTTGGCGGGCGATGCGGGGGAAACTGCAGCAGCAGGATCCATCGGGGCATGGAGCGAGGTGAACAAGAGCTAACTGAAGGACTCGGTTAGATTCGCCGATGGCGATGAGAGTAGCGGAGGATGGCAGGGACGCGGCGACGCAACAAGTCCGGGCGAAAATACTGCTTTGCACGTTAGGCGATCCGGACGTGGCATTGCGGGGTTCTCCCAGTTCGTGTGATTAAGCACGTTGAAAGCTTCCGCACGGAATTGGAGCTTGAAGCGCTCGAGATCCCACTCGTGAATTGAGGGGTTCTTGAGATCGGGGTCGAAAGCCCCGACGGCCAGCGCCTGCGTGCTGGGTTGTGGAACGGGGGACAATGCGGCGGATGGCGTAATCGTCGGGGTTGGCACCGTAACCGGAAAACCGGTCGAGATGAGAGCGCCAGGATTGCTCACGAGCTCGGGCGGAACCACGCATCCGCTCGTCGCGGTAGCACATGTTTGGTTGGTTCAAGGACAAGGAACTCACGGTTACCGTTCGCCGCTAGGGTTGGAGCAGCCAGCAGGAGGTGCGCTTTGCGTCAGGAGTGGGCCTTCCGCACGGAGACGAGCTGACTTTCGACGGGGACTCCGCCAGCGACCTTAACGTGGATCAGAGCTTCAAAAGGCCGCAATTGTGCGGGCGAGGAGACCGCAAGGCTCGAGAGCAGCAC
>Ga0070740_10003094_pt1 | contig 18168 bp, 17 predicted proteins | sample Coa_R2_FD_67286 | JGI IMG/M metagenome (GOLD analysis project Ga0070740, IMG submission 67286) | Surface soil microbial communities from Centralia Pennsylvania, which are recovering from an underground coalmine fire - Coalmine... | ecosystem: Environmental > Terrestrial > Soil > Unclassified ...
GATGTTGCGTCCGGCGCCGGTGACGATTGCCGCTTTGCCGGCCAATTCCTTGCCGTTGCTCATCCCAACTACCCCCGCAGTGGCGCCAAATCGATCGCGCCATCGAAAAGCTTGCCCAGCGCTTTGAGCGCGGCCTCGGCGCGCGGCTTGTCCCAGCCGCCATGGCGCGCGTTGAGCATGAACTTCTCCACGATATCGGCGCGCGTCAGCGGCTCGCTGGCGCCGCCGCGGAAATGCGGCTGCCGTTCTTCGACAACGCGCCCGTCCTTGAGCACGGCACGGACGTGGCCGGTGAAGGCGTTCGGATATGGGTTATCGGGATCGACGACGTAGCGCACCTTCGCGGCCAGCGCGAGCACGGCCTTATCGCGCACCGCTTGCTCGCTAAAGGCCTCGAGCCCCACGCTGCCGCGCACGAAGCCGCTCGCAAGGATAAAGGGCGTGGAGAATTTCGCGGCGTAGCCGTTGGGCGGACGTTGCTTGGAGGCGAGCGGCTCCCACAACCGGTGCACGGTGCCTTCCGCGACCTCGCAAACCAGTTCTTTCACCTCCTCGGCCTTGATGCCGCGGGCGGCAAGACGCCGCGCGCAGTCGATGTAGGGATGCGCCATGGTACCGCACGGATAGGGCTTGAAGGCGAGGGTCTCGATCACCCAGCGCTCGCCGAAGCCGTCGAGCAGCGCACCGTAGTCGCCGTCGCGCTTGTGGGCGAAGCCGTAGAACAGGCCGTGCGTGCCTTCGAACACGGTGCGCGGGCCGAAGAAGCCCTCGCGCGCAAGCAGCGCGGCGCGATAGCCGGACTGCGCCGCCCAGCCGGGGTGCAGTCGTTTCGTCCATGCGCCGTCGGCGAGATATTCGATGATGCCGCCTGCCATCGAGCCGGCAATGCCGAGAGCATCGACGATCTGCTTGGCGGAAAGTCCGAGCGCCGCGGCGACCCCGGCCGCGGCACCCATGACGCCGAAAATCGCGGTCGGATGGAAGCCCGATTTGTGCACAGCCTTCGGCACCACGGTCGACAGCCGGCACATCGCCTCGCAGCCGACGGCAACCCCGCGCAGCGCCGCTTTGCCGTCGCACTGCCATCGCTCGCACGCCGCCAACACCGCCGGCACGATGACCGCGCCGGCATGGACCGGGCCGCCCTCGAATGTGTCGTCGAAGTCCTCGCCATGCGCGGCGGTGCCGTTGACCAAAGCGGCGCCGGCGGCGCTCAGGGTGCGCGCGTGACCGATGGCGGTGCAGGCGCCGTCATCCTCGCAGACCGCGAGCGCGCTTTTGACATAGGCCTCGTTGCGCGCGGTGACGCAGAGGCCGACCACGTCGACCAGCAAATCCTCGCATTTGATGCGCACGGCGGCCGGCATGGCCTCGAGCGCGGCAATGCGTGCGGCCAGTTGCTCTGCGACGGATGCTTCGCTCATCGGCTGCCTTAACCCGTCCGCCGCGCGCCCAGCGCCGGGAAGGCGTTGGCGAGCCCAACCACGGCGGAGGTGATGATCATCATGAACACGCCGAGCACGGCAATCGCGGCAAGATCGCCGCTTTCGTTGAGGTCGTAAATCAGCACCGACAACACCTTGGTCTGCGAGGTAAAGAGCATGATCGCCGCCGACAGTTCGCGTACGACGCTGACGAAGATGAAGCACCAGGTGGCGATAACACTGGTGCGCAGCAGCGGCGCCGTGATCTGCCATAGCGCGCGCAACTGCGTGGCGCCGAGGATGCGGCTTGCATCTTCGAGCTCGGGATGCACGGCGCGGAATGCCGATTGCATCTGCTGATAGGCGGCGGGCATCGACAGCGTGATGTAGGCGATCAGCAGAATCCACAGCGTGCCGTAGAGCACGAATGGCGGCCGCGTATAGCTGAAGAACAAACCGACGCCGAGCACGATGCCGGGAATGGCGAGCGGCGCCGAGGCGAGAAACGCGAGGATGCGATGGCCAACGATCGCCTTGCGCGCCGTCACATAGCCGATGACCAGCGCCAGCACCGTGCCCAGGGTGGCGGCGAGCGCGCCGAGGATAAAGGTGTTCTTGATGGCAATCTGCGTCGCCGAGAGTTCCGTGAAGACGAAGCGGATATTTTGAAAAGTGAAATTGTTGAACGAGACGATGTGCGAGGCGAGCTTGGAGAAGCTGGCATTGAGCAGCGCGAAATAAGGCAGGAACACCGGGCACATCAGCACTAGCAGGCTCAAAAGCAGCGCCAGCCATTTATAGCCGCCAAGCTGCACCAGCCGCGGCTCGCTGTTCTTGCCGCCGACCACCGCATAACCGCGACGCCCCAAAACCATGTGCTGGGCGCGCAGCAGAACGACGGTGAGCACGAGCAGCGGCAGCGAAGCAGCGGCGGCGAGATCCGGCTTCGGCGGAAACTGGAACAGGCTCCAGATTTTGGTGGTCATCGTATGGAAGCCGGCGGGCATGGCCAGGATCGCCGGCGTGCCGAATTGCGTCATCGCCTCGAGGAACGCGACCAGCGCGCCGGCGACCAGCGCGGGCAGCGCGAGCGGTATGGTCACGCGCCACGCGGTGTAAGGCATGGAAGCGCCGAGGATGGCCGAGGCGTCTTCCAGATCGCCGGGGGTGCGGTCGAGCGCGTTGGCGACCAGCACGAACACATAAGGGAACGTGTAGCAGCTGATGACGAAGACGACGCCCGGAAACGAATAGATGTTGAGCAGATGGCTGCCGGCCTCCGCGCCGGTGAGATCGCGGTAAAGCTGATTGAGCAGCCCGCTGTTCGGCGCCGCCAGCAGCTCCCAGGCGATGGCGCCGATAAAAGGCGGCGTGACGAAGGATGCCGTGACCAGGAGCCGCACCGCCCGGCGCAGCGGCATATCCGTCCGCGCTACCAGCCAGCCCATCGGCGCCGCCACCGCGCAGCAAATGATCGAGGAGAAAATGGCCAGCACAAAGGTGGTCAATAGCGGGTCGAAATACGCGGTATCCGTCACCAGGCGCGGAAAATTGACGAGGGTGAACGCTCCTTTCTTGTCGGTGAACGCGTAATAGAGCAGCCACGACAGCGGCAGCACGATCAGGACGCACAGCACCGCCGCGCAGAAAAGCAGCACCGGCTTCGACGCGTCGAAGCCGATGCGGCGGGGCGCGCGCAGGACGCCGGTTGCGAGTGTTGTCATTGGCCGCGCTTGCGACGCCGTTGCCCGTCACACATGGAATATCTTGACGTAGCGCGCCTTGATCTCCTCGCCGTGCTGCAACACCGCGGCCGCGTCGTCCTTCATCAGTTTGATTTTCGACAACGGCGTGCGGCCGGGGTGCTCCTTGGCCTGCGGATGCACCGAGCGCAGGCCGCCGACATCGATGCAGAGCTGCTGGCATTCCGGCGAGAAGCAGAAGTTCTGGAACAGCCGCGCCGCGTTCGGATTCGGCGCCGCCTTGAACAGGCCGTTGGGGCCGATGATGAGCGGCGTGCCTTCGGTGGCATAGACCGGCTCGACCGGCTGCCCGGCCTCCTTCTCCGCGAAGATCAGATACTCGACGCCGTCGGCCATGATCGGCCGCTCGCCGAGCGCGATCTTCTTCGGCGGGTCGGCGGCCGACTGCACCTGCATGATGTTCTGCTGCGCCAGCTTCTCGAAATAGCCCCAGCCGATATCGCGCGAAATTTGGTAGGTCGCGGTCAGGATGGTGCCGCTGTAGCCGGGATGCGCCTTGACGATCTTGCCCTTCCATTTCGGATCGAGCAGATCGGCGAAGCTCTTCGGCGCCTCTTCTTTCTTCACCAGATTGGTGTTGTAGGCGATGATGCAAAGGAAAACGCGGAAGCTGGCGTAGGTGCCGTCCGGATCCTTGTGCTCGGCCGGATAATATTTGGCGACATCTTCCGGCACGTAGGGCGCGAGCATGCCCTGCTGTTTCCAGTAGACCAGCAGCGAGGCATCCGAGGAGTTGACCACGTCGACGGCATGCACGTTGGAGGCATATTCCTGGCTGATGCGCTGCAGCAGGCGCTCGGCGCCCGAGCGTTCCACCTTGCAGGCGATACCCGGATACTTCGCTTCGAAGGCCTTGCCGATGCGCTCCGACAGTTTGAGATCGATCGAGGTGTACCAGACCACCTGCCCTTCTTTTTTCGCCGCGGCGATCAGTTCGGGGGTGGTCGCGCTCGCCGGCGGCGCCGCCGAGAGCACGCGGGTGGAGAACACGCCGCCGAGCGCAAGCGCACTCGATCCGGCCAGCACGTGGCGGCGGGTGAATGTCGAGTTTTTCATCGGCTTGATCCTCCCTGATGATTTTTATTCGGCCAAAGCGCGGCAATGTTCGGCCGCCATATGCAGCCATACCGCTGTGCCTTGCGGAATGCTGGTGGCCGGCGAGGTCACGACGCGCAGTTGGGTGCCGTCCTTGGCCTCAACCATATAATCCCGGCGGTCGCCGAGAAAGACCTGTCGCGTCACCGTCGCCGGCACGAGGTTGTCGTCCTGCGGCGGCTTTGCCGCGAAGATGCCGATGTCATGCGGGCGGATCGACACCGCGATCTGCCGGCCGGCGACGATCGGCTCGCCGACGCAGCGCAACGCCGTTCCGGCGAAGTCGATGCGCGCGGCATCGAGCGCCGTACCCTTGATCACGTTACTGGAGCCGATGAACCGCGCGACGAATTCCGAGCGCGGGCGGCTATATATGTCCTCGGGCGAGCCCGCCTGCTCGATCTTGCCGGCATTCATCACCGCAATGACGTCGGCGGTGGTGAGCGCCTCGGCCTGATCGTGGGTGACGTAAACGGTCGTATAGCGATAGGCGTCGTGCAGGCGCCGCACCTCAAAGCGCATCTCCTCGCGCAAATTGGCGTCGAGATTCGACAGCGGCTCGTCGAGCAGCAACGTTTCCGGCTCGACAATGAGCGCACGCGCCAGCGCCACGCGCTGCTGTTGCCCACCCGACAATTCTCCGGGATAACGCTGTGCCAGCGGGGAAAGGCGGGTCGTGCTCAGAATGGACTCCAGCTTCTTGGCGATGACGTGCCGGTCCATCTTGCGCAGCTTGAGCCCGTAGACGATGTTCTCCGCCACCGTCATGTGCGGCCACAGCGCGTAGCTTTGGAAGATCATCGACATGTTGCGCCGCTCGGGCGGCAGCGTGCGGGCGGGCGATGACATGAGTTTGTCGCCGACGCGGATCTCGCCCGCGCTCGGTTCGACGAAGCCGGCGATCAGGCGCAACGTGGTCGTCTTGCCGCAGCCGGACGGGCCGAGCAGGCAGACGAGATTTCCGTGTCCGATGGTGATGGAGATGTCGTTCACCACCGCAACGTCGCCATAACGCTTGGTCAGGCCCCGCAGCTCGACGGACGCCACGCCGATCCTCCCTCACTGCTCCGCGGCCGTTTGCGGCCGTCTTAGCTGCCGGTGAAGACCGGCTTGCGTTTTTCCATGAAGGCCTGGCGGCCCTCGATGTAGTCCTTCGACGCGAAGCACTGCGCCACAAGGTCTTCGCACCTTTTCAGATTGCGCTCGCTTTCCGGTTTAACAACTTCGCCGACGATATATTTCACCGAATTGACCGTGAGCGGCGCGTTGCCGCTGATCGTGTCGGCATAGTCCTTGACGTATTTTTCGAGCTCGTCTTGCGGGACCACGCGGTTGACGAGACCCATGGTGAGCGCTTCGGCCGCGGTGAACTGCCGCGCGGTATAGAAGATTTCCTTGGCGAAAGACGGCCCGACCACGTCCACCAGCTTCTTGATGCCTTTGAAACCGTAGCCGAGCCCGAGCTTGGCCGCCGGCACACCGAATTTGGAATTGTCGGAGCAGATACGCAGGTCGCAGCAAAGCGCGAGGCCGACGCCGCCGCCGATGCAATAGCCGCGGATCATGGCGATGGTCGGCTTGGGAAACTCGAACACGGCGGTGTTGGCCTTGTCGACCGCGGCGTTGTAGCGCTCGATCGCTTCCTTGCTCGACCGCTCGCTTTCGAACTTCGAGATATCGGCGCCGGACACGAAGGCTTTGCCGCCGGCACCGGTCAAAACCACGACGCGGATCGATGTGTCGGCGGCAAAGTCGGCGAGGATGCCGTCGGCGGCGTTCCACATTTCCAGCGAGACGGCGTTGTGCCGCTCCGGATTGTTGAAGATCAAATAGCCGACGCCGCCCTCCTTGCGCGAGAGCATCTTGTCGGTGGTGGTCGCTACATTCATTGCATCTCTCCTACCCGTCATGGCCGGGCTTGTGCCGGGCATGACGACGAAAAGGGTTCAGACCGCCTTCGCCTGGTGCAGCGCGGCAATCTCGGCGTCGGCAAAACCGAATTCCTTGAGCACCTCGTCGGTATGCTGGCCTTGCGCCGGCGGAGTCGCCACGATTTTGCTCGGTGTGCGCGACAGCGACACCGGCTGGCCGACAAAGACCTGCTCCGAGCCGTCGGGACGCTTGGCCGCCTGGGCGATGCCCAAATGCTTGACCTGCGGATCCGCGAACATCTGATCGATGGAATAGATCGGCCCGCAGGGCACGCCGATCTTGTTGAAGATGTCGATCCATTCGGTGCTGGTCTTGTTGACGGTGCGCTTCTCGATCGCGGCATTGAGCGCATCGCGGTTTTTCGAGCGCAAGGCGCCGCTCGCGTAATCCGGGTGTTTGATCAGGTCCGGCGCCTCGATGGCGTTGCAGAGCCGCTCCCACATCACCTGCCCGGTCGATGCAATGTTGATGTGCCCGTCCTTGGTCTTGAACACGCCGGTCGGGATCGAGGTCGGATGGTTGTTGCCGGCCTGCTTGGCGACCTCGCCCATTTGCAGCCAGCGCGCCGCCTGGAAGTCGAGCATGAAAATCTGCGCCTGCAGCAGCGATGTCGTAATCCACTGCCCTTCGCCGGACTTCTCGCGCTCCAACAGCGCAACCAGGATGCCGATCGAACAGAACAAGCCGGCGGTCAGATCGGCGACCGGAATGCCGACGCGCACGGGCCCCTGGCCCGGCAGGCCGGTGATCGACATCAGCCCGCCCATGCCTTGTGCGATCTGATCGAAGCCCGGTCGATCGCGATACGGCCCGTCCTGGCCGAAGCCGGAAATGCTGGCGAGGATGATGCCCTTGTTGATCGCCTTGAGAGACTCATAATCGATGCCGAGCCGATCCTTCACATCCGGACGGAAATTCTCGACCACGACGTCGGCCCTGGCGACCATACGCTTGAACGCGGCAAGGCCCTCCGGCGACTTCAGGTCCAGCGTCATGCTGCGTTTGTTGCGATGCAGATTTTGGAAATCCGCGTTGCTGCGCGGACCGCCCGGGCCTTCCCCTTTTTCCAGATGCGGCGGGGTCTCGATCTTGATGACATTGGCACCCCAGTCGGCGAGTTCGCGCACGCATGTGGGGCCCGAGCGGACGCGCGTCAGATCGAGCACGGTAAAGCGGGAAAGGGCTTGAGAGGCCCTGGGAAACGGCATTTCAACGCTCCGAACGGCTTATTTGGGTCTTTTCGGCGTCGACCTTCTCCCATTTTGGCCGGCCTTGTCCACGGGCAAGGCCATGCAGTTTATTCATCATGCGGCGCGATAGGCCGTCATGCGCCCTGATGCGCCTTGAAAAGACCACGAGCACCTGTCATATGCACGGCAGCGGATGAAAAACCCGAATTGGGGTTTGCGGGCCGCGTGCACGAAAGTCTTAAAACGAATTTCGCCCCGCCTCGTCCGTTTCTCCAAACCGAACGACAACCCTGGCCACGCGGGATGTCTTTGAGAGACCCGCGATTCCGCCCGCCGCAGAGGCGCGCCGGCTGCTTCGCCATATAAGAAAGAGATCGTTTGACTTCTTTTCACGACTTCGGCCTCGCAGAGCCGATCCTCCGCGCCCTCGCGGAAGCAAAATACCAAACCCCGACCCCGATCCAGGCCCAGACCGTTCCGCTCGCCGCGCAAGGCCGCGATGTCGTTGGCATTGCGCAAACCGGGACCGGCAAGACCGCCGCCTTCGCGCTGCCGATTCTCAATCATTTGTTCGGCAAGCGCCAACGCCCGGAGAACAAATCCGTCCGCGTGCTGGTGCTGTCGCCGACCCGCGAACTGTCCGGCCAGATCGCCGACAGCTTCCGTGCCTATGGCCGGCACATCCGCCCGCTCGACATCGAGCTTGCCATCGGCGGGGTGCCGATTAACCGGCAGATCCGTGCGCTGGCCCGCGGCGCCGAGGTGCTGGTGGCAACGCCGGGGCGACTGCTCGATCTCGTCGCCCAGCGCGCGCTCAACCTGCATCGCGTCGAAGTGCTCGTGCTCGACGAAGCCGACCGCATGTTGGACATGGGCTTCATCCATGACATCAAGAAAATCGTCGCCATGGTACCCAAGGAACGGCAGACGCTATTCTTCTCCGCCACCATGCCGCAGCAGATCGTGCAGCTTGCCAACGCGATGTTGCGCAACCCGGCCAAGGTGTCGGTGACCCCGCAGGCTACCACCGCGGAGAAAGTGTCGCAGCGCGTCATCCATGTCGACAAGCCGGCGAAAGCGGCCCTGCTTGCCGAGGTGCTCAAGAACGAGCCGATCGATCGCGTGCTGGTGTTCACCCGTACCAAGCACGGCGCCGACAAGGTGGTGCGCTCGCTGCAAAAAGCGGGACTTACGGCGGAAGCGATCCACGGCAACAAATCGCAGAGCCAGCGCGAACGGGTGCTCGGTGCCTTCCGCGACGGACGCCTGCGCACCCTGATCGCGACCGATATTGCCGCCCGCGGCATCGACGTCGACGGCGTGAGCCACGTCGTCAATTACGACCTGCCTAACATCCCCGAGAGCTACGTCCACCGCATCGGCCGCACTGCGCGCGCCGGCGCCGACGGCGTCGCAATCTCCTTCTGTGACTATGACGAGCGCGCCTATCTGCGCGACATCGAGCGCCTGATCCGCATGGCGATCCCGGCGACCGACCGGCGCGGCCCCGCCGGTCCGATGCCGCACCATGCCCCTCGCCCGCACAATGGCCGCCCGCATGGTCACAATCAGCCGCGCCGGCCCAACCGTGGCAGCGGAGCGCAAAACGGCCGGGCGCACAGACGTCCGCACAAACAGGCAAAGGGGCAGTCAAACGGCCTCGGAAATGTTACATTCCTGCAGCGATCGAGCGCCCCGGGGGTTTCTACGCAGCGCTGATCAACCGGAGATATTGGATGGCGAAGGAAGAACTGCTGGAGTTCGATGGGACCGTCACCGAAGTGCTGCCGGACGGCAATTTCCGCGTCCGGCTCGACAACGACCATGAAGTGCTCGCCTATACGGCCGGCAAAATGCGCAAGTTTCGCATCCGGACCGGCGTCGGCGACCGTGTGATTGTCGAGATGTCGCCCTATGACTTGCAGCGCGGCCGCATCAGCTTCCGCCACAAAGGCGACGCGCCGACGGCGGCCCCGCAGCAGCGCCGGCCGAATTTCCGCGGCCGCCGGTAGGCAACCGGCCGGAGCCCTGACGCGTTGCGTGGAGGACCCGAGCCACCCATGACACCACCCGCAATTCTGCGATGGGCCTGCGCGCTGTTGATTGCCGGCGCCGCTTTCGGCGCCGTGGCGCAGGACAGACCGCCGCCGCATCGCGCCCCGGCGCAGAGCGTGTTGCGTCTGTTGCCGCCGGACTCGGTCACCGAACATTCCATCGACACGGCGCAAGGCAAGCTCGCTTACACCGCGACCGCGGGGACGCTGCCTTTCTTCGACCAATCCGGCGAGCAAAGCGCCGCCGTGTTCTATGTGGCTTACGTCGCCAAAGACAAAGGCGGCAATCGTCCGCTGACCTTTGTGTTCAACGGGGGGCCTGGCGCGGCGTCCGCCTATCTGCATCTCGGGCTCGTCGGGCCGCGCATTCTCGATCTCAATCTCAACGGACGAGACGCCGTGCACGCGACCCTGCACGACAATCCGGACACCTGGCTGCGCTTCACCGACCTGGTGATGATCGATCCGATCGGCACAGGCTGGAGCCGCGCCGCAAAGCCGGATGAAGGCAGGAATTTCTGGAACGTCGAGGCCGACGCCGGCGCCATGGCCAAGGCCATCGCCCTCTACGTCACGCACAACAACCGCTTCAATTCGCCGAAGTATCTGCTCGGCGAAAGCTATGGCGGATTCCGCGCCGCCAAGACCGCGCGCGCGATGCAGCGCGAACAGGGCATGTCCGCCGCCGGCATTCTCATGCTGTCGCCGCTGGTCGAAGGATGGCTGACCTTCGGTGACGACGAATCGGCGCTTGGTTCGGCGCTGACATTGCCCTCGCTCGCGGCGGCCGAGCTCGAGCGCAAGAATGCGCTCACGCCGGAGGCGGTCGTGGCGGCAGAAAATTTCGCGCTCGGCGATTACCTCACCACGCTCGCCCATGGCGCTCCGAAAGGCGAGGCGGCACGCGTATTCTACCAACGCGTCGCGCAATTGACGGGGCTTCCGTTCGATGTCGTCGAGCAACAGCGGGGCTTCATCACTGGCAGCGCGGTGAAGACGTTGCGCCGGGACAAGATCGTCAGCCGCTACGACGCCGATTTTGCGGTGGACGATCCGTTTCCGGAGCGACGCAGTTCGCACGCGCCCGATCCGATCCTCGACGGCATTTCTCGCGCTTTCGGCGGCGCCTTCGCCAACTATGCGCGCAACGAGCTCGGGTTCAAGACGGAGATGACGTATCAGTTGCTGGCCGGCGACGTGACCCACCATTGGGACTGGAAAGGCGGCCGCCAGCAGGAAGGCATCGAAGGCGATCTGCGCGTGCTCTTGTCGTTCGATCCCTCGTTCCGCGTGCTGATCGCGCATGGCTATGCCGACCTGGTCACGCCTTATGCGGAGACGCGCTACATCCTCGAACACATGCCGGCCTTCACGCCGCCCGGCCGCATCGCGCTCAAACTCTATCGCGGCGGCCACATGATCTATCTCGATCCGGCCTCGCGCCAAGCCTTCACCGCCGACGCCGCGGCCCTTTACCGCGCAAGCGAATCGAACGGCGCAGCGGCGCGATAGGCGGCGGCTTGATCAATCGGCGTGACGGAAGGCCTTGCCGACCTCGAGCAGGCGTTTGGCGTCCATGCTCTTCGGCGCGTCGGCACCGGCGGGCTGGGCCGCAGTCTGATCGCATTTGACGTAGCCGTTGTCCCACATTGCGCCGGTGCGGTTGTCGAAGACGCGTTGCCAGCACAACTCGCCTTTCGGCGGCTCGACCATAATTGAGCCGGCGTAACGCGTCGCGTTGCTGCCGTTGTCCGATTCCGACGGCAAGGACGTCTTCCCGCTCTGAACGATGGGCGAGCGATAGGATGCGACCATAAGAAAGGCGAGACCGATGAAAAATGCCGCGTAAAAAAGCACCACAGAGGCGTGCGGAAGATCACGCAACAGGTGGCGGTTGGACAAGGTACGCACGGCCACGATGCTCACCGATAGTGGAGGCCGATAAGGTCAGACTTTATGCCGCGATCATGGTGGACCCGGCAGGTTAAAATATGCCGCACGAAATGCATTAACATCGACGCGAGTTGATACGATTAAAATACGATTAAACGCCATAACAACGTTTCAATGCGTCTATCGTACGGTGCGGCCAAAGCAGAAGGGACAATGGCCATGACACGATATTTTTTCGATGTCATACGCAATGCGTCGCGCAGCTACGATTTCCACGGACAATACCTCAACGGCCTGAGCCAAGCGCGCGAAATGGCGGAAATCGTGTCTTTCGATTTGGCCTGCACGGAAACGGATGGCGATGCGCCGCGCGAGATTCAGGTCCGCGATTCCGCCGGCACAAATTTGTTTTCATTTCCGGTACGCGCCCAGGAAGTCGTCTTCGGCTGATCCGGCGCGAGGCCGACGGCGGCAGAGCGCTCCTCAGCTCATCGCCGCCACCACGGCGCATGTTGTGACGATGTCCTCGACGGAGGCGCCGCGGGAAAGATCGCTCACCGGCTTGGCGAAACCTTGCAGAAACGGACCGATCGCCTGCGCGCCGCCGAGCCACTGCGTCAGCTTGTAGCCGATATTGGCGGAGTCGAGGTCGGGAAAGACCAGCACATTCGCCCGGCCGGCGACCTCGCTCGCCTGTTTTAGCTTCTTGGCGGCGACCTGCGGCACCAGCGCCGCATCGGCCTGCAATTCGCCGTCGACGGCAAGCGACGGCGCGCGCCGCCGGACCAACGTCAGCGCCTCGCGCACCTTCTCGATACGGGCATGCTGCGCGCTGCCTTGCGTCGAGAACGACAGCATGGCAACGCGCGGTGTCTCGCCCAGCAGATGGCCTGCACTCTGCGCCGAGGCGATGGCGATGTCGGCAAGCTCCGCGGCAGTCGGGTCGGCGTTGACGGCGCAATCGGCGAAGACAAAAGCGCGCGGGCCGCCGGCGAGGAAATCCGGCACCACGATCAGGAAGCAGCTCGACGGCAGTGCGATATCGTCCGCGAGACCGACGGTCATCAAGCCCGCTTCGATCACACGCCGGGTCGGGTGGGCGCAGCCCGCCACCATGGCATCGGCATCGCCTCGGCGCACCATCATGCCGGCGAAATACAGCGGCTTCGTTACGAGCCGCGTCGCCATGGCCTTCGTCATCGTGCCGCGCGCCGCGGCGAGCGCCTCGCCATAACCGTTCAGCCGGGCGTCGCGGCGCGGATCGATGGTTTCGATGCCGTCGATGGTGCTTGCGGCAAGCACGATGGGCTCGGCCAGTTTCTCTTTTTTGAGACGGCGCGCGGCCTCGGCAATGCGCGCATCCTCGCCTTCCGGCAAAACGATTTTGCGTCGCCGCTGGCGTGCGATATCAAACAGCCGAGCGAGCAAGTCCATGCTTCTCACCGTGTGAGAAAACGCGATAAAGCACGATCACGAAAGGCGGATACCCGTTTTCGGATGACGATCGTGCGCAAACCCAAAGAGCGCATCAATGACCGAAACCGCCGAAGCGATCAAGATTCACCGCGGCCTCAAGGGCATCTATTTCGACCGCTCGCCTTGCACCTTCATCGACGGCAAAGCCGGCGAGCTGCGCTATCGCGGTTATTCGATCCATGACCTCGCGGAAAAATCGACCTTCGAGGAAACGGCATGGCTGCTGCTCCATGGCGAGCTGCCGACGGCGCAGCAACTCGATGCGTTCGACGCGCAGCTCAAAGCCGCGCGCCAGCTGCCGCGGCCGGTTCTCGACATCGTGCGCGCCATCAAGGACGCGCATCCCATGGATGTACTGCGCACCGGCGTTTCCGCGCTTGCTGCTTTTGACCGCGAAACCAACGACAATTCGCGCGAGGCGACGCTGCGCAAGGCGATCCGGCTCACCTCGCAAGTGCCGATGATCGTGGCGGCGCATTCGCGGATCCGCGAAGGCCGCGACCCGGTCGCTGCCGATCCGGCGCTCTCGCACGCCGCAAACATTCTGTGGATGCTCAAGGGCGAAAAGCCGTCGGCTGAGGCGTCGCAGCTCATCGACCGCGACCTCATCATTCACGCCGAGCACGGCTCAAACGCCTCTTCCTTCGCCGCCCGTGTTGTCATCGGCACCGAGGCAAACCTGCACGCGGCCATCACCGCAGCGGTCGCGGCGCTTTCGGGACCTGCGCATGGCGGCGCAGCGGAAGACGTGATGAAGATGGCGGAGGAGATCGGCGATCCGGCGCGCGCGGCCGACTATGTCAAGGAAAAGCGCGCCGCCGGCGTCGCCGTGACCGGTTTCGGTCACCGCGTCTATCGCGCCGAAGATCCCCGCGCCCGCCATATGCGCGCCGGAGTCGAACGGCTGTCGCAGGAGATGGGGCAGCCGAAGTGGTTCGCGATTTTGCAGGCGGTTGTCGCCGCCATGGCGCCCTATGCGCGTCACGGCGTCAACGTGAACGTCGATTTCTATTCCGGCGTGGTCTACCACCTGCTCGGCATCAAACGCGATTTGTTCGTGCCGATCTTCGCTATCGGGCGCGTACCCGGCTGGGTGGTGCAGGTGATGGAGCAGCAGGAGAACAACATCCTGATCCGCCCGCTCACCCTCTATAGCGGACCCGAGGCACGCACTTACACGCCGCTCGCCAAGCGCTGAGCCATTCCATTTTGTCGCGGCACCGCGGCGGCCTGCGCATTGCAGGCGCGAGCGCCTTTTGGCTATCATCAACTGTAAGAAAAATAGTCTCACTCAATGAGACTTTGTACATCCGGCGCCAAAGCCGGAACGCACAACGGGAGGAGCAAATGCAGAGCGCGCACAAACTCGCGATGTTCGGTGCTGCCGTCTCGCTCGCCGTCGCCCTCGGCGGCCAGCCAGCTCGCGCCGAATATCCGGATCATCCGATCAATTTCATCGTGCCGTGGGGGCCCGGCGGCGGCGCCGACCTGCTCGCCCGCACCGCCGGAAAAATCATGGGCGAAGACCTCAAGGTTTCTGTGCCGGTGATCAACGTGCCGGGCGCGACGGGCATGACCGGAATGACCAAGCTTTTGACCTCGCCGGCCGACGGTTATTCGATGGCGATCTTGATCGGCGACACCTATGCGCTGCTCGCCGGGCCCAAGCCCGCCTTCAACGCCGATCAGGTGATCCCGCTGGCGATCATGATCCAGCAGCCGTCCGGGCTGTGGGTGAACAGCACCAGCCCGTGGAAGACGTGGCAGGACCTCGCCAAAACGGCCAAGGAAAAGACTCTGAAAGTCGCCGAGCTCGGCTTCGGCAGCGCCGACGACATTACCGTGAGCTATCTCAAGACCAAGGGCCTGAAATTCGAAGGCATTCCCTACGCCAATCCCGGCTTGCGCTACACCTCGATCCTCGGCGGCAACGCCGACGTGCTCTACGAGCAGACCGGCGACGTGCGCAGCTATTTCGACGGCGGCAAAATTCGGCCGCTGATCTTCTTCTACAAGCAGCGGCTCAACATCCCGCAGTTCAAGGACGTGCCGATCGGCAAGGAATTCGGTTACGACGTGACGCTGCCGCAGTTCCGCGCCATCGTGGTGAAGGCTGGGACCGACCCCGCGATCGTCAAGCGCCTCGCCGACGAGCTCGGCAAGGTGGCGCAGACCGCGGAATTCAAGACCTATCTCGAACAGCAATACGCCGACCCGAACAGCTACGTCTCCATGAACGACGCGCGCAAATTCATGGATGACTGGCTGAAGGAAGCGCAGAAATTCCGCACCGAGACCAAGATGGGGGCGAAGTGACGTCGATCGGCGCCATGACGCCGCTGCGCCGGCTGCAGGCAGCGCTGCCTTATGTGGTGGTGCTTGCCGCCGGCATTTTCCTTTTTTACGAGGCGAGCAACTTCGAATTCGAGCAGGTTTCGGGGCGCATCGGCCCCGGCGCCTGGCCGGAGCTTGTGCTGGTAATCATGTTGGTCACGGCGCTCTGGGGCATCGTCTCCAGCGCCGTGAAGGCCGGCAAACAAGCCGAGCACGATGCCGCAGCGGACGAGGACCTGGTGCGGCCGCCCGAGATCTATCCGCATCGCGTGTGGATCGCCGTGGTAGGGACCATCGGTTATCTGCTGGTCTTGCCGCTGCTCGGCTTTTTCCTCGCCACCATCGTCTACAGCTTCGGCCTGATGTATCTCGGGCAGTTTCGCCGGCCCTTGCCGATCGCGGTGCTCAGCGTCGCCATCGCCGCCTGTTTCATGTTCGTGTTCATGCGCGTGGTTTATGTGGCGCTGCCGCTCGGCATCGCACCATTCAATCAGGTGTCCTACGCGATCATGGCGATGATGGGCGTGCATTGAGGGCGGTGTCGTGATCCTGGTCAATCTCTTTCACGGCTTCGTCCAGGTCTTTCAGCCCTTCGACCTGCTGATGCTGTTCATCGGCCTCGTGGTCGGCATGGCGGTGTCGATCATGCCCGGCCTCGGCTTGGTGATGGGCGTGGTGCTTGCGCTGCCCTTCACCTACAAAATGCCGATCGAGCCGTCGGTCATTCTGCTCACGGCCATCTACTTTGCCGGCACTTATGCGGGCTGCTTCACCGCGATCCTCTATCGCATTCCCGGCGAGCCCATGGACGTGCCGATGCTGTGGGACGGCTACACCATGGCTTCGCGCGGGCAGCCGGCGAAGGCGCTCGGCTGGGCGCTGGTCGCGGCGTTGATCGGCGGCCTCGTCTCCTCCGCGGTCATGGTGCTGCTGGCCGAACCGATGAGCGAACTCGCGCTCAAGTTCGATTCGCCCGACTACTTCGCCGCCGTGTTCTTCGGCCTGACCACCGTGGTGGCGCTCGCCGGCAAATCTATGGTGAATTCGCTCATCAGCCTCTGCGTCGGTCTGCTGGTGGCGACCGTCGGCATCGATAGCATCTACGGCGCCCAGCGTTTCACCTTCGGTGTGCCGATCCTCAAAGACGGCGTCGAACTGGTCGAGGTGCTGGTCGGCATGTACGGCCTCGGCGAAGTGCTTTCGCGCATCGGGCAGGGCAACCGCATCACCCGGCTCGAGGGCGGCACGAAGAACGTCGCCACGCATTTTCCGAAATTACGCGAGCTGCTCGGCATCAAGGCGACGCTGATCCGCAGCACGATTCTGGGCACGGTGCTCGGCATCGTGCCGGGCGCCGGCGCCACCATCACGGCCTTCATCTCCTACGGCATCGAAAAGCAATACGGCAAACGCCGGCAGCAACTGGGCACCGGAATGCCGGAGGGCATCGTGGCGCCGCAGATCGGCGCCACCGCTTCGGTCGCCGGGCACATGGTGCCGCTGCTCACGCTGGGGTTGCCGGGCAGCGGTGCGACCGCGGTCATTCTCGCCGCCTTCCTGCTGCACGGCGTGCAGCCCGGCCCCATGCTGCTGGAAGACCCGAATTCGACGCTGCTCGTCTACACCATCCTCGCCTCGATGTTCGCCAGCGTCATCGGCATGTGCGTGCTTGGCTTCTTCTGGATTCGCGTGGTCATCAAGGTGCTCACGATTCCGCAGGGCGTGCTGTCGGCGATCGTCGTGATGTTTTGCCTGGTCGGCGCGTATGCCGAACGCAACAACATGTCCGATGTATGGATGATCGTGATCTTCGGCATCCTTGGATATCTGTTCGAGAAGTTCAAATTTCCGATCTCACCGATGGTGTTAGGCGCGATCCTCGGTCCGATCGGCGAAACCGCCTTCATGCGCAGCATGATTGCGGCGAACAACGACTGGACGGTTTTCTTCAGCGGACCGATCAGCGGCACGCTGATGGGCGCATCGATCGTTGCGCTGAGCTATCCGATTTTACGCGAGTTGCTGGCGGCGCGGCGCGCACAGGCCGTCGCGCGCACCGGCTAAGGCGTTCAGGTGAACCATGGCCAATAATCTTGGACTTGACCTAAGACCCACGAGGGCAAGCGCCTCTGTGCGCAATATTGAGCGATCGCCGGCCGGCAAGATGGCCAAGATGCGCGAGCACAAGCTCGGCGCCACCACGCGTTCGTTTGCCATTCTCGAACACGTCGCGAGCGCACCCGGTCCGGTCGATGTCCTCGACATCATCGGCTCCCTCAAGCTGCCGAAGGCGACGGCGTACCGGCTCGTCGACTGGTTCGTCGGTCAGGGCTATATCGCGCGCGAGCCGGGCCGCAAGCGGCTGGTCGTCGGTCCGCGGCTTACGAAACTTGCGTTCGGGGTCCTGTCCGCCTCCATGCGCAACGATGCCCCGCATCTCGTTCTCTCGCGGCTCGTCCACTCGCTCAACGAAACCTGCAACATCGGGACGCTGCTCAACGGCGAGGTGATCTATCTCGATCGCGTGGAAGCGGAGCATTGGCCGCTGCGGCTGCATTATCAGAGCGGCTCGCGCGTGCCGCTGCATTGCAGCGCCATCGGCAAATTGTTCCTGGCCCTGGCGCCGGCGCCGCGCCGGCAACGCCTATTGCAAAGCCTCGAGCTGCGTCGCTTCACCGATTCCACCATCACCGAGAAGGCGCGGCTCGAAGCCGAGCTGAAGCAGATTCGCAAAGAGCAGGTATCGTTCGATCGCGAAGAATACCTCGTTGGCGTGGTCTGTGCAGCAGTGCCGGTCGTCGGACACCACGGCGAGATGCTGGCAGCGCTCGCGGTGCAAGCACCCGAAGCGCGCATGAATGTGCAGACCGCGCGCAGTTATTTGCCGGCGCTGCGCAGCGCCGCTGCCGAGATCGCAGACATTATTCAAGACAAATAGCGAGTAGGTAACCCATGAAGATGACGACCGAGGAAGCTTTTGTAAAAGTCTTGCAGATGCACGGCATCG
>Ga0070740_10003095_pt1 | contig 18168 bp, 13 predicted proteins | sample Coa_R2_FD_67286 | JGI IMG/M metagenome (GOLD analysis project Ga0070740, IMG submission 67286) | Surface soil microbial communities from Centralia Pennsylvania, which are recovering from an underground coalmine fire - Coalmine... | ecosystem: Environmental > Terrestrial > Soil > Unclassified ...
CTCGGTCAGCCTCTCGTACTTGATGTCTTTGACCACGCCGACGACCTCGCAGTAAGACGTGCCGGTGCAACCCCCACGGCTGGCCATGTTCTCCAATGCTTCGAGTGCCCGCGCGAACTCTGAAAAGCGCATATCGTAATCCCGCCCCTGCCCCTTATTGTAATTAGCGACTAAGTTAGCTATAATAGCCAAGTCGTAGCCTTAGTTCAAACGGGGTTCATGCTTATGCGTACTGTCAACATCGCCGACCTGAAGAACAACCTGAGCGCACACCTTGAGCGCGTGCGCGCGGGCGAGGAGATGCTCGTCAAAGATCGCAACCGCCCCATCGCGCGGCTCGTGCCGCTCGCCTCTGGCGAAGATTTGGACGCGGAGGAGATGGAACTGGCGGCGGCGGGCATCGTCCGTTTGCCCACCCGAAGCCTGCCGGATTCGTTCTGGAAGATGCCCGCGCCGCAGGTCTCTTTCGAGGACGCGGTTGCAGCCGTCACCTCCGAGCGGGACGAGGACTGATGCCCTCAGCAAAGAAGTCTGCCAAGGCCGCCCCGAAGATCGAGCGAGCGTTCTGGGACACGAGCGCCATTGTCCCACTATGCTGTCAACAGGACACGTCGCAGGAGATGCGCCGGATCGCGCGGCGGATCAAGCGTGTCGCCGCGTGGTGGGGAACGACCGTCGAAGCGCGGAGCGCGTTCAGCCTCTTGGTGCGTGACGGTCAGATGACGGCGAAGGGTTTACAGCAGGCGGTGGCGCGGTTAGAGGTGCATCGTGCCTCGTGGGTCGAGGTGCTGCCGGGCGACCGTGTGAGGGAGATCGCGGAGGGGTTGCCGGAGCAGTACGGCTTGCGGGCACTGGACTCTTTTCAATTAGCGGCGGCGCTCGCCTGGTGTAAGGAGCAGCCGCGCGGGCGGCTCTTCGTATGTTGTGACGCGAGGCTGGCGGAAGCGGCGACGAAGGCGGGCTTCGACGTGCTGCCGTAACGTAATACCGTCATCAACGGATGAGAGGTGCTAATAAAATCCGGTAGTAGAAACGGTAGTAAGTACCGACCTGTTTTGACTTGTACGGAGTTGTACGACCTTGTCTCGAGAAGTACGAAACTATATGTAGATACAAGCAGTTACAAGTCCGTACGAGATAAGTTCAGAAGTCTGCAAAACCTTTATTCATCGGTTCGATTCCGATCGCCGCCTCTTCAGAATCACTCAGTTACGGGCAGCCAATTGGCTGCCCGTAGTCGTTTGGTCTGTCAGCGGTCTGCCAAGTAACGAGAGGCCAAACGACCTGCTCCGCCGCCGCTGCTGACGGCGGAATTATTGTTGATCGTGCTTGGCCGGTTGTTCGAAACTTTTAAGCGCGGCGTGAGTCACGGCTTCGCCTTTGAACTGCGAGAGGTAAAGGGGCAGCCGGCGCGCGGCGAAGAGGCGCGCCTCACGCAACGCGAGTCCGAGTCCGACGAGGGCCAGCGACCGCGGCGGCGCGAACCTGCGACCGCCGACGAGCGGCCACACCAGATAATTCTTCTGAAACAGCGAAGCCGCCGCCGGGCCGGAAGCGCCCGCCCGCGCCTCGCGCACGGCCTCGTCGCGGCGCGGGCCTTCGGGCAGACGCAGCGCCTCGTCCACCGCGCGCACGGCCCGCTCGCTCGCGGCGATGCTTCGCAGCGAGGCATCGCAGGCCGTCTCGCTGATGAACCCGTACTCGCGCTTCAGCCGGGTGAGCCGGCGCAGCGCTTCGTAGGTCGCAGCCGCGATCTCTTCGCGCGTCATCGAGTCGGTCTCGTAGTTGAGCATCTCCTTCCAACTCGGCGCGGCGAGCGCCGCGCGGTACTCTTCGAGCTTGCGGAAGCGCACACGGTAGCCGTGGCGCGCAGGCTCCTCGTAGGCCGCGCTGCCGGGGTCGAGAAACAGGGCGAGCGGCGCGACGAAGAACTCAAGGCGCGGGTCGCCGTTGAAGCGTTCGAGCAGGCGGCGGCAGAACGAGTCGAAGCCGACCGCGTCCGCGTAGCTCTGGCCCGGCAGCCCGACCATGAAGAAGATGTCTATGCGACGCGCGCCGTGCTTGAGCGCCTCGCCGATGGTGCGCTCGATCTCTTCGTCCGGGCAGGCGAAGCGACGGTTCAAACGGCGTATGCGCTCGACGTGCGATTCGAGCGTGATCTCCAAGCTCCAACGAGGGAGCGAACGGCCAACGCGCGCGAGGTAGTCGTCGGCGACGGGCGAGAAGAGTTCGAGCACGATCTCGTTGCGCGGGCGCGCACGCGCGAGCAGCTCAAGTACGCGGCGTGCGTAGCCGGCCCCGCCCATGCGCAGGTCGTTGATGAGGAAGACGGGGCCGCGGCTGAACTTCCCCGTGCGCTTGATGTCGCGGACGAGCAGGTCGGGCGGGCGCAGGGCGGGCCGCTCGCGTTTGCAGACCGTCCGGTAGGCCGCGCGCGAGCCGCCGCACAGGACGCACCGCATCGAGCAGCCGCGCGAGGTCAGCAGCGCCGTCACGGGGTAGTCGAGCCAGCCGTTGAACGGCACCACGTCTCTGAGGCTTCGATATTTGAAGACCGAGCGCGCGACGTAGAAGATGTCGGGCACCGGCCCGCCGTCGAGACGCGGCGGCACATAGCTCAAAGGGTTGACGACAACAGTTCCGTCGCGCTGCTTCCGGGTCAGATTGGGGATGCTTCCACAGTCGCCGCCGAAGAGTACGACCCGAAGAAGCTGCAGCACGGGTTCTTCGGTCGAGTCGCCGCGCAGGACGAAGTCAACGAAGGGCGAGCGGATCAACTCCTCGTGAAAGTACGAAGCCGAGAGGCCGCCGAAGAGGACGGGCGCGCGCGGGTGATGCCGCTTGACGATCTCCGCGACCTTCAGCGCGCCGTGCGCGTGCGGCAGCCAGTGCAGATCGATGCCGAAGAGCGCCGGGTCGAGCGACGCGATGGCGCGCTCGGCGTCGTAAGTCGGCTCGGAGACCATCCGTTGCGCGAGGTTGACGATGCGAACGTTGTGGCCGTGTAATTCGAGATGGCTCGCGATGCTCGTCAGGCCGACGGGGTACATCTCGAACGCCGGCGTCGAGAAGATGACATCACTGATAGGGCCGTACTCCGCGCCAGCCTCACGGAAGTCATACACGCTCGGCGGGTGGAGCAGAACCAGGTCTGTGCCGAATAGTCGCATGGATTATCTCGCCGCCGGTTAAGGCGTGGTCGCGGCGGGCGGCGACGCGCCGCGGCTCTTGACTCTTTGAGCGCGTCGCCTTTAAGCCCCGGCGCTAGGAGCCGTCGTGCACGATCACGGGAGTCCCGATTGGTACCATCTCGCTGAACTCCCTCGCGGCGAACACGGGGATGCGGACGCAGCCGTGGCTCGCCGGGTAGGCCGGCACGGAGAGGCTGCCGTGGATGGCGAAGCCTTCGTGGAAGTAGTCGGGGTAGTACATCAAACCGAGGTGGCCCCTGCGCCAGCCGCTGACCTTTCGCTCGACGGCGAAGCGACCGCGCGGCGTGCGTGCGACCGCCCACTCGCCCCGGTCGGAGTAGCGCGCGCCGCTGCCCGTCGAGACCGGGAGAATCTTCGTCACGACCCCTGCGTCGTCCACGAAGAAGAGCACCTGGCGGCTGATATCCACCTCGACGTGCGCGGGGCCGCCTTCGAGCGGGCGCGGTCGGCTCGCGCCCCTCAAGGCTTGAAGTTCTTCGAGAGTCAGGACGCCGGTTCTGTCGCGCCGCTCGACCTTCTGGAAGGCGACGAGCGCCTGACGCGAGACCGCGTCCCACTTGCCGTCAGCCTCGCCCGTCCAGTAGCCCAGTTCGCTCAGGAGCCGCTCGGCTTCTAAAACCTCTTCCCTGCTCGGCGCGAGGACGGCGCGCCTCTGCCGACGCGCTCGCGCGACCGCGTCGCCCGCGAACGCGGTCGCGATTAACAGCGCGCAGATGAGTGCGAGTGTGAATGATTCGTTGATCGCTCGCCCGTGTCTTGCATATCTCATGCCTCATTCAAGTGCGAACTCGTTTCCGCGTTTGCGTCGAAGAAACGTCGGCGAATCCGGCAGGAGACGGCTTCCGCGCGAAGCCGTCTGTCGGGCTTGTCGAGTTCAAAGCGGTGGCCGTGCGTGATTTCACGCACGGCCACCGCTTCAGTCGAGCGAGGTCAGGAACGGCGAGGCTTCATCCCTTCGTCAAAGTCCGCGCGCGGCAGTCTCACAGCCCGCTCTCGATCCATAGGTCTTCGACGCCGCCGTTTACTTTAATGACGCCCAGCCGCGTGAGCCGCGCGCCGTTCTGCCGGTTGAACTCCCGGAGGTGTACGGCTCCCAACGCGCCCGCGTCCCTTCCGACCTTGCTTCGGCTTTCATGTCGCCTCACCTCGACCCGTCAAATCAACTCGTCGAATCATCATCAACAGGATCATGCTTCACTGTCGCGACGCCTGACGATCTCCACCGAACACTTCGCGTGTGACAACACGGACTGCGAGACGGAACCGAGGATCAGGCGATCAAGGTAGCCGTAGCCGTGCGAGCCGACGACGACGAGGTCTGCGCCCCACGCTTCGGCCTCTTCAGTGATGCGACGCTTCGGCTGCCCCGTCAGCATCTCAACCGTCACCTTGAGCGTCTTGTCCTCGCGCGCGTCGAGTATCTTCTTCGCCGCTTCGAGCGCCTCGCGCGCCTGCGAGCGCTGCCACTCGCTCAACTCCGCGAAGTAGTCCTCGTAAGCGCCGGCCCACATCTCCGGCGGCGGCGGCTGCGTCGGCTCGACGACGTAGATGACGCGCGCCTCGCTGCCCTTCGGCCAGGGCCTCCGCGCGACCTCCCTCACTGCTCCTTCGCTGAACTTCGACCCGTCGGTCGCTACCAAGATTTTCATAACGCCTCCTTCCCGACTCCGTGACGCCGGAGACCGACAGCCAAAACCTGAAAATCGCCCGCCGCGATACAGAGCAACAGACATACCGCTTCGCCCGCCGCGATAAGCTGGCGCGTTCGGCGGGAGCGCCCGGCGTCGCGGGCGTAAAAGTACGCGCGGGGGCGGAAAACTACGCCCGCTGCCGACGCCCGCCTCGGCGTCGCGATATTGAATGGATGTCGTTTACGAGGTCAGGCGGCGGGCCGGATTTCGGAAGCCTACGAGCTTTTCGGCGGTCGCCTGGACGGCGTTCCTCAAAGTCGCCGTCAGGCGGGGACGAGGAGCGGAAGATGAGGATATGACCTGCGACAGACGGGCCGCCATCTAGCGAGACGGCGAGCAGGCGGTCGGACGCGCCGGTCGAGCCTACGCGCTGCACGTGCCCGAGCGTGGTCGCACGAAGCTCGAATCCCAGACGCTCCCGTTGCTCTTTGAAGAGGCGCAGAGGGCCGTAGCGTTGAAGCACGCCCTCGGCCACGACGACGATGAACGGGGCGTAGCCGAAGGAGAATTTATCCGTCGCCGCCGTCGTGCTCCTCTCCACTCGCGCGCAGTCGGCTTTGGACAGGTAGGCGAGGTAAATTGCCGCGGCGGCGGCTTCTGCTGATTGCGCGCAGCCACAAAAGCCCCACGGCCACGAACGGTAAAAGGTACAGGAGTAAGTCCCAGCGTCCGTAGCCGGGCGGGGTCGCTTCGACATCCGTCGCGGCCTCGCCGCCGCCCTGTGAGCTTTGCACCCGGACGCGCACGTGCCAGAGTTCTTCGGCGTCGAACGGGACGAGCGCCTTGTACTGCACGCGCCCGCTCAGGTCTTCGCGCTCCGCGGCGTACACGGCTTCCTGGAGTCTCCCGCTGACCGGGCGGACGCCGACCTCGACGTGTACGTCGTCGGGGAGTTTACCTCCCGGCGTCGGCTCAAGCGTGATGAAGAAGGTGCCCGTGCCCACGTCCGGGTCGGCCCAGACCGAAACCACACACGGCCCCAGGGTCTTATCCACGAGGATGGGGTACGGCGGCCCTTCGTGCGCGAAGGCTCGCGCAGAACAGGCGAAGAAGAGCAAGGCCGTAAACATGAAGCCGCCGAGTCGGCGCTTCGCCAACCAGCGGCGGGACGTGCTCGCGCGCGGGCGCAGGTTGGTATGGTTAGCTGAACGCATCAGTTCCCCATGAATGTGCCGCGCATTTCCATCGGCTGTGACATGAGCCAGAGACCGGAGACCCAGAGGGCCACGAAAAGAGTCGCCCAGACGGCGAAGGCGCGCCGCGGGTGCGCGGCGGAGTCGTCCTCGGCGAGGCGGTAGGCAAGCAGCAGCGAGCCGAAGAGTCCGAGGCCGAGCAAACCCAGTTGCACAGGGTAAACGGTCTTCACGGGAAGCCCGACGAGACTCCACCGCGGCTCTCCCAGAACGGGCCAGCCCGCGCCGGCTGCCGCGCTCTGCGCGACGGGGATGAAGGTGAGCAGCCCCGTCAGAAAGTGGAAGCCGTAGTGCGCGAGCCAGACGCCGAAGCCGAGGGGGATGAGCGCGTAAGAGTAACGCACGACCGTCGGGAGAAGCGTCCCGCGACGGCCAGCCCAACGCATCGTCAACCAGCCCGCCGCGAAGAGCAGGATGGCCGGCTCGACGACGAGGAACAGCGCGAAGATTAAGCCGAGCACGGGGGCCTCGCTGTTGACGTGAAGGACGCCCGCGAGCCAACTCTCCAAAGCATAGACGGGGCTGACCATGCCGAAGGCGTTGAGCAGCGCGCCGAAGGTGAAGACGATGGCGAGCGCGGCCAGGTCGCTGCGGCGCGAGAAGAGGCCGACGCCCGAACGCCTCCGGTCGGTCAACAACTCTTCCGCGGGGAGGCGGCTGACGATGCCGACGTTGTCGTGCGGGCACGCCTGCACGCAGTCGAGGCAGAACGTGCAGTCCATGTTGCCAACCTTGCGCGGCTGGAAGAGGGCCAGCTCGCATCCGCGTTGTATGACTGTGAGAGGTCGAGGCCGAGTCGCGGCGATTGAAGTCGCGAGTGGCTGCGACTCGCCGTCGGTTGCCTGTGTTCCGCCGCGCCGCCCGCGGATGCAGTCTTTCGTGCGACAAGCGTCGCAGACTTCAACGTCACGCACCTTCACTTCGAGCGGCGAGACGGTGGAGGCGACGAAATTGAACTGTCCGAGCGGGCAGACGAATTTGCAGAACGACGCGTGTTTGAAGAGCGAGTCAATGGCGAGCGCGCCCGCGAAGTAGGCGACGGCGATCCACGCCGTCCACCAGGGCGAACTCCACAGGTCGAACAACTCGTAGGCGAAAAGGATCAGGACGAAGAGCGCGAGCGCGAGCCACTTGTTACGCAAGCGACGGGGCCAGTTGAAGCGCGGGCGGACGATGCGCCGCGCAAGGTTGCGCGGCAGCATGAACGGACAGGCCATGCAGAAGAAGTTTCCGGCGAGGAGCAGGACGAGGACGAGCGCGCCGCGGAAGTGAACCCAGCCGAGTGTCGTCGCCAGATTTTTCGGCGCGAGCTGCGGCCCGAACAATCCGTGTAGGATCATCAGGACGCCGACGACGAACAGCGGGATTTGCAGGAGCGTGCGCGCGTGACGCCAACGGAGGAGTCTGCCGAGGACGGGAACTCGCAGAAGGTCGAAGTGCTGCGAGTCGGTGTCGGCGGGCGGCGCTTTGGTTGAACGGTCGTACAACTTCCTTACTCGGCTCGGACGCCCTTCACGTCCAACTGACGCTCCAGCTTTCGCCCGTCGGAAAGCGCCGCGTGCATGAGGACGACCCAGTCGCCGCCCATCGTGAAATCGAGTGGAGCGCTGTATCGCCCCGGCTCGACCTCCTTCGCCTCGGCGAAGACGGGAGACATCCCCGCGTGCGTCATGTCTCCTTCGAGGGTCACGCGCGCGCCGGACACGGGCTTCGCGGCGTCCGACAAACTGATGCTTATCGTGGCCGGGCCTACTCTGGGCGGCTGCGGCGAAATGTCATACGAGACGACGACGGAAGACGCAGGCTCCGCCGACCTTTGGCAAGCGCCCGCGAGGAGCGCGGCGGCGCACGCGAAGGACAGGGCGGCCCGACGAAAGCCCGCCGTCGGAATCACACGCGCCGCGCCGCGCCGGTCTTGCCGCCCCATGTCTTAAAACTTCCTCGCCTGCTAATCACGCGACGGCGCAAACCTGTTCGTGCGTCAGGGCGCAAGTGCAGGAGGCGTGCGCCTCTTCCCCTTCGGGCGGGAACATGTGGTAGTACATGCCGATCATCATCGGGATGAAGACGACCGAGTTGTAGAAGAGGTGTATCTCGACGCGCCAGGTCGGGATAGCGATCTGCAAGATGCTGAGCGGGATGGGCGATCCGAACAGGTTGTGGTGGAAGATGATCTGGCTCAGCAACAGCGCGTGCTCGATGTGATGCCAGAACTGTATGACGAGCGCGACCGTCCACCATTTGAGAGATAGTCCCGTGAAGCCTTTGCGGAGTGTCCAGATGCCGACGAGCATGACGAGGGCGTAGCCGTAGTGCAGCGACTCCGTTGTGACCAGCCACGGGTACCACAGGCCGAGGATGCCGTTCGCCTGCGGCCTCGGCCAACCGAGGACGTAAATCTGGACGGCCTGCGCCAAGTGCTCGGCCCAGTGCCCAAGCACTACGACCATGAAGAGCTGAAGTGCGCGCTTGTGCCAACGCGTATTAAGCTTCTCGTAGAAACTCGGCTCAGCCGACGGGGTTGTCATGGTTGCTTGATTCAGAGAGACGGCCACGGACTCCTCCTTCGCGCGTCGGCGCGCGGGATAAAACCTCTGCGTTCCGGCTGTCGTCGTTGACCGGCAGGAGACACCTGCGGGCGTTCGGGTGCGACGGCGAGTTTAACTTGAAGGCGTATTACCACACAACTTCCTTAGCCTGTCATCAGACTTTGGTCGGGGGCGCGTCTCAAACTTTAGTTTGATGACAGCCCCTTCACGGAATGTTAGGGTTCGCAGGCGCATTCCACGTCTGGGTTCTTCCGGTTGATGCAAAGCTTCCCCTACAAGCGACGCCGCAGAGACTTCCTCGCCGTCCTCTCTGTCTTAATCATCGCCGCCGGCTTCGCCGCCTGCCGCCGCGCAGACCTGCCGGAGAAGGACTCCGACCGCTACAAGGCCGAGGTGAAAGCCTTCTACGTTGGGCTTTCGGCGCTACAGGTCGGCGACGACGTGCGCGCCGAGGAGAAGTTGAAAGAGGCCACCGCGCTCGCGCCCGACGAGCCTGCGCCCTGGGCCGACCTCGGCCTGCTCTACCTGCGGCAGAGGCAGTTCGATCAGGCCGCCGCAAATCTTGAGAAGGCCCGCTCGCTCGCGCCCGACAACGCAACGCTCTACGTCCTGTTGGGTAAGCTCGAAGGCGCGCGCGGCAACAGCGCCGAGGCGATCAAGCAGTACCGCCGCGCGGCGGAACTCGACCCGCGCAACCTGAAGGCGCTCTACGCGCTCTCGACCGAGGTCGAGCGCGAAGGCGGCGAGGGCGGCGAAGATGAAGAACTGCGCCTGCTCCAAAAGATTCTCGAAGTCCAGCCCGACAACCTTTCAGTCCAACTCGACGTTGCGCGCCTCGCCGCCAAGCGCGGCGACGCGGAACTCTTCAATCGCCTGATGTCGCGCTTCGACGCGGAGTCGCAAACCTGGCCGCCCGAAGCGCAGGAGCAACTGAAGGCGGTCAAAGAAGCCGCCGGCTCGAACCCGCGCTCCGCCGCGCCGCGAGTTCAGTTCCTGCGTAACGTCCTTTTGCGCCTGCCCGAATACAGGCAGAGCCGTCTCGCGGTCGAAGACCCGCCGGAGATTCTGAGCGAGCCTTTCACGCGCTTCCTAAAACTCGAATCGCCCTCGCCCCAACCCGCGCCGCCCGACGACGCACTGACCTTCGACGTTCGCCCCGCGCAGGACTTCGCCGACGGCAACTTTTTGTGGGCGGGCGCGGCGTATCTGACGGGCGAAGGCACGCCCGCGCTCCTCTTCGCCGACGGGCGCGAGGCGCGTCTGTCAGGCGGCGCGCGCCTCGCCTTCCCCGGCGGCGCACAGCCCGTGCAGCCGACGCCCGCCGGCATCGCCGCGCTCGACTTCGATTACGACTTCAAGACCGACCTCGCCGTGGCGGGCGAAGGCGGCTTCCGCCTCTACAAGCAGGAGAGCGCAAACTCCTTCGTTGACGTGACGGAGAAGGCGAAGCTGCCGGCCTCCGTCACGAGCGCGTCTTATTCGGGAGCGTGGGCCGCGGACATCGAAGCCGACGGCGACCTCGACATCGTTCTGGCCGCGAAGGACGGCCCCGTCGTCGTGCTTCGCAACAACGGCGACGGCACTTTCGCCGAGCTTCACCCGTTCGAGGGAGTGAACGGCCTGCGCGATTTCGCCTGGGCCGACTTCGACGGCGACGGCGACCCTGACGCGGCTTTGCTCGACGCGCAGGGAAACCTCTTCGTGTTCACGAACGAGCGCGCGGGTCAGTTCCGACGCCGCCCGACGCCGCAAGGTTTGAGCGCGGTCGCGCTCGGCGTCGCGGACGTTAACGGCGACGGTCGGTTCGACCTTCTCCTGCTCGGCGCGGACGGCGTGCTGCGTCGCCTCTCTGACAAGAACGACGGCGCGGACTGGGACTCGGATGAAGTCGCGCGGCTCGCGGGCGCGCCGCAGGATTTAACGGCGGGCACGGTAAAACTCTTCGTGACCGACCTCGACAACAACGGCGGGGTTGACTTGCTCGTCTCGGCAACGACAGGCGCGCGCGCTTGGCTGAGCGACGAGCGCGGAAATTTCAAGCCCCTCAACCTGCCGGACGCCGTCGCCAAGTCGCGCAGCGTCTCGGTCGCGGACGTGGACGGCGACGGGCGGCTCGACCTCGTCGGCGTCGGCGCGGACGGCAAGGCTTTCGTCGCGGCGGGGCGCGGCTCGAAAAATTATCACTGGCAGGTGATACGCCCGCGCGCGGCGGCAGCCACTGGCGACCAGCGCATCAACTCGTTCGGCGTCGGCGGCGAGATGGAGATTCGCTCCGGCCTGCTCGTGCAGAAGCAGCCAATCGCGGGGCCGGTCGTACACTTCGGCCTCGGCGAGCAGACCGGCGCGGACGTTGTGCGCGTCGTGTGGCCGAACGGCTCTGTGCGCGCCGAGTTCGAGTTGAAGGCGGATCAGTCCGTCGTCACCGAGCAGCGTCTGAAGGGTTCGTGCCCGTCGCTCTTCGCCTTCGACGGTCACGCGATGCGCTTCGTGAAGGACTGCGCGCCGTGGAGTCCGGCCATCGGGCTTCGCATCAACAGCTACCAGACGGCGAAGGTTTCGCAGACCGAGGAGTGGGTCAAGGTCGGCGGCGACCAGCTCGCGCCGCGCGAAGGCTTCTACGACCTTCGCATCACTGCGGAGCTTTGGGAGACTTACTACCTCGACCACTACGAACTCGCCGTCGTTGACCACCCCGCGGGCACCGAAGTCTTCGTTGACGAGCGCACGGCGCGCAATCCGCCCGCGCTCAAAGTCTATGAGACGGCGACGCCGCACGCGGTCGCCGATGCATGGGACGAAGAGGGGCGCGACGTGACCGACGTTGTGCGCCAACTCGACGGGCGCTTCCTCGACACGTTCGGTCGCGGTCGCTACCAGGGCGTGACGCGCGACCATTACGTCGAGGTTGACCTGAGCGATGCTCCGACTGACGGCCCTCTGTGGCTCATCGCGCAAGGCTGGCTGCACCCGACGGACGCCTCAATCAACGTCGCCATCAGCCAGGGCAACAGCGCGCCGCCTTCGGGCCTGAGTCTCGAAGTCGCCGACGGGCGCGGCGGGTGGGCGGTGGCGAAGCCAGACCTCGGATTCCCCGCGGGAAAGAACAAGACGATCCTCGTTGACCTGAAGGATGTTTTCAAGCCGGGCGCGCCGCGCCGTCTGCGGCTTCGCACGAACATGGAAATTTATTGGGACGCGCTCTCATGGGCGACCGAGGCGGCGGGCGCGCAGATGAAGGTCGCGCGGCTGCAACCTTCGACGGCGGAGTTGCGGCACCGCGGCTTTTCGGAAATGACGAAGGCGAGCGAGTCAGCGCCGGAGACGCCGGAGTACGACCGCATCACCACGACCGGCCAGAGGTGGCGCGACCTCGTCGGCTACTACACGCGCTACGGCGACGTGCGCGAGCTTCTCTCGGAAGTGGACGACCGGGTCGTGATTGCGAACGCGGGCGACGAGTTGCTTTTGCGCTTCGCGGAGCAGACGCCGCCGCCCGCGGGCTGGTCGCGCGATTACGTGCTCGTCGGGAACGGTTGGATCAAGGACGGCGACTTCAACTCGATGTGGTCGAAGACGGTGCTGCCTTTGCCGTCGCGCGACCAGGAGTATTACACTACCCAGCCGACACGTCTCGAAGACGACCCGGTCTTCCGCCGTCATCCCCAGGACTGGCAAAACTACCACACGCGCTACGTCACGCCCCGCGCCTTCAGCGACGCGCTGAGGGAGAGATAGAGGAACAAAAGGCGTGCGTCCAAAGTGCGTGTGCGCTCGGCGTGAGTTATAGGAACGCGCTTTCGGTTTGAACTGTTAAGAATTGGATGAGGACGAAGCGCCGCCCGCGTTTTGTCCGTCAGCTTTGAGCAAGATGCAGAAGAGTCTTACCGCGCGAATACTTTTAATCCTGTTCTTCGTCGCGCAACTCGCGACGCCCTTCGCCATCAAACGCTGGCAGGGCGGGACGGTCGCGCGCGCGGGAGAGCGGACGGACGCCGCGCCGGGTGCCGCGCTCGGCCCTTACGGCTTCCGCTTGGAAGAAGTGTCGAAGTCCGCCGGCATAAACTTCACCCACACCGCGCCCACCCTCGACGCGAAGCTCGCGCACATCATGCCGGAGGTCGCCTCGATGGGCGCAGCCGTGTCGGTCGTTGACTTCGACCGCGACGGCTGGCAGGACATCTACGTGACGAACAGCGGTGAGGGAAGCCTCAACGCGCTTTATCGCAACAACCACGACGGCACGTTCACGGACGTTGCCGCGCAGGTCGGCCTGGCCGACGTGAACCGCGCGGGCACCGGCGTCTCGATGGGGGCGGTCTGGGGCGATTACGACAATGACGGCTACGAAGACCTCTTCCTCTACAAGTGGGGCCGGCCCGAACTCTTCCACAACGACCAGGGCAAGGGCTTCACGCGCGTCACAGACCGCGCTGGATTGCCCTCGTGGGTCAACGCGAACACGGCCATCTGGTTCGACTACGACCGCGACGGCAAGCTCGACCTCTTCCTCGGCGGCTACTACCCCGAAGACGTTGACCTCTGGCACCTGAAGAACACGCGCATGATGCCGGAGAGTTTCGAGTACGCGCAAAACGGCGGTCGCAAGTATTTGTTGAAGGGTCGCGGCGACGGCACGTTCGAGGACGTGACCGCGAGCGTAGGCATTGACACCCGCCGCTGGGCGCTCGCGGCGGCTGCCGCGGACTTGCGCGGCACGGGTTACCCGGACCTCTTCATCGCGAACGACTACGGAGTGTCGGAACTCTACTTCAACGAGGGCGGCAAGCGCTTCCGCGACGCGGGCGAGCAGACGGGCGTCGGCTTCGCGCCGAAGAGCGGGATGAACGCGGCCTTCGGCGACATCTTCAATCAGGGCAAGTTCTCCATCTACGTCTCGAACATCTCCGAAGAGGGCGTGCTGATACAGGGCAACAACCTTTGGGTTCCGCGCGACGGGACGGGGGGCGACGCGCTCAAGTACGACAACCTAGCGCGCGACGTGGGCGTGGAACTCGGCGGCTGGAGCTTCGGCGCGCAGTTCGGCGACCTGAACAACGACGGCACGCTCGACCTGTACTTAGCGAACGGCTACGTCTCGTTGGAGAAGGGATCGAATTACTGGTACGACTTCTCGAAGGTCGCGGGCGGAAATTCCACCATCATCTCGGACGCGGCGAACTGGCCGCCGATGAAGGGCCGGAGCCTTTCGGGCTACCAGCAGAAGCGCGTCTGGGTGAACGACGGCGCGGGCAAGTTCACGGACGTGGCGCAGCAGGTCGGCGCGCGCGACACCTTCGACGGTCGCTCGGTCGCGCTCGCAGACCTCTGGAACCGCGGCGTGCTCGATGTCGTCGTCGCCAACCAGCGCGGGCCGCTCCTCGTTTACAAAAACACCGTCGCGCCGGAGAACAACTGGATCGGCTTCGACCTCGAAGGCTCGGAGAGCAACCGCAGCGCCGTCGGCGCGGAGGTGCGCGTCTATTGGAACGGCCAGCAGCAAGTGCAGGTCGTTTCGGGCGGCAGCGGCTTCTGCGCGCAGAACCAGCGCCCTTTGCACTTCGGACTCGGACGAAACGCGAAGGTGGAGCGCGCAGTCATCCGCTGGCCTTCGGGCAAGACGCAGACCATCAAAGCGCCGGAGGTCGGCAAGGTTCATCACGTGAAAGAGGCTTGAGTTTCACGCGCCCGGCGCGAGCGGCAACGCGAAAGCAGACTGTAAGAGTTCGGCAGATGAGCGCAACAACGACAGCAGAGAGCGCGACGGTCAAGGCCCCGGCGGCGGGGGCGAAGCAGCCGCGACTGTTCGGCATTGACAGCCGCTTCGTCGCCCCCATCTTCATCACCTTCATCCTGCTCCTGGGTCAGTTGACCTACGGCATACTCGAAAGCTACCCGGTGACGGCGCTCGCCATCGTCGCGGCCATCGCCGTCGAGATGCTGCTCGGTCGCCTGCTCGTCGGGCGCTGGCCGCACCTGGCGAGCGCCTACATCACAGGCATCAGCGTCGGCATACTCACGCGCAGCCCTTACGGCTGGCCCTTCGCGCTGTGCAGTGCGCTCTCGATCACGTCGAAGTACGTCCTGCGCGTGCGCGACCGTCACATCTGGAACCCGTCGAACTTCGGCATCAGCGTGATGCTGCTCATCGCGCCGTGGGCCTACTCGACGCTGAGCATTCAGTGGGGCAATAACCTCTGGCCGATGCTCGTCATCTGGGCGCTCGGCGCGCTCATCACGTACCACGTCCGGCGGATTCACATCACGGCGGTTTACGTCGTCTCGTTCTTCGCCTTCGCCGCCTTGCGCAGCCTCGTCAACGGCCACACGTTCCTCGCGGAAGCCGCGCCGATCACGGGGCCGATGTACCAGCTCTTCATCTTCTTCATGATCACCGACCCGAAGACGACCGTGCGCTCCTCGAAGTGGGCGCAAGCGGCGGTCGCCTTCGCCGTCGCGCTCGTCGAGTGCGTCCTGCGTCTGGACGAGAACATCCACGCGCCCTACTACGCGCTCTTCGTCGTCGGCCCCGTCGCCAACCTGATAGAGATTTACCTGACCTCGCGCCGCGTCCGCCGCGCGCAGACGACAGCCGCGGCAGCCGCGACCTGAAGTGCACGGCGCGCGATCAGACGCAACCTTCAGACGAGAAAATTCTTGACCGATAACAACTGACAGAAAAACTCCTGACGAGCAAGGCGGAAAACTAAAAACATGCGTCGCTCCCCTTTCATACTGGCTTTCATAATTTTCTGGCTCGCTTCCCTCTCCGGCTGCAAGCAAGACCCAACGTCGAGCGTCGCGCCCACAGCGCCGCAAGATCAGTCAGCCGCGGCATCCGCGTCGCCCGGCGAGACGCCGACGCCAAGCCCGACACCCGGCGCGGACGCGCCGCGCCCTTCGGGGCCGATTGAGTTCACCGACGTGACGGCGCAGGCCGGCATCCGCTTCAAGCACAACAGCGGCGCGGCGGGCAAGAAGTACCTGCCGGAGACGATGGGCGCGGGCGCGGCCTTCCTCGACTACGACAACGACGGATGGCAGGACATACTGCTCGTCAACTCGACGAGTTGGCCGGGCGACAAGGGGCCGAAGACTTACCCCGCCCTCTACCGCAACAACCACGACGGCACGTTCACCGACGTGACGCGCGCGAGCGGACTCGCCGTCGAGATGTACGGCATCGGCGTCGCGGTCGGCGACTTCGACAACGACGGCTTCGACGACATCTACGTCACCTGCGTCGGACAGAACCACCTCTTCCGCAACCTCGGAGGCGGCAGGTTCCAGGACGTGACGCAGAAGGCCGGCGTCGCCGACCCCGGCTTTTCGACGAGCGCCGTGTGGTTCGACTACGACCACGACGGCAAGCTCGATCTCTTCGTCGCGCACTACGTCGAGTGGTCGCCGGAGACGGACGTGAACTGCACGCTCGACGGGACGAACAAGTCGTACTGCACGCCGCAGAAGTACAAGGGGCAGACATCCAAACTCTTCCACAACCGCGGCAACGGCACCTTCGAGGACGTGACGCAGAAGGCCGGAATCAACGACCCTGCGGGCAAGTCGCTCGGCGTCGCACTCTTGGACTACAACGACGACGGCTGGCTCGACCTCTTCGTCGCCGACGACACGGAGCCGAATCACCTCTACAAGAACAACGGCAACGGCACCTTCACCGACGAGGCGCTGACCGCGGGAGTCGCCTTCGGCGAGTCGGGCGCGGCGCGCGCAGGCATGGGCGTTGACGCCGCCGACTACGACGGCTCAGGCCGCCAGAGCATCGTCATCGGCAACTTCACCTCGGAGAGCATGGCGCTCTACCACAACGACGGCGGCGGCCTCTTCACCGACGAGGCGCGCGCCTCCGGCATCGGCAAGATGTCCGAGCAGTCGCTCACCTTCGCCACCTTCTTCTTCGACTACGACCTCGACGGCCTCCTCGACATCTTCGCCGTCAACGGCCACGTCTCCGACGACATCCAGAAGGTTCAGCCGAGCGTCCGCTACGCGCAGCCGCCGCACCTCTTCCGCAACCTCGGACGCAAGAAGTTCGAGGAAGTGACCGAGAAGGTCGGGCGCGTGCTCGGTCGCGCAATCGTCGGGCGCGGCGCGGCCTACGGCGACTTCGACAACGACGGCGACCTCGACCTGCTCGTGACGGCGAACAACGGCCCCGCGCGCCTGTACCGCAACGACAACGCGAACCAGAACGACGTGCTGAGAGTGAAGCTCGTCGGCACGCGCTCGAACCGCGACGCCATCGGCGCGCGCGTCACGGTCACGGGCGCGAACGGCTTCAAGACCGCGAACATGGTGCGCTCCGGCTCAAGCTACGCGTCGCAGAACGAGCTGCCGCTCACCTTCGGCTTGGGTAAGCCCGACGGCACCGACCGCGCCTTCAACGTCGAGATCGTCTGGCCGAGCGGAGAGCGGATGTCGCTCCCGCAGGTCAAAGCCAACCAGTCGCTCGTCATACAAGAAGGACAGGGCATAGCCAAGTCCGAGCCTATCGTCTTCGCGCGGCCCGCCGCGACGCCGACGCCCACACCGACGCCGCAGGCGCAGTAGGCAAACGTCCGCCGCCGAGATTGAAAGTTGTTGTTGAATGTCATGAAGCTGCACAGGTTCTCCATCGCTTTCGCCGCCGTCGCCGCCGCGTCTCTCGTCTTTGTCGCGCTGCGCCCGCCCGTCGCTTCGACGCAAGCGCCCACGGCAGAGGCGAAGGCGCGCGAAGACGCTTACCGCGCGAACAACCTCGGCGTCGCGCTGCTCGAACAGTTCAAGCACAAGGAGGGCGCGGACGAGTTCCGCCGCGCGCTCTCGCTCGACCCGAAGCTCACGCTCGCGCGCATCAACCTCGCCATCGCGCTCTACAACGTGCCCAACCTCGTCGCGTCGCAGAAGGAGGCCGAGGCCGCTGCCGCTGCCGCGCCCGACGCGCCGCAGCCGCACTACATCCTCGGCCTCATCGCGCGACAGCAGAACCGGGCCGACGACGCCGTCGCGGCTTTTCAGCGCGTCCTCAAGATTGACCCGCGCGACGTGGGCGCGAACGTAAACCTCGGACAACTCCTTTTGCAGCAGCGCAAGTTCCCGGAGGCCGTCGCGGCCCTGCGCGCCGCTTTGGCCGAAGAGCCTTACAACGGCACGGCGCTCTACAACCTCGCCACGGCGCTGCTGCGCGCCGGGCAGCGCGACGAAGGCCAGCGACTGATGCAGCAGTTCCAGGCCCTTCGCGCGAGCGGCGCGGCGACGACCATCGGCCAGAGCTACCTCGAACAGGGGCGCTACGCCGAGGCCGTCGTCTCGACCGGCGCGGAAGCAGACCTCGTTGACAAGCGCACGCCCGAAGTCCTCTTCACGGACGTTACGGCGAGCGCGCTCCCGACTGCCCCTTCAGACGCGTGGCCCGTCAAGAACGCTTCGCTCGAACAGAGCGGCGGCGCGGTCGTGCTCTTCGACTACGACGGCGACGGACAGCTCGACCTGTTGGAAGTCGCGGGCGGTCGCCAGCGCCTCTACC
>Ga0070740_10003096_pt1 | contig 18167 bp, 15 predicted proteins | sample Coa_R2_FD_67286 | JGI IMG/M metagenome (GOLD analysis project Ga0070740, IMG submission 67286) | Surface soil microbial communities from Centralia Pennsylvania, which are recovering from an underground coalmine fire - Coalmine... | ecosystem: Environmental > Terrestrial > Soil > Unclassified ...
TGGGACTCGTGATGTACGTGAAGCCGGGGTGTCCGTACTGCCAGAAGGCGCGGGACTTTTACAACGAGAACGGGATCGCTTTCACCGAGTACGACGCGCAGAACGACCGCGCGCGGCGCAAGGAGATGTTCGCCTACTCGAACAATGACCCGACCGTGCCCTGCATCGTCGAGGACGGGAAGTACGTTCAGTCGGGATGGGGCGACCCGCCGCGCGGTTGAACGGTGCACGACTAGCTGGCCGTGCGCCGGCGAAAGATTTACGAAAATCTGATTTCAAATTTTGCCTTGAGGCCGCGCGCGGGGCTACAATCCCGCGCACGGCCTCCTTAGTTTTCGTCTCGGAAAAGTAGCGAGCCTGAAGTCGCGCCACCTATGGTCGGCAAGAATCTTCTCAACTATCGCATCACGGAAAAGCTCGGCGCGGGCGGGCAGGGCACCGTTTACAGGGCGACGGACGAGCGCCTGGGCCGCACGGTCGTCATCAAAATCCTGTCGCCGGAGCTGACCGCGCGCGAAGTCAACCTCAAGCGCTTCGAGCGCGAGGCGCAGCTCGCCTCGTCGCTCGACCACCCGAACATCTGCATCATCTACGGCCTGCACGAAGCGGAAGGCGTCCACTTCATCGCGATGCAGTACATCGAGGGCAAGAACGTCCGCGAACTCGTGGGCGGTCGCCCCCTCTCTCTGGAGACCGCGCTCTCGATTGCCTACCAGGTCGCCGACGCTTTGACCGCCGCGCACTCGAAGGGAATCATCCACCGCGACATCAAGGCCGGCAACGTCATGGTCACGGAAGCCGGACTCGTGAAAGTCCTCGACTTCGGGCTGGCGAAACTTCTCGACGAAGGCAAGAAGGGCGGCGACGTTCACCTGACCGAGATGGGCGTCCCCTACGGCACCGCGACCTACGCCGCGCCGGAGCAGGCGACGGGCCAGAAGGTTGACCACCGCGCCGACATCTTCTCGACGGGCGTGCTGCTCTACGAGATGCTCGCGGGCATCTGGCCCTTCAAAGGTCAGACGACAGTCGAGGTTCGCTACGCCGTCCTGCACGACACGCCGGAGACGATCAACGAAGTCCGCAGCGACAACCCGCCCGTCATCATCCAGAAAATTCTCGACCGCGCGCTCGCCAAGAAGCCCGAAGACCGTTATCAAAAAATGTCCGAGATGCGCGACGACCTGCGCGCGGCGATGCGCGAGGTCGCCGCCGCGTCGGGCGCTGCGGAGTCGGACGCCTTGCCGGGCGGCATCCCCGTCGTCGCGCCGCCGCGTCACCAGCCGGGCACGGAGCGAGGCGGCTTCGGTCGCAGCTTCAGAAGGTGGTGGCGAAGCCTGACCGGAGCCGAGACGCAGCCGACCTCGTTCCCGCCCTCTTCGCGGCAGACCGCCGCGCAAGGCGGCGCGCCTTCGACCGCGCCTTCGTCGCAGCAGCACCTCAGCCAGTTCGAGACGCAGAAGTCAATCGCGATTCTCCCGTTCAGAAACTTGAGCAACGACGCGGAGGCGAGCTTCTACGAATTCTCCCTCGCCGACGCCGTCATCACCGAACTCGCGCGCAACCGCTCGCTCATCGTGCGACCGTCCTCGATGATCGTGAAGTACCAGGGCAAGGAGGTTGACCCGCGACAGGTTGGGCGCGATTTGAACGTGAGCGCCGTCCTGCTCGCGAGCTTCCTGCGCGCGGGCGGCGCGCTCCGAGTCAACGCGCAGCTCGTCGAAGTGAACTCCGGCGAGATGCTTTGGAGCGACCGCATTGACGCCTCGGCGGAAGACATCATCGCCCTGCAAGACAAGATCGCACAGCGCATCGCGCAGGGCTTGAACGTCGAACAGCAATCTTCCCAAGTTCCCGCCGCTCAGCCGACGACGCGCAACGCCGCCGCCTACGAAGAGTACCTGCGCGGGCGCGACTACTTCGCCAAGTTCCTCTTCCACACGCTCAACGCGGCGGACTGCGACGCCGCGGTCGAGCACTTCCAGCACGCCATCCGCCTCGACCCTTCGTTCGCGCTCGCGCACAGCGGACTCGGCGCGTGCTTCGCCAACAAGGTGCTGAAAGGTCTGGGCGGCCCCGACGACTACGAGCTGGCCGAGAACGCCTTCTCGCGCGCGCTCGAACTCGACCCCTCAATCGTCGAGGCGCGCATCCTGATGGTCTTCATCTATCTTTCGCGCGGCGAGAAGCAGAAGGCGCGCGCCGAAGTGGCGCGGCTCGCGAAGCAGGCACCGAACGAGCCGGCGGTCTATTTCGTCAAGGGCGCTCTGCACCGCCTCGACGGCGAGTACGAACGCGCGCTCCGAGCCTTCGACAAGCTCGCGCGCCTCGACCCCGCGGCGCGCGTCGTCGCCAGCTACAACCGCGCGCGCGTCTTCATGTACCAGCACCGCTTCGACGACGCGCTCCTCGAATTGGAGCAGGGCGCGCGCGTCGAGCCTAACCACCCGCTCCTGAAAACTTTTCAGGCGGTCGTGTTGGGCCGCCGCGGCAACGTCGAGGAGGCCGTGCGCGTGATGCGCGGCGTGCTCCAAGACCACCCGCAGATGGACGGCATCCGCCCGCTGCTCGCGCAGCAGCTCGTCAAGCTCGGCGACCTTCAGGCGGCGCGCGCGCAGTTGAACGAGCGCGTCCGCGACGCTGCCGAAGCCGACCACGACATCGCCTACTGGCTCGCCACCGCGCACGCGATGCTCGGCGACAAGGACGACGCGCTTCGGTGGCTGGAGCGCGCCATCGAACTCGGCAACGAGAACCGCACTTGGTTCGAGTCCGACCCGAACTGGGAGCCGCTCCACTCGGACGCGCGCTTCCGCGAGTTGATGGGCAGGCTCGAAGCCTCGGAGCGACAGCAGCAGCAGCAGGCCGGCGACCGCGAGAAGAGTCTCACCGAGTCGCCCGACGGCGGTCGCTCGACGACGAACCCCGAAGCCTACGAAGAATACCTGCGGGGCCGCGACGCGGGCGGTCGCTTCATCTACCACACGCTCGCGCGCGAAGACTCCGACGAGGCCATCGAGCACTTCCGCCGCGCCGTCGAACTCGACCAGAACTTCGCGCTCGCGTGGTGCGCGCTCGGCGGCGCTTACGCCAACCGCGTCATCAAGGGACTCGGCAACGCCGAGGACTACGCGCGCGCCGAGGAGGCGTTCAATCGTGCGCTCGCCCGCGACCCGAAACTTCTTGAGGCGCGCCTGCACATGGTCTTCATCTACCTCTCGCGCGGCGACAAAGAGAAGGCGCGCGAGCTGGCCGCGGAGATGAAGAAGGAGACGCCGAACGACGTGGGCGTGCAGTTCGTCTCGGCGACCTTGGCGCGGCTCGACGGTCGTTACGACGAGGCGCTCGAAGGCTTCAGCCGGATGCTCAAGATCAACCCGGCGGAGCGCGTCGTCGTCAGCTACAACCGCGCGCGCGTCCTGATGTACCAGCGGCGCTTCGACGACGCCGTCACGGAACTCGAACTCGGCGCGCAGATGGAGCCTGAACACCCGCTCGTCAAGACCTTCCGCGCGGTGCTGGCCGCGCGCCGCGGCGACGCCGACTCGGCGATAAAAACAATCAACGAAGTCTTCGCCCGGCACCCGCACATGGACGCGCTGCGACCTCTGCTCGCGCAGTTCCTCGTGCACAAGGGCGAGAGCGAGGCGGCGCGCGCGGAGCTGACCGAGCGAGCGCGCGACGCGGCGGACGCCGACCACGACGCGGCCTACTGGCTCGCCACCGCCTACGCGATGCTCGGCGAGCGCGAAGAGGCTTTCAAGTGGCTGGGACGTGCGATCAAGCTGGGGAATGAGAACAAGCCCTGGTTCGAGTCCGACCCGAACTGGGAGGGTTTGCGCGAAGACGCGCGCTTCCGTGAGTTGATGGACCGACTAGAAGACTCGCAGGCGCGCGCGAGGGAAGCCCGACAGCAGTAATTTCAAGGTTGCGTCTCAAAGGTACCCGCGGGATTCGGGGCAGGACATTTATTTTTCAAATCATAAATCTCGATTTCTTTGCCGCCCCGCGTCCGAACGCTTCCGCATCCGCCGACCATTGAGACCGCCCACGAGTAGAACGGAGGCTGCACGTGAGCACCTTCGTCGTCGGCGACGTTCACGGTCGCCGCTCGCAACTCCGGCACCTGCTCTCTCTACTGCCGCGCGACGCGGGGCGGGACACGCTCGTCCTCTTGGGCGACTTCATTGACCGCGGCGACGACATCCCCGGCACGGTCGCCGACGTTCTCTCGCTCGTGGGCGACGCGGCGGCGGGGCGTGTCGTCGCGCTTCGCGGCAACCACGAGCAGATGTTCCTCGACTTCCTCGACGAAGGCGCGCCGCTCTGGCTTCACCCGGCGGTCGGAAGCTCCGAGACATTCAGCCAGTACACGGGCGACGCGCTCACAAACGAGTTGCGCTCGTGGTGGGAGGAGGCGCAGCGGCGCGTGAGCGACTCGCTCCCGGCGGAACACGTCGAGTTCTTCCGCTCGCTTCCACTCTTTTACGAAGACGAACACGCTTTTTACGTCCACGCCGGACTCGACGGCGAGAAGCACCCCGGCGAGACCGACGCGCGACACCTCCTCTGGTCGCGCAACCCCGACTTTTACAAACACTACTACGGCAAGCCCTGCGTCTTCGGCCACACGCCGACGCCTCTGCTGCCGCTCTTGGGCCGACTCGGTCGCCACGGCATCTACGTCTCGCACAGCGCCATCGGCATTGACACCGGCTACGATCAGGTCTCGCCGCTCACCTGTCTGCAACTCCCCGAATTCAAACTGTTCCAGACCTTCCCCGACGGCCACTCCGCGCAGTTCCACATGACCAACTTCATCCCCGAACCCTTCCGCGCCTTCCAGCGCAACGGCGCGAAGCCCCACGACTGAGCCGCCGACGCACGCGGGGGCACGCGCCCGCAGACTGTTGTAAGATAGCCGAGTTCCATCCCGACGAATTTAAGACGAGGGATTCGACCGATGATTAAAGAAGGCGACGCCGCGCCCGACTTCGAGTCGCGCGACGCGGAGGGCAACGAGGTCAAATTGTCAGACCTGCGCGGGCGGAAGGTCGTGCTCTATTTTTACCCGAAGGACGACACGCCGGGTTGCACGAAGGAGGCTTGCAGCTTCCGCGACTCGCACACGGTCTTCGAGCGCGAGGGGATCAAAGTCCTCGGCATCTCGCTCGACAGCGAGAAGTCACACCAGAAGTTCGCGTCGAAGTACGACCTGCCCTTCACGCTGCTCGCCGACACGGATCATTCGGTGGCCGATGCATACGGCGTTTACGGCGAGAAGCAGTTCATGGGCCGGAAGTACATGGGCGTCAGCCGCAAGACCTTCCTCATTGACGAGCGGGGACGCGTCAAAAAAGTCTTCGACAAGGTCAACGTCGAAGAGCACGCCGACGAGGTTCTGCGCGCCTTCAAAGAGTAGGCGGAAGGCGAAAATAGAAAGACGAAGGGCGCGGCATTCATCTTCCGACGAGTGCCGCGCCGTTTCGTGTTTGCTTCTGATTTCGTCAGACGCTCGCGCCGGGGTAATCGGCTCCGAGCTTCGACGGGTCGCCCTCGGCGAGCATGTTGACGAGTTCGTGGTGGAAGTAGTCGTAGCGGCCTGAGACTTCGGGCCGCACGCGCTTGTCGTACATCTGGCGCGAGCGGTCTATGTCTTCGCGCAGGCGGTCGTAGAGGTCTCCGGCGTCGCGCCCGTCGCGAACCTTCTGCTCGTTGTAGAGCTTGATCTCGCTCACCAGGAGGCGCGCGAAGCGCCGGGCCTCGTTGTGGAAGCGCTTGTCCTCTTCCGAGACTTCGACGGGGAAGTCCATGTCCATCGTGCCGCGCCGCGACTTGCCGAGCGGCGAGACGGAAGACGCGTCGGACGCGGGCTGCGCCGCCGACGTTGACGCCGGAGCGAAAGATTGTTCGGCGGGCTGCGGCGAGAAAGACTGCCCGGCCTGTTGCTGCGCGAAGGAGTGCGAAGGCGGCGGCTCCGGCTCGTAATGCTCTGGCGCGTTCTGCGGCGCGGGCGTCGAAGGCTCGTACTGCCCGGCGGAGGAGAATGAAGTTTCGCCCTGCGCTTCGTAAGCAGGTTCGGGCTGGGCTTCGTGTCCGGCTGGCTCCGCGGAGAAGCTTTCGGCCTGCGGCTCAGGCGCGTGCGCGGCTTCCGGCTGCGACGCAGGCTCGGGCGCTGGCGACGGCGCTTGCTCGGCCTCGCGCTCCGCGTGCTGCGCTTCGGGCTGCGCCGCTGGCGAAGGCGCGGATGGTTGCGCCGACGCGCGCGCGGCCCCTGCGGGCGTGCGGCGCGCGGCCTGTAGCTCGACCGACATCCCGGCGACGCGCGCCAGAGTCTCAAGCGCTTCGAGGTTGACCGCCTCGGCGTCCTGTCCGGCGCTGTCGGCGTAGAGCACCGCGACGACCTTCTCGCGCACGACGAGCGGGACGGCGACGATGCGCTGCGGCGGCTCACCGCCGAAGTGGTTGTAGATTGTGTGGTCTTCGGCGTGCGCGCCCGGCTCGCCCGCCCACGTCGAGCGCGCGCGGACGACCTCGCCGAGCAAAGTGTCCGACTCGACCGGCAGAGAGAGTTCGCGCACCGAGTCGTCGCCGACCGTGCCTTCGAGTCCGCGCGCGCGCCACCCCGTCGCGCGGCCCTCGCGGACGACGAAGAACGCGACGCGCGGCGCGAACGCAACCGACCGGTTGACGAGCGCGCTCAAAACGTCGGCCTGCGTCTGGCGGCTTTCGAGTTCGTCAACCGCGGCCTTGATGAGCGCGACTTCGGACGAGGCGCGCGCGCGCGCGGAACTCGCCGACGCCTCCTCGATGCCGAGGTTGCGCGCGTTGCGCAGGTGCTCGGCGACGGCGACAGCGACGGGCGCGTCCGACCCGACGGGTTCGCCCGCGCGCTCGGAGATGCGCGCGAGCGCCTCGTCGAGTTGCGCGCGCAGGCGCTCGACCTCATCCTTCAAGCCGCTCATGCGGTTGCTGACGTAAGATTCGATCTCGGCGCGCAAGCTGTTTTCCAAGTCTCCGCTGGACACTTTTCAGAGGTCTCCTTTGTGGCGTGTTTGTGGCTTCGGGACGAGACGTGCCAAGTGGCCGGCTTTGGAGGGGGTGCGTGCTCGGCAAGCCCACCGGCCTGTGCTTGCTCGCTCGCCCGAAGCGCCCGAAAATCAGCGTGCGCCGAGCTATTCGGATTATGGACGGCGCGCGCGAGCAGTGTCAAGAGACTCTTTCCCGCGCCGTCGGCGATTTACGATTTACGATTTTCGATTTATCATTTGTCGCCGGGTGCGAGACGAATTTATCAGGTCTGCCAATCTGAAAAGCGGAAGATTCCCGACGATGTCTCCGAGCATTCTCATCGCAGACGACTACGACGACAACCGCGAACTCCTGCGCCTGATGCTCGAAACGGAGGGCTACGAAGTTCGCGAGGCGCGCAACGGGCGCGAGGCGCTCGACGCGGCGCGCGCCGAACAGCCCGCGGTCGCGCTCATCGACCTCTCGATGCCTTCGCTCGACGGCTGGGGTCTGCTCCGGGAGTTGCGCGCAGACGAGCGCACGCGCTCGATCTCCTGCGTCGCGGTCACGGCCTTCGCGGGAGACCATGATCGCCAGCGCGCGCTCGAAGCGGGCTTCGACGGTTACATCTCAAAGCCCTTCCGCTCCAAAGAGCTGATCGAACTCGTCAGCCGCCTCGCCCACCGCGACGGCGACTCGCACGAAGGTTGACGGCGGAGAAGAAGAAACGTCGAAGGTTAAAACCGAAGGCGCGCGGAAACGTGGCTGAAGACGAAGGACAAAAGGGCGGGCAGGACGCGGCGGACGACGTGCCCGAAGCGGGCGTCATCCTCGTCGCCTTTGAAAAACTCTTCTCCGGCGGTCGCGGCGTCCGCCGCTTCCGCAACTCCGGCCTCCGCCACGTCGAACTTCCACACGGCGCAATCCTCGTCGAACAGAACCCGAAGAAGTCCAGCGAGTGGGCCAAACTCGCCCGCGGCGGACACCGCATCGCCTGGGTCATGCGCGACGGCGCGTACCTCGCCCGCGTCGTTGACGGCGAAGTCACCTTTCTCTGAAACAGAGGTCAGAGGTCAGAGGTCAGTGTAGGCAAGCTGCTTTCGCTGACCTCCGACCTCCGACCTCTGACCTCTAACTCTTTCGTTCGAGGACGAGACGCGCGAGCGCGCGGAGCATCGGCGTCGGGCGCTCGACGGAGTCGAGGGCGGCGCGGGCGGCTTCGTAAACTTCGCGCGCGCGTTCGCGTGCGGCTTCGAGTCCGTAGAGCGCGGGGTACGTGGCCTTGCTCGCGCGCGCGTCCTTGCCCGGCGTCTTGCCGAGGTCTTCCGCGCTCGCCGTCACGTCGAGCAGGTCGTCGGTGATTTGGAAGAGCAGGCCGAGTTCGACCGCGAAGCGACCGACCGCCTCCAACTCAAAATCGGAAGCGCCGGCTATGACTGCGCCCGCGCGCGCCGACGCCGCGATGAGCGCGCCGGTCTTGCGGCGGTGAATGAGTTCGAGTTCGCCCGCGCCGACACCGGAGCGCGCCTCCGCCGCGAGGTCGAGGGCCTGACCCGCGACCATGCCTCCGGGCGTGCCCGATGCGCGCGCAAGCTCGGCGACGAGACGGACGCGGAGCGAAGCGTCAAGCGTTTCGTCTTCGGTGATTGTTTGAAAGGCGAGAGTTTGGAGCGCGTCGCCCGCGAGGATCGCCGTCGCCTCGCCGAACTTGACGTGGCAGGTCGCGCGGCCTCGGCGTAAGTGGTCGTCGTCCATCGCGGGCAGGTCGTCGTGGACGAGCGAGTAGGTGTGAATCAGCTCGAAGGCGCAGGCCGTCCGCACCAAACTTTCGGCGCTCGCGCCGAAAGCCTCGCCCGCCGCGAAGACGAGCGCGGGGCGCAGGCGCTTCGCCGGAGCGAACAGGCTCCAGCGAATCGCCGCGTGAACCGAAGCGGGCGGGGCGTCTTCGGCGGGGACAATCTCTTCAAGCTTCGACTCGACGAGCGTGCGGACGCGCCCGAAGTATGCGCGCACGTCTCCGGCGGTCGCCTCGGTCGAGTCCGCGCGCTCTTCAAAAGACGCTCTCGTCATCCGCCTCGCCTTCGTCTTCGATAAGCTCGTCCGACTCGAACGGCACCGAGATGGTCGAGCCGTCGCCGCCGCGCAGCAGGACTTCGATGCGGCGCTCGGCCTCGTTCAAACGCTCCTGGCACTCGCGCGAGAGCCTGACGCCCTGCTCGAAGAGTTCGAGGCTCTGCTCCAGAGGCAGGTCGCCGCGCTCAAGCTCGCGCACGATTCTTTCGAGCGAGGCGAGCTGCGTCTCGAAGTTCTGTGCCTGCGCCGCCGCGTTCTTCGTCTGTTCTCGTTTCGGCATCTTTACTCGATTCGGACAACGCTCAACGTGATGATGTTCGGATGGCGGTCGCCGCTACCGACCGCCCCTGCGGTGCGGCTGCGGCTGCGGCGTCTGCGGCGACGCGCTCACGCTCGAGGCGAGCCGCGTCGCGATGTCGCCCGCCGTCTTGTCGTCTTTGACCGCGACGACCTTCCAACCTTCGCCCGCGCGCGCCATCGTCAATTCAATTGGGCGGTCGCCGGCGTTGACCGTCACGTCCGCCTTGTCGCCCTGCTCCTTCACGTCCGCCAGAGACCGAACGGCGAACGCCGTCAGGACGAAGGAAGTGTGCCCCTTCGCGAGCGACTTCAAGTCCTGCTCGATCTCGTCGCGCACGCCCTCGCTCACGCGCGGGAGCATCTGCGGGATGGCCGAGGGGAGCGCGGCGCGCGCCTGCGACGGCACGGGCGAGTCGGGCGCGGTGAGCTTGCCGATGACCTGCGGGATGAATCCTTGCGCGATCTGGTCGGCGTCAATCAGAGACTCGACCGCCTGCTTGTCGTCGCGCTGCGACGCGTCAACGAGAAGCGCGAGGCTGTAAACCGGGCTGCGCTCGAAGCTGCGCCACCAGAGGTACCCGCCGAGGAGCGCGGCGGCGACGACCGCGATGACGACGAGCGCCGTCGCGGACAGGAGGCGACCGGCGCGACCGAAGCGCCGCTGCTTCTTCCGCCGCGCCTCTTCCTGCACGCGCGCAACGTCAATGACGATGCGACTCCTCCCGCGCTGCGACATCTACGTTTCCCCCTCGACCTCTTCCACGCGGCAGCGCAGCGCGCCGCTCGCGAGACGGACGCGCACGCGCTCGCCGGTCTTCACGGCGCGCGACTCGCGAAGGACTGCGCCGCGCTCGTCCTGCGCGAGCGCGTAGCCGCGGCCAAGCACGGCGAGCGGCGACAACGCGTCGAGCGAAGCGACCGCGACCGAGAGCCGCGCGCGCGCGTCTTCGAGTCTTGAGTGCGCCGCCGCTTCGAGCGCCGCCCGCTGCAAAGTCAGACTCACGCGCGAGCGCGACGCGCTCGAAGCCATCCGCGCGGGCGAGAGTCTCGACGAAGTGACTTCGAGCTTACGACGCGAGCGCGCGGCCAACTCGGTCATCTTCCGTTCGAGCGCGCGCCGCGCGTCGGTCAACTCTTCGCGCGCGACGCGGAGGCGCATGCGAACCTCGTCGAAGCCGGGCGACATCGCGGCCTCCTGCACGCGCGCCCGCTCGCCGATGACGCGGTAGCGGGCGGCGTTGACGAGTCCGTGCGTCAGACGCTCGACGTAAGACGCGATCTCGTCCTCGCGCTCGGCGACGATCTCGGCGGCGGCGGTCGGCGTCGCGGCCCGAACGTCCGCGGCGAAGTCTGCGATGGTGAAGTCGGTCTCGTGGCCGACAGCCGAAATCACGGGCACGAGCGAGGCGCGAATTGCTCGCGCGACCTCTTCTTCGTTGAAGGCCCAGAGGTCTTCGCTCGAACCTCCGCCGCGACCGACGATGATGGCGTCGAGGCGTTCGTCCTCGCGCCCCGCGGCGACGGCGCGGGCGTGGTGCTCGTTCAGAATTTTTATGGCGCGCGCGATCTCGGCCCCCGCGCCTTCGCCCTGCACGCGGGTGGGCGCGACGAGGATGCTGACGGTGCGCGTGCGGCGCTCGACGGTGCGGATGATGTCGCGGATGGCCGCGCCGGTCGGACTGGTGACGACCCCGATGCGGCGCGGCAGGAGCGGCAACTCGCGCTTGATTGATTCGTCGAAGAGACCTTCGGCGGCGAGTCGTTCCTTCAACTGCTCGAAGGCGACGCGGATCGCGCCCGCGCCGACGGGGTCTAAAGCTTCGACGACCAGTTCGTACTCGCCGCGCGGCTCGTAAACCGTCAGGCGACCGCGGACGCGAACCAGGAGGCCGTCCGAGGGGCGGAAGCGGATGCGGCAGTTGACGCCGCGGAAGCAGGTCGCGCGCAGTTGCGCTCCGTCGTCGCGGACGGTGAAGTACCAGTGGCCGGAAGCGGCGGCGCGGAAGTTGAAAATCTCGCCCTCGACCCAGACCGAGGCGAAGCGGTTCTCTATCGCGCCGCGCACCTGCGACGTGAGTTCCGAGACGCTCAGGGGCCTGCGCTCCGCCGCGTCGAACAGTGACATGAGAATCGGTCGCGTCACGTGCCTCGCCTTTCAGCCGAGAGCATACACGAAAAAGCTTCGGATGGAGAGCGCGCCGCGTGCGCGGAGTTCGACGCGAATCGGACGGGCCGTGTTGATGAAGGCGACGCGAGTCGCGTTGTGATTCGCTCAGCCCACGGCCTTCACTTCTGCGAGGCCGGTGCGGGTTGCGGCGCTTGAGTCGTCGCGCCGCGCGCGTAGTAGCTTTGGCGGTAGAGGAGTCGCATGTCCTGACGGCGGAGTTCGGGGTTGGTGATCTCGATCTGAATCTTGCGGAGGCCGCCGTCCTGCGCGCGGTTCGTCGGCGTGTAGGAGATGAGGTACTGCGAGCGCAGCTCCTGCTCGATCTCGGAGAAGGCCGCGGCGAGTTCGTCCGCGGTCTTCGGGAAGAAGGCGCGGCCTCCGGTCTGCTCGGAGATTTCGCGGAGGAAGTCGCGGCGCATCTCGCCGATCTTGAAATGCTTGTCGCGGATGCCGATTGAATAGACGACCGTGTCGTTGCGGACGGCGAACTCGGCGGCCTGATAGAGTCTGAGCTTGCTGCTCGTGTCGTCGCCGTCGGTGAGAAGAATTATCGCGCGGCGCGTGCGCGTCGAGGTCGGCGCGAGGAATTTTTGAATCGCAATGACGACGGCGTCCCAGATGCCGGTGTAGCAGTGGAGGCGCACCTGTTCGGGCGCGTTGTCGTCTTTGCAGACGGGGCTGTCTTCGGTGTACTCGACCTTGAGCGCGCCGATGGCCTTGATGAGTTTCGCGGTGTCGTTCGTCGGCGGCTGGTCGAGGCGCGCGAGTCCGGTGAACGAGATGACGGAGGCCGTGTCCCTGTCGGGGCGCACGACCGAGCGGACGAAAGCTTCGGCGGCGACCTGCTCGTCGCCCATGACCTTCTCCTGCGACGCCGAGGTGTCAACCAGAATCGAGAGCGAGAGCGGCGCGGCCTCCTCGCGCTCGAAGTAGGAGATTTGCTGCGGCACGCCGTCTTCCAAGAGGCGCAGGTCTTCGGGCCTGAGCGTCGTGATGAAGCGCCGCTTCTTGTCGGTCGCCGAGAGCAGGACGTTCGTCACGTCCGACTCGACGCGCACGACGGAATCGTCGGGAGTTGGTGCCGGCGTCGGAGATTGGGCGGGCGTCGGTGTCGGCGAAGGTGTGGGCGTTGAAGTCGGAGAAGTTGTCGGCGCAGTCGCCGGTGTTGAAGTCGGAGACGGCGTCGGAGTTTGCGTCGGCGCTTCTGTCGGAGTCGGTGTCGTCGTGGGCGAGGGCGTGGCCGCGTGCGTCGGCGTTGGTGTCGGAGTCTGAGTCAGCGAAGGTGTTTGGGCCGGAGTCGGAGTCTGGGCCGGCGTCGGCTGTTGGGTTGACTGCGTCTGCGCGGCTTCGGCTTGCCTCGCCTTTGAAATCGGGAAACAGGTGGCGACGAGCAGGAGGCAGAGTTGAATGGTGAGAGCCGCGCGGGCCGCCGTCCTGTCTTTCGTCGTTCGCCTGTTGCCTTTCGCTTTCAAAGGCATCCCCCTCGCTCGTTGACCTTCGCGAAGCATCAACGCGGCGGGACGGTCGTCGCGCTCGACGCGGCGACGCCGACCGCCGGACTCAATCTCACCGACGCGCCCTCGCGCGCGACGCGGACGCGGACGCGGGAGTTGGCGCGCGCGTCGGCGCTCGACTCGTAGGTGATCGTGTAGGCCGTGCGGAGCTGCGCGGCCACGTCGTCGTAAGCCTTCTGCAACTGTTCGAGGCGCGTGATCGGGTAGTAAGTGCCGCCGGAGATTTCGGCGAGCTTGCGCCCCTCCTCGTCGGCGCGCGAGGTGAGTTCGAGGAAGCGCGAGCGGGTCGGGTCGAGCGTGGTCTCCGCGCCGGGCGCGTCGGACGCAGGCATCAGTCCCGAAGGGATGTAGAGCGGGTAGATGATCGCGCCCGTCTCGTAAACCGTGTCAACGACCGTCTGGAAGGAGAGGAACGAGCGGTTGTCGTCGCCGTCGGAGAGGACGACGATGCCCGTGCGCTCGCCCTTGAGCGGCTTCAATGTGTCAACGAGCGAGTAGCCGAGCGCGTCGTAGAGCGCGGTCGCGCCGCCCGCCTGAATGTCTTTGATCCTCTCGGAAAGAAGATGGCGGTCGGTCGTAAAGTCGGAGACGAGCTGCACGTCGTCGCGGAACGAGACGATGGCGATGCGATCCTGCGGGCTGGCCGTGTTGAGGAAGGCGAGCGCGGCCTTGCGGATGAAGTCAATCCGCTCCTCGACGCTGCCCGAAACGTCCAGGACGAGGATGAGGTTGAACGGGGCCGTGACGGGCTGCACGTCGCGCACCGCGCGCTCCGTCCCGTCTTCGGTGACGGTGAAATCTTTGGCCGTGAGTCCCGCGATTGCGCGACCGTTGTGGTCGGTGACGCGGGCCTGCACGCGCGCGAGGCTCGCTCCCGCGCTCGCGCGAACGTCGAAGGGGCTTGCGCTCGAAGAGGCGAAGGTGGGTTCGGTGCCGTGCTTGGGAAGCGTGCCGACGTAGTCTGAGACGAGCCGGGGCGCGACCTTGCGAATCGCGCCGATGAGTTCGGTGTCGCCGCTGCGGATGATGGCGCGCGCCGCGTCCGTGAGCGCGCGCTCGCGGAGGTCTGAAGGGACTTCCGCTTCGTTCTTGACGCCGAAGAGGACGACGCCGCGCGCGGTCTCAAGGTCGAGCCGGACGCTCTTGTCCTTCTCCGCCTTCTTGTCGCCGAAGCGACCTGCTATCTCGAACGAGCCGCCCATCTTCGACTTGACCTTCGCAAGCTCGACCTCGCTGAAGAAGCGCGGGCGGCTGAGCGTCCAGCGAAAACTGTAACGCAGCGAGTCGAGCGGAACGTCGGCGCGAATCGTTCCGGTGTCGGTCTTGGCCTGGCCCTCGGCGACGTTGCCGAGCAGGTCAACCGCGCCCGCCTCGGTCTCGACGAAGACGCGCGAGCGCGCGGGCACGTTCACCGTCAAATCAATCCGCTCGCGCTCGATCTGCGCGTCGCTCAAAACTACCTTGCGCCCGTCCGACGGTCTGGCGCTGGCGCGCTCGACTTCAATCGTGACCGACCCATTGCCTTGCGAGACGCGCACGTCCTTTTCGCCGATGGGAAGTCCCGCGGCGGAGGTCGCGCGAATCGAGACCTTCTTCGCGTCATCCGCGGCTTCGACCGTCACGCGGCCCGTCCGGTTCTTGACCCTCAGCACGACGGCGTCGGGCGCTTCCAACTCGCGCTCGAACTTCTGCGCGCGCGCCGGCGGCGGCGAACAGAAAAGGACGAGCGCCGCGAATAGAGCGCAGTTGATTGACCTTTGAAGACGAAGGGCGCGGGCGGGCGACTCCGCGGCGGGAACTCGGTAAAGCATAGGTTGAAATCTTGCTCCGCGCGGGCGCGAGGGTCAAGTGAAGGCGGAAGGATGAGGGATGAAGGGCGGCTACCGAAACTTGTCTTCGGTCACTTCATCCTTCATCCTTCATCCTTCATCCTTTTCTTTTGTGGATGTACTCGGAGATCGCGTCGCGCAGTTCTTCCGTCTGCTCTTCGGTGAGCGCGCCCGTGACGGCGCGGCCTTCCTGGAAGCCGATGATCGTCAGTCGCCCGTCCATCTGGAAGTTGAAGGTGAAGGTGCTGCCGTTCTCGGTCTCGAAGACGAGCACGGGCGAGACGCTCGCCGCGCTGTTTGATTCAAGGGGCATCGTTTGCCTTCTCCGTGAATGGGAAATTAGGGAGCCGTTAACTTTCGGCTTTAGCCGAAATTTTTGCTTTCATGTTCGCCCGCAAGCTCAAGCTCGTGGCAATTTACAACCGCCCGCCGGTTGCGGCTCGCGGCAACGTGAAAAGCGAGCGACCTCAAGTAAACGGCGGTAGTTTAGCAGAGTCCGAGCGCGCCCGCGCAGTCTGACCGTAAAGTTCGCGGACGAGCCGCGCCGCATCGAAGTCGCCCGGACAGGGCGTGCGAAAAGATTGGGCGCGCGGGTCGAACCGTGACGCGCGCCGCCGCATCTGATACTTTGTCGCAAGGACGACCTCACCCCGATTCAATTTTCGGTTCGTCGTTTCCAACTCGAAGGGTTAAAGATGAAGCACAGGAAAGTTCACCTCGCAGTATTTTGCTTTGCGCTGGCGGCGCTCGCCGCGCTCGCCTCCGTCGCCGCGAGGTCGGGGCGCGGACAGTCGAAGTCGAACGACCAGACGCAGGCGGGCACGCCGTCCTCCTCCTCAAGTTTGCAGCCGACCGCGGCGGTGCGCGAGCGCCGGGTCGCGCCGGGCGCGGACGCCGCGGGCACGTCCCTGTTCGGCGCGGCGGCGACGCAGAACTCTTCGTTCATGTTCAATCTCGGCTGGCAGTTCGGCGGCAAGCAGCAGCGCGGCTGGTACATTTACGCGCCGCTCATCTCGCGCCTGATCGAGACGGACAAGGATGCGGCGAGCGGCGACTTCGCCTCGGCGCTCTCGCGCTGGCAAAAATCTGCGGGGCTTCCCGCGAGCGGCATTCTCGACGACACGACGCTCTACCAGATGGTCTCGGCGTGGCAGGGCGCGCGTCTGAAGGACAAGACGCCCGCTCAGGCCGGACAGATGCTCGTCGCGCCCGTCTCTGATTTCTACGACACCTCGCGGCCCGACGAGCTGCGGCAGGTCGAGCGCGAGACTTACGCGGCCTACAAGCGAATGGTCGCGGCGGCCTGCGCCGACCCGTCGCTCAACCTCAAGCACACGGCGGCGGGCGAACTCGCGCCCGACGAAAAGTTCTTCAAGATCGTCTCGGCCTTCCGCTCGCCAGAGTATCAGGCGCACCTGCGCGCGCAGTCGCCCAACTCTGGCCGCGCCGGACTCGCCCTCAACAGCCCGCACTTCACGGGCCGCGCGCTCGACCTGTACGTCGGCGGCGAACCCGTCGAGACGAAGGACGCGAACCGCGCCGTTCAGGTGCAGACGCCGGTTTACCGCTGGCTCGTCCGCAACGCAGACAAGTTCGGCTTCCGGCCTTACTACTACGAGCCGTGGCACTGGGAGTACGTCGGCACGCAGGCGACCGCGAAGTAAAGAGGCAGTCAGAATACTTATGGCAGCCGAGTCTTGTTGAAGACTCGGCTGCCTTATCGTTTTCCCTGCCTCCTGCCGTCCGCCTGCTGCCGTCGGCTCAGTCTAACTCGATGCCGAAGCGGTAGGCGCTCTTAAAGAGCGCGAGGCCGAGGACGCAGGCGATGACGAGGCTGGTGTAGAAGGTGAAGACGCCGCCGACGAACTTGCCGGGCAGGTTGCCGAGGAGCGGCAGGTCGAAGGGCGCGGTGACGAGTGCGACGACGACCTGGATGACGAAGCCCGCCACCTGCACGGCGAGGTACATGAGAAAAGCTTTGAAGTAGTTAATCCCCATGTGCCGCATCGTGTCCAACCCGACGAGCGGGTTGATCGTTGACTTGAAGCTCTCTGTCCAGCCCGCGACGAGAAGCGCCATCGGGTGATAGAAGACCGCCCACGCCAGCGACAGGAGCGCGAGCAGGAGTATGAGTCCGGGGTGCGCCATCAACTGGCGGGCGACCGTCGTCATAGTGCCCTCTTCCTCCTGCGGCCTGGCCTTCGCGCTCTGCTCCTCGATCTGCTTCTGCAACTGTTCGAGCGCGCGCTGCTGCGCTTCCCTCCTCGCCGCCTCGCCCTCGGCGGAGGCGACGCCGCCCGGCGCGTCCGCTTCGTCCGGCTGTTCGAGCGCCTGCCGCGGCTGCGCGAGGTCGGGCACCTGCGGGCGGGGCACGCCGCCGACCCAGCCGTAGGCGAGCGCGACGGCGAGCAGCAGGACGGGGCCGAGCGTGACGAGCGTGACGCCGAGGCCGAGGAAGGCCGGGCGCACAACGTCGTCCCAGACGGAGAAGTCGCCGAAGTCGGGCATGAAGTCGCGGTCTATCTTGCCGCAGGCGACGCGGTGGATGACGAGCGTGATGCAGCCGTAGATGAGTCCCCACGCGATGAACTGGCCGCGGAACCCCGCGAGCATCAGGACGCCGTAGAGGAGCGCGCCGCCGACGAGACTCGCGACGTGCTTGAAGGGGTAGCGGAGCGCCTGCGCGAAGTCGGCGAAGCTGAAGCCCTCGCCCTGAAACTCGTAGAGCGCCTGGCGCTCGACGATGGGCCTGAGTGGGTCGCAGAAGCCGCCGCACACGGGGCAGAGGAAGACGCTGCTCGTGCCGACCTGCTTCGGGCAGGCGCGACACATCGTCGTCTGGCAGCCGCGGCAGACGAGCGTCGCCTCCTCGAACTGATGGAAGTGGCACGCCGAGTCGAGAGGCTTTGCGCCGCCGAACTCCTGCTCTCGGTGGGCGGGAGAGAATGACGCGGCGGGCGCGGCGGTTTGAGTGTGCGCGCCCGCGACCGGCGGACTTTGCGCGCCCTGGCTCACGCCCGGCGACGGGTCATGCGCCGCGGGCGTCTCCTCGCCCGAGAAGACGCGGCGCAGCATCGGCGCGCGGCCCGCGTCAATCCACTTGAGGCCGCCTTTGCGAACCTTGTCGGTCGGCTGCACCGCTCCCTCGACGATCCACTGCTTGAGCGTCTGGAGGTCTGCGTCGAAGACGCCCTGGGGAGTCATCACCTGCCAGACCTCGCGCTCGGACGCCGCTTTCGTTTCCGTTTCGACCATCGTCTTTACTCCGTGTGC
>Ga0070740_10003099_pt1 | contig 18157 bp, 23 predicted proteins | sample Coa_R2_FD_67286 | JGI IMG/M metagenome (GOLD analysis project Ga0070740, IMG submission 67286) | Surface soil microbial communities from Centralia Pennsylvania, which are recovering from an underground coalmine fire - Coalmine... | ecosystem: Environmental > Terrestrial > Soil > Unclassified ...
AAAGTCTTTCGTTTTCAAAGAAGCTTGAGAATCACATCGGGGCGATCAAGTATTTCATCTGCCACTACAATCAGGAGGTGGTTCGCCTTGTCTGACCAGCATTACCTGTTGAGCACTACCGAAAAGACCTCTGCCTTCATGGGTGAGGCTCAGCGGCGGCGGGCGCAAGCCCGGACTTCCCTCCCGTCAGGCGAGTGGTACCCTAATTTGCCGGCTGGTCGAGCAGGCGGGCGAGTAGATTCCGCAGTTGGTCGTGGTCTTCCGGGTAGGTGATCCAGTCATTGCCGCCGACGTTCACGTCCGTGCCTTCCACGTCCTCGCCGTACTTCTCGGCCATCACGACGAGCGGCGTGAGGCCGTCGTATCCCGCGTGCGCGCGTATCCGCCGCCCCGCGGCCAGCCCGGCCTCCGGCGCTTTGCCGACGAGGTTGACGAGCACCAAGTCCGCCTCCGCGCCCCCGCCGCCCACCCTGTCGCAAGCGTCCTCTTCGTCGAGCGCCGACAACACGCGGTAGCCTTCGGCCTCTAGGTTCGCCTTCAAGACGCGGCGCGTCTCGTCGTCCTCTTCGACCAGGAGTATGGTGCGGCGGCTCTCCCCTCCACTCATCGCGCTTGCCCCTTTGCCCTGGCCGGACATTTTGTCTTTAAGCCGGCTATTCTAGCAATATAGTCAGAGGGTCTTATGTCCACCACCGCACTGGGTATCGCGGCGTACTGTGCCCCCCCATACAGATGCTACACTGCTCCCAAGTAGTCTGAGATCACCCTTCGACATAAATATAGCTTAGCAACCTATCCTTATGCCGAGCGTTAATGGGCCCGTCGCGTAAGGAGATTGCTCATGTCCACGCTACCAGCGAACGGTTCGCCGACCGCCAACCGGATACTCAACTAGCTACCGCCGGAAGAATACGAACGCCTGTCGCCCCACCTGGAACCCGTCACGCTGTCGCTCGGAGGCGTGCTCCACTTACCCGCAGGAGCCGGTCTCGCACGTCTACTTCCCCAACTGCGGGACGGTCTCCGTCGTCGCGACTTTCGCCGACGGCGGGGGCGTCGAAGTGGGCCTCGTCGGTAACGAAGGCGTGTTCGGCATAAACGTCGTCTTAGGCAGCGTGACCACGCCGCACGAGGCGATAGTGCAACTGCCGGGCGACGGCGTGCGGGCGTCCTCGGACGCGCTCAGGCTGGAGTTCAGGCGGGGCGGGCAGTTGCAGGATTTACTGCTACGCTACACGCAAGCCTTCATCGTCCAGATCGCGCAGACCGCCGCCTGTAACAGGGAGCACCCGCTCGGCGGGCGGCTGGCGCGTTGGCTGTTGATGAGCTACGACCGGGCGACGGGGGGCGAGTTAGAGCTGACGCACGAGTTCATGGCCTTCATGCTGGGCGCGCGGCGGGCGGGCGTCACCGAGGCGGCGGGCAGGTTGCAGGACGCGGGCTTGATTAGGTACCGGCGGGGGCGCGTCGCCGTCCTCGACCGCCGGGGGCTGGAGGCCGCGTCGTGCGAATGCTACCCCATCGTGAAGACCGAGTTCGACCGCCTGCTGGACGGCGACGGGCAGGCCCCGTGAAGGAAAGCTTGGGTGGCGATCACGTGCCCACGGCGTGCATAGCCGTCTGTACCTCTGTTCAAATTAGGACACTACTCGCGCGTCGGAGCAGGGAATTATAAACCCCTGCTCTTTTTTCCTGTACGGCGGCTCCCGCCCCGGTTCTTGCGAGCCGTAAAGAGGAATCAGGTCGAGAAAACGCCCGGCCTAATTTATCAAACCTTTGCCTACTGATTTCGCGTCGTCAGAGTAAGGGGTTGAGTCTGTAAGTTGCTGTCGCATAGTGACAAGGGACCTACACACAGATGGAGGCCAACGATGTTATGTGTGGTGGCGCACAGACCGTGACTTTATGCTACTTTGAATGACCGTCTCGGAACTGGAACAGATTACCGCCGCGTCGCGCGAAGACTTAACCGAACTCCTGAAGGAGTACGCGCGTGCGGGCTACAGGGCGGTTCACGGTCAGGGGGATGAAGACTTCGAGGCCTTATGGGGGCAGGCTTTTGACGCCGACGGCGCGGCAGGAAAGTCCGGTGAGGAACCGCCTCGCAATCGTCCTTAGAAGCGAGTCGGAAGTGCGGCCCGCCTTTTTTCTGTTCCGCCGATTGATGTGAAATCGCCCGTTGCCCCGCCGACCCTGAAGGGGGATAAAAACAGATTGGCTGACTCTTCCGACCGGGAAAGGCCCCGGCACGTCTGCCCGTGGTGCGGCAAGCCGCCGACCGACGAAGAATCGGGGCGGGGCGTGTGCCGCCGCTGCGCCAGCTTACTGAGGGGCGCGGGAGTCCCCGACCAAGAAATCTACGGCGGGGAAGACAAAGAGGATGGAAAGGACTGATTCTACAGCTACAACCAAGAGTGGTTCATGCAGAACTATCATAAGCGCTCCAACGTGGGATCAACCTTCCGCATGATATAAGGCCAAGTTCGGAGACTCTTTGCGGAGTAAGACGAAGCGGGCGCAAGTGAACGAGAGCCTGTGCAAGATACTCTGCCACAACATCTGTTGTTTGATACAGAATACGCATGAGCTTGGGTTGGAGCGGAAGTTCTGGAAGGAAGTTGCTTAACTTCGTTTGCTGGAGGGCTTTGCCCCAACGGTCTATTTATGGTCAGACTTTATAGTCAAGCGGGACTTTGACTATAAAGTCTGACGATGGGGCGAGATCGCCGCAAAGGCGATGTATGGCTTGAAGCATCTCACCGAGGTCTCTCGGCTTTATCAGATAGACTTGTGCACCCGCTTCCAGCGTCTTCAACCGATTATTCCCCCAATCCTGCGTGCTGAAGATGAGTGTAGGGACATCAGGAGTGAGAGCGCGAAGTTGCTCGACCAACTCGAAATTAGTTCCATCTACGAGAGGAAGTTTCCCGAAACAAGTGACACGCGGATGAGTGCAGGAAAAAATAATGACGGCGGCGCCCCTCGCCGGCCTGAAATGAGGTGTTGCGTGCCGAAGGTCGTACTCGTCAACCCGTCTCTTTCTACAGTCGGCTACAGCTTCATCACGCCGCGTTGGCTCTACGTGTTGGCCCAGGCGACGCCGACCGACTTGGTCGGCGACCCCGTTCTTGTTGACGAAGCAATCGAAAGATTCGACCCCGACATTCTCAGCCCGGGCGACATCGTCGGGATAGGCATCAGCAGCGGCAACTGCATCCCCGGCTACCGCGTGCTGAGAGAGGCCAAGCTCAAGGGCGCGACGGTGATCATGGGCGGCATTCACGCCACCATCTTCCCCGAAGAGCCGCTCCGCATGGGGGCGGACGCGGTCGTCACGGGCGGCGGCGAAGTGATCTGGGGCAAGGTCGTCAGCGACGCGCTTGAGAATCGATTGCAGCGGCAGTACGACGGGGGTCGTGTGCCCGGCGAAGAGATGCTCAAGGCGAGGTGGGAACTCCTCGACCCGAATAAATATTTGTTCCCTTCCGTCCAGACGGTCGCGGGTTGTCCCGAGAATTGCAGCTTCTGCTCCGTCTGGGTGACCGAGGGGCGGCAGCCGCGCCTGCGTCTGGACGAGAAAGTCATCGAGGAAGTGAATGAGCTTCATGACCTCGGCTTTCGCTACGTCGTCTTCGCGGACGACAACTTCAACCCGTCAACGCTGAGCCGGATCGCGCGCGAGCCTCACCCGCAAAAGAGGCGCGAGTTCGAGAAGCTGCGCGAAAACCGCCTGAGGTTTTTCGAGGAGTACGACCGGTCGGTGCCGAAAGACATGTTCGGCTTCGCCCAGATGACCACCGAGGCCGCGGGCGACGAGGAGTATCTGCGCGCCATGCACGAGAAGATGAGGATCAGGACGGCGCTCATCGGTGTCGAGTCTTTTTCCGAGGAAGGGTTAAAAAGCGCGGGCAAGCAGTGGAATCCGGTCGGGGAGAGGATGGTGGAGTCCATCCGCAAGATTCAGGACAGCGGGATTCTGGTCTTGAGTTCGATCATCTGCGGTCTGGAATCGGATACGGTGCACACGATCCGAACCATGAGGCGGTTCGCGAGCGAGTCGGGCACGATGTTCGCGCAGTTCACGGTCTACAACCCATACCCCGGCACCAAAGACTTTTACGAGATGATGAGCGACAAAAAGAACCTGGGTAAGCCGGGGTTCATTCCCAAACACAAGACCCAAATCTTAGCCGACCAATACTGGCTAACCCCGATGAGGCCGGTCGATATTATCAAACATCCCAACATTAGTAAGGATGATCTGCACGACGAAAATAAGAAGTGCTGGGACGGCTTTTACTCGCTCGGCGAGAGCTACAGGCGGACGAGGCTCGGGCGGGCGAAGTCCTGGTCGCCGGCCAAGAAGCTCGCCTACATGATGGTCTGCATTTTGTTCAGACAGGCATACGCCGGGTACGGGATGGCGGCTGACAGCGTGCGGAAGAAGGAGATGGGGTTCACCACCAGGCTGCTCATCAAGTCGGCGGTGGGCGTTTACAACCATTTCTTCCGCCGCGCCAAGCTGCGGAGTGTGCCGCCCGGCGTCGGCCAGCCGGAAGGAGTTGCGTGAGACGGGAAAGGGCCTCTTCCGGGGCGGGGCAAAATACAATCAGGAGAGGGCGCGCACGGTCTCTTAATCAAGACGCTCTTCCGGACAGGCGCGCGCGTCACCGAGTTTGCCGGGGTTCGTGTTGAAGACCTGTTCTTTGACGAGTTGATGATTCTGATTAACAAACGGAAAGGCGGTAAGAGTCGCTACGCGCCAATCCTCGCGGAACTGGCGCGGGAACTTAGGCCTGCTCTAACTTTCTTTTGATGGCACTGATGTGTTCACGCACGGTGTCGATGAACTCTTCTCTGGCTCCCCCCAGCTCGGGCCGCGGCGCCACGAACTCTTCCCGGATTTTGCTCGCGCCGGTGGAATATAGAGTGACCATCAGACTGTCCACGGCCGCCGTCTGGACGAACACCTCCAGCTCGATGCCCTCATTACTCGCGATGCCTTCGATTAATTCGCCTAACTGAGCGTCGGTCACTTCCTCCCGCCTTTCTTCGCCGGCCTCGCGCGCGCCGGCCTCGCCCTCCCACCGCTCGACGGCTTTCTCTCTGCCCGCCATCCGGTTGTCGGCTTCACGCTTGACGGCCCGATCAAGCCTGCGCGTAGTCTTCGTCTGTGAGGCGATGGTGCCGAGCTTCCCGCCGGGGCCGGCGTTGACGGGCGAGCCGGAAACCCGCGCGCGTTTCTCCGGCCTCCCGGACGGCCCCTCGGCCGCCGCCGGCAGTTGTTGGTCTTTACTCTTCACTTCCTCCCGCCTTTCTGCTTCGCGATGGCTATGGCGATAGTCTTTACGCGAATTCCACGGCGCGTTGAGGCCAAACGCCCCACGGGCCGCGCTCCGGGCAACGTGTTCCTCGCGGCGGAGCAGGCTCGCCGTCTCGACGGTCTCTTGGATAGTCATTCTGCCGTCATCAACGCTGTCGCCGTACCTGGCCCCTCCGGCGCTCAACTTCCAGTCGTCATGTCCTTTGTATCTACTCCTGTTAAGCGTCTCGACAGCCTCGTAACCGCTCACCACCGTAAAAGAGTGAAGCAGAGCTTCTGTTCTGTGGCGTTCTCGCGTGGTGGCCTCTATCGCAGCGCGGATGGCTTCCCTGTTGGAGATAACGACTCCCCATAACGAAGGCGGGGCCGACCGGAGATTAAGGTCGAGCGCGTCTGGGAGCTTATAAAGTTCTGCGCGGTACGCGGCGAGCAGCGCGAGGTACTGTCTACAAAGCTCGACGACGTTTTCACTCGTCGCCGTGCCGAGAGCGAGTCCGGCGTCGTGTAATTTCACCTCTATTTCCGGGTGTAACATACGACTAGCCAAACAGTTCAGCGCCCGGCCAATACCCGTCGGAAGCGTGATTCCGCTTCTGCGTCATGCCACGAAGCGCATCATTTGGCGTAACTGGCCTTACCACGTATGACAATGGTCTGATACCGACTCATCGCGCCGAGTCCGTTCCACCCTGATATTGCCCTGGTAGAAGCGGCTGACTTCCATCTTGATGTTTCTCCTGGACTCGCCCTGTCCCATGTGACAACCCGCCGTCCTCAGCCTCCGCCCAATTGAGCCACCCTGTACGCGTTGCGGCGATTCGCGGTGAGCAGATGGAACGTCGAGCTTGAAATATGAAACGTCTCCACCCGCGTCACGCCTTCCGCCATCTCAGCCAGATCCCTCAGCCCGTCCATGTCCGCCGCCGCGGCAGGCTACCGTTCAGTAGCGGCGGGCTTCAAGGGGAACAGTTTGACCGCCCTCGCCAGCCCTAATAGCTGGAGCGTGCGGATGCCCCACCAGTTGAAGTCCACCTCGTACCAGGCGAGGCCGTGTCGCGCCGACGTCGGGTGCGCGTGGTGATTGTTGTGCCAGCCCTCGCCGAACGTGAGGAGCGCCACCCACCAACTGTTGGTCGAGTCATCATCGGTGGCGAAGCGTCGGCGGCCCCACATGTGCGTCACGGAGTTAACCAGCCAGGTGGCGTGCAGGTTAAAGACTATCCGGAAGAAGACGCCCCACATTAAGACAGCCCAGCCGCCCAAGGCCAGCAGCAACAACCCGGAGAGCACGACCGGCACGTAGTAAAACCGGTTCAGCCGGCGGTGAAAGCGATCCCTCATCATGTCAGGCGCATAGCGCCACAGGACTGAAGTCTCGTGCACCTGCGCCGTGCCGGTGAGTATCCAGCCCATGTGCGCCCACCAGCCGCCGTCGCGCGGCGTGTGCGGGTCTTTTGCCCGGCACCTCCGTGTGCGCGTGGTGAAGGCGGTGCGTCACGACCCAGTTGACGGGGCCCCCTTCGAAGGCCAGCGTCCCGCACATTGTCAGCAGGTACTCGACCCATTTCGGCGTCTTGTACCCCCGGTGCGTTAGTAGGCGGTGGAAGCCCATGCCGACGCCCGGACTCCCGGCTATCCACCACAGAGCGGCGGCGGCGATTAAAGCCTGCCAGCTGAACATGAAAAGCGCAGCTATCGCGCCCAAGTGAAAGACTATCATCCAGATGGTTGTGAACCAGTTGATGCCCGTTGCCTTCGTATCGCTTCTTGATTTGCTGCTCATGAAGTTCCTAAAGCTGAAATTCGGCCTGTCCTCATCTGAAGGTTTGGGTTACGTCTTATGAAACACCCTCCCCGAGTCTGGCCCCTGACGGGCTAGGCGCCCGCCTGCGGGCCGTGTCCCTTCACCCTTTCATCTCAGCGCAAAGAAGCCCCGGATATCCGGGCGTTACGAGCGCCTTCCCGCTCGTATTGCTCATCCGGGTGGTCAATCCCTACGCCCGTATAGCGGGCCTCGCAGACGTAACAGATCGAGGCGCGCCCCAGAAAGAAGAGGTCGAGCGGCGATTCGAAGTAGAAGTATCTGCTCCCGCAGAACATACAATCTTCGGAACCGGAAATATCCGGCCCCGGATTTTTCGCCATGGCAAAGCCGCAATCGGCACACGTAAAATCCCCTTCCGGTCGCTCGAGTCGGAAGCAATTCCCCGAGTAGCAGACCGGGCAGGCTATGAATACTTCCCTCTTAATTTGCGACCTCTTTCTTCTTTCAACCCGCCAGCAGTTTATTTATTGTGCATGAACAAGACGGCGCACACGGTCCGGGAAGAGCACGTCAATCTTCCGAGGCTCGACGAGCGCCGTCACTTCGCCCACACCGTATATCGTATGCATCATGGTTTGCCCGGCCCGGTACGTGAGTGTCCGGTCATAAGGTGAGAGGTCGTGCGCCGGCGGACGAGGTGAGGTCCGCGCACTACTTTTGAAAGTGCTGCTTGTGCCGCACTTCGGACAACCCACGCGCGAAATCTGGCCGCGCCGGGTGACGGATGTCACGACGTGACCGCGCTCCTCGTTGCACACCGCGCATAACTTATCCGCCCGCTCGCCGACCGTGTGTAGCTGCTTATCCATAAAGTTCTCCTTCATTCTTGAGCCGCAAGATTCGGCGTCAGTGATATCTTTGTCTGCCCGAAGTTGGTGGGGCGTGTCCTTTACAGAGAGAAAAAGCCTCCGGACGAAGAGTCGTGCCGGAGGCTTTGTGTCAGAGAGCCGCCGGAATTAGCCAGCGCCGAGTTAGTAGCGAGAGCTGCGGTCGTAGCCCCCACGGTTACCGCCGCCGAAGTCATTTGAGTGGGGCCGTGAAGTAGGCGAAGACGGCGAACGCGAGGATGATGAGGGCGGTGAAGATGACCGTCCACACGCAGCCCGTTCGCGTGCTTTCTTCCATGTCCGGGAATATGCGCCGCCCCTTTTTCTTCATGCCGGGGAAGATACTGGTTCATCTTCGGTGACATTTACCACGTTCTGAATTCCGCAACGCCGCGTCCCCCAGCCCCGGATTCGCCATTGCAAGGTGGATTTCTCAAGTGACCGATGGGGCCTACAAAGTAACCGAAGGTTGGCCCCCACGGAGGACTTCATTCACCCGCTGCCTTGCGGTATGCCACATACAATTCGGACAGCCTGTCCGCGGAAGCGGGATCGCTCCGGGCGAGCAGAGTGATAATCTCATCACGTCCGGCTAACAGCGGCTGCACTCCCGCCCTCTGGGCCTGTGTAAAGTCCGAAGTATCCTCCTCGTCGATTTCCGCACGTAACGACGTGAAGAACCGGCTGACGGCCTGGCGGGCCGGCTCGTAATCGCCTCGGCGTGCGTCAATGACGGCTGAAGCAAGATTATTTTGCATCCGGGCCAGGCTTAACTGCTGCTCGGCACCGGCAAGGCTGCCGCCGCACTCACGCGCCTTGAGCCACATGGGAACGAAGCCGAGCAGGAAGGCGACGAGCAGCACGCCCGCATAGATAACGAAACGGCGTATCGCAGGGGGCGACTTGAATCGTATAGGCTTTAAGTCTTCACTCATAACGCCTCGCGCGGAATCGTTCGTGATAGGGGTTCGGGCTACGAGACCGGCGCTTCGATCTTGATGTCGGGATCATACTCGTAGATTCTCGTCGTCTTAACTTTCATCCCCGCCTCAGCGCCGTCGCTCTCCTCTTTGCGGATCAGGCCGTCCGCCTTGCCGATCCAGAACTTCGTGACCGTGGTGATGGGGCCGACGCCTTCCACACGCGTGTCCATTTGGCTGTGCATTTCATAGACCGCGGTGGGCGTCCCGTCGAGCATCTCGTCGCCGAGCGATTTGTAATCGGCTTTGAGACCCTTCGTGGCCTGCGCTCTCTCCTCGGTGCTCATGTCCTGGACGCCCTCTTTCATCTTCTCCGCCATGTCGCTCATCTGTGTGCCCATGTTCTGCCACTCGCCGCCCCTTTTGACGTACATGGTCTTACCGATGACGATGATCTCTCGCCCGTCCCCGACGTTGCGCATCCGATCCGGGGCCACGAACTCTTGCAGGCCCGTCCTGGACTGTCCGCCCATCGAGGTCAACGAAGTGCTGCGGACGCGATAAGCCTTCTGCCCTTTCAGCAACTGCCTGGCGTTAGCGATGACCGACTGCGGGTCGCCGCCGGTGAGTGGAATTGCCGGCGCGGCTGCGGTCGTTGTCCCGTTGTCGGCAGTTGCCTGTGAAGTCGGGCTTCGTCCACAGGCGGCCAGCGCCGCCGTCAGCAAGAGCAGCGCGAACAGTGAGGCTTGTTTCTTAAAGACGCTCGTGATGTTCATTGATTCCCCTTATCCCGCCGGGCACTTCCTCTTCTCGAGGGCAATCGGTCGGCACTGTTACGGCTGAACGGAAACTTCCCGGACGAGGCTCAGGTCTATCTCTTTCGTTGAACCGTCTCTCATCCTGATGTGCAGCGTCCCGCTCGTAGGCAGATTCATCCGGTTGCCGCCCGCGGAAGTACCTTGCCGGCCACCGGATTGATACACGCCTCTGGGGGCCACGCCGCCGCCGAACGAGGTCGGGCCGCTGAGCCTTACGCGATAGGTACCCGCCCCGTACTGGTATTCCGTCAGGTGCAGAATGACAGTTTGCCTGCTTCGCAGTCTGACGCTCTTGACAACGCGCCCGGTCTGGCCCGGCGCATCCGCCTGTGCATACTCGCAGCAGAGGAGCGCGTCCGCGCCGTTCGCGTTGAGCAACTCGAAGGGCATGGCGAGCGTGCCGTCTGTTGATGTCACGTCAACGGCGATGGTCAGTTCCCCCGGCCCCGCGACGAATGAGTAAAAAGTCTCGCCGCCGTTTCCGTGTAACTCTCCGCTCAGTTCATTGGACGTAAGGGGCGTAGGGCGATTGCGGTCTGTTGACTGCGCGCTGGCCGAGCCTGTTGCCGCGATGAGCAGCACGAGGCCCACACCGAGTAATAAGCTTTGCTTCACTTCGTTCTCCTTAGGTATTGGTCAGGGGCGACCGGGTGATGGCGTCAAAAAAAAGCGCGGTTTTACGCAGACACGCAGGCGCTGTGTCAGCCGTGCCGGCGGGTGCTCTTTAACTACTCGGTGCTGTGGGCGCGGACATAGAACTTCTCCTCTCTTCAGTCATCCCTGGAAACTACAGACGGCACAAGAAGGAGGTTGCTGGCCCGATCCCGGTGTCGATTTCGTCTAAAGAACAGCTAACGCAGATATACCATGTGAATGGAGCGTCTGTCCGTGCTTCACCTCACATATAGAGTATGATTCCGTCGCAACCTTCTCACGACGACTGTTTGTGGTGAGTGACCTGATCCTTAGTTCGAGACAGTCGAGGGTTAAGAGTTCTCCTCGCAGCTTGAACTCTTCAGCAAGTGTCAACGCTTGTTGCTTCGGTACACGCAGGCGCTAATGACCCGGCGCACGAGCGTGGCCTCGATGGCCTCTTCTATCACACTACCCACGAAGGCGTGCGGAAGCTGGTAGCTGTCCTCCATAACCTTTTCGTGTTCTTAGTGAGCATTTTTGCTTTCCCTCCTATAGAACCACGCCTTTGTCAGTTCGGCGCAAAATACATAAAGCGCCACGATGATTGTCAGGATGGGCACGAACTTGAGCGGCAGAAGAGTAAAAACCCGGCGAAGGTCATCTGCGCTTCGTCTTCTTTGCGAATTGTATTTGCCGCGCCGACTTCCCTGTACGCCACTCCCAGAGTGTGCAGCCCATTTGCACTAAACTCCTTAAAATTTTCATTGATTGCCGAGCGCATCTTTTCTAATTCGACCGTTCCGGCAGGTGTTTTAGCACGTGTACATACCTCAAAGACATTCGATTCATTCCTGCATAAACTCTCGATTCGCGCGCGCGACTAACAGTATTCAAGACTCATTAGCACACAAGAAATCCTCTGCCCGTTATAATCTGGTGGCCTGTCATTTCAAGGTTGAACAGAGATGATGTGAAGGAAGTGAAATCCTCGTAGGACTCAAAGTCCGTGGCCGGTCAATTTCATCTGATCCAATCTCCGCCTATCCTGAACCCCCGCAGCCACGAGTCGAAAGCGCCAAAGAGGAAAAACAGACCCAGGACTACGAGAAAGATGGCGAACGCGAGGATGAGCCATGACGACGTACCGCGCCCTTTATAAGTCCGAACCGTGACCCACGCCCCACCACCTAACAGGATCATGCCTATCGCTATCTCTAAAATTCGCATACCATTCATTCGACTCCACCCTTGTCGTCCCGGCGGGGTGTGCGGGCGTCTCCTTTGCCCGTTCTTTGCGAACATACGGGGAAGATTTACGGCGAAGCGAGAACAATTGCAAGCAGAATGATAAAGGCTCGCGAGCAAAAATGCCGCACGATTCGGCAGGAAAAGTTGAAGGGCTGAGAGTCGGCGTCGCGCGTCCGTTCCGGCAGGCGCTTGACGGCGGGAATCAACTCCGACGCATCCGGCTGTGAGGAGTCGTATGCGTGATAGCACACGGACGGCGGGGTACATGCCGGCGTAAAGTCATATTCCCTTCTATACTCCTCATAACTGCGGAGTCTAGATAAGCGAGGCCGCCATAAGCATTTCTTCGGCGGCCTCGCTTTCCGTGCAGGGAACGTTCCCCAAAACATTCCTGGGCAAGCTCACGAATCGTTGGGCCAGAGGGCATCGTTAGGCAAAGGCCCGGCGGATGCGGAATCGCGCGCGACCGGGGCATTAAGAAGCGTGTAACTTGCTGATGCTTTGTCGGCGGGGTCGCGAAATGCATGGTGCGAAGTCAAATGATTTATATGTGTGCCGGGGCACAGACGAACACGCTCGCGCAGTTCATGCTGGAGACCCTGGCAATTTACTGTCAACGCATACCAGGCAGTCTCGGATTCAGGCGACGTGCATTTGATTGCGCTCTGCCGGCGGCAAACGCTTCCGGCGGTAGAGACACAGGATGGAGAAGTGCGGGTTTCGGCGAGATTAAAACCCACACTTCGCAAGGCTTCGGAGTTGCGTGTATCTGCAACAAAGGGGTTGGTTATGAAAACAAATCAATGGCAAGGCAGGATCGGGGGCGCAATACTGGCGCTTTCGCTGCTGTTCTTCACGGCAATCGCTTTGAGCACGACAGCGCGGGCGCAGGACCCGAATGACCGCGGCGCTCAAGGCCGTCGTGATCGAAACAGAGACCGCGACCGCGACCGCGACAACAGAGGCGACCAGAATCGCCGCGGGCGCAACTGGGATGCTTACGGCACATACGGAGGCTCTTCCCAGCTTCGTCAGACGGCCCTGAACGCGGGCTATAACGAAGGCATCAAGCAGGGCCGCAATGACCGCAACCGGCGCAACGGCTCTGACTACCGAAACCGTAGCGCCTACCAGAAGGCCACGAAGGATTACAGCCAGCGTCTCGGCGACCGCGAGCTATACCGACGCTACTACCGTGAGGGCTACGAGAACGGTTACAACGACGGTCAGAACGGCTATTAGGACTTCACACTCCCGAAGTCAGGTCTTGCCTGTCGCGCCAACGGCAGCGCGGGGAGAAGAAACTGAGGACAGGCTTACGGGCCGTGAGGAGGAAAGATTATGTCCATACTGGCGTGGATCATCCTCGGTCTGGTTGCCGGCTTCATCGGCAGCAAGATCGTCAACAAGTCGGGCGAAGGCATCGTCCTCGACATCGTGTTGGGGGTGGTCGGGGCCTTCCTCGGCGGTTTTATATTCAGCCTCTTCGGGGCGCAGGGCGTGACGGGCTTGAACCTGTGGAGCCTGATCGTGGCCGTCGTCGGGGCGGTGGTCATTCTGCTTCTCTACCACGCGCTCTTCCGCCGGAGGGTCTGACCTTAGGCGCACGTCGTGACAAGGGAATCAGGCAGAGAGGGGGTGGCTGCCATGGCCGCCCCTGACGGTATTCTTTGTGTCGCGGGCGATGCAGCAATTAACCGATTATGTTGCTGCTCAAACTCTCGCTTCCTGCGAAGACCCTTTAGCCTCACCTTCTTCTTTCAGTTCCCGGCCCAATTCGTTACCGGCTTTCCAGTTCTTCGTGTCCTCTTCTGAATTCAGCCCGGCTTCAACGCCCTGTCTGAACTCCGCCGAGTTCGCGTCCACTTTCTTTTCGTCTTCGCTCATAACCATCACCTTTTAAGTCGGATTACACGCTCGGAGAGCGGCGAGAGGGGCAGGGCTAAAGTCGGCCCGCTTCTTGTCAACGGGCTAGCCGCGTTTCTTATCCGGCTTCGGCAGAAAACCTCGTCGCTTTCGGGGGTCGTTAGAAGCAGGATGATTCTTACCTTCGCGTGCCCTGTCCCGCTCCAGGTTGCCCTTCTCTATGGCTTCTTTGACTCGTTTTTTAGCGCGCTTATTCATGAAGAGATTATACAGGAGAAGAATTGACTTCACGCTCCTTTAAAAGCTGCGCCAACAATCGAATCTGCTCCTGCTGCATTTCGATAAGCCCCGCCCACTTCATCTCGCGCAGTTCGTCCAGCTTTTCATGCAGGCTGAGAATCTCCAATTCCGCCTTCAAATTCACTTCGTAATCGTGGGCCGCGTCCAGCCTGTCCTTGACCCCCTGACGGTTCTGCGACATCAGGATCACCGGTGCCTGGACGGCGGCGAGCATGGACAGAAAGAGGTTCAGTAAAATATAGGGGTACACGTCGAACGACTCGCCGCGGCGTGCGAGGATGAAGGAATTGAGCAGCACCCAAGAGAGCAGGGCGGCGGCGAAGATGATGATGAACGTCCACGAGCCGCCGAAGGCCGCGACCCGGTCGGCGAGCCGTTGGCCGAATGTCTTCTCCTTCTCGAATTCAAGGTTGGTGTCGTGGCTGACAGGCAGGCGCTCGCCGAAATGCTCTACGACCCGACGTTCACGTTCGGGCAGGGCGTCGAGGCTGACCTGAAACAGGTTCTTCACAAAATCTCGCAAGTGATTGTTGATAATTACCTCCGATGTTGGTCGAAAGACTCACGACTTCTATGAGACGATCAATCAATCTATTCCCAACGGAATGTCCGGCTTGAAACAAACGTACCAACCAGCACCATCGCTACTAAAATACCTATTTCGGGCAGATGCCCTCCCAACGCGTCGCCGGACCATAATCCTTGAAGCAAGCGAACCACATAAGTTAAAGGCAAGGCTTCGCTCACACGCCGCACGTTCGCCGGCATGATCTGTGCCGGGAACGCTGCGCCGGAAAGAAACATCATCGGGAAGAAGGCGAGCTGACCGATGACTTGCGCCACGCGTGCGGTGGGCGAGAGGCTCGCCACCACGTAGCCGACGGAAAAGAAAGCCAGAGCACTCAGCGTAAACCCGCCCAGCACCGACAGCCAGTTACCTTCAAACCGCAAACCGAAGAAGACCTTTGCGACCACAATCAGAAAGAACATCCCCATTAATGCCATCCCGAAATAGACGCAGTTGGTTGCTGTTAAGTAAGTGGCCGGTCGTAGCGGGGTGGCGCGATAACGCCGCAGAATCTGTTTCTCGCGCTCACCCGCAACAGCCACGGGGACGCTCATTAAGGCCACGGTCGCGATAATGACTGCGGCGAGTCCCGGCACTTCATAATCAATGTAGCCGAGGGTCGAATGCAGTCGCGGATCAGGCGTGTTGCCGAAGATGGCTCCGAATAGAATTAGCAACAGGGCGGGAAAGATGAGCGTGAAGAAGAAAGCTGCCGGCTCGCGCAGGAACAATTTGGTTTGCACAAAGATTAGCTTTCCCAACACTCTCATCGGTCGTCCTTCCTCGGTAGCAAGATGGTGCGGCCCGTCTTCGCTACTTCGTCGTTTGTAAATCTCCGGTCAGGGCGAGAAAAACGTCCTCCAGGTTCGGCTGTTCCGTGTGAAGGTCGTGGAAGCCGCACCCCTGCCTTTCCAAGGTCTGAACGACGGCGCTCAGCGGATTGTCGCCTTCGCCGTAAACGACGACGCGATTGCCTTCGCGCTCGACGCGAACCGCAACCTCGTCCAACAGAGACGAATCGAACCGCCCGTTAACCTCGAAGATGATGCGCGTCTTCGCCTTCAACCCGAGGATCAAATTCCGGGGCGTGTCGAGGGCAATGATTTTGCCTCGATTCATCACCGCCACGCGATCACACAAACGCTCCGCCTCTTCCATGAAGTGCGTCGTCAGCAAGACGGTCTTGCCCTGCTCGCGGACGCTTCTGACCAAATCCCACATCAAATGACGGGCCTGCGGGTCGAGTCCCGTCGTCAGTTCGTCGAGGAAAACCACCTCCGGGTTGTTGATCAGCGAGAGTGCGATGAAGAGCCGCTGCTTCTGGCCGCCGGAGAGTTTGGCGAAAGGCGCGTTGCGCTTCTCGGCAAGCCCCAATTGGTCGAGCAGCTTTTCCCAATCCACCGACCGGCGATAAAACGAGGCGAACAAATCGAGCGCCTCCCACACACGCAGGCGGTCGGGGAGATTTGCCTCTTGCAGTTGCACTCCGATGCGCTCGCGCAACTGTTGTCCGTCTCGCTGCGGGTCGAGTCCCAGAACGCGAATCGTTCCGCCGTCGGGCTTACGTTGCGCCTCGAGACATTCGACCGTCGTCGTTTTACCCGCGCCGTTAGGGCCGACGATGCCGAAGATTTCACCCGCCTCGACCTGGAATGAGACTTCATCCACGGCGACAATCGTTCCGTAAGTTTTTCTCAGGCCATGCACATCAATTACTGTGGTCATAACATCTCGTGCGAAGATAACGTTGCTCGAATGCCGACACCTTCGACATAACGGTGGGTTCAGTGCACCCTCAGAGACCTGCTTTCTCCGCTTCCCTGTTACTTCTGGTCAACTCCGTGAGGCCACGAAATCGAGAGCAGGAAGGCGCTCTCCTCCACGGCGTTGACATCGTGCGAGAGGCCCTTCTCAAGTACCAGTAAATTACCCGCCGGGAGTTCGACCGTCTGCTCGTCGAGTTTGATGAGCAGCCGCCCGCTGAGAGCATGGATCGAGATTCTGGCGTCGGCCTTGTGCTCCTGCATCAGCGTTCCGGCCTTCATGAACATCAGCACGATTCTGAAATCGGAATGCTTCACCAGAGTCTTTGAGATCCGCCCGTCCTTCACCCAATGTTCTTCCCCGTTCAGTTGCTCGATTTCAGCCGCGAGATCAAACGTGAGCAGAGGGGCACTCAGGCGGGCCGTCATCCCCTCCTCATCTTTCACGCCACCCGCGCGTTCATCGGCCTGTTTTTTTGGAGCTATGGTCATTGCTTTTTACCTCTCTTCATTGAAGCCAAACTACTCTGCTATCAGAATTGGAAACGCTAATCTTTGAAACTGAGGCGCGGTCTCCGCTGCTCTGCCCTCGCTGCGAGCCGCCGATTAAGTCGAGCTTAACCGCGAGGCGCTCGCGCTGCGGGCGTACTCTGCCTTGACCGCCCCGTAGCACTCGCAGGCCGCCGCCTCCAGCCTCCCACGGTCGAGGATGGTCACTTGCCCACGCGTGTATCGAATCATCTCCTCCTTTTGGAGACGCCCGGCGGCCCTCGTCACCACCGAGCGTGTCACGCCGAGCATCATCGCCATGAACTCGTGCTTCATCTCGAACCCGTCGCCCGGCGCGTGGTCGTGCGTCATCAGCAGCCAGCGCGAGAGCCGCTCGCCCACCGCGTGCGTGCTGACGCAGGCCGCCGATTGCGTGACCTGTGTGAAGAGCGCGTGGGCGTAAGCTTGCAGCACGTTCTGAAGCGCGCCTCCCCGCCCGAGTTCTTCCCTGAGCGCCCCGGCCTTCATACGCACGGCGCTGCCCGGCATCTGGACGAGCGCGCGGGTCGGCGTCGCACTCATCCCCAGTGCCACCGCGATGCCTAACATCCCTTCCTGACCTATGAGTCCCACCTCCCTGGGCGTCTCATCTCCCATGACGACTAACAGCGAGATTAGCCCCTCGTCGGGGAAGTAGGCGTGTTCGATTGCGTCTCCGCTCTCATAGAGGACTTTCATGAACGGCAGAGGGACCGCTTCAAGCTGGGGCAGCAGACGTTTGTAAACATTTCCCGGCAGGGCGGCGAGGAGTTGGTTCCGGATCGGCGGCGGTCGAGACTGATTGGGCACCTGGCGCGCTCCTTTGACTGTAGTCAGTGGTAAAACCGGCAGACGGCACGAGGAGATGTTCCGCGTCCAAGTCCTGATGTCGAGCGGGTGATTCTGAAAGAACAGGTGCCGCGAATGTACCCGATCCGAGCCGGCGCGTCCGTGCTCTCGCACACATATAGGACTATACTCCCGAGGGTGAACAGTGAAAGGAGATTGTTATGGCCGAGAGCGCACTTGTGCCGGCGGGGAACCAACTTCTGGCCCAACTGCCGCCGGAGGAAATGGGGCGACTCCTGCCTCACCTCAAGCAGGTCTCCTTCGCGCTCGGCGAGGTCGTCTATGAGTCGGGCGGGCGGCAGAGCTACATCTACTTCCCGACCACCGCCATCATCTCCCTCCTCTACCTGATGGAGGACGGCTCGTCCGCCGAGATGGGCGTGGCCGGTAACGACGGGCTGGTCGGCATCGCGCTGTTCATGGGGGGCGACACGGTGCCGAACCGCGCCGTCGTCCAGAGCGCCGGGGGTGCCGTCAGGATGAGGGCGAAGGTGTTGCGTGAGGAGTTCGCGCGGGGCGGCACGTTCCAACGCCTGCTGCTGCGCTACACGCAGGCGCTGATGACCCAGATGTCGCAGACGGCGGTCTGCAACCGCCTCCACACGATAGAGCAGCAGCTCTGCCGCTGGCTGCTCCTGAGCCACGACCGCCTGGACTCGGACGAGCTGGTGATGACGCAGGAGCTG
>Ga0070740_10003103_pt1 | contig 18145 bp, 11 predicted proteins | sample Coa_R2_FD_67286 | JGI IMG/M metagenome (GOLD analysis project Ga0070740, IMG submission 67286) | Surface soil microbial communities from Centralia Pennsylvania, which are recovering from an underground coalmine fire - Coalmine... | ecosystem: Environmental > Terrestrial > Soil > Unclassified ...
CAGCACGTCCAGGGCGCGTTCGAGCACCGGGTTGGGTTTGTAGTTGGACTCGGTCATCCGGAACAGCATCGACAGGAAGTTGCCGGTGTAGCTGAGCTCGTTGTTGGGATAGATGTAGGGCAGGCCGCGGGTATGGCGATAAGCCCAGGCGGCCAGCGTGGGCATCTTGCCGATCAGGCGGCGGGTCTGCAAGCGGCGCGATTCCAGGTCATGGATGTTGGCGGCGTCGGGATAGAAGGTCGATAGTGCGCCCACCGTCCCCAGCAGCATCCCCATCGGATGCGCGTCGTAGCGGAAGCCCTCCATGAACTTCTTGATGTTCTCGTGCACCATCGTATGCACTTTGATGTTGTGCTCCCACATCTCGAAGTGCTTGCGGTCGGGCAGCTCGCCCTTGACGATCAGGTAGGCGGTCTCCAGGTAATTGCTGTGCTCGGCCAGCTCCTCGATCGGATAGCCGCGGTAGCGCAGGATGCCCTTTTCGCCGTCGATGAAGGTGATGCGGCTCTTGCATGAGGCGGTGTTGGTGAAGGCCGGATCGTAGGACATCAGGCCGAAGTCGTCGGACCCGTTTTTGATTTGGCGCAGGTCGGCAGCGCGAATCGCCCCGTTTTCGATCGCAATTTCGTACTGCTTGCCGGTGCGGTTATCAATAATCGTAAGCGATTCCTTTGCCATAGACCCGTACCTCGAGCACGCAGGGTATCACAGCACAAACTTACTGCGTTGCCGGCGCTGGACCAAGAGGCCGTCAGGCCCGCTCCCACGCCACACTCTGTTCGTAGGCATGCGCGGCGCGCAGCAGGGTTGCATCGTCGAAGTGCCGCCCGGTCAGCATCAGTCCCACCGGCAGGCCGTTTGACCTGGCGCACGGTACGCTGAGCGACGGATGGCCGGTGATGTCGAACACCATCGTGTTGTTGCCGGTGGCAAAGCCGCGCACCATCTCATCGTAGGCGTCGAATTTGGGATCGTAGCGATGGGCCTTGGTAGGCGTAGTCGGCATCACCAAAATATCCACGTGCGCCAGCGCCCGATCGTACTGGGCGCGCAGCCACGGGCGCAGGTTCTGCGCCTTGGCGTAAACTCGTCCCAGGTAGCGGCGGTTCAGATAGGTGCCGATCAGCAGCATCAGCTTGAGCAGCGGCGGCAGGTCCGCGCCGCGCATGCGCAGGCCCTCGCCAAAGGCGCGTGCGAGATGGCCGTTGTAGGGGCCCTTGACGTGATGGACCAGGCCGTTTTGCGCGAATAACGCCGCCAACCCCTCTGCCATTACGGCGCTGGCGAAATGCATAGCGTCGCGATGCACCGGGATGGAGACTTCCTCCACGCGCGCGCCCAGCTTCGCCATCGCCTCGGCGGCGCGGCGCACCGCGGCATCAACGTCGGCCTCCGAGCCATCCCATTCGAAGCCTTCCTTGACGATTCCGATTCGCACTCCGGCGATGCCCTTGTCCAACTCCTGCCGGTACGCGATCCGGCCGGCGCCCGGCACGGGATCGGCGATCACTTCCAGCAGCAGGGCCACATCCGCAGTCTTGCGCGCCATCGGCCCGGCGTGATCGATCGTCGGATCCATGCCGACGATGTCGGTGTATGGGACCAGGCCATGGGTGGGCTTGAGTCCCACCGCGCCGCAAAACGATGCCGGGATGCGAATGGAGCCGCCCTGGTCGCAGCCAATCGTCAGGTCGATTCCCTCGTAATACAGCGCCGCGCCCGAGCCGCCCGAGGACCCGCCGGCCAGATGCTCGCGGTTGTGCGGGTTGAGCACCGGGCCGAACGCGCTGGTCGCGCCGCTGCCGGAAAACGCCATGTTGTCCATGTTGAGCTTGGCGATGATCTCGGCCCCCTCATCCAGCATCCGCGTGACGATGGCCGCGTCGCGGTCGGGAATGTAGCCATCGAGCATCAGCGAGCCGCAGCTCATCGGCACGCCGGCCACCAGCACGCAATCCTTGACCCCGACCCGCTTGCCGGCCAGCTTGCCGGTCGCAGCCCCCTTGACCGCGCATCGGCGCAGGATGGCGTTGAGCGGGTCGTCCTGCGGCTGCGGCCGCTGGCCCGGATCGCGATGGGCCCAGCGCAGCGGCTGAGCGGGCTCCGGCAGCCGGTCGAGCCGGTCCAGGCGCGCAAACAGCGGCCCCATCATCGGCAACAGATGCTGCAGGTCCTGCTCGGAGAGTTCGAAATGATTAATTGCGGCGGCTTCGATCAGATCGTCGCGCTGCGGCGCTCGCATGCCCATCGGCTCTCCTCCCAAGTCATCATCGGATTGAGTCTAACTACTGGATCGAACGGCGCAGACGACGCAATGGCAAACACCGCCGATGTGAAAATGTTCTAACGACGAATGTAAAATTGTGCCTTTCCAGGTGCAATTGAAGAAATTACTACCACATTATATGGTTCAGAAATATTAAGCATCGGTCCGCAGCGAAGGCTGCAAAAAGATGACAATAAAATGATGATCTCGAGGCGATGGTTGTGGGTTCGATGGCTGGCCGTGTTGGCAGTCCTGGCGCTCGCCGCTCAGGCGCGGGCGCAGGCCGAGCCGCTGGGACCGCTTACGGCGGATACCAGCGGTTTTGGTCAACCGCTGCCGGCGGTCGCGCACAACCGTGCCGAGCGGGCCTTGTTTGTGGCCGGGCAGCGGCTGTTCGCCACCCCGTTGAGCATCCCCCTGCTGGGGCCTTTGTTCAACAATCGCACCTGCGTAGCCTGCCACTTTCAGCCCACGATGGGCGGGTCGGGCGAGTTTATTTCGGAGATTCACACCCGCGCCGATACCACCGGCCTGCCGGTGCACACCTTCGCAGTGGACAACGTGCTGCGCGCCGGTCCGCAGACACAGGCCGACGCCACGGTCTTCGAGCACGGCCTGGCAGCGGTCCCGTTGGGATGCGAAATCAGCGATCCCAATTGCGTCCTCTCACCATGCCAGCAACAGGAGGCCATGCTTAAGCATTTCTCCACCGGCCTGCCCATTTGCGACCCCTCCAGCGCCAGTTTCGCGGCGGGAGACAATTGCACGGCGCAGCGCCAGTCCACCAACCTCTTCGGGCTGGGACTGGTCGAGGCGATCGACAACAACACCCTGATCGCGTTGGCCAACTCGCAGCCGCCCGCGATTCGCGGGACGCCGCGGATGCTGATCGAGTTCGGCGCCCTGCGCGTCGCGCGCTTTGGCTGGAAGGACGACAGCGCAACCTTGCGCCTGTTCGCCGCGCTTGCCTTGGCCAATGAGATGGGGCTCACCACGCCCGACCTGCCCGAGGAGAACACCACGTGTGCCGACGGCGTCATGCAGTTCGGCGTGCTGCTGGATGGCGGCCATGAGCCTGAAGACACACCTGACGCGAGCGGGCGCGCGATGGTGGACCGGGTGGTGGACTTCATGCGCGCGCTGGAGCCGCCGCCGCAGTTGGCCGAAGATGCGCAGGCGCGGCGCGGCGACCGGTTGTTCTCCGCAATCGGGTGCGCGGGATGCCATGTGCCCACGCTGAGGACCGCGGCAAACCCGTCCGCTTTCATTCCGCCCACCACCGGCGGCGTGGCGCTCAGCGCCGCGCTCAACCGCGCCCTCGCCGCTCAGACATTCCATCCGTTTTCCGACTTCCTGCTGCACGACATGGGTTCGCTCGGCGACGGCATTACCTCGGGGACGGCGGGTCCGACCATGATGCGCACGTCGCCGCTGTGGGGCGTGCGCGCCAAGGTGCGCTTTCTGCATGACGGACGCACCGACAATCTGGCCACCGTCATCCGGCTGCACGACGGCCAGGGCCGCGATTCAGCCCGCCGGTTCGACGCGCTCAGCCCTGCCGATCGGGCCGCGTCAGCTACCTGAACACTTTGTAGCGAAGCAATCGCAGCCCTGGGATGAAGGTCGGACAGCGGCGCTATTGCCGCGACGCTCTTCCGGTCAGATAGCCGGTTGTCGCGCCGCTCAACCCTCCTCCGATAGCTCCTGCCAGCGGACCTCCGACGGCATATCCAACCAGCGCTCCGCCGCCGGCACCGGCCGCGGCTCCGGCCGCCGCGCCGCCCTCCGGCGATTTAGTGACAGCCCCGGCAACCACGCCCGCTCCAAGTCCCACGAGATCCCCAAGGAAGAAAGCGCAGCCCGACAGTAACGGAAGACAAAACAGACACAGCGCGGCCACGATGGCTCGAAAACCGCCGGCAAGCCTGGTGCTCAGCATCGAACAACCCCACCAAAATCTCCGCCGCATCCCTCAAATTGAAACAGCCGCACGCCGGCGGCGCTTTGAAACTGATGGTCACAAAAAAACTAAACCGAAGCCACAGCCGTATCAATCCATTAGCCCTAAGGGCGCGTAGCGAAAACCGGCCTCATACCTTCTCCCACGCCACGTTCTGCTCGTACGCGTAAGCGGCGCGTAGCAGGGTGGTGTCGTCGAAATGGCGTCCGGTCAGCATCAGGCCCACCGGCAGGCCGTGCGATTTCGCGCATGGCAGGCTGAGCGAGGGATGGCCGGTCACGTCGAAGGCGGCGGTGTTGTTGGCGACGTGCCATCCGCGCATCAGGCGCGCCTGCGGGTCGAGTTTGGGCTCGTGCCTGAGCGCCTTGCCGGGTGTGGTCGGCATCGCGAGAACATCGAAGCGCGCCAGCGCCTGGTCGTACTGCGCGCGCAGATGAGCGCGCAGGTTTTGCGCCTTGCCATAGATGCGGCCGTGGTAGCGGCGATTGAGATGCGTGCCGAGCAGCAAATTGAGCTTGAGCAACCGCGGCATCTCGTTGCCGTGCGTACGCAGGGCGCGGCCCATCGCCTCCGACAGATGATGGTTGCAGGGGCCGTGGTTATGATGCACCAGGCCGTTGCCCCAGATTAGCGCCGCCATCCCCTCTGAGGTAATCCCGGTCAGAAAGCGCGCCGAGCGCCGATGCAGCGGAATCGACACCTCCTCGACCTGCGCGCCCAGCGCGGCCATCGCTTCGAGCGCGCGGCGCACCGCCTCGTCAACGTCGCGCTCCGAAGATTCCCAGCCAAACCCTTCCTTGACGACTCCGATGCGCAGTCCTTTGACTCCCGTCTCCAGCCCCTGCGAGTAACCGGCACGCGCGCCGCCGTTTGCTGCAGGCGGGTCGGCGATCACGTCCAGCAGCAGGGCGACGTCGGCCACCTTGCGCGCCATCGGCCCGGTGTGATCGATGGTCGGGTCGATGCCGATAATTCCGGTGTAGGGCACCAGGCCGTGCGTGGGCTTCAGCCCGACCACGCCGCAAAACGACGCCGGGATGCGGATCGAGCCGCCCTGATCGCCGCCGATGGTCATGTCGATTCCTTCGTAATACAGGGCCGCACCGGAGCCGCCCGAGGACCCGCCTGACAAGTGCTCGCGGTTGTGCGGATTGAGCACCGCACCAAATGCGCTGCTGTCGCCGCTGCCGGAAAACGCCATGTCGTCCATGTTGAGCTTGGCGACGATTTCGGCGCCCTCATCCAGCATCCGGGTTACGATCGTGGCGTCGCGGTCGGGGATATAGCCGTCGAGCAGCAGCGAGCCGCAGCTCATCGGCACGCCCGCCACCAGCACGCAGTCCTTGACCCCGATGCGTTTGCCGGCCAGCCTGCCCGTCGCAGCGCCTTTGACCGAGCATCGGCGCAGGATGGCGTTGAGCGGATCGTCGGCGGGCTGCGGCCGCACGCCCGGATCACGCTGGTAATACTTCAGGGTCGGTGCCGGTTCCGGCATCCGATCGATTTCGTCCAACCCGCGCACCATCGCCTCGACCATGGGCAGAAAACTGCTGAGTTCCTCATCCGACAGTTCAAAATGATTAAGCGCGGCCAGCTCAATCAGCTCCGCGCGCCCCGGCGCTCGCATCGCCATCTGCTCGTCCTCCGTAAATCGTCACATGTTTCGATACGCCCGCGACCCTAACCCGATGCGGGATCGGGAATCCAGCACTATAAGGTATCGCTGCGGGTTCGATGCTACGATGGGTACCGCCCGGCAACGAACCTTCGCGCACAAGGAGGTGTCATGATTGAGCTTTATACCTGGACCACGCCCAACGGCACCAAGGCTTCGATTATGCTCGAAGAGATCGGGATGCCGTACCAGGTGCATGCGGTGAACCTGGGAAAGGGCGAGCAGAAGACGCCCGAGTTTGTGGCGATCAATCCCAACGGTCGCATCCCGGCGATAATCGATACGGAGGGGCCGGGCGGCAAGCCGCTTAAGATTTTCGAGTCGGGCGCCATTCTCATCTACCTGGCGGAAAAATCGGGCAAGCTGATGCCGCGCGATGCGGTGCGGCGGATGGAAGCGTTCCAGTGGCTGATGTTCCAGATGGCAGGGGTCGGCCCGATGTTCGGCCAGCTCGGATGGTTCAAGCGCAACGGCGCCGACAATCAGCAGGCGCTCGCGCGCTACACCGAGGAATCGATTCGCCTGGCCGGCGTGCTCGACCATCGCCTGGGCGAGGCCGAGTATCTGGCCGGCGAATATTCGATCGCGGATATCGCGAATTTCACCTGGATCGGGGTGCTGCCGTTCTTCAACCTGGCGTTGGATCGATGGCCCAACCTGCGCCGATGGCACGCAGCGATCGCAGCGCGCCCCGCCGTGCAGCGTGGACTCAAGGTCCCGCAAGTCTGAGCGCCGGCCAATCAGGGAGACGGGATTCGATGAGGCCCGGCGCATGGACGGCGCTGTTGTGTGCACTGGCGTGGGTGTTCGCGGCCAGCGCTCATGCCCAGTTCAGGTTCGATCCGGCCAACTACACCGCGATGGCCGAGGCGGCTTCGGCCGAGACCATCCCGGTCGGGACCCGAATCACCGCGCACAACTGGCAGCAGTACCGCAAGTTCATGCCCATGTCGTTCGTCGCTGCTTACAGCGGACGCTACGCGTTTAAGATCGGCGACGATCGCAGATACACGATCAATGTGGGTCCGGCGGCGCCGCTGGCGATGTTCAGGCAACTGCGCGAGAACACGGAAAAGTACGCCTCTCGAAGTCGGCTCAGCCGCACCGCTTCGGGTGGCTATACCATAAACGGCTACGTGGCCGGCGTGCCTTTTCCCAAACCGTCGGGACCGCTGATGGCGTATCAATTGCTATACAACGTATGGACTTACTATTTACCCTCGATTAGCCATTCGGACGGCTCCTACGTGGCGGTGGATCGCTACCGCAACCGTTTTTACGAACAAATCGACGTCGACCAATGGCGGCTCAGCCACAGCAGCGACGAGGGTTTCCCCACCAATCCGCCCTACGGCGCCGGATTTCTGCAATCGACCCGGCAATTGGTGGACGCGCCCGAGCAGGAGAAATATACCGCGCAGCTCGCGCTGCTGCCGGACGATCCGGAAAAGGTACAGGAAATCTATGTCTTTGTGCCGGCGCTGCGCCGTTCGGTGCGGATGTCGTCGGCGGCGCGATGCTCGCCGCTGCTGGGCAGCGATTTCAACGAGGACGACAACAGCGACGGGATGTTTTTCCAGCCGCCGAATTTCAAGGCAACGCTGCTCGGCGTGAAGAAAGTGGTAGCGTTGATGCATGGCGATCTCAACCATTGGTATGGCGGGGATTTGCCGGGCGGCGACAAACTCTACGACCGCGACGGCCTGCCCGGGTGGCCCAGTCCGCTGGCCGGCAAATGGGAGGTGCGCGACGTATATGTACTCGAGGTGGCGCCGCTGCCGATACTAACCGGCTACTGCTACGGGCACAAAGTGATCTTCATCGACAAGGAAACCTTCGTACAAATCTATCTGGATGACTACGACGCCGGCGGCAGACTCTACAAGAGCCAGCTCATCTGGCACTCTCCGATCAACGTCAACGACCACGAGAGATATATCGCCCGCGGCCACGATCCGCAGACGATGATCGACTGGAAGGAGATTCACGCGACGACCTCGCTGCCCGACCGTCCTCCGGAAGTAAACCGCATGAACCATACCGCCATCGGCAACCATCCCGAAATCTACGCCTTTCCCGGCGGCCTGGCGTATATCCTGAAGTGATTTTGCGATGACCCGCTACCAGGAAATCGCCGCGCAGTTTTATCGCAACCGCCTGCTGTTCGGCAGCTCCGAGCAGCCGGGCATCGTGGCGGTGGAAATCGGTCCGCAAAAGGCGGAAATCTTCCGCCGCATCGGCGGCAAGCTTACGCGCGAAGAGCAGGCGGCGCGTTTCTTCGTGCTGCTCGGCCATCCCGCGCTGCTCTCCGGCCTAGGCGCGCCGCACTCGATTCGCGAGCTGGAGGGAGATTTCGCGCTGCGCTATATCGCGGGCTTCGATACCGCGGCCGCGCTGGAGGCCGCCAAGCGCCATCTGCGCAAGGCTGATGCGGGCGGCAACGAAATCCCTTATTTCGTGCTGACGGACCCGGTGGAACAGTTCCTGATGCTGACCGGGATGACGTTTTTCGTCGGCCTTGAGTTCGCGCAGCTCCATCGCATGCAGATCGACGTGCAGGCCTGCATCAGTCCGGGCTTCGAGTTTCCCTCCGGGGCGCGCGAGGGTGACCGGATCGCGGCAATCGCGATCACCGATTCAACCGGCTTCGAGCACGTCCTGCTGGGGTCCGAGATAGATGAGAAGGCGATGCTCGAGCGGTTCGCCGCAATTGTCCGCGAGCGCGACCCCGACGTCATCGAGGGCCACAACCTTTTCCGTTTCGGCCTGGACTACCTGCAGGCCCGCGCGCGGCGCAATCGCGTGGCACTTAAGCTCGGCCGCGACGGCAGCCTGATGAGGTCGCGCTCCTCGCGCATGCAGATCGCCGAGCGGACCATCGCTTACCGCCGCTTCGACATCTACGGACGCAGCGTGGTGGATACCTGGATGCTGGCGCAGCATTACGATATCGCCAGCCGCGAGCTGGAAGGATTCGGTCTGGCCGAAATCGAGCGCCATTTCAGACTCGCGCATCCCGGCCGCGTCTATATCGAACCCGGGCAAGTCGGCGATTTCTTCGCCAACGACCCGGCGCCGTTGCGCGATTTTACCCTGGACAATGCGCGACAGGTGGCAAAGCTGGCCGAGATGCTTTCACTGAGCTACTTCGTGCAGGCGCAGATTTTCCCGTACTCCTATCAGAACGTGATCCTGCGCGGAAACGCGACCAAGATCGACTCACTGCTGCTGCGCGCCTACCTGGCGGAGAATCACAGCGTGCCGATTCCCGGCGAGCCGATTGCATTCGCGGGCGGCCACACCGAGGTCCGCCGCCTGGGCGTGGCGCACAACGTGGCGCATTGCGACGTCACTTCGCTGTATCCCTCGCTGATGCTGCAGTTCGGGCTGGGTCCGGGCAACGATCGCCTGGGCGTGTTCCTCAAGATGCTCGAGCAGCTGCGCACCTTCCGCGTGCAGGCCAAGGCCGCGGTGCGCGAACTCCAGGGCACCGAGCGTCGCTACATGGAGGCGCTGCAGCAGACGTTCAAGATCCTGGTCAACTCCTTTTACGGCTACCTGGGCTTTTCGATGGGCCATTTCAACGACTACACGCAAGCGCAGGATGTGACCCGGCGCGGGCGCGAACTGATCCAGCGTGCGATGGCGGAGCTGGAGGCGCGCGGCGCACAGGTGATCGAGGTCGACACCGACGGCATCTACTTCGTAGCGCCGCCCGGATGCGCCGGCGAGCGCGAGCAGGAGGCGCTGCTGGAGAGCATTGCCGAGGTGCTGCCGGAGGGGATCAGGCTGGAGATCGACGGGCGCTATCCGGCCATGTTCAGCTACAAGATGAAGAACTACGTGCTGCTCGACGAGGCGGGCGAGCTGACCATTCGCGGCTCGGGTCTTAAGTCGCGCGGCCTAGAGCGCGTTCAGCGCCGCTTCATGGAGGAGATGTTCCGCTTGTTGCTGGAAGAGCGGCGCGCCGAGATTCCCGCGCTGCTGGCGCACTACAAGGCCCGCATCGCGGCCCATCAAATGCCGATCCGCGAGCTGATGAAGACCGACACGCTGCAGGATTCGCTGGAAGTTTACCGCCAGAAGATCAGTGGCAAGCGGCGCAACGTAGCCGCGGCTTACGAGCTGGCGCTGAAGTCCTCGCGTCCTTATAACAGCGGCGACCAGATTTCCTACTATGTGACCGGCAAGGGACTGCGCGTCAAGGTCAGCGCCGCGGCCCGCCTGGTCTCCGAGTACGACCCGGCCAACCCCGACGAAAACGTCGAATACTACCAGGCCAAGCTCGACGAACTCTACAATAAGTTCAAACCCTACCTGGACCGCTCCGGCCTGTTCGACGCCGCCGCCCTGGTCCCGCCCGAGGAACGCGTACAGCAGGAGCTGATCGGCAAATCGGCCGCAGAGGACGAAACGGATTAATCACAAACGTTGCGCCGGCAACGCTCGGCCGCCGATTGCGGGAAATCAGGCGCAGCGGCGAAACCGCGTCGTACTGGCTCCAGGCGCTATCTCCGCGCGTCGACGAGGTGCCTGGTCCAACCGTAATTAATTAAGTTCATAATGGTTAGTCACGACCGCCTGGCCGGGCTGGCGCGGCGGTGCCGGCGCCGCCAGGTTCGCATGGCGCCTGAAAGACCGTAACCCAGCAGCGGCGCGCCGGCGCAACATAGCAGGGCGCCCAGGACCGTGCCGATCCAGAATCCCGTAATCGGATGATTGACGGCGAGTCGATTGGCCGAAGGGTGGGAGGGAAGATATATAACGTCAACTGCATCGCGCTCGCGAATCGAGTGCCATCTGCGGTAGCTCACATCCTGCGAGTTTTCCACAGTCAGTCCTACTTCGGTTCTAAACCGATAGCGTACGGTATAATCGGTTTGGCGATTGTGGCGCCAATCAGTATCGCGGTGGACGCTCTTGGTGAGTATTATGCCGACCGCCGTTTTGCCGTTCGCGTCGAACTCGTGCTCGCGGCGAATCGACCACACCGACGCGGGCAGCATCACGCCCCCGATTATCAGCATCGCTGCACCGAACACCGCGGCCGGATTAACTATCGCGCCGAGCAGCGGCGAGCGAATCGGATGGAGTACGGCGGCGGTCTGACCTGCCGGTTGCCGGCCCGCCGCTCCGCGCCACCAAGCGCCCACAAGCACGGCTCCCAATGGGCAAAAGACGGAGCCGATCACGGCGAAAACCAATCCCGCCAGCCAATAGCTGTCCCCGGATAGCCGGTTTATCCCGGGCGCGCTGACTATATACTGGATGCGGATTGGATCGCCCGGCTTGAGCCGATCCCATTGGTCAACGTCGACGGTGTCACGGCCCCCAAACCGCCGGTTGCCGGCGGCAAAGCTGTAGCTAATTTGGTAGGAGGTGTCGGCTGTATCGGAAGCCTCGTGGAGCTTTTTCTCAAGTACGATACCGATGGCTTCGCGCCCCTCGCGCGCAAAGCGCCGATCTTCATTGAGGTATGAAAGACCGGCAAACAAAAAGACCGCGCCGATGGAAAGAAACAACAATCCTGCCCACAAGCCGGATAATTGCGATCGAAGCGTGGCGCTGCCTTGGAAATGCAATTGAGTCATCTTCAGCTTGTAGCACGACCGCACGGCGGTCAGGGCCGCATCGCGAAGCTTTTCACCCAGGCAACCTTGTCGATGGTGCCGGCGTCGTTGTCGGCCGCGATGGCCGCCCGAACGATGGTCCCGGTCTCCGCCACGGAGTCGACATGCACGCGCGTTCTGATTGAGGCGGTTTCACCGATCCCGACCTCACCCACCTCCCACCACAGTATGCCGCCCTGGAATTGGCCGCTTGCGGCCGAGCGCGCCACCGGCGGCTGCGAATCGATCATCGCAAGCCCGCGGTCCAAGCCCAGCGACACCGAAACCTTCGACGCCGTCTGATTGCCGAAGTTTCCGTATCCGACCTCAAATATCACGTCCTTGCCGGCCTGCAGGGCGCCCGGAATTTTGGCGCCGAGAACATTGACCCAGACCTTGAGGTTGGCGCCGGCGGGCTCGACGCGGCGCGCTATTTCAAGATGGCTGTCGGTGGGCCTTAGCGAGGGCGCGGGGCTGAAGGCGTCAAGCTCGAAACGCGCCAGGTTGTTGGGATTGGCCGTGTGGGAGAGTGCCGCTTCCAACTGCCGGTCAGGCTGAATCTTTACTATGACGTCGCGCGACTGAACCGGCGCGATGTCGCCGAGCTGCCATGTAATGACATTGCCGCCGACTTGGGCAGCGGCCGGAACGCTTGATTTGAATGACACCCCGGCGGGAAGTTTGATCCGCAGTGTCGTAGCCGAAGCCGCGATGGTGCCCAGATTGCCGACCTTGACCCCGAAATCCACGGGGCCCACAGCGGTAAAAGGCACCGAGTTCAGGTCCGACTCGATCGTCAGGTCGGCCGCCGGGTCTTGCACCATCAAAGTGGCGGCAACCGCGTCGTGGCCGGACCAGGAGCGATCGCCACTGGCGGCGGCAAGCACGGAAAGTTGGCTGCCCCTACTAAGCCTGGGCGCGACCTGCAAATCCAGTTCGAAGATTTGCGCAAACGCTCCCGCTTTCACCGTGCCGAGATTCCATACCAGCCGCTGCGCGGCGCTCCGATTGGGCACCGGCCGGGCCTGCTTGAGTACGAGTCCCGTAGGGATGGAAACCGTAAGGGCCGTATCGCGGATGTCGGTCTGACCATGCAGATTGCTCACGGCGATACTCAGCGTCACAGTTTGACCGGGCGCGGCCAGCAGCCGCGGATCATTACCCGATCGCAGGATAGTAACGCTCAGGCCCGAGCCGGCCGCCGCCGATCCGGTCGCTACCAGTGCGCATAGAGCGGTCAATAGCGTGGCAGCGCGGGACCTCAAAGCTCAATCCTCGACATGCAAATGCAGACGGTGGGGAAACCAGGCCGTGCCATTTCCGTAGGAGGTGGGAAACTCGCCCGCTTCGCACTTGGCTTTGGAGGTTACGGCGCTGGCTCCGGGACTGCTGTTGGTCATCTGGAGATCGGTGCAATCCCAATGGCCGTAAAAGGTTCCCAAATCGAGCAGGGTGTGCGCGTACCAGTTTTGAATGTTCACCGGCCCGCCGTAGCACTGCTCTCCGGTAACATTGCTCAGTTGCCCGCTGCCCGCGCCGAAGCGATTGAAGTCGCCGCCCTCGCCCTTGTTGTGGGTCTGATGACCCGGGCGCCAGTTGGAGTTGAGATCCAGCACGCCACCGTCGGGCAGCGCGATGTCGTTGATACTCAGTGGCGCAACCGGCCAGGGATGCTTGCCGCAGCTTACAAGCGCAGCGTTGTGGACGTCCTGGTAATGGCGGAATTCGTCGGCCAGCTTGACGAATGCTGCACGCGTTGCGGCGGATACGTACAGGCCGCGCGGATGTGGTCCGCCTGCGCCCTCTCCGGGCCGATCCAGAACATAATTATCACCCGGCGGTATCCGATCCAGATTGTCAACCTTGGCGATTACTCTGGTGCTGGCGCTACGGTCAGGATTGCGCGCCGATTTGGCGGTTATCTTGTATACGCCGGAGATCCCGACTTGATAATCGCCGTAGCGCGCGTGATCGACCGCGCCGGTCAGCGGGGAGTCGAATTTGACTTCCGCAATGCCGCCGGGACCGGTCTTGACCGTTGTGCAAGGCTCTTCAGGAAAGGAGCTGTCGAGCATGTCGTCGGCAGAGGTGCCGGAGTCAACGCCGCAGTCGATGCCGTTTAGTTTTCCGCGCGGGCGGTCCGGGATGTGATTATGACCGCCGCTGCGTTCCTCGACATGTACGGTCAGGCGGACATCGGCGTCCTCGAGCGCAGCGCCCTGGCAGGTGACCCTTACCTTGAGTTTGCTGCGGTTATCACCCGGACTGTCGCGGTTGGGCTTTATCTGGGTGGGATCGGCCTCGATTGCGACGTCCTCGGCCACCAGCGGCGAGGCCCATACGCTGTATAGACGATCGCCATGCTGCTCGCTGTAACAGCATCCGCCGCGGAGCCGCTCGCGCGATACCAGTTTGGGCATCACGATGCTTTCCGGCGCGTGGAAATATCCAAAACAATTACCCGTTCGCCAGCGCCGGCAGCGCCATTGCATCCGCGCGGCGTCTTCACCGCTTACCCATGTCGGGTCGCCTGCCGAGGGACGCAACTCCAAATCTCCGCCCGTTTCGCAGCTGAAGCCACCGCATCCTTCGACGTTGTTGTAGGCAACGCCGCTCCAATGAACCCTGCGCGAAACCCATTGCAGTTTGCCTTCCCTGCGCTGCTTTACGTAAACCGCATGCACCGAGAGGTCAGTGTCGTCCGTGACTTGAAAGCCGTTGGCGCGATAACCGCCCGCCGGGCTCTCGGTGTAGCTGCGATGGGACTCAACATGTACCGCGGCGCGCCAGGTCTCTCCCTGGCAGGATTCCTGCGCCCGGGCAAAAGAGCTGAGCAGCAACACCGCAGCCCCGAGCGCAACAGCTTGTCGCGCAAGCGCATTCGTTCCCATCACCCGCCCTTGTTTTGAAAAGCCACTCCGATCGCTTCGGAGCCATCGCGTCGGTCGCTGACCCCAAACCACATCCAGGTGCCGGAAGACTCGACCAACTCGACCGGCTGGTCGAGCCGATTGAAGCTGAAAGCGCCGGGAAACAGCTCCTTGAGCTGGGGCGCACCGTCAGCTCTTTGCCAATTGGAACCGTCGCTGGACTGCAGCGCCGTCAGTTCGTCCCGATCGGGCGAGGCGAACAATGCGTGCCAGCCCGACGGCCCCCGCGACACTATCCTCATTTGCCCAGGCGGAAGGCCGAGCTGATGGAAAGACGTTGCGCCCGCAGACCGCCAGTGCCGGCCGTCGGCACTGAGCAGATGCATCAGGGAACGCCCGGAATCAAAGTCGGCATACCACAGATGCAGGGTGCCTCCGTCGGCGAAAGCCTCGGGCCACAGATGGCCGGTATTCCGGCAATTCGCCCGCAATATCTCCTGTGGGGAATCCCAGTGCAGTCCGTCATGCGAAGACGCGTAACTGAGAATGGTGCAATGACCTTCGCCGAAGCCGTGGGAATCGACTGCGTACCATATCGAATACTCATTTCCAACCCGCACGGCCGCAATCGAATGAAGATAGCGGCTGAGAGCGCGATCCTTCAAAACAAGGACAGGTCCCTGCGTCTTGCTCCACACCACGCCGTCGGATGAGCGGGCGTGTCCGACGGCGCAGGTGTAATCCTCCGCAACGAAATGGCATCCGACGTACCACATCCGGTAGGCGCCGCCGGTGTTGATCACGACCGGCGACATTACCTTGAAGTCGTCCCAGTCATACAACTCACCGCGCGCGAGCACGGGCCTGGGAACGGGACTTCGGGCGTTATTCAGTTCGCGCGATGCGGTCGCGTATTTCTCGTCTGCGGCGGCCAGACGCTGCTGGGCCGCAACCAGGGCGCGCCGAGCATCTTCAGTCCGCGGCGCAGAGGCATATCTGCCGGATGCGGCCTGCAAATCGCGGCGTGCAGAGTCTACTTCGGCTTTGGCCTCATCGACGTCGGCGCGCGCGGAAGAATATGACTTGACGCCGTATACCGACCACTGGCCCGCTTTCGCATTCCTGCATTCTGCGCGAAACCGGGCCAAATCAGCCGATGCAAATTCCGGCGGCGCGCCGGATTTGGCCGCCACAGACGCGGCGCGCGGCTTTTTCGATCCGACATGAACGGACGCCGATTGAACCGGCTCCTGCTCCCGCGAAGCATCGCCGTGCGACACGTAGCCATGAAAAATCACGGCCGCACCAAGAACCAGCAGCCCGGCGGCGGCTTGTATCCCCATCCTGCGCGTTCGGCCTATGCCCTCCCATGACGACCACCGCGCGGATTTCCGCTCGCGCAGCCGCGCCATCGCAGCCTCAGCATCAGCCGCGCGCTGCGGAAACTTCTTTCGCCGGCGCGCCAACTGTAACAATCTGACCGAGTCGGCCAGGTCTGACGCCATCCGCCCCAGGTACAGCATTGCCTGACCCGCCAAATACAAAAGCTCCAAGGTCAGGTGCCAGGCCAGCGACAGCCATCTGCCGCCCTCGGACTGCTTGCGCGGCGCCATTGCCGGTCAGCGCGGGCTCACAGTGATTTCAACCCGCCGGTTTTTCGCGCGCCCTTCGGGATTGTCCGAACCATCGGGCCGCACGTTTTGGGCCACCGGTTTGGTCATACCCCATCCACGAGTCGTGATTTTGGCGCCGTTGAGGTCGGCGTGAGCCGTCAGCCATTGCGCCACCGCCGCAGCGCGCTTTTCGGACAGGCGCTGGTTGTAGGCGGCGCTGCCCTTGCCGTCGGTGTGGCCTTCGATGAGCACCTTGGCGTTGGGATAGGACCTGAGCACCGTGGCGACATTCATCAATTCGGGCTGCGCGGCCGGTTTCACGTCCGCTTTGTCAAAGTCAAACAACAAGTCGGCCGAGAGATTTACCTTCACCCGCTCCGGCGTAACGTCGGCGTTCAAGTCCTTGAGCGCACGTTGGAGCTCCATGGAGCGCCCGGCGACCGCTACGCCCGCGGCCGCGGCGCCGCCTTCTCCGCTGATGGAAACGGCCTCGAAGGGGGCAAACCATGGCACGATCACATCGACCGAGCGCACGCTGTCGGGCGGCGCTTGAAAAGTAAGCTCGAGCAGTGCCTGGCTATTGGGCTCCACTCGCGACAGGAACCACCGCCCGCCATCGTTTTTGTCCGCCATTGGGTTGGCCAGAAACAACCCCTGGTTGTCCTTGAGCAGCGGATAGCTGCGCTTGCCCTGGGAATCGAGTGCGTAAACGTCGCGGTAGAAAAGCGTGTGCGAGCCAATCCGCCGATTTTCAGGGTTGACGATTTTAAGCCGCACGCGCAGTTGCCCATCTTGGCGCGTTGCCGAGCTCACGCTCGCACGCAGCGGCGGCACGCTGCTGATCGCCTCCTGGCCCGGCGGCGGCGGTGTCTGGGTAACGCTGACATTGTCGAAGGAGTGGAAAAGCGGCCCGTCCACCGTAACCGTATCGCCGGCCGGCACCGTATCGAAGAGCACCCACAGCAGCGTGTCCGAGCCCGGCAGCAGCTTTGGGAACCAGCGGCCTCCTCCATTCCAATCCGAAGTCGGGCCTGCCAGATAGCGGCCGTTGGCGTCCTTGAGCGGGAAATACTTCTTGTTCGCCTTGGCGTCGACGATTGTGATGTTGCCGAAGTCGAGCGCCCGGTGCGCATCGACCTCCCTGGCACCGGGATTGTGCAGGATGACTCCCAGGTGCAAAACACCATCATATTGGCGCAAGAACGCGATATCAGCTGTTATACCGGAGAGCTCGGTGTCCTGGGCGCCGATTGCGCTGAGGGGAACGAACAGCAGAACGAACACCGCGCCGGCGGCAAGGAGGAGCCGGCTGCGCTCAGCCACATTAAAACCGCTCTTTGGACTCATGCAGATTAAAGATAATCAACCTCTAAATTCGAACCTTCTAGATCAAATCTCCTCACTCCTCAAGATTTAAGTATATAAACGTCGAAGGACGGATGCTTCGCTGCGCTTGATATGGCAGCGCGTGGCCGGTCGCCCATCCCGTCATAAAGGCACGCTTTCTTCCGAATCGGCGCAGCGATCTTTTGGCGGCGGGTTGATGAGCCGAGTTGCATCCCGCTCGGCGGGTCGAGTAACCTCGTTTGGTTCTGGGCCGCGCGATGGCGCGGGCCGCGACGAATTCAGAGAAATTAGAAAAACCCGGCCATGCCCCTGCGCAAGATTGCCGTCTGCGTCAAGCAGATCCCACTCATCGAGGACGTCAGCTTCGATCCGGTCACCAAAACCATCCGGCGCGACGGCCCCACCGTGATGGGCTCTTTCGACTTGAACGCGGTTGCCTACGCGGTCGAGTTGGGCAAACAGTTCGGCGCCCAGACCACTTCGGTTACGATGGGACCGCCGCAGGCGCAAAGTTCGCTGCTCGAGACGCTGGCGATGGGCATTGACCGCGCCGTGCATCTGCAGGACCGCGCCTTTGCCGGCTCCGACACGCTGGCAACCGCTCGCGCCCTGGCGGCGTGGCTTAAACGCGAAGCCTTCGACCTGGTGCTGCTGGGCAAATATTCCCTGGACGCCGAGACCGGCCAGGTCGGACCGGAAATCGCGGAACTGCTCGGGATCGCGCAAATCACCGGCATCCGCAATCTGAGCGTGGACGGCGACCTGGTGCGGGCCGAGCGCGAAAGCGACGAGGGTACCGAGGAGA
>Ga0070740_10003105_pt1 | contig 18140 bp, 20 predicted proteins | sample Coa_R2_FD_67286 | JGI IMG/M metagenome (GOLD analysis project Ga0070740, IMG submission 67286) | Surface soil microbial communities from Centralia Pennsylvania, which are recovering from an underground coalmine fire - Coalmine... | ecosystem: Environmental > Terrestrial > Soil > Unclassified ...
GTATACGATCCAGACCCCTGATCGCCCTATCTTCGGCTCGATGCAACAGGCTTTCTACGGCGGGCAAAGTCCCTGGCAGTATGAGGCTATTTACATCAATCGCGCGAAGCTGGTGCTGAATACCACCAGATCAATTTTACACTCTTCCAGCTATTCATATCTTCCTTCGTGATACGGTTCTCCTGCATGATTAGCCAATCCTCTAGGCAAACGTTATAGGGCATAACCCTTTCTTTTCTAGCTGGCAGACCTGCCTTGTTCTCCCTCCTGGCTAACATTCTCGCCCGTATTCCTTCCTCCTTTCGTAAAGCTGCTCGCGGGTTTTCAAGACCCCGCGTTTTATAATAATCGTACATAGCTAATCTGCTACGGCGAGGTAGTAACTCCGCTAACACCTCTTGAGGTGCAGTAGGATAATGCTCGTCGAGAATAGCTATTTCCTCGTCCGTCCACTGATGATTAGAGTATGTACCTTTGTAGAACAAGCCTGTATCACTCTCCCATGTTGGATCAGCCCATTCAATAGTTGCCTTGAAAAAGCTAGGCGCAACCATAGTCAGCGTTACCGACTTGATGAACAAACGAACTAAGCGCGGGTATTCTTCAGGAAAAACTATTTCGTTCCAGGCGTGATCTACATCGCGTATCAATGCCTTGAAAGTTCGCCGTTCATCGTCTTCCTGGGCTATTTGCTGGCTGGCCTGTTTGCGCTCCTCTAGCCGTTTCAATTCTTCCTTAGCAGCGTTGTAACTCTCGTTAGCAGCTTCTAAAAGCTCTGGATCAGTCAGTTTTCCTGACTTGATTTGGTTTTTTATACGAGCCATTAACGATTCCATTGCTGCTATATCTCTATCGATGCTTACCACTGTTTCGCTTGTAGCACGTCCTTCTGCGATCTGTTTGGTTACTCTCTTGCGCTCCTCCAAAAGCTTCAGATCATTCTTAGCAGCGTTGTAACTCTCGTTGGCAGCTTCTATAAGCTCTGGATCAGTCAGTTTTCCTGATTTGATCTGGTTTTTCACGCGGGTCATTAAGGATTTCTTATCTTCAATTTCCCGCTCTATGTCTTTTAACTTCTCCTGTGCATCTTCAACAGCCTTGCTGTCCTTTTCTGCAAAATCCTTGTAGTCCTCCGCTATTTCTGGCATTTGCAAGCGTTCCCGTAACCTCGCCAAGACAAGGTTATCAAATTCAGCCGCAACAATTACAGATACAGAGGAGTCTCTAGTTAACCCCACCTTTTCAGGATGAAAGCCGTAGTAACTAACAACACCTCTCTTCACTTTGCGATTTTTGACGTAAATGCTCATTTTTGGATCGCCAGACCGGATACATTCACTCAGAATAGCAGGCTGGTCTGCATTGTAACGCTTGATGTACCGCTTGTGATGTTCCTCTATTCGTGGGTTAGTTGTTCCGTCGAGCCTGACAAGCGACAAACGATCATACGCATAAGTAAAGAGAGGTAAATTGACAATAGCTTCATGATTCTCAGTCCTGACCAGTTCCCCTAGATGGAGCCAATGCCCAATGTATGCGCGATTGGTGAGCAGGCGGCGCAATGCGTTGATAGTCACAATAGTATAGGCAATTTCGGTTTTCTCGATTCCGTCAACTACCGTAACAATCTCAACCTTCTTATAATGCGAAAAAGCCGCATTGATAATAAAAGGTGATACGCTTTCATCAAAAGGCGGAAAGAGATAAGGCTTTGCTTCGATCTCAATCATCAGGGCTTTAAGATTGCCGTGAAGTTCCTTAAAGCGTCGGAATATCCAATTTACTACTTCCTTATGTGGCTCGTAAGGAATATAGCGGTAAAAGTTAGGGTTAGGTCGCCCGTTGATCTTCTCTACCACATCAAGAATAAAGCCCATAGGCATGTTACCACCTATCCAGTACCCTGCTAAGGCTCTTGCTTCTCGCGCTGGGAGCAGCCGCCCGTATACATGGTATTCTAGATAGTTCCATGCCTCCTCACACCTGCGTTTAAACCTATCGATGTGCCAGCTAATACGGAAATCATAGATAAAGTCAGGGGTGACGACAATCACCCCATAGGTGTAGCAGATTTCCATAAATTTGCCGGATTCGTCTCCCCATTTATTCCTGAAGAGGCGGTCAACATTGACCACCACTACAGCTTTAATTTCACCGTTGGCGATTCGGCGGAGCATATCATTAAACGCTTCTCGGTCCTCCATACGAGTTTGACCAGAAACGCCTAGATCACGTTCATCAAGGATAATCATGTCCTCTTTCCAGCCACAAGAGATAGCAAAAGATTTATCCTTCTGCATCTCGGCGCTAACATTCTCCTTCTGTTCTGGCGTTGAAACTCTCGGATAAAGCTGACAAGGGTAATCCGTTGGCAGCATTACATTTAAGTTCATCGTTGGCAATGGTAACATGTGCTGCGTTCGTCTTTTCGTGTTTTCGCGCTTCAGCATTTCTTTTGTCCCTTTCTTCAAGTCGATGTAACCAGGTGCAAAAAAGCTTACAGGCTTCTTCGTGGGCGTCGGGCGGTAACATCCTTCTGGTTCCTCCTTGCTATAGATGAGTGACCGTATTCACGGTAATCTAACTATAACATATAGAAAATTACTCTACTCTAAATGCATCTTTTACCTACAAGGTTTTTGCACGTTATCCACGCCGTTTGTAGAGCAGAACCAGAGGGAGTACATGTATGATCTATGTAATTGTGGATCTTCACCTCCTGCTAAAAGTACACCAAAAAAATTTGGTTGCCAGGTCCATTTGTTTGGCCCATTTGTGTTAGTATACACGGAAATGTACGTATATGTCCAGTCTCATTTGATATTGTTCTCCTGTAGGCGTATAATAATTACCAAAAACCCAAGAGGGTACTATCATGAGTGATACAGATGAACTTTTAAGCATATCCCAAATAACTAAAGAAATGGGAGTCCATGAAAAAACTGTTAGGCGTTGGATAGAAGATCCAGACTTGTCATTGCCTGCTGAGAAAAATGTATCGGGTCACTACAGAATAAAAAGATCAGACCTTAATAATTTCATTGCAAAACGCAAAGAAAAGTATAATAAAGCATCTAAGCAGCGATAGTTTTTGCATAAATGTCACCTACGCACTTTTAGGTTTGCATAACCATTACATAACGCGGGGCCGCTCGTAAAGCGGCCCCGCGTTATCTTTTTGCATTTACTATGTAATGTTGGATGGCGCTTATCTTGCTTTACCCCACAAGCGGGTCAAAACCTGCGGCTGGCGAATCGCATCGATTTACGCTGCCACTGCCGGGCTTTTCTGCGTCGATGTGCTGTCATGTGGCTATTCTGTGTACGCTCTTTCGCGGGTCAACCTGCGGCGTTGCCGACCTGTGCCGGTGGTGTTGCCTGTTTTGCCGGATACCTCCGGGGTTTGTTCTGCTGCTCCCTGCTCGCTCCTGCTCCTAGAGTGTTCCTGCTGTTCCTTAGCAACACGGAAACGGACGATTCTCTTTTCTCTGTTTCTTCGGCTCCCTGGGCCGTCCTTTCTGTTCCCAAACTGGAGGAATGACGCCCCTGAATAGCCGGACACTATCCAGGGCGTCGTTTCCTTTCCATCCCCTACCCCCAGTATCAAGAAGGAGAGCCGTCATGAGATGGGACGGACGATGGAAAAAGGCCGATAGGTACTGGCTTCCCTCTAGAGGTCGGGGCGCGCTCGTTCCGCCTCTGCGTCCTCGTCTGCAAAAGAAGCTGCGATCCGACTGCACAGGTGAATCTCTCTCGCCTGTTGCGCGTTCATGGGCAAGGAGAGCAGAACCAGGCTGTAGGCTCGAAGCGCCTGAACCAGCAGGAGTTTCTCGTTGTAGTCAAAGGTCGTCAGACAGAGAAACCCAATGGACTGTTTCATCAGAGCAAGCTTCTCTTTGATCTGCTTGATGGTTTCTTCCGCGAGTGCAACCTTCGGGTTCTGGCGGTCTGCCCGGTGAAGTGGCTGCTCGAACAGCGTGATGGCCTCCTCTGTGAGATGAAGGGTTTCCTGCGTAAAGACAAAGGGAGCCGTCTGAGAGGGCTTCTTTCGGCGCGTCATAGCTGGTTGCCTCCTTCTCTCAGGCGGGCTTTCAGGGCTGCCAGATCGGCAAGCACGGCGTTTCGCTGATCGCTGGCTGGCTCCTTCGCATACAAGAGTAATAACTCGGTGGTCATCGTTTTTAACGTGGTCATCTCCTCCCTTGTCAGCGTACAGGTGAACAGGGCCGTCTTCTGGTCCATCACATCGATGAGCTTCCCTTGCAGTGCTTGCAGTATCCGAAGGGTGGTATTGCGCTCGGTGCCCGGCATGAGCGACGCGAAGGCGTAGCGCCGGTAGGTTTGTACATACCCTTGCAAGCGACGGGCCTGCTCGCGGGTCAGGCTCAAGGGTGGTGCGGTACTCATCACAGCAGTGCTACCCTCCCATACGCGGCATGAAACACATATGACGCGTGATTCTGCTCCCACTCCTCAGCAGCAGCGTTAAGCATAGCTTCAAACGCTGCTGGTGCGATGGGAGTACGCGGGCGGAGTGCCTCAAAGACGCGCAAGGCGTCCAGCTTGAGCATGTGGCCGCTTCGCCCGGCCCACGATCCCAACGGGACGGGGATATCTTGCGCCTCAACCTCCTGGCAGCCGGCCTGGGTGAGAAAGTCAGCGAGATGCGTGACCATTGCTAATTCGATGCCTTGCGCCTGGCTGATCTCGCGTACCCAGGATAACAGGCGTTCGGTGGCTGGTCCGGCGTTCTGAACCGTCGTGCCAGCTTCTAACAGTTCAACCCATCCCTGCGGGCGCGTGACACGGACGAGCTCGCGTACCACGCTCGGCCAGCGCGGGGCAGGAATGGCGAGCACCAGCAGGCGTTGATGGGTAAAGTCGAATTGATGCGTTGGAAACGGCAAGCCTTGCAAGACATCGGCCTGGGCAAACAAGCAGGTATTTGGCAAGGTATGGGGCAAGGATGTAAAGGCGATATCCACCCCAATAATCTGCGCGTGGGGAAACTGTTGGGCCATATCTATTGCCCATATCCCGGTGCCGGTCCCCACGTCAAGGATGGTCCGGGTCTCGGGACTGAGAGGCGCAAGATAATGGTTGCCGAAGGCGTGATGCAGGGCGTAATGCTGGAAATGCAACCGTTGATCTTCTTGTTGATCTTTGGGCAGCAGATACGGCGCATCGGGTAAATAGGCGCGTGGCTCACTCTCCGGCGGCGTCGCGGTGGGCTGCTCGCGCTTCCAGGTTTCCAATGTTGGTCTTGCCTTCCGGCGGCGAAACAACCAGCTAAAGCCAAACATGGGTATCCATCCTCGTTTCCTGTACGTTTTGGTAGACTGCTCGATATGTCCCGTCTGGTTGCCGCTCTTTGATTGCTGCTAGCAGGTAATAATCAACGTGAGCATCCTGGGGACTGCGCTCTAAGCTAGTCTCAACATAGGGAGTCGTAGCGCGGTCATTTTTCATAGCGAGAATGGCCTGACCAAGTTTTCGGGCCTCGTCGTCGTCTGGTGCGTAAAAATGCTCTTTCCATACAGTAGGCTGGCTTTGTCCATCCTGGGACGCTAGACGATAACTCTGGACATACAAATAGAGGTATGGGGCATCTGACACATGGCTCATAGACTCTCCTCCATTCTCCGTGCAATCTCTTCAATCGCTGCTGTTGGACCAACCTCGGCGGCAAGGTGTTCAAAGCACCTGGTAAGATGTTCATAGCGATGGGTGATTACGTCATGGCTTGCAACACTTGCGTATGCTTTCGCCTGACGCATTGCTTCAATTTCCTGGTCGATCTGCGCTCGAATTTGTGCTATCTCGCTCATGGCTCTCCTCACTTAATCAAAATGACTCACGGTCAAACACACTTTCCAGAGGCCGATGAAAGAAGCGGGCAGGGCCTTTCATTCACGTTAGAGCCTACCTCACCTGACCACTTAATACATGCATTACATTGACATAACTTGACTTGTAATGCCATACTCTTAGAGAGATGGGCCGTGAAGAACGTGGCCTGTAAGGAACAAACAATATTCTTCAAGCCCCAAACGTGAGCATAGCATACATGTTCTGCTATCTGTCTTATTTTTTGCGAGAAGAGCCGGAAAAATAAGACCCTAGACAAAGTGCTGAAGCTTCTTCTATACTTACCTCTAAGAGCGTTTGTGATAGTGGAAGGAGTCTTACAGTGCAGGAGAACACGGCATTTGACGGAACGTTAGGGCTGATCTTACGTGAAAAGAGGCTTGAACTAGGGTGGAGCGCAACTCAAACAGCGATTCTCTATGGTGAGGCTGTAAGAGGAACTCCGATTACCAGAAAGGCATATCTACGTATGGAAGAAGGCTATCTTCCTCGAAGCCCGAAACGGCGTTTACTTCTTGCGGCCATGCTTGGACTTGCGCCGGTTGCGTTAGGTTTATCAGAGAATATAGAAAATGTTGTAGTAGCCCCGCCGGTTCCTGCACCTGATTCGCTCAAACTCAAGGCGCTCAATCTCAAAGAATACCGGGCGGCTCTCATTTCCTACTGGAAGCAAGGGTATACTGATCCCCTAGCAGCTATGAAAAACATTGCCCAACGGATTCAGGTGCTTCACAACAATGTGTTGTATCACTCGTCTTCTGAGCAAGAGGAAATGAAAAAACTGCTCTGTGCATCTCATATCCGTTATGGGGCAATAGCGCGAGAGCAGGGTTTTGACAAATCCGCCGTTGACCACTTCAAGAGAGCTATTATCCTCGCTCATGAAGAAGGGTATAGAGAGATGGAAGCAGCCGGGCTTCACCACTATGGCGCGTACTTCTTCGACAAAGGGGACTTTATGAACGCTTCCCGGCAATTTACCGCGTCTCTTCGCCTGAAAGCATCTCCCGCTATAAGAGGGTGTACTCTCGCGCTCAATGGCTTCTCTCAGGGGTGTATAGCCGTGTCAAGTGATGATATCGCGGAAGCGTTAGCTATGGTAGATGCTTCTGAAAAAATGCTAGGCTATAAACCTGAACCAGAGGAAGAGATCAGCCAAGTGGTATTCACCGTTGAAGGGTTCTATCTCTTCAAGGCTCATGCGCTTGTGGCGTCTCCCTTGAAAAAACTGCGTGTGCCTGACGCTGCTGAAGAGGCTATAACAGAGGCATTCAAATTCATGGGTCCAGATGTACGATCAGACCGGAACAAACGCCGCTCTGCCTATCAGCAGCTTGAAAGCAATGTCGTTCTTTCACAAACCTGGCTTGATCGTGATTACTACCCGATTGCTACAACGCTGGCTCAAGATGCTCTAACGATCAGCGAGAAACTTGGCTCAACTCTCCACGTTCCATTCGTAGAGAGGATTCACGCTGGCCTGAAAGCAAGCAATTATGGTAGTGATATAGAGGTCGCAAAGCTTGGTATTCAGCTTGCAAAGCTGAAACATATACGGATATTCAATGATTGATAGACCACCTGCTAGGCTCTGACTTGTCACAGCCAGAGCTTTTTTCTGACGGCTCCTGCTAATTGTCTTGTCAGTAGTGGCTCCCGGCTGGCTGGCTCCCGTCGAGGTGGCTCCCGCTGGTCCGGGCGTTTGCTCTCGGTTGTCGGGGGTTATCCTGTTAGTGCCTGGGTTGGTTCCGGTAGCCTGCCTGAGCATCAAGGCGTTTCGGCCTTGCTCCTGCTAGCCCTAGCTGGCCGTTGCCAGCGGTGCGCGGGCTTCTCGTAGTTTCTGGCTGATGATTGCAGCATTTCAATACCTTTGCTGTAAGACGCAGAAATATCTTTTCCGCCTGTCCTGGTTTCCATCCCTGGGTGGCTGGCTCCCGGTGACTGGCTCCCGTTTCCGGTGGCTCCTGCCTGGTAGGTGCCTGGTTCTCTTTGAAAACAATGCAGGCTTGCCCAAGTCTAGCCCATAGCGTTCGTTGTGTCCAGGTCGTATTGCGCTCCGTACCTCCGCGCAATCTCCACCTGGACACAACGAACGCTATGGGCTAGGGGTACAGTGCGCCTAATTGTCGTCAAAAAACAGCGTGGACGCTGCTTTTTGTGAAACGCTCTTGCTCTCCTACAAGAAAAACTCTTGATTTGCTGCATTCGCTGTCTCCGCGCTTGTTGGCTCGGTCGCTTCGCTTGCTCCCTGCTCTGGTGCCATCATAGCGGGGGCTGGTTCCTGTGGGGCTGCTGGTAGCTCCGGGCGAACATGCTGAGACACATAGGGAATGTTTGCTAGTTGCCTGAGCTTCCGATCTTCGTAATAGGGCGTAGCAGTAAGCAGCATGGGCGGGAGTGTCGAGCGCAAGAGCAAGACAGATCGCGGGGGCATCGTGCGTATTTCCTCCGGGGTGAGTAAGCGGCGCTGGGCCTCGCTCTCTGTCCAGGTATCGGCTAACCCGGTCCACGCGCCCGGTTTCCGGCTGCGCGTCCAAGTCGGGACCGTTGTATTTCCTATCCGCTCAGAATAATACTGACACTCGCGCAAGCCTGCACCGGGTAACAATAAATGCGTGTTGGCGTTGGCGCGAATCGTCTCCGCGTCGTCGCTCCCATAGGCCGCGTCAAGCTGGGAGAAATTTTGTAGGACCATGAGCAGGGAGACGCGCAAGTAGCGGGCGGTGCTGATGAAATGAGCATAGCCGGGAATATGCCCGATATTGGCGAACTCATCCATGTAACAGGCGATTCCGCGTGGCAGGGTTCCGCCTGGGCCGCTGGCCGCTCGCTGCTCCCAGCTACGAAACATCTGCATGGTAAAGCAGGCCATCAGCGGGCGATAAATGGGTACCTCGCTGCGGGGAATAGAGAGATACAACGCGGTTGGCTCGTTTACCATAGCGTCAAAATCGATCTCATTGACGCTCGTTACTGCGCGTACATTCTCACTATCGAACAATTGAAAGCGGTTGCCGATGTCGGTCATGATCGAGCCGATCAGCCGTTCATTATGGGCCATATTTGCTAAGAAATTGGCCGCTTTACGTCGCGCTTCTGCCGATGGGCTTTCGGTTAAGGCGTCTCTGATCTCTTCAAAGCCCTTGTTGGCAATGAAATCCGCAAGCCGGTAAAGGGGTGCGTCCGGCTCGGTGGCGCGCAGGTGTAACACAATAGCACAGATGAGATAACGGGCGCAATTGGTCCAGAAGGGATCATTACTCTCTCCGGTATTCTTGACCCAGCAATCGGCGAACATATTGGCATCCATCGCGTTCTGCACATAGGCCAGCGGGTTGTAGCCGTGGCTGGTGTCCGGGCGCATGGGAGCAAACCACCAGATGGCATGCTTTTTGGCAAGCGTTCCCGCCGTAAGCCGGTACAGTTCATTTTTGAGGTCGGCAATAAATAACGAGCGGCTTCCCGTCTCCCGTAATAGATTGGGAATAATTTCAAGGGTACTCTTGCCGCCGCCTGTCGAGGCGGTTAAAAGGGCGTGTTCCTCCTGCTCTTTCTCTTTGAGGGCTATTACCCGCCCGCGATAGCTGCCTACCACAAACAGGCTTTCCTGCTGCCCTTCCTGGGCGGTGCTTACTTTCTTGCGCAGGAGGAGAGATACAAACGCGGCCAGTGTAGGAAGCAGACGGCGGGTAAGCTGGGACGAACGGGCGAAGGCGCGGGCCTCGCGGCGGGTAGCGTAGTCTGCTGACCCGTAGGTGTGCCGCCTGCGTGGCCGGAAGCCTCGCCCCAGCGAGAAAAAGAGCAGGACTGCCAGTACCAAAAAGACCCACGGGCCGGGGCCGCTGGTCACTTCCTGGGGATGGGTTAAGACGGCAACGAGCAGGCCGCCTTTGCTGGTTGCAAGGGGAAACATCCACCAGACAAAACACCCCAGCAAGGCTAGAAGGAAACAGAACGATAGAAGGCTACGTGATTTCATGGGGTTCTTCTCCTGTCTGAATAGCGGCGATTAACGGCCAAAATCGGCGGCGTCCGGTTCGCTCTGCTGGCCGTAGCCTCCGGGGATTTGCTCTAACTCCTCTCTGATAGTGTCGCGCTCGCGCAAGTCCCGCAAGGTTTCCTCTAGAAATCGGTATTGTTCATACTCGCTATGCTCTCGGCCTTTGTCCTTGATAAACTTGAAATCTTGCGGGTTGAGCATGACGGGCGCTGCGCGGCCTGTCTCGCGGTCGATCCCGGTCCCCTGCATGACAATATGAATGTGTGGGTGTGCTGTATTCTGGTGGTGGGTCGCGTACCAGTTGAGCGACTTCCCTAGACGCTTTTCGAGGTCGCCCATGATGGCGCGGGTCCATGCCTTCCAGTCGTCAACGGGTTCATTGTCAGCCGGGGAAAGAATCATCCGATGAAAGTAGATGTCTCCGGCCCGCTCTCCCTGCATGATGCTTCTGGCAGCTACGCGCCAATTTAGCCCGCCCCGCTCGGCGTTAAAAAACTGGCGATCTGCCTTGCTCTCCTGCTCGGTTCGGCCTCGATACTGCAAATATTTCAAATGGTTGCTGAGAAAAGAGCCTGCTTTCTGCGGAGTGTATCTTGAGGCTCGGACGTTTTGCGTTTTAAAAAACATAGTCACCTGCCAAAATCAGGGTCTTTGTCCTGGGCCTGCAAGCGTTCGGGCAAGTCCAGCGGGGGAAGGTCGGCTATCATGCCCTGCTCAATCAGTTCTTGGGCATACTCCCGGCCTAGCTCCTCTAAATAGGCGAGTTCGTCAAGGGTGAAAGTGATTTCTTCTTCCAACCATGCCAGTTCGATCAGTTCAGAAACAGGCTGGTCAAGGTCAACCCCCTCTAGCCACTGTGAAAACTGCTCTTGTGGATCAAACATGGCCGTTTCTCGCTTTCTCGGTAGGGGTTTCATCAATCAAGGTGTCTTGATACAGGGGCGTTTTCTTCTTCGGGGCAAGTTCCTCAAGTGTTCTCTCCTCGGCGTGCTGATAGGCTTCTCTAGCAAATGGCCCGCCGTGGGCTTTAGCAAGAACGGTAAAGATTAGACGGCGGGCAATCCCACCATGTTTAATCGAGGTGACGGTCAAGCCTGCCAGCCGGTCAAACTGCTTTTTCAAATAGCCCTGCTGGTCTTCGCGTTCTTCTTCTCGATCCTCGCGTAACTGTTGGCGTAACTGGGCGTGGGTCTGGTGCAGTTCCTTGACCAGCATTTCTTGCAGTACTGCCAGAGCGGCGTTTTGGGTAAATTCCCCTTTGCGCCGCGCTATATCGTCACGGATCAGGTCGGCAATGATTTTATTCATACCACATTTTTCTTTTTCTGCTCTCTCAGCAACGTAATCCCTGTATTCTTCTGGTATCCATACATTTAACTGCTTAGTTTCCATCGGCTTGTTCTCCTAAAACAAAATTTACAGGTGTGGTCTGTTATTCAGGTAATCAGAGTATATCATCTCAACTTGATAGATAGAAGAGAGACATCTTTCCCATATGTAGCTGCTTTGGTGGGAAATAATTATTTACACAACTGTGACTTGACAGTGCCAGGGTAATCTATGGTACAGTTATATTGCCTGCTGATGGTATAGCCGCTAGATCAGCAGACACATCTTGATACACTGTACGGTGTATCACTCTTTATGGGTAGATTTCGTGTTTTCCCTGACGAAATACGACAGGAACTTTTTCATCTATGCTGCAAACAGCTAGAAGGAGTTGCCATGTTTCGTGTAAGGAAAGTTCTTTTCTTACTCCTCCCATTGTTGTGTTTGCTTCCGGGGGCGATTCTTGTCTGCTTCAGCCCTGGAACGCTTACTCAGTCGCTTTCCTCATCTGTGAGCGGCGGGCGTGGCGGTGCGTTTGGGGCTACGTCATACACGCTTCCCCCTACTGTCACTGTCACCCCTACTGTAAGCCCTACGCCCGTACCGCCGACCATGTACGGCGGGTCCGGTAAAAATGGCGTGTGCCTGGGAACATCGGGGGCGGGTAATGACATGCTGAAAATGGATTTTGGGTGGTCGGCGTCCGTTCTCAATAAGCAATGGAAAGACTACGGCTCTTACCGCCTGTGCAACGATCATTACGTATGGGAAACGGTGACGGCGCTCCCAGTCAAAACGGTTCTTCTAGCGTTGCAATGGCCGTCTGACCTGCTCAATGCACAGTACGCGAATCAGGTTGTGACCTTGCAGCCGTTGAGTACCTTCGATCCGGTGACGCAACAGGCCCAACAACAGGCGCAGCAGGGAAACCAGCAAACCTCTACCGAAACTAACAAGAATTGTCTTTGGCATATCAGTTTCTCATTTATCAATGGCGATATAGACATATGCCAACCCATACGCGCTATTGTCAGTGCTGGCGCGTCGGGCATACGTTGGATTTATCAGAATACACAGGCCCAAATTGCTTTTATGTGGCAAACGCCGCTCCAACCTTTTCAGGATGACAAAACAAGCGGTTTACTTACCGTTTGGTCAATGTCCTGGGCGATTGTTCTCGTCTGCATTACGGCGGTGCTGGCCTATGGGGCGCTGCGCTATATGGTGGGTTCGGCGGTCAACTGGCTAGCCTATGCGAATCTTGCGGAGCTTCTACCGCGCCTGCTGTTTGGGCTGCTCGCGGCCTATTTCAGCAAAGAGTTTTTCATTATGCTGATCCGGGCAAACAACGCGCTTGCAGGCATTTTCAATCATGACACGGTTGATACGATTATCAATGGCAAGGCGTCGGGTGTGGTGAATGGGGCGCTACAGATTTTGTATGGTCTCATGGGCTTTTGTTTGATCGTGGAAGAGGTCGCCCGGATTGCAATTCTCTACCTGCTGTTTGCTTTCGCGCCAATTCTCTTCTTCTTCGCATCTCTGAGGGAAACGCAACGCTGGGCTAAAACTGCCGCCGTGGCTGCGGTCGTGTTTGTGTTTATCCAGGCTGCGCAATCGGCTACGCTGGATGTTGGCGGGCGCGTGTTGAAAACGGTACTCAAAAACACAGATGGCAACCTCACGTTTTTGAATATCCTGATTAGCCTCGCTATTCTGTACCTGACCCTGATGTTGTTCTTCTCGCTGGCGCGTCTGGCACTTGGCGGGGGCATTTTTCCCTATGCGGATAGGGTATTTGCCCTTTCGCGCCGCGCGCTGCCCTTTGCTGCTGGGGCCGCAATTGGTACGGTGGCCACTGCTGCGGGTCAATTTCGTCTGGTGCGAAGAAATATGTTTCCGCTCCCTCCTCGTAATCCTCCCAGCGGGGGAACGTCAAGCGGTTCTGGTGGTCCCGGTGGTCCTGCTGCTTCCGGTGGTTCTGGTGGCTCTGGTAGCGCGGGTCAAACACCGGTCACGGTTGGCGCGAAACCCTTTGTACATAGCGGGAATACGTCAGGCAGTTCTAGCAGTCCTGCAAGCGGGAAGGGTAAGCAACCGGGCGGTCCTGCTGGCTCTGGCGGGACAAGTGGTACAAAACTCGCTAGTCCTGCTGTCTCTCGTCCTGTACAAGCGACAACGGGCGGCGCTCCTTCGTCTGGCACTTCGCGGGTATCACGGCCTGCTGGTCGCTCTGCCGGGCCATCTCCCGCAAGTCAGCCGGGGCAATGGCAAAAGGCCCCCCCACAGCCCCAGCGGCGGCGCATGACTGAAGAGGAATTTCTAGACTGGTTCAACCAACAGGACGAACATTGATGTTTCCACGACGAAAAACGAATCTCTTCTGGCTGGCAGTGGCCGCCTCAGGTGGCGGGTTGACTGGCCTTGTGATCGTGGCGGTCTCGATCATTGCACTACTTGCCCTGCTGCTCGCGTTAGGCGCTCACTTGGATGATAAATCAGCTTCAACGTATGGGAATCCGTCGCTATCGCTGGTGAATGCCTCGCACAATTGGACCGGGCAAACGAATCAGGCGGTGGTCAATGAGGCGCTTTACCTCGCTGCTGCGCTCTACAACGGGCCGCCTGACGGCTATGATACGTGGTATCATGCGGCAATGATTCCTGATGTCTTCTCCTGCTCACAGTGCGGGTACTGGCCGCAAGGGGATGTTCAATGTGTGGCTTTTATCACTGCGGCGTATGCGCTGGCCGGTCAGCCGCTCCCCTATTGGAGAAACATGAATGCCATCGAGTACTATACCTCCGGCGTGTATGCTCATGCGCCGGGCTGGGAGATGATTTCTCCGTATAGTATGCCGCTTCCTGGTGATATTGTCGTCCTCAATAGCCCCTACTTTGATGGCGTGGGTCATGTCGTCCTGGTCGTTGATGTCCAGCCGCCCCATAATGACAGGCCCGGCTATGTGCAGTTCGCGCAAGCCAACGGGCCGGGGTCCATCAATCAGGAACCACTTTACCGGGATAGTCACGGCAACTTACACATGGCGATCTGGCCCCATTACACGGTAGAAACCTATCTCCGTCATGTTTCGGCGCTCACCACGCCTGGACCTTCCGCATAGAAAGGCTGCTCTTATGTCACAATTACAAACGGTTGCCAATAATTTTGTCACGCTCTGCCAGGGCATAGGGATCGTGCTCTTAGGAACGATGATTTGTCTGATTGCACTCCTGATCTTCACCAGCTTTGGCAACGAGCATAAACAGGCGATTGCGAAAGCTGCCGCCCTCGGCCTGCTGCTGGGGTTCGTGCTCTTGATGGCCGCACCTACCATCTCGGCGGTGGTACAGAAAATGTTTCCGGTGGTCAAGCCCTAGAATGGAGCCGTCTCAATGTATACGCACCGTATACCTAACCATTTAGAGACTGAGGATAAATTCATCCTCAACTTGAGTATGCGTCAATGCGTGATTCTCTTTGTCGCGCTCTGCATGGCTTACGCGCTGTTTAATGACATGTTCAACGCGATTCCTGATGCCGGGCTAGGGTTGGGCCTGGGGCTGACTGGGGCGTTTCTGGTCTTCCTGGCCGGGGTGGGGTTAGCCCTGATCCGCGTTCATCGGCGCGGGTTAGATGAATGGATCTTTGTTCTATTCATGTATGCCGTCGCGCCGAAAACGTATACCTGGCATTTTAACCGGCCTGATGCGTTTGAATTGTCTGACTTGTCGGCCTCCGCGAAAGTTGAGCGGAAACGAAACGAGAAAGAAGAGGAAAACGAATGGTAGCCGCTCCCATCAAAACGAACAAGGGAAATCTAGGGAATATTCTTCAATTGATGGCCCTGCGAGAAATCCGCGATGATATGTTCTGCCTGCGGGCGGCCACGAAACAGAAATATCGGCGGGAATATATGGCCGTCGTGCGCGTCGAGGCGGTCAATCTCCCGCTCATGTCGGACGGGGAACAAGAGGCGATTCTAGAGGGTTTCCGCTCGTTCCTGGCAGGTCTATCTCCGAAAGATCGGGCGCTCAGTATCCATTGCCGGACGGCTCGGTATGATCTTCAGCCCTATCTTGATAAACTCGATGAGATAGCTGCGCAGCATGATTCCCCGCTCTACCAAGTGATGGCAGCGGATCATAAGGCTTTCGTGCAAAAATTGGCGAGTCAACGGGCGCTCTTGCAGCGTGATTTCTTTGTCCGCGTGCCGATTCAAATCAATGTGAAAGAAGGCCGGTATCGTCGCCTGCTTCCGGCTGAGGTCTTTGACCAGGCGCGGGCGGATTTGGACCGGAAAACACAGGATGTCATTGCAGGACTATCGAGGGCCGGGCTGATGGCTCGCCGCCTGAACTCTGAAGAGTTGGTTCACTATTACCTGTCCTGCGTGCATACCCGCAATGCCGAAGAATATAGGCTCCCTGCCAGTGTCCTCTACACCCTCGATTATCCGGCGCGGGTCACGCTGCCGCATATCTACGAGCAAGACGTGCGCGCTGCCTCTGGTGCGCTCGCGCTCGATGTGCCGGGAGATTTGGCCGCCGTTCAGCCAACGGAACAAGCAACCCCGGCCAAAAAAGCGCGGCGCTGGGTCTGGCAGTCGAGCAAAGATATTCGCAAGGAACAGCAACGGCGGGACAAACGCCCGGATCGCTCCGGCGCGTCCGGGGTGCCCGATTTGATTAGTCTGCCCGAACTGGTCCAGCCTGCGGTGGTAGACGTGACTCCGAACTATATCAAGGTGCATCATAACGCGGGCGATGAATACCTGCGGGCGCGGGCGGTGATTGGCTATCCGGCGGTAGCGGTTGGCGGCTGGTTTGATGATCTGCTCTCCATCGATGAGCCATATATTGATTTCCTCATCTTCATCGAGACGGTTGATCCTGTTCAATATGTGCGTTCCTTGACGCGGGCGATTTCCGGGTATCGAGCAACCCAGCACCTGGAGCAGCGTCACGGACGAACGGAAGATCCCTATATCGCAGCGGCGCGGGCCAATGTCGAGGAATTGAGAGAAAAGCTTGTGCAGAAAACAGAGCAGGTTCATAGCTTTTCGCTCTACATCCTAACAAGGGCCGAAAGCCGGCAGACATTGAAAGAGCGAGATGCAAAAGTCGCCTCGCTGCTGCGTGGATTGGAACTAGAAGGGGTTCCCTTGCAATATGAACACCTGCAAGCTTGGCTCTCCTGCCTGGATGCCCGCGACCTGCTGAAACGGGCGCGCAAGTTTGATACCTCAACCGTTGTCGGGGCGTTTCCCTTTTGTTCCTCGAATCTCTCGACGGAGCCGGGGGTGCTGGTTGGGCTAACGGCGGGCGGCGGGCTGGTGATTATCGACCCCACGTCTGACGAATTGGAAAACGGTCATGAAGTGGTCTTTGCCAGATCGGGCGCGGGCAAGTCGTATTATCGAAAAATCGATCTGATGCGCTCGCTTCTGACCGGCTTCCGGGCGATTGTGATTGATCCTGACCGGGAAGAATATTACCCGGTGTGTCAAAAGTTCGGCGGATCGTATATTCGACTGCTGCCGGGCAATCTGGCAATTAATCCGTTTGATTTAGAGCGGGTCCAGCAAAGTGAACGCAACCCGTTAGAGGAAAAGTTACAAAGTCTGCTCGTCCTGTTTGATCTGCTCTTAGCGGATACAATACCGGGCGTCCTCTCCCAGCGAGAAAAGGGGCTGTTAAATCGCTTGATGACACAAGCCTATGCTGATTGTGGCATCACGGCTGACCCTGCTACGCACCAGAACGAGCCGCCCAATATGCAGATGGTGTATGATCTGCTGGTACAATCCGGCGATGAGTTCGGGCTAGGGGATCGGCTTTTGCGCTACCTCCCCAGCTTCCCAGCACGCACCGAAGTAGACCTAAACAATCCGCTCACCGTATTTAGTATTCAGAACTTGCCAGAGGAATTACAGCCGGTCGGTCTGTATCTGGTCACTGAATTTGTCTGGTCGCAAGCGCGCAAAGACCGGGTTCCGGTGCCGCGTATGCTCCTCATCGATGAGGCATGGGTGTTGATGGCCTTCCCCGAAGGTGGGCGCTTCCTTGCCGGGATTTCGCGGCGGGCAAGGAAATATAACTTGCATCTGCGGCTCGTTACGCAAAATGTCGAGGATTTTCTCGCTTCTGAGCATGGCCGGACATTGTTACTCAACGCTTCGCAAAAATTCTTGATGAAACAAGACAGTACCACGATAGACGCGGTAGTCAGAGCGTTTAAGCTGTCGAATGAAGAGAGAAAATTCCTGCTCGGTGCGGGCAAGGGAGAAGGGTTGTACTTCTCGCGCTCCTCTCATGTGCCGCTTCAGGTGGTCGCCTCCGAACTGGAGGACCAGCTCGCCCGGACTGATCCAAAAGAACTCATGCGGCAAGAGCAGGCCCAACTAGAGCAGCGGGCAGCGGCGGCGGCGCTCGAAGCGCAAGAGGCCATAGCCATACAGAACGCCCGCAATGAGTTTAATATTGTCCTTCCATATGTCTATCGTCCAGAATCAGAAGATTTCGGGAATGAAAACAGAGTTTCTTAAGGAAAAAGGAAAGAGGTGTAAATATGATGTGTCCGGTATGCGGCGAAATCGCTGGCGAATGGGACCGGTATTGTTGGAATTGTGCAACACGTCTGAACAATCGCCCTCCCGCTTGGATGCCGTTGTTTCCGGTCTTCCTCGTTGCTGTGGTGCTTCTGTCCCTCTGGTTAGCACATCACTAGCGAGGTGTGCTATACTACCTGCCAGGTAAGAAATCCTTTCTTTCCTGCGAAGGCGGTTTCATCGTCTGTCAAATCGTTTGAAACCGCCTTCCCAATTGCTTCTTTTTCATCCCTCATGATGTGCTTGTTGGTTGCTGATTCCATATGCTAGCAGTGGGGTCGGCTGTTTGCTTTCCCCTGATAGCTCCTGTTGCGCTTTAGTTGGTCCTGGCT
>Ga0070740_10003110_pt1 | contig 18126 bp, 32 predicted proteins | sample Coa_R2_FD_67286 | JGI IMG/M metagenome (GOLD analysis project Ga0070740, IMG submission 67286) | Surface soil microbial communities from Centralia Pennsylvania, which are recovering from an underground coalmine fire - Coalmine... | ecosystem: Environmental > Terrestrial > Soil > Unclassified ...
ACCATGGAGCACCATTTCTTCGATACATGTGGTTATTTCGTCGGGCGGCTGGAAAGATAGCGCCGACCACACAGCGCGGACGGCGGCGGCTGTCACCACTGTTGGGTCAGTAGAGGCAGGACGTGCGCGCGCATAGGCCGGGCAGACGCCGATCGATCGTGGGACAGGCTGAAGGCGAACCGTTAGAGTAGGCTCTTGAGTAGCCGCCGAAGGACTCTGTCGCCGCCGGATGGCCTCGCCCAGGCGGGCTACTCAAGACCGGTGTACTAGCGCTTGGTGTACTGGGGCGCCTTGCGGGCGCGCTTCAGGCCGTACTTCTTGCGCTCTTTGACGCGGGCATCGCGCGTGAGGAAGCCGTTGCGGCGCATTACGGGCCGCAGCCCTTCGTCGCTCTTGACCAGGGCGCGCGCGATCGCATGGCGCACCGCGCCGGCCTGGCCGGATAGCCCGCCGCCCGTCACTTTGACGATGGCGTTGTAGGTGGCGGCCAGGTTGGCCTCGCGCATCGGCTGATTCACCACGTATTCCAGTGAGGCGCGGCCGAAGTATTGGTCGGCCGGCCTGCCGTTGACGACCACCGCCCCCGTGCCGGGCACGAGGCGAACGGTGGCCACGGCCGTCTTGCGCCGGCCAACGGCGTAATGATAGGGAACCGGATCAGGCATTCATCCTCCTGTGGTCACACGTCATCACATACTCCCCGGCTCACGACACCTCGGCGCCGACGGCGTGGCGCGTGGCCGGCTGGAAGGCCTCCTCCAGGTTGCGCGGCTTCTGCGCCTCATGCGGGTGCGTGGGGCCGGCATAGACCTTGAGCTTGCGATACACATCGTCGCCCAGAACGTTACGCGGCAACATGCCGCGAATCGCCCGTTCCAGAATACGCCGCGGGTGGGTTCGCAGGACCTCCCTGTAGGAACGCTCTTTGAGGCCACCCGGGTACATGGAGTGTGAGTAATACTTCTTCTGGTCGGCGCGCTTGCCCGTCACTTCAATCTTGTCGGCATTGACGATAATGACGTAATCGCCGGTATCCATATGCGGGCTAAAGGTGGGCTTGTGCTTCCCGCGCAGCACGTATGCAACGTCGCTGCTCAGGCGGCCCAACGTTTTGCCCGCCGCGTCGACGACATACCACCGGCGCTCGATCTCGGACGCCTTGAGCACATATGTCTTCTGCTGCATCTGAACCTCCTTTCCTAATCTGTCTACTCCAGGACCGGCGACCGGCGACTGAAGTCGCCTGGCAGGGACGAACCGACTGAAGTCGGACTGTGGCGCACCTAAAGGCACTTCAGTGCCCGTACCCTGCCGTGACACTTTAGTGTCAGGCGTCAACTATCAATACGTCACTTTGACCAAATACAATCCGTGCGCGGGCACCGCCGGCCCGGAAGCCGCGATGCGCCGCGAGTGCAAGATCTCGACAACTGTCCCCGGAGACAAACGCCCGCTCCCGACGCGCAGGACGGTACCCACCACCTGGCGTACCATGTGGCGCAGGAAAGCGTTCGCTTCCAGGTAGAAGTATACAAATGGCCGCGCCGCCCAGCAGCGCGCCTCGTGCAGCGTGCGCACCGTCCCGCCGCGCACGCTCACGCCTTCCCTGGTGTGCTCCATCGGCATGCCGAAGGCGGCGAAGTCGTGTTCGCCCAGCAAGACCTGTAGCGCGGCGCTCATGCGCTCCGTGTCCAGGTCCTCCGGGACATGGTAACTATAGCGGCGCCAGAACGGCGAGGGCAGCTTTGCATTATACACAACATACTCATAGGCACGGCTGCGCGCGTCGTAGCGCGCATTAAAGCCCGGCTCCGCCTCGTCCAGCTCCAGCAGTACGATGTCGTCGGGCAGCGTCGCGTTCAGGGCGCGCAGCAACACCTCGTTTGACAGGTGTGTGGCGCTCCCAAACGAGATCACCTGGCCGCGCGCGTGCACGCCGGCATCCGTCCGGCCCGCCCCCGTGACGCGGCTGAAGCTGCCCGTGACCCGGGCGATGGCCTCTTCCAGCGCCCCCTGCACGGTCGACGCGTTCGCCTGAATCTGGAAACCGGCGTAGGCAGTGCCGTCGTACTGCACCGTCCCCCGCAGCATACGCACCTAGCGAACCAGCTCGATCTGCGCCATCATGGTGCCGTCGCCTTTGCGGGTCCCCAGCTTGGTGATGCGGGTGTAACCGCCGGGCCGGTTGACGTAGCGCGGCCCGATCTCGGCAAACAGCTTCTCGACAGCGTCCTTATTCGGCAGGTCGGCCAGGGCCAGACGGCGATGGTGCACGGTCGGCTGGCGGGACAGCGTGATCAGTTTCTCGACGTGGCGCTGTATCGCTTTGGCCTTGACGTGTGTCGTTGTGATCTTCTCGTGCTGGATGATAGCCGCCATCAACGATCGATACAGAGCGATGCGTTGATCGGTCGGCCGCCCCAGCTTGTATCCGGCCTTCTGGTGTCTCACGGGTTACTCCTCGTCGTCATCTATGAAATCGTCATGGTTGGGCGGGCGCCCGCGCCTGGCGCCCTGCTTCCACCGATTACTCCTCGTCGTCATCTATGAAATCGTCATGATCCTGGAAGGCACCACCAAACTGCTCGTAGGCCCGGCTCTCGGGGATGTAGCCCTTGAGGATCAGGCGATCGCGCAGCTCGTCGAGCGACTTGCGCCCGAAGTTGCGCACGTTGAGCAGATCGTCCTCGCTCATCTCCAGCACCTCGCCGACCTTGCCGACGCCGGCGCGCTTGAGCGAGTTGTAGGCGCGCGGCGACAGATCGAGGGCCTCGATCGGCGTATCGTAAATCTGGGGCGGCAGGGCGCGGCTGGGGGCCGAGGAAGGCCCGATCTCCGACATCTCGACGTGGCCGCTGAACTCGGCGATCTGCTGGAAGTGGCGCGTCAGGATCTGCGCGCTGAGATTCAGCGCCTCGTCGGGCGTCATGGTCCCATCGGTCCAGATCTCCAGGATGAGACGCTCGTACGTGGTCATGGGGCCGACGCGCGTGCGCTCGATCATATAATTCACACGGCGAATCGGCGCGAAGATGGCGTCGATCGGAATCGTGCCGATATCGAGATTCTCGCGCTGATCGATGGGTGCATATCCTTTGCCCCGCTCCACGGTGATCTCGGCATGCAGCTCAATCTGATCTTCGGGTCCATCGACCGTGAGCAGGTATTGTTCGGGGTTGACGATCTCGACCTGCGACGGTACGATCAAATCACTTGCATATACTTCACCGGGTCGTGCGATATCCAGTTCAATTTGAATAGGCTCGTTGCCTGTATACTTGAGCCGAACCTTCTTGAGATTGAGCATGAACTCCGTCACGTCCTCGCGGACATTCGGGATATCTGAAAACTCATGGCGGATGCCGTCGATGCGCACGGCGGTGATAGCCGCGCCGGGCAGCGACGACAGCAGGATACGGCGCAGGGAGTTGCCCAGGGTAACTCCGTAGCCTTCCTCTAGAGGCTCGATTTCGTAGCGGCCGTGGGTCTCACTATGAGCGACCCGCTCTATTCTCGGCAGCGACAATTGTTCGAGCAAGACTAACCTCCTTACGAGCCGGTGGCGTTGGTCTAGATTCCGACTCGTACATTCTTCACTTCAAGCAAGCATCACGGTATCTCGGCAAAGGTCGGAGATTGCACCGCGGATAGCCCAACGGCATTAGCGCGAATAGTACTCCACCACAAGCTGGTCATTAATGTTCTGATCGCAATCGGACCGCTCAGGGATCGACAGGACGGTGCCCTGCAAGTGCTCCGGATCGAGGGACAGCCACCCTGGGATCGACCGCTGGCGAATGAGATCGGCCACGGTCTTGAAATACTCCTTGTTGCGCGCGCCCTCGCTCACCGCGATGCGATCGTTTGGGCGACAACGGAAGGAGGGGATGTCGGTCTTGCGGCCGTTGACGGTGATATGCCCGTGCCGCACGATCTGCCGCGCCTCATCGCGCGAGGTGGCGAAGCCCAGGCGATAGCAGACGTTATCCAGCCGCAACTCGAGCAATTGCATCAGATTGGTGCCGGTGATGCCCGGGCGGCGCTGGGCCTCGTTGAAGGTGCGCTGGAACTGATCCTCCAGCACTCCATAGATGCGGCGAGCCTTCTGCTTCTCGCGCAGGTGCAGGCTGTACTCCGATTGCTTGCGACGGCGCTGGCCGTGCTGTCCCGGCGGGACGGGCCGCCGCTCGATGGGACACTTCTTGGTCAGGCACTTCTCCCCTTTGAGAAAGAGCTTGATCCCCTCGCGACGGCACATACGGCAATCTGGGCCAATGTATCGTGCCAAATCAATCCTCCAATAGTCAATCGTTATTCTTAGACGCGCCGCCTCTTCGGAGGGCGGCAACCGTTATGCGGGATCGGCGTGACGTCGGTGATCGAGGTGATCACCAGTCCCGCCGCCTGCAAGGCACGGATCGCCGACTCGCGGCCGGCTCCCGGCCCTTTGACAAAGACCTCAAGCTGATGCATGCCGTTCTCCATCGCCTTACGTGCCGCCGAATCGGCGCTGAGCTGCGCGGCATAGGGCGTGCTCTTGCGGGAGCCCTTGAAGCCGCTGGCCCCGGCCGACGACCAGCACAGGACCTTACCGGTGGGATCGGTAATGGTCACGATGGTATTGTTGAACGTGGCATGGATATGGGCCTGGCCTATAGGGACATTCTTGCGCTCGCGACGTCGCGTGCGCGTCCCCCCTTTACGCCCACCTGTTCTCGCGTCTGCCATAATTCCTCCAGTACGCGTTGATCAGTCCATCGACCGGCAGCCCTGTACCTGCCGGCACCTTACTTCTTCGTCGCCTTCTTGCGGGCGCCGACGGTTCGCCTCTGACCCCGCTTGGTGCGGGCATTGGTGCGCGTGCGCTGGCCACGAACGGGCAGATTACGCCGGTGGCGCAGCCCGCGGTAGCATCCGATCTCGACCAGGCGCTTGATGTTGAGCGCCACCTCGCGGCGCAGGTCACCCTCGACGCGGTAATTGCGGTCGATGACTTCGCGCAGACGGCTCACCTCATCCTCGGTCAGGTCGCGCACCCGTGCGTCCGGGTTGACGCCGGCCATCGCGATGACCTTGCGGCTCACGGTCGGGCCGATGCCATAGATGTACGTCAACGAGATGACCACGCGCTTATCGCGCGGGATATCGACCCCGGCAATACGTGCCATACTACCCCACCTTATCCTTGTCGCTGCTTATGCTTCGGCGTTGCACTGCAGATGACCATGACCGTGCCATGGCGCCGGATTATCTTACACTTTGGACAGACGCGTTTAACTGACGCTCGTACCTTCATCCCAGTTTCTCCAAACTTTCCTGCCGGACCAACCCATAATCGGCCGGATCACCCCACATACGCGACGGATCGCTGGGGCGTGATAGGATCTCATACCCCTGGGACGTCACGGCCACACTGTGCTCGAAATGAGCGGAATAGGAGCCGTCCTTGGTCACGACCGTCCACTTGTCCGAGAGCGTGACCGTCTCGGCGGTGCCGATGTTCACCATCGGCTCGATGGCCAGCACCATCCCCGGCCGCAGCACCGGCCCGCGCCCACCTTTCGGCGGGCGGTAGTTGTGCACCTGCGGCTCCTCGTGCATCTCGCGGCCGATGCCGTGGCCGACATACTGGCGTACCAGGCCCATGTGCTCGGCGGTGACCAGGTCCTCGACGGCCCCGCCGATGTCGTGGAGATGGCCGCCGGGGCGAACCTGGGCGATGGCCAGCGCCAGGGCTTTCTCCGTCACCGCGAGCAGATGCCGCGCCTCGACGCCGATCTCCCCGACCGGCACGGTGATGGCGGCGTCGCCGTGCCAGCCCTGGTAGATCACGCCGAGATCAAGGCTGACGATGTCGCCCTCGCGCAGGACGCGCCGGCCCGGGATGCCGTGGACGATCTCATCATTCACGGAGATGCAAATGGTGCCATCAAAGTTCACCAAGGGGAAGCTCGGCATGGCCCCGCGGCGCAGCACATAGTCGGTCGCCAGGCCGTTGAGCTCGCGCGTGGTCACACCGGGACGCACGTTGTCGGCGAGCAGTACCAGTGTATCCGCCACGATGCGGTCGGCCTCGCGCATGATGCTCAATTCGCGCGCCGACTTCAGGATGATGCGTCGCTCAGCCATGAGTTAGAGTTGTGTCCTTCGCTGTTCCGCCAGTATCGCCAACGCCCAGCGCAGCCTGTCGCGGTTGCGCGCCGACCTTCCTGGCCTCGATGGCGGCCAGGATGTCGCGGGTCACGCTCTCGACATCTTGCTCGCCCTCGATCTCAACCAGCACACCGTGCTGCCTGTAGTAGTCGACGATGGGCAGGGTATCCCGCTCGTACACGGCGTAGCGCGTCACCTGTATCTCGGGTGTCTCGTCGTGGCGCTTGAAGAGCGGCGCGCCGCACACGTCGCAATGCCCTTCCTCGCTGGGCGCGATATCCGGAATGTTATAGACCGCCCAACACTGCCGGCAGATCCATCGCCCGCGCATGCGCTCCAGCACCACCTCACGTGATGCCTTGATGTAGAGCACCAGTTCATCTTCATTCGTGGCACGCCCGTTGTGCCGGGCCAAAGACTTGTCCAGCGCTTTGGCCTGGCCCACTGTGCGCGGGAAACCATCCAGGATAACGCCGCGCCCGGCGTCGGGTCTGGACAGCCGCTCCTCGATAATGCGAATCGTCAGATCATCGGGGACCAGCATTCCCGCGTCCATGTAGCGCTTGGCCTCATTGCCAAGCGGCGTGTCCTCGGCCCGTATGGCGCGGAGCAAGTCGCCCGATGCCACGTGCGGCACGCCCAGGAGGCGTGCAAGCCGGGCGGCTTGCGTTCCTTTGCCCGCGCCGGGCGGGCCGACAAAAATGATCTTCATTCCAATCACCACTCACTACTTGATGAGGCTCACTTGATGAAGCTCTGATAGTTGCGCATCATCAATTGGGCCTCTAGTTGGCGCATGGTGTCGATCACCACGCCAACGATGATCAGCAGCGCCGTTGCGCTGATCGTCAAGTTCCCCGTCGTGTTCAGCACGAGTTTGCCAAATAGGGGCAGCAAGGCCACCGCCCCCAGGAACAGCGCGCCAACCAGCGTCACGCGGTTGACCACGCGCTCCAGATACGAAGCCGTCTGTTGTCCCGGTCGGTAGCCGGGGATAAACCCTCCGTTCTTCTGCAACGTCTCGGGCAGCCGTTGCTGCTGGAACTGGATGGCCGTGTAGAAGTAGGTGAAGCCCACCACCAGAAAGAAATACGGCAACCAGTACCAGGGCGACAGGCTGTTGTACTGAAAGTTCTGGTAGAAGAAGTTGGATATGTCGTACCAGATACCCTTCGTCCAGAACACAAAGTACGACGAGATGATGTAGGGTGCTGTCACTATCGAGATGGCGAAGATCAGCGGGATCATCCCCGCCGAGTTCACCATGATCGGGATGTAGGTGCTCTGTCCTTGCATCACGCGGCGGCCGACCACGCGCTTGGCGTATTGCACCGGGATGCGGCGCTGCGCCTGCTGCACGAAGACGATCGCCCCGATAATGGCGGCCGTGGCCACGGCAAGCTCCACCACCAGGAAGGGGTTGTTCTGCAACTCCGTCCCGACCAGGCCCGGCACACGCGCGATGATGCCGGCGAAGATGATGATAGAGACGCCGTTGCCGATGCCGTTCTCGGTAATCAGCTCCCCCAGCCAGATCAGGAACATGGTGCCGGCCGCGGCGGTGATGATGAACTGCAACGTCGCCGGCAGCGTGTGCACGTCGAACAGGCCGAAGTTCTTGATCACGCCGGTGCTGGCCAGCAACGACCCCTGGCCGAGCGCCTGTAGCATGGCCAGGGGGATGGTCACGGCGCGCGTAATCTGGTTGATACGGTGCCGTCCAGCTTCCCCGCCTTCGCGGTATAGCTCCTCCAGGCGCGGGATCACCGGCTGCAGGATCTGGATGGCAATCTGGGCCGTGATGTAGGGATAGACGCCCAGCATCACGATCGAGATCTGCCCCGAGCCACCGGCAAAGAGGCTCAGCAACTGGAACAGGTTGTTCTGCTGCAGCAATTGGTTGAAGGCCGCCTTGTCGATGAACGGCACCGGAATCGCCGCGGCGATGCGATAGACGATGAGGATCCCAAACGTGAAGAGCAACTTGCGCCGCACGTCGGGGAGCCGGAAAGAGTTAACCGCCGCCTGGAGCATGGATTAGGCCTCCTCGCCGGCAGCGCCCCGGCTCTTGCGCGGCAGCAGCTCCTCGACCGAGCCGCCGGCAGCTTCGACCTTGCTTCGGGCCTGCGCCGACACGCGCGGCAGGCGCACGGACAATCGCCGGGTGATCTCGCCGTCGCTCAGAAGCTTGATGGGCTTCTTCTCGCCGTCTTTGATCAGGCCGGCCGCCGCCAGCGACTCCACGTCCACCAGGGCACCATCCTCGAAAAAGTCGTTCAACTGGCCGACTTTGACCAGCGCAAACTCCACGCGGAAGGGGCTGCGGAATCCCCTCTTATAGGGCATGGTGCGGGTCAGGGGGAAAGCGCCGCCGATGAACGGTGCGGGTTTGCCGCCGCCGGAGCGGGCCAGCTGCCCCTTGGTCCCCTTGCCGGCCGTCTTGCCGCGGCCGGAGCCCATGCCACGCCCAACCCGGCGGCGCTCGCGTCGCGCCGCCGGGTTGGGCTGTAACTCGTGGCTTTTCATATCCTATTCTCCTGCCGCCGCGCCGCTCTCGCCCGGCAGCTCTTCCACCTGCACGAGGTGGGCCACGTGGCGCACCATCCCGCGGATGGAGGGTGTATCGTCTTTCTCAATGGTGCTATACAGTTTATGAAATCCTAGCGCGCGAATGGTCTCTTTCTGGCGCTGCGGATAGCCGATCGCGCTCTTGCGATAGGTGATGCGCAACTTACCCACCAAGGGCCTCCCGTCCATACAGCATGCGGTTCACGCTGATGCCGCGCATACGCGCCTTCTCCTGCGCATCTTGCAGTTCGCCCAGCGCCATCATGGTGGCCGTGACCACATTGATCGGGTTCGTCGATCCCATCGACTTGGTCAGAATGTCGTGGACGCCGGCGGCTTCCATCACGGCGCGCACCGACCCGCCGGCGATGACGCCGGTACCCGGGCTGGCCGGCTTGAGCAGGACGCGCGCAGCGTTGAAGCGGTGCTCCACCAGGTGCGGGATCGTCGCCCCCGACAGGGGAATCCGCATCAGGTTCTTCTTGGCATCCTCCACGCCTTTGCGAATGGCCTCGGGCACCTCGCCGGCCTTGCCCAGGCCGGCGCCGACGACGCCATTGCCGTCGCCGACCACCACCACCGCGCTGAAGCTGAAGCGGCGGCCACCTTTGACCACCTTGGCCACGCGGTTGATCTGCACGATGCGCTCCTGCAAGTTCAATCCCGCGGGATCAATCTTCGCCATCTACCCTCCTTTGCAGCAGAGCCGGCGACTGAAGTCGCCTGGCAGAGTTACGCCGGCTGAAGCCGGGCGAAGGCACTTCAGTGCACGTACCCTGCCATGACACTTTAGTGTCAGGCACAACAAACAACATTAGAAGTCCAATCCGGCGGCACGCGCACCGTCGGCCAGGGCCTTGATGCGCCCGTGATACGTGAAGCCACCCCGATCAAACGCCACCTTGGTGACGCCGGCGGCCAGGGCTCGCTCGCCGACCAGGCGGCCCACCGCGCTGGCCAGGCGCACCTTACGCCCGGCGGCGTCGGCCGCATCGCCATCGCCCGCCTGGGCGGGTGGGCTGTTGCGCAGATCGAGCGACGAGGCGGCGGCCACGGTATGGCCGCGCGTGTCGTCGATGACCTGCGCATAGATGTGCTTGCCGCTGCGGAAGACATTCAGGCGCAGGCGTTCGGGCGTTCCGCTGACCACCGCGCGTATGCGTCGCTTGCGCTTCAGGCGCATGGCTCGTGCATTATGCGGTCTAATCATCTGTCTCCTCAAGGACCTCGGGCGCAGCCACCCCGCCTACGGCGCGGTACCTGCCCGACGATTACTTCTTCTTGCCGCCGACCTTACCGGCCTTACCGGCCTTGCGGCGGATCACTTCGTTGCTATAACGGATGCCCTTACCCTTATAGGGCTCGGGCGGGCGCAGCCGTCGTATCTGGGCGGCGGTCTCGCCGACGACCTGCTTGTCGATACCGCTCACCGTGATGCGGGTCTGTCCCTCCACGCCGAGACTGACGCCACTGGGCGCCACGACCTCGACGGGATGCGAGTAGCCCAGGGCCAGGTTCAGGCGCTGGCCCGACATAGTAGCGCGATACCCCACGCCGGTGATATCCAGCGTTTTGGTGAAACCCTGGCTCACGCCGACCACCATGTTGTTGACCAGCGTCCGTGTCAGGCCATGGAGAGCCTTGTGATGCTTGTCCTCCGATGCGCGTTCCACCACCAGGTGGCCGTCTTGCTGCACCACGCTGACACCATCGGGGATCTGATGCGTGAGCGTTCCTTTCGGTCCCTTGACGCTGACGATCCCCTGATCGATCGTGATGCTCACCTTATCGGGCACGCTAATCGGCATTCGTCCAATGCGCGACACGACGTTACCTCCATCACACTAAAAACCAGAGCCGTAAGTTTACCACACTTCACAGATAAGTTCTCCGCCGACATTCTCGCGGCGCGCCCGTGCTCCCGTGGTCAAACCGCGCGGCGTAGACACGATAACAATCCCCATACCGCCGAGAACGCGCGGTATCTGCTTCGACCCGGCATAGAGGCGGCGCCCCGGCTTGGAGAGACGCTTGAGGTGTGTCATCACCGGACGGCGCTCGTCCGTGTACTTCAGATGGACGCGCAGCGCGGAGAAGCGACCGTCTGGCACGATCTCGAAGCGTTGGATGAAGCCTTCGTCCTGCAAGATGCGAGCAATGTTCTCTTTCATCTTCGAGTGCGGGATATCCACGGTAGCGTGGCGGCGGCTGATAGCATTGCGCATGCGCGTCAGCATATCCGCAACGGGATCACTCATACTCATGACAGCACTCTCTTTACCAACTCGCCTTCACAACGCCGGGCAACTCTCCGCGCAGCGCCCGCTCGCGCAGGCAGATGCGACAGAGGCCGAACTTGCGATAGACGGCACGCGGACGCCCGCAGATCTGGCAGCGATTGCGGTGCTGCACCTTGAACTTGGGCGGCTTCTTGGACTTTGCGATCTTGGACTCTTTAGCCATTGCTTATCCTCCCGGTGGTCGGCATATTAGGCGGCCCGGAACGGCATGCCGAGCAGTTGTAGCAGGCGGCGCCCTTCGTCGTCGCTGCGTGCCGTGGTGACGATGCTGACCTCCAGCCCGCGCAGGCGGTCGATCTTGTCGTAGTCGATCTCGGGGAAGACGAGCTGTTCGCGCAGTCCCAGAGTGTAGTTGCCGCGGCCGTCGAACGCCTTGGGCGAGACCCCTTGAAAGTCGCGGATGCGCGGCAGAGCGATGGAGACCAGGCGGTCCAGAAACTCCCACATGCGCTCGCCGCGCAGCGTGACCATGGCGCCGATCTGGTTGCCGGTGCGGATCTTGAACGCGGCCACCGATTTCTTGGCCCTGGTGATCACCGGTTTCTGGCCGGAGATGATGGTCAGGTCGTGGGCGGCGGCGTCCAGCGCCTTCGGGTTGCTGATGGCCTCGCCCAGGCCCATATTCAGGACTATCTTGTGCAGGGTCGGGACCTGCATCGGGTTGCCGTACTGGAACTCCCTCGTCAGCGCGTCCACGACCTCATTGCGATACTTCTCTCTCAGACGTGCAGGCATCGGCCTTACCCCTTATCGATAACCTGGTTGCAATGCTTGCACACGCGCGCCTTGGACCCATCCTCCTGAAAGGCGAATCCCACGCGCGTCGGCCTGTTGCAGTTGGGGCACATCAGCATCACGTTCGAGACGTGCAGCGGCGCCTCGACGTGGATGATGCCGGCCTGCCGCACACCCGGCCTGTTCTTGACGTGCTTGGTGGCGATGTTGATGCCGGCCACCACCACGCGCTGCTTCTCGGGCAGCACGCGGTTGACCTTACCGGTCTTGCCGCGGTCCTTGCCCGCGATGATCATGACGTTATCGTCGCGTCGAATCTTGGCCATTTACAGCACCTCGGGCGCCTGGCTGACGATCTTCATGAAGCCCTTCTCGCGCAACTCGCGCGCCACCGGCCCGAAGATACGCGTGCCGCGCGGATTGTTCTGGTTGTTGATGATCACGGCGGCGTTGTCATCGAAGCGGATGTGCGAGCCATCGGGGCGACCGTACTCCTTGGCCGTGCGCACGATGACGGCGCGCACCACCTCGCCCTTCTTGACCGCCCCGCCGGCCTGGGCGTCCTTCACGGCGGCGATGATGATGTCGCCGACCCCCGCGTACTTGCGATTCGAGCCGCCCATGGTGCGGATGCACAGGATCTCTTTAGCGCCGGTATTGTCGGCGACGCGCAGCCTTGTCTCAGTCTGGATCATCGCTTAGCCCTCCAGATCCTGCGGCGCCACCGGCACCGTCTGATCAACCGGCTGCAGGGCGGCGCGCTCGTCGTGTCTCATGATCTCGATCACGCGCCAGCGCTTCTCGCGCGAGAGCGGCCGGCTCTCGATGATGCGCACGGTATCGCCCTCGCGGCACTCGTTGTTCTCGTCGTGCGCCTTGTAGCGCTTGGTGCTGCGGATGGTGTGCTTATACAATGGGTGCCGCCGCACCGACTCCACGCTGACGACGACCGTCTTTTGCATTTTGTTACTGACGACCCGGCCCACTAGCTGCCGGAGCCTCGGATTAAACGGCATCTTGACCTGCTCTCCTTTTCATATCTATGAAGTACTTGAGCTGGGCAATCTCTTTGCGTAATACTTTGAGGCGGGCGTAATTGGTCGCTTTGCGCGTCGCCAGGTTGAACCTCATATTGACCGTCTCATCCTGGCAGCTACGCAGCCGGCTCTCCAGTTCCGAGATCGGCAAGCCCAGATACTCACGCGTTCGATTCTTCATCCTGCGCCTCCTCAGCAACCGGCACGGGCACGTGCTTGGCGATCACCCGGGTAGGAATCGGCAGTTTGTAGCCGGCCAGGCGCAACGCTTCATGTGCCACCTCTTCGCGCACCCCGGCGATCTCGAAGAGCACCCGTCCGGGTTTGATCACGGCGACCCAATGGTCGGGTGCGCCCTTGCCCGATCCCATGCGCGTCTCGGCCGGCTTCTTGGTCACCGGTTTGTCGGGGAAGACGCGTATCCAGATCTTGCCGCCGCGCCGCACGTAGCGTGTAATCACGCGGCGGGCCGACTCGATCTGCCTGCTCTCCAGCCAGCAGGTGCCCAGCGCCTGCAATCCGTATTGGCCGAAGGAGATCTCGTTGCCCCGCATGGCCGGCCCCTCGCGGCGACCGCGATGCTGCTTACGGTGTTTGACCCGTCGCGGCATTAATAACATGCTTCTCTCCGTTCCCTCTACTGTTGCTGCGCGCTACTGGGTGGCGCCGGCGCTCGGCCGGGTCGGCCGCCGCGCTGCGGCCGGTCTCCACGCGGGCGATCGTCGCGGCGCGGGCGCTCGGCCCGGCCCGACGGCGGCGCGCTGGTGACCTCGACCATCTGCCCGGGCTTGACCAGGCCCTTGAAGATCCAGACCTTGATGCCGATCACGCCGTAGGTGGTGCGGGCCTCGGCAATGCCGAAGTCGATGTCGGCACGCAGCGTCTGCAGCGGCACCTGGCCGCGCCGCTCCTGCTCGCGCCGGGACATCTCGGCGCCACCAAGGCGACCGGCGATGGCCACGCGCACCCCTTTGGCCCCGGCTTGCATGGTGCGCTGCACCGTCAGCTTCATGGCGCGGCGGAAGGCGACGCGGCGCTCGATCTGCTCCGCGATGCTGCGCGCCACCAGCACGGCGACCAGATCGGGGTTGCGGATCTCCATGATGTTGACCTGCACCTTCTTGCCGGTCTGCGCTTCGAGCAGCCTGCGCAGCTCCTCCACGTTGGTGCCGCTGCGGCCGATGATGATGCCCGGCTTGGCCGTGTGTATGGTGATGGTCACGCGGTTGGCCGAGCGGTCGATATCGATCTGCGCGATGGCGGCATTGGCATGCCGCTTGAAGATGAACTTTCGGATGCGCAGGTCTTCTTGCAGCAGGTCTTTGTAGTCACGGTCGGCATACCAGCGGGCCTGCCAGCCCCGGATGATGCCCAGGCGAAAGCCAATCGGATGTACTTTGTGGCCCATTTATTCCTCTCGATCCTGCACGATGACGGTGATATGACACGAGCGCTTGAGAATCCGATTGGCCCGGCCCATGTTGCGACGCCACAGGCGCTTGAGCGTGCGTCCATCGTCGGCGTAGATGCGATGAATCCACAGGGTATTGGCGTCGATATCGTAGTTGTTCTCCGCGTTGGCAGCGGCCGACTTGACCACCTTGTAGACATCGCGCGCGGCGTTCTGGGGCATGAAGCGCAACATCGTGAGCGCCTCATCCACCTTGCGCCCGCGCACAGCATCTACGACCAGGCGCACCTTGCGCGGGCTGATCGGTATATCCTTCGCCACGGCGCGTACTTCCACACTAATCCTCCTTGGGGCACTGAGCCGCGTGTCCCGCTGCACAGTAACCCCTCTGAAACGACACCTAACGCACTTTCGTCGTCTTGCTTCCCGCGTGCCCCCGGAAGGTGCGGGTGGGAGCGAACTCTCCCAACTTGTGTCCAACCATGTTCTCGCTGATGTAGATCGGCACGTGGCGCCGCCCGTCGTGCACGGCGATGGTATGCCCCACGAACTCCGGGAAGATCGTGGAATCGCGCGACCAGGTGCGGATGATCTGGCGCTGGCTGGACCGGTTCAGCGCCTCCAGCTTGGCGAAGAGCTTCTCGTCCACAAAGGGACCCTTCTTGGTTGATCGCGACATAGATTGGCTTGCCCCCTATGGTGTCCGGTTACTTCTTCCGGCGCCGGATGATGTACTTGTTGGTCTGCTTGTTGCGGCGCGTGCGCGCGCCCATGGCCGGCTTGCCCCACTTGGTCTGCGGCTGGCCGCCGATCGGCGCGCGTCCCTCGCCACCGCCGTGCGGGTGGTCGTTCGGGTTCATGACCGAGCCACGGACGCTGGGACGCCGGCCCATGTGGCGAGAACGTCCGGCCTTGCCGATGTTCTGGTTCTGATGATCCGGATTGCCGACCACACCGATGGTGGCGCGGGCCGTGACGGGCACCAGACGCATCTCGCCCGAGGGCATGCGCAGGGTGGCGTAGTTGCCTTCGCGCGCCATCAACTGCGCGGAGGTGCCGGCGGAGCGCACCAACTGAGCGCCGCGCCCGGGATACAACTCGACGGCGTGCACCGATGTGCCCACGGGGATGTTGCGCAACGGCAGACAGTTGCCGGCGCGGATCTCGGCCTCGGGACCGCTCATCACGCGATCGCCGACCTTCAGGCCAAGCGGCGCGATGATGTAGCGCTTCTCGCCATCCTCGTAGAACAGCAGGGCGATGCGCGCGGAGCGGTTAGGATCGTACTCGATGGTGGCCACGCGCGCCGCGACGCCGTCTTTGTTGCGCTTGAAGTCGATGATGCGGTACATGCGCTTGTGCCCGCCGCCGCGGTGCCGCGTGGTCAGGCGGCCCTGGTTGTTGCGGCCGGCCTTCGACTTGAGCGGCCGCAGCAAGGGCTTGTACGGCTTGCTGGTGGTGATGTCGTCGAACGCCGCCACCGACATGCCGCGCCGGCCGGGCGAGGTGGGCTTATATCTCTTGATAGCCATCTCTACACCGTCCCGAAGAAGTCTTCAATCAGTTGCCCGTGTTGCAGGGTGACGATGGCCTTCTTCCAGGCGCTGGTGTAGCCGCGCCTGGTGCCGGCACCCTTCTCCTTGGGCTTCATGACTATCGTGTTGACCGCGACCACCTTGACGTTGAAGCGCTCCTCGACCGCGCGCTTGATCTCCGGCTTGGTGGCGGCGCGGGCCACGCGAAAGGCGTAGCGGTGCACCTCTGGATTGGTCACCTTTGGCTTGCTCGGAGAGGCCAGTTCGGTACTCTGCTCCGTGATGAGCGGCTTTTCCAGCACCCTATACAGTTCCATGGTTTAGTCCACCTTGTCCTCATCGCTCTCGGCGCCAGTGGCCTCCGCATCCTCGGCCTCGACGTCCGGCAGGCTCTCATCATCGACGGCCGCGGATTCTGGCGTGCCGTACGGCAGCGGCGCTGCCGCCCTGACCACGGCCTCAGCCTCCGTCGCGCCCTCGGACCGCGCTCCGGACGCCGCGTCGACGGTCGCGGATTCCGGCATCTCCGGCTCCGCCACGGCAATCTGCGGGACGCCGTGGCCGGTCAGCACGCCTTCCAGCACATTCAGGGCGGCCTGCGTAAAGATCAGGTGGTCGCTGTCGATGGCATCGACGACGTTCAGCGTGTGGGCCACGATCGTACGCACACCGGGTATATTGCGCGCCGACTTGGTCACATTCGGGTCGGGGGCCGGCAAGACGATCAGGATGCGCCGCGACACCCCCAGGACGTTCAGGACGGCCACCATATCTTTGGTGCGCGGCACCGTGAAGTCGAAGCCGGCGATGACGTGAATGCGCCCCTCGCTGAGCTTGTCGCTCAGCACCGAGCACAGCGCCTTGCGGCGCATCTTCTGCGGCATGTCCTGGCGGTACGAGCGCGGATGGGGCCCGAAGACCACCCCGCCTTTGCGGAACTGCGGCGCGGTCTGCGCGCCGTGCCGCGCGCGCCCCGTGCCCTTCTGCCGGTACCACTTCGCGGTGGTGCCGTTCACCTCGCCGCGCGTCTTGGTGTCATGCGTGCCACGGCGGCGGTTGGCATGAATGCGCAGGACCGCCTGATGGATGAGAGTATCGTTGCGCTCCACGCCGAAGACGGCGTCGTTCAACTCCAGAGTCGAGACGACCCCACCGGCGGTATCGCGGATCTGTGCCTGTGCCATATCGTCTATCCTCTGATACTTCCGTTCTTCTTGACGGCCTTGCGCACCATGACCAGCCCGCTGCGCGGGCCGGGCACGGCACCCTTCACCAGCAATACGTGATTCTCGGGGTCGATATCGACGACCTGTAAGTTCTGTACGGTAACGCGATCGTGGCCCATGTGCCCCGCCATTTTCAAGCCCTTCACGACCCGACCCGGCGTGGTACCGGCGCCCACGGAGCCAGGCGCGCGGGTGCGGTCGGACTGGCCGTGCGTCTTGAGGCCGCCGCGGAAATGCCAGCGCTTCACTCCACCCTGGAAGCCCTTACCCTTCGAGGTGCCGATCACGTCGACGTAGTCGTCGACGGAGAAGATCATATCCACGGTCACCCGCTGGCCAAGTTGCGCACCGTCGATGCTGCCGCGGAATTCGCGCAGATAGCGGGGCCGGACGTCGTTGCTGCCGGTCGCCTTGCGCACGTGGCCAAGCCGCGGCTTGTTCAGCCGTCGTGCGTGGCCGAAACCCATCTGCACCGCCGCGTATCCGTCGCGTTCGGGATTCTTGATCGCCGTCACCGTACAGGGTCCCGCCTCGATAACGGTCACCGGTAGAGCCCGGCCGTCCTCGGTGAACACCTGCGTCATGCCAACTTTGCGGCCCAATATGCCGTTCATCTATACCCCCTCCAGTGGTAGGACGGGGAGCTGGAGCCACTGCGCCCCACACTCACAGCCTACGTAGAGTCCTAACTCTTGCCTCGATCACCCGCGAAGGGTGCTGTTCCACCGATTTACAGTTTCATTTCGATGTCCACACCCGCCGGCAAGGCCAGCTTGGCCAGCGATTCCAGCGTGCGCGCATTGGGGTCGAGCACGTCGATCAGCCGCTTGTGCGTGCGGATCTCAAACTGCTCGCGCGAGTCTTTATCGATATGAGGCCCTCGGATAACCGTAAATCTCTTGATCTCCGTCGGCAGCGGGATCGGTCCCGACACGTCGGCGCCGGTCGTGCGTGCCGTCTGGACGATCTGCACGGCAGACTGATCCAGGATCTTATGATCGTAGGCCTTTAGTCGAATGCGTATGCGTTGTTTAGCCACCTTTACCTCCGGCAGAACGCCGGGCGAGGTCCCCTCGCCCGGCGTTCCTGCTCCCTAGCTTACTTCTGGATGGAAGAGACGACGCCGGCGCCCACCGTGCGGCCCCCCTCCCGGATCGCGAA
>Ga0070740_10003111_pt1 | contig 18122 bp, 29 predicted proteins | sample Coa_R2_FD_67286 | JGI IMG/M metagenome (GOLD analysis project Ga0070740, IMG submission 67286) | Surface soil microbial communities from Centralia Pennsylvania, which are recovering from an underground coalmine fire - Coalmine... | ecosystem: Environmental > Terrestrial > Soil > Unclassified ...
CCCGCAAGAGGCTACACAGTCGGAGATGGACGAGAACAACTGCAAGGGCCATTACTACAACCCGAACACATCGAGTTTCACGTTCACCTGGGTAATCACGAACGTGCCGCTCGCCACGGGGCAATGGAATTGGGCAGGAATGGCGCTGAAGGCACCGGCAGCCGCGCCATCGTGCACGCCGACGCTGATGCTGATGGGCGTGGGCCGCTGTGGATAAGGGGGTACCAGCAGATGACCCACTCGCGAAAGCGGCGGAACTGGCGCAGTACGTTATTCACACTGAGTCTTTGCTTGCTTGGGCTATTCGCTTGCATCTCCATCTCACGAATGCCCACAGAGACGCCGGACGTCTCAGCAAAACGCGTAAGCCTACAAATCGCTCCAGGCGTCTATTGCACGCCTACCAGTCTTGATTTCGGGAACGTGACCATCGGCCAGCAGGCGACCTTGCAACTTCAATGCACCAACACCACCTCGGATTACGTCTACGTGACCACAAGCACCACGGGGCCCTTCACTGCGACTTGGGCGGGACCGAACTCGCCCGACAATCTCAACACGATCGTTGCTCAAAAGGAGAAATGATGCACCGTATATACACGTCAGTACTTGTATGCACACTACTGTTTTTCACGGCAGGGATGCGTGCGCAGAGCACCCCGCCGGCGGGAACCGTTCACAGCGTCGTGCTGACCTGGCAGGCGCCGTCTCCGGTGGGTGGATCTGGAACCGTGGCTGGATACAACGTCTATCGGGCGACGTCGGGAGTGAACTACACGAAGGTCAATGCAAGCCTGATCACGGTCCTGACCACGACGGACGCGAGTGTGGTTTCTGGAACGACCTACGGCTACTGCGCTACGACCGTGGATTCCGCAGGGAACGAATCGCCCTGCACGATCCCGGTGAATGCGGTCATCCCATCAAACCCCAACCTCCCCACGGGCCTTACTGCCGTTGCCCATTGATCTGGCTTGTGGGGAGATTGATAGGAAAGTGTTGATCTAAACACTTCCGCCAACTCAATGCCGCGATTAACATCCAAGCGAGGAGGATCGGAACTTTGGACTTCGGATTGAAAAAACTTCTGATCGGGCTCTCCGTGGTCGCAGCCCTAGCCGGAGCCGTCGTGGCCGGCGTCGTGGTCTATCCGCTCGCTCACCGCTCCCAGGCCGTGGCCGCAGCGCCGGCAACTATCCAGCCGCAGCCTGGCTGGGTCGCGCCATCGCCGCAATTCTTAGCCGATTGGGATGCGTATCGTGATCTCATGCAGCAGCTGCGAAAAGAGCAGGACAACCTGCAGCGGTCGAACGCGGTGAAGCAATACCAGGCCGATCTCGATCGCTCGAATGGCCTGGTGAACCGGCTGCAGCAATCCGTGCCACAGGGGTTCAGCTTCGATCCCGAGAAGCGGTTTTTTATTCCAGCGCCAAAGCCAGCCCCGGCCGATCCATCTCTGGGCGAGTCCGCCAAGCCCGTTCCGACAAAATGAACGAAGCACTCAAGAGGCGCGTCGTACCGTCGCATTTCCTGCGGCTCGATGGGTCGAGCGAGTTGGGAGTGCCGTCGCTGCAATTGCGGCTGTCTTTCGATTTCAACGCCATCGCGCTGATCGAGGAGAGAACGGGGCTGTTCGTAATCGGCGGCGGCGAAAAGAGCGTCTGGAATCACCTGAATAGCGCCCGCGTGCTCTCCGTGATGCTCTGGGCCACCTGCCTCGCCCACAATCCGGACCTCGAATCCGACGCGGGACTGGAGGCGATTCGCAGCTACATGAGCCCGGGAAATGTGCAGCAGATCTCCGAAGCCCTGGACGAGGCCTTTCTTATCTCGCTGCCGGCGGCGCGCCAGGCGGAGATCCGCGCCACTCGCAAAAACAAACAAGTCCCAAAAGAGATCGCGGCGGATCCGGGGCTGGCTTAGATTACCTGGCCTGCTGGGCCATCGCCCGATACGACCTCGGCCTTTCCAATTCTGAATTTGGCCGCATGACGATGGGTGAATTCGATGCCCTGGTCGAGCGCCACAACGAAGCGCACCGCCGCGCCATGATCGCCGCCGGGACGATCGCAGCGGCTATATACAACGCAAACCCATTCCGCGGTGAAAATGCGCGGATACTCGGCCCTCTCGATTTCGTTCCCGGCTTTTCTCCGCCGGCGGAGGATTCACAGTCGCTCGATGATCAGGTCGAGCTGCTGACGAAATTCTTCGGGCCGCCTCGCCTTCCAAACTGACCAATGGCAAACATCCTGGGATCGCTCTTCGTTGAGCTGAAAGCAAACACAGCTGCCTTCGTTGAGGGCATGTCCTCGGCCGGATCCGCCGCGAAAAAGGCCGGCGACGATATCAGCACGTCACTCGGCGGACTTCGCGACGCCGCCAATGACGCGATCGCGGCGATGGGTCCGCTCGGCTCGAGCGTCACCCAATTCGCTGCCCTTGCGCAAACCGCCTCGCTGGGTGTCGCCGGCGTGGCCACAGGTCTGCTGGCCTTCACCGCCGCGACGGCAGAGTCAACGGCAAAGCTTTACGAGCAGGCGCAATCGGCCGGCGTCTCGGTCGAAACGCTGTCGCAATTATCGTTCGTCGCTCAGTCTGCGGGTGTCAGCCAGGACACGCTCTCGATGGGACTCGAGCGCCTGAGCAAATCTGCCTACGCCACCGCCGAAGGCGGCAAGGGCGCGACCGAGGCGTATTCCGAGCTCGGAATCCAGCTTAAGAACAGCGACGGCACGCTCCGCGACGCGCGGGATATTTTCGCCGACGTTGCTGCGCGTTTTTCCGCGATGCCTGACGGTGTGGAGAAGACCGCGCTTGCCATGCAGATCTTCGGGCGCAGCGGCGCCGAACTGATCCCCGTCCTCGATCTCGGCAAGACAAAGATCGAGGAACTGATGCAGCGCCAGCGCGAGCTCGGCGCAGTCACATCCACCGAAACAGCAAAATCCGCCCACGAATTCAAAGAGGCGATGACCGAGGTCTGGGCCGCGGTGAAGGGCGTAGGCCTGGACGTCGAAGATCTCGGCCTGAAGCTGCTCAATCCTCTCGGCCGAGGAGTCCTCGCCGATATCGATTACCTGCATCAGTGGTACGACTCGCTCGTCGAAGTCGATCGTTATCTGGGACTCGTCAAAGACGACTCGATGAAGGTCTACCACGGCGCGCCCCCGGCGCCTCCGGCAGGAATGCTCGGCGGCGTGGCCGAAACCGCCGATCCGCGCTATCTGCTCGACGCAAATCAGAAACTGGAAAAGCAGCTCGAGGCGAACCAGAAGGCCTTCGAAATGTACAGCGCGGGCGCTGTCATGGCCAAGGAGAAGGGCGAAGAGTTGCTCGCCCAAATGAAGGCGCTCGCCGACGGCACCACGATCTGCACCAATGACAACATCGCCAACGCCGGTTCGCTGCAGCAGCAGGATTCCGACCTCTCGAACCTGCAGCTCAACATGGGCTTCTATAACGAAAAGCTGAAGCAGGCCCAGGCGATCAACGATCAGTACATGCCGGCGCTCGAGAAATATGCGAAGCAGCAGAAAATCCTGAACGACCTGGTGGCTAATTACGGCCTTACCCAGGAGGCCGCGAACAAAGACCTGCACGACTACGGCGTGCAGATCGGGGTGATCGCCGACGATTCCACGCAAGCCACGAAGAAAATGACCGGCGACTGGCGGACATTCGGGGATCAGCTCTCGACCGACCTGGTCGATCTCACGAGCGGCACGCGCACCTGGAAAACGGCGATCGACGATCTGCTGAAATCGATCGAGGAGCTCCTGGTCAAGAATTCTCTTTTCGGATCGAGCGGCGGCGGACTGTTCGGGTTCCTCGGCGGACTTTTTAAGGGCATTGGCGGCGGTGGCGGCGCTGCGGCGGCCGGCGGGGGATTGTCGGGCATGGAATCCGCGATCGGCTTCTCCTGGCTGCCGGGAATGGCCGCCGGCGGCTATGCCACGGGCCCCACGATCGTCGGCGAGTCCGGACCAGAGCTTTTCGTACCAGGTACGCCAGGTGCGATCGTGCCGTCAGGAAAATTCGGCGTGACCCATGTGTACAACATCGATGCCCGCGGATCGGATCCCAGCGTCACCCGCCTGATCAAAGACGCCATGCAGCAGGCCTATGCGCAAGCCGTCCGCGACGCTGTGGCACTGACGCGCGAAAGCTACCTCCGCTCATAAGCTCGTGTCGATCAACTATCCCCTCGCAATGCCGGCGGCGCCGGGCCCGTCGGGCGTCACGCTGACCGCCAGCGTCACCGTCGCAAAATCCGTCTCGCCCTACACCCGTCAGCGCCAGGGTTACATCCATCCCGGAGCATGCTGGATAGCGAAGATCTCGCTGCCGGTGATGACGCGCGCGCAGGCCGAGCCCTGGCTCGCGTTCTTGATATCGCTGTGGGGTATGAGCGGCAGTTTTCTGCTGCAGGCGCCGCTCGTCACCGGGCCGTTGGGTACTGCGGGCGGATCTCCAGTCGTGAACGGCAGCAATCAGCCGGTCAATACTCCGCAGTCGCTCTCGATCCGCGGTCTTACTGGAATTCTGCAGCCGGGTGACTACTTCCAGATCGGAAATAGGCTCTACAAAAACCTCACCCAGAAAGGCCCGGGCACGGTCACGCTGGATATTTTCCCCACGCTTCGCGATAACCCGGCAGATGGCACGGCCCTGGTCCTGGCAAATCCAGCCGGACTTTTCGAGCTGGACGATAACGACGTGCAATTCGATGTCGACAGCGCGGGGAATTACCGCGTTCAGTTCGGCGCGTACGAATCAATATGAGCCGGAATCTCACCGCCGCCGCGATCTCCGAAATCACCGCGCAGAACATGCGCCCGGTGCTTTTCGTGGCGCTGCAGTTTTCCTCCGGTTATCTGTATCTGTGGTCTGGCTACGGCTCGATCGTGTGGAACGGGATCACCTGGCAGGGAGTGGGAGACCTCGGCGCGATCAGCGCGATCACGGAAGTTTCCGACGTCTCGGCCGCGAGCCTGAATCTTACGCTCGCCGGCGTGCCGGTTTCACTGCTCGGCGATGCACTCACGCAGGTGCGCCAGGGCAATGCGGTGATCATCTACCAGGGTTTTCTCACCGCCGCCGGCGCGATCGTTGCCAATCCTTACCAGGCCTGGGCCGGCCGCATGGATACCTGCACGATTCGCGAGGGCGCATCGCAGACCGGCGGACCGGTCGATACGGCCGTCATCACTCTCAGTTGCGAGAATCGCCTCATCGATCTGAAGCGCGCGCGAGAGCGCGATTACGACCAGCAGGATCAGCAGATCAATTTCCCCGGGGATAACGGATTTCAGTTCGTTCCCCAGCTCCAGCAGCTCAACGTCGTCTGGGGCGTGGCAACGGCGTCAGTGCCGATCCGCACCAGCGGCGCTCCTGTTAATGGCATCGGCATCGGCGGTCATGGCAAAAACACAAGCCAATGAAGCGATTTGAAGACTGGCCCACTCGTCTCGACGAATTCATCGAATCGCGCCGCAATCAGCCGTTCGCCTGGGGATCGAACGATTGCTGTCTTTTCGCCTGCGATGCCGTGCTGGCCATGACCGGCGAGGACCTTGCCGCCGATTTTCGCCGCAAGTACTCAGACGCGCGCGGCGCGATCCAGGTGCTGCGGGATTTTCTTAAGGGCATCGGCGACGATGCGCCACTCGAAGCTCTCGCGGTGCGCATCGCGCGGATCCGCGAAATTAAGGAAATCGCGCCGCGGTTCGCTCAGCGCGGCGACGTCGTGCTTTTCGAGGACGCGCACGGCGAAACGCTGGGCCTCGTCAGTTTGTCCGGCGACGACATCCTGGCGCCCGGCGAATCTGAACTCGTGCGCATCCCGATCAGTTCCGCCCTCCGAGCCTGGCGCATTTAACCTGACATGCCTGTAGCGATCGGAGCTTTCCTCGCCGGCATTTTCGGCGCGACAGTGAGCGCCGCTACGGCCGCGATGATCGGCTGGACCGTAATCTCCACGGCCGCGTCGATCGTCATCGGCCAGGTCAGCAAGCTCTTCCACAAACAACCCTCGAGCTCAAGCCTCTCGAGCTACAACGGCCGGGTCAGCGTCACCGCGCGCCAGGCCGTTGCCCCTCGTCTGGTCGCCTACGGCCACGTCCGCATCGGCGGCATCATCACCTTCCTCGCCGCAAGCGGTCTCAATAACCAGCTCCTGCACATCGTAATCACGCTTACCGGTCACGAAGTGAACGCGATCGGCGGATCCGCGTCTGCGCCGGCGAATATGAACATGTACTTCGACGGCGTTGCCGTGCCGCTCGATGCCAGCGGCAATTGCACCTCGGGACCATTTGCAGGCCTGGTTCATGCGGAATTCAATCCGGGATCCCGCGATCAGCAGGCTTTCCCCGGCCTGGTCGCTGCGAACGTGGGCTGGGATAACACCTGCCGGCAGCGTGGCTGCGCCGGCGTGTACGTGCAGCTGACCTGGAATCAGACCGCGTTCCCGAACGGTCTGCCAAATATCACCTTCGACGTCAACGGCCGCGACCAGGTCTACGATCCCCGCAGCGGCACGATGGGCTATTCCAACAATGCCGCACTGTGCATCGCGGATTATTTGAACAATCCTGTCTGGGGCCTGCACGCGCAGACGCAGTGGCTCTTCGTCGGCGGCCAGCTCGCGAATTCCGGCATGGGCAATTTCACCGCGGCCAACGCCTGTGACGGAAACGTCGCCGTCGGCTCGAAGGCCTGGGACACCAATACCGCCGCGGCCGGCTCGACCGTCACGCTCGATCTCGGATCAGGCAGCTCGGCCGAATTCCGCCGCGCGCGGCTCTACATGGACGCTGCGGGCTGCAAAGCGATTTACAACGTGCAGTATTCCGACGATGGCTTGTCCTGGACAAACGCGGCGATCACGCTCAGTTGCGACTGCGTCGGCTGGAACGATTGGGAGCTCGCGCCCAACGGCGCGCATCGTTACTGGCGCCTGCAGCTTCAGAACGCGCCAGGCGCCGGGCCCAACGTGACGGAATGGGAGATGTGGTTTTCCGACGTTGATTCCACGACGCTCGCGACCGCCGCGAATACCTGCGACGAGCTCGTGGCCGTGGCCACGGGCGACACCGACAGCTATGGAAATGTCATCACGCAGGAAACGCGCTATCAATGCAACGGCAGCTTCACCACCGACCAGGCGCCCTCCGACATCCTCACGCGGCTGAATTCGGCGATCGCGGGCTCCTGCGTCTATCTCGGCGGGAAGTGGGGCATCTATCCGGGGACTTGGCGCGGTGTGTCGCTCAACCTGACCGATGCCGATCTGCGCGCGCCGCTCGTCGTGCAGACACGCCGCTCGCATCGCGACATTTTCAATTCCGTGAAAGGCCAATTCTTCAGTCCCGCCCAGGCCTGGGCGCTCGCCGATTTCCCGCCTTATTCGGATCCCACCTGGGTGAATGAAGACGGTAACGAGATCATCTGGCAGAACGTCGAGTACCCCTTCACGACGTCGCCGGCGGCCTGCCAGCGCATCAGCAAGATCTCTCTCGAGCGGATCCGCCGCCAGATCACCAGCACCGCGCAATTCAAGCTCACCGCCTACCAGGTGCAGCCGATGGACATCGTGCAGTTCAGCCATCCGTTCTACGGCTGGGTGAATAAGACCTTCGAGGTGGCGAGCTGCAGCCTGATCTACGACGATTCTCAGCAGCAAACGACTAAGCGGCAATCGAAACGGAACGATCCCATGGGTTCGGGACCCATGGCCGTGGGCGTGAATCTCGTGCTGAACGAGGTCGATTCCACGATCTACAACTGGTCGGTCACCGAGGAAAATTCCTTCAACGTACCGCCGCAGGCGGTGCTGCCCTCGAATTCCAGCGCAGGTTCCCCGACGAATCTGGTGCTATCTTCAGCCGAGATCATCCGGGCGATTGATGGAACGCGTATCGCCGCGATTCAGGTGACTTGGACGGCGCCGCTCGATCAGTTCGTGCAGTCGGGCGGCCAGATCGTAATTCAATATAAAAAGCATACCTCCATCGCTTGGATAACTAACGACATTGTTCCTGGTAACACAAACACAGATCTGATCGCACCCGTCGTTGATGGCACTCAGTACGACGTGCAGATCTATGCGGTGAATCCGAGTGGGGTGGCAAGCGCGGTAGTCTCGAGCACGATCATTCCCACCGCCACGCCGACCCCAACGGCGTACGGCAAAAACATGACGTGTAATGCCGGCTTCGAACAGAACGGCGTGGGCACGCCGTTTAATCAGAATCTCGCACTGGGTGACTCCGTAGGGGATGGGTGGCTGATCTACGACCTGCCCACGCGTGGCATCGTGCAGATCGTGAATACTTTTGCGCGTTCGGGCAAGAATTCCTGTGTGATCGGGATAGATGCCGGCGTTTCGGTGCCGGCCAACAGCCTCGTTCAGGGTGGGGTCAGATCAATCTACGAAACACAGTTGGCAGTAGGCGACATTATTCGCGTCTCCTGCTGGTTCAACCCAAACGGCTCTCCGACGCCGGGGCTGAACTACTACTTTCAGATTGCCGCGTTGGTCTACGACAACGCGGGGAATTTGCTCGGCTTGGCGGGCTTTCAGCAGGCCGTGAATCCGCTCGGCGGGTGGCAATTTATCCAAGGCTCCATGCAGATTCCGGCCACCCTCGGGGGCGGCGTTCCAGCGTTCGCTGTAGTTGCATTTATCTCCGGCCAGTCAAACCCCAGCGGATCTCCGATCACGACGACGGCAGCGGTGTACGAATACGTGGACGACATAAAACTCATCATTCAAAACACCGCTTTCGATCTCACTCCTATTAACACGTCCGGAACGTTTCTGGGCGGAAGTCCATGCTCGCAGAGCGGTACGAGCACCGCGATCAACGTCGCAGCCGCGACCATGCAATTCGGCGACGGACAGGTGAGCTACGGTGCGGGCAGCGTCGATCCGGGCTCGTATGGGACCTGGTACATCTATGCGGACGATCCGACCTATTCCGGCGGCACGGTCACTTACTATGCGACTGCGAATCAGTCTGATGTGTATGGATCGAATGGCAGAATTTTTTTTGGCGCGATCACTACTGCGGGCGGCGGTGGCGCGGTCAGCGTGAATGGTGGCGCTGGCGGGGGCAAGATCGGTCTGAAAGCATGAGCGGAGACGAGACGTGACGACAATCGTTGCTTCTAACGGGCTTACTGTAGCCGTCGCGGTGTCTATGTTGCCGACCGAGCCGGTCCCTGTGTTTGAGTTGGTGGCGAAAGTGGGAGGCACAACCCTTAAGCGCCGACACACTATCGGGGCAGTAAGCGGACAGATCGCTGCATATACTCAAGCGTCGCTGCAGGCGGAGATCGACGCATTGAAAACAGCGATCGCAAACGATGCCGCGGCAATCGAAGCGGTGCGCCAACTCGGCGCGAATGTGACGTGATCGATGCGCTTCACGCGCGGACCTACCTCGCGGCAAACGTGACGTGAGCAGTGCCCAGAGCGATTCAGGCGATCTGTAGGTACCCCGGCTGCGGCGCGCGCGCCAGCGGCCGTTTCTGCCCCCTTCACGTAAATTCTGGGGGCCAGCTCGACCGCGATCGCCGCGGATCGGCCGCCAGCCGCGGCTACGGCCGCAATCACGAGAAGTGGCGCATGCTGGTCCTGCATCGGGATTCGTTCTGCCAGATGGAGGCCTGGCTCGAATGCTGGTCCCACCGTCTAGGAAAGCTCACATCGCCCTGCAGGGGATTCGCCCTGGCCACCATGGCCCATCACATCGTTCCGACGCGCGCTAACGGACCGCATTTCGACCTGGAGAACGGACTCGGCGTGTGTAAGGCCTGTCACGACTGGTGGACCGCGACCTGGGAGCCGAAAATCTACCCGCTCAGGCTCAGGTAACAAAACACGGAACTGTTACCACTCTTCCTGTTTTTCCCCCCTCATTTGAGGTCGGAAAAGAGGCAGAGCTGCAGGGCGCCGTCGAGGCCGTGGTCGTAGACGCTGTCGCAGAATGCCAGGATCCGCTGCTCGCTCGCATGCTGCCCATCCCAGTCGCCGGCGTAATCGTGAACCGAAAGTCGCTCCGGAGCGTGAAAGCTCACCTGTCCTTGCGGCAGGTCGACGTAAAGGACCCAGCTCGGGCGGCCTCCGAAGAGCACGTCCGGATCGCCTTTCCAGCCGAACGAGATCTTCAGCCTTGCGGCGTGCCGATCGAGGACCTTGCACAGGCTCAGCATCGCGTTGTTTTTCGCGGTGTAGGCCAGGTCCCTGAACGAGCCAATGCCGCGGATCCCGCCCCGATATCGTTTTGCTCGAGTGGAGTACTTCTGGGCCCGCATGAGGTTCACGGCGATATCGCCGGCGTAACCACGCTTCGCCAGGGCGACGTAGTAGGCCTTCGTCTTCTGCGCGTCGGACGTCCAGAAAATCTCGGCCGCCCGAATTGAGCCCGTGTGCGAGCGCTCACCAAGCCGGAGCTCCTGGCGCTCCTGACGGCCGCGCGCGCGCGATCGGAACGGGATCACCTGATGTGCCTGGTCGGTTTTTGGCATGGGCTGCGCGCCTCCGAGATTACACGAATGACCGCCGATCAGATCCGCGGCGGCTATCTCACCGTACCGAGGCTCAAAGGCTCGCTCAAAACCACGCAGCCACTGATCGAGCATGCGGATCCGCTCCTCAACGAAAAAGCCGCGCTGCAGTCGTTCACTGCGGGAATGGCAGCCGGCCAGCGCATTTTTCCGATCTCTCGAGTGCAATTCTTCCGGATCTTCCGGAAGCTCGCCGCGGCCGCGGGACTGCCCGAACATAAGCGGCATCCGCACCTGCTGAAACATTCGATCGCGATGCAAATGATCAAGAGCGGTGCCGGCATAGAGAACACGCGTCAGTGGCTGGGCCATCGATCGATGTCGAGCACCGGCGAGTATCTGAAAGTCAGCGATGACGAAGCAGCCGATGCAGTCGTGAAGGTTTTGAGCTGATGCGCAACCAACACCGCGTCTTGAGAAGAATAGTGTTGGTCATAGGGCTCGCGGTACCCGCGATCGCGGGGCCCCCGCTGCCGAAGCTCGAGGGACTACAGGCGCGCGGCTGTGAGGTCAAGCAGATCGGAGATTCATGGCAGGCAACATTCTGGGCCGATCACCAGCTCCCGGACGATGGACCGGACGATTTCGTTGTGAAGAGGGATTTCCGGCTCGTCCTCGGCCGCCGCGGAGGGAAAAACGCGCGCCGCAAGGCCATGCTGGACTGTGACGATTACATGAGCGCTGTGGATAAGGCAGTGCAAAAGTCGAAAAGATGATCTAGCATCGGCCCAGGGGAAAGGCCGTTCCGGCCATAGGAGCCAATCGAGGCGAGGCGCTCAGCGTCTCGCCTTTTTTATTTCTCGGTGAATTCAGTCCGCCGGCATTTTTCGAGAAGCAGCTTTCCGTCCGCCTCGTCGACCTGGCGGAGTTCCGTCGGGATCGTCGCCGCCTCGAGGAAGTATGTTGCACCTGCCACGGCATCTATCGAGACGCTGCGGATATCGTTCATAACTTTCATGCAGATTTCGTGATGCCCGCTCGAGAGCGGCACGACGAAGTAGCTTTTCGCCTGAAGGACACCAGCCCACTCTCGATCGACGGAGATCTTCATCTGCAGTCCGCCTGTCAGCTCACTCGCGGGATCGAGAACGTACAGCCGTGCCTGATCTTTCGGGGGAGTTTGCTCCAGCGTCGATTTCGACGCGATGTGCTTGACGGTTAGGCGAACGTCAGGACCGCAGAGCTGCGCGCGCGCCGGCGCTCCGATCGCGAGGATTCCGAGAACTACCAGGATCGTCTTCATGCTCTTCTCCTTTTCCACCGTTGAGCAAAGTGGCAAAAATCGCCGTCACAAATCCGTCACACTGCGTCTGTAAGTAGCTGATCCCAAGGGCGAGTTTTATGACTCAAAATCGTATCCCCCGCCGTCGCCGCTACCGCTGATTACCATCGATCCCGCCATTCAGCGCGCTGATTCCATTGAACATCTGTTGACGGCAACCGCTGATTACCAAAGGCCGCGACTGCCCTGCCAGTGTGCAAAGTGGGGCCATCCGGCCAATTCCCTGTCACAAATCGGTCACAGTTTTTCATTGCAGCGGAAGCTCGGCCTGCTGGGTGAAATCGAGCGAGCCGACCAGGCGATCGAGGCGATCCTGCAGCTCGCGGACAAACGGCGCGTAGTGGCGCTCCGCAGTAGTGATGCCGATGCCCAGGGCCTTCGCCACGTCGTACAACGACCAGCCGTGAGCGAGCGCGCGGACCGCGAAGGTGTCGCGGAAACGATGCGCATGAGCTCCTTCGATCCCAGCTGTCTTCCAGATCGTGCGGAGATGTTTGTCGATCTGCTTCAGCGGTTTGCCCGTAGCCGTGGTGAACACGAGCGGGCTTGCCTGCTGTACGGCATTCTGCGATGCCAGGTGCAGATCGAGCGCCTCGCGGAGTTCCGGGCGGATCCGCAGCCGGATCCACGTTTTGCGCTTCCGCGTTCTGGTGACCAGGCGCTCGCCGGCGACGGCGGTCTTGGGCAGATCGCGCACGTCCCCGATACGCATTCCGGTGTGCAAAAACGTGAGGATGATCGCGCGCATGCGCAAATTCTTTCGGGCCGCGGCCAGCATCGCGGAGATCTCCGTCTGGGTGAACGGCAGCGTCTTCCCAGCCTCGGCGTTGCGCTTGCGGCTGCGCACCGGATTGTCGGCCAGGTAGTGTCGATCGACGGCGTGTCCGAAGACGCGATGCAGCACGCGGAGATCGAAGCGCACGCCGCCCTCGGTCACATGCCGTTTGCGATGTGGGTGAACATCGCTCAGCCGTTCCGAGCAGTACTTCGAAATCACCGCGGGCGTGATCTGATCGATGCGCGCGATGCGGTGCGCATCGAGAAACCTTCCGAAGCGCTCGATGCCGTGCTCGTAGCTCTGCAGCGTGTTGCGAGCGAGCTGGGGACGCACCTCGTCGAGAAACTCCCGCGTGAATTCCGGCCAGAGATACGGCTGCAGCCGGCGGCCGCTGAGCAGCTCGAGCTCGCGATCGTGCAGGATCGATTCCGCGATCTCCCGGTCGCGCGTGTGCAGGCTTTCGCGGATCCGCTGCCCTTTGATCGAGCCATCGATCCAGTAGATGCGGCCGCGGCGGCGCAGACGGATCATTGCTTATCTTCTCCGTTGCGACAGAGACGATTTCTCAACATCGGAGACAACACAAAAAGTTCATGCGCTTTTGGGGCGCTGGTGTTCGTCACCAGCATCACCCCCGTACTGCTTTCGCAATTCATGGAGTGAGCCCGCGCGCCTGTATAGAGCGGCCGATGTCCGGATGAGTTTTCGCAGAAAATCTGCAAGGGGTATGTCCTCAGCTCGGGCCCACGCTTCGAGTTGCGCGGCGATCTCCGGCTCGACGCGAAAGGATATTTGTTTCTCCTTTTTGTGACTACTCGAGTTGTGGATATCCCTGTGCAAAACCGTGCCTGTGGGTACAAAGACTAACCAATAATCCCCTTGACACGCAACGAAACCAAGCGTACCGTTTGTCACCTAAACGGAGTCATCTCGAATGCGCAAGCCCAAAACCGAACAGAAGGACATGGCGGTGTTCGCCCAGGTCGATCGCGCCATGAAGGCTCGGCTCGAAGACCTGGCGCGGGAAAAGGACGTGCCGGTCGCGCACATCATCCGCGAAGCCATCCGGCAATATCTCGAAAAGGCGGCATAGAGCACATGGCTCTCGAGCGGACATATTCACTGCGGCAGGCGGCAACCATTCTCGGCATCGCCCGCCGCACGCTCCGCAAGTGGCTGCTCTCCGATCTCGCTCTCGCCGTTCCTGAAGTTCCGCGCGGTTCACACCTGATGATTCGCCAAAGCGATCTTGAGCGGCTGATGGAATGCCGCGGGCTGCAGGTGAACTGGCAGGCTGCGCGTGAAAGCCGCGGCCGCATTCGCGTGCGGAGGGTCGCGTGATGCCGTCGTATATCGGCAAGCGCACCGCCCGGCTTCCGTTGCCTCTGCAGCTCCGCTGTGACCCGGAGCTCGCCGAAGCCATTCGGTTTCTCGCGCGTGCGAACCGCCGCTCCATAGGCCTGCAGATACTGCATTGGATCGAGCAGGGCGTCGAGAACGAAAAGGGCCTTTTGAGTCAGCCGCCGTCACTTCCCGTCACATCGGTCCCGCAGTCGGCGGTCACAAATCGTCACTCCGCGTCACGAAAGAATGTCGCATGAGCACACTCCTCGCATTCCACGGCGATCCGTCGGTCAAAGACAAATACCTCGCCCGCGTGGCCGCTCACCGCGCCGCCGATCAGCTGATTCACGGCGTCGGCTGGGAGAATGGCAAAGGCTGCGCCATCGGCTGCACACTCGAAGCCTACGACCACGCCCGGTATGAAACCGAACTTGGCATCCCGCAGATGCTCGCGCGTCTTGAGGACGCCATCTTCGAAGGTCTCGCAAATGGCGAGTCGCAGAAATGGCCCGAGAGGTTCCTCTCTGCGATCCGCCCCGGAGCTGATTTATCTCTCGTCGGCTGGAAATTTCTGCTGTGGCTTTTCGAGGACACGCAGTCTCGCTACGGAACCGATGACGTCCGCAAAGCCTGCGAACCTGTCGGCGAGGTCCTGAAAGCGAAAGCTAAAGGCAAAAGCGTCAGCGCGAGCGCGGCGGCGAGAGCGGCGAGAGCGGCGAGGAGCGCGGCGGAGAGCGCGGCGTGGAGCGCGGCGTGGAGCGCGGCGAGCGCGGCGTGGAGCGCGGCGAGCGCGGCGTGGAGCGCGGAGAGCGCGGAGAGAGCGGCGAGAGCGGCGAGGAGCGCGGCGGAGAGCGCGGCGAGGAGCGCGGCGAGGAGCGCGGCGTGGAGCGCGAGGAGCGCGGCGTGGCTTCGCATGGCAGACAAATTGGTTGAGCTTTTGGAGGCCGCATGACCCGCCGCGCGGAATCCGTTGCGCTCATTCCCGGAACGTGCCGGATCTGCGGATGCACCGAAGATCGCGCGTGCGTTTTTGTTGACATCGCCGGCGAGGGATCGCACGGCGAGCGCGATCCCGAGCGCGTACTGACCTGCTGGTGGATCGATGCAGGGAAAACGCTTTGTTCGAATCCCGAGTGCATCGCCCAGGTTCCGCTCGATGAGCTCATCTATTTGGGCCTTGAGGAGAAAGTCGCGCGATGAATACCGCGACGGCAAAAAAGTTGCAGGGGGGGGCGAGCGCCGGCCGCGCGGGCTCAGGCCAGCCTCTCTCGATCGGCCTGCTCAAATGTCCGCGATGCGGCGCGGCTCTGTACGAAATGCCCGGCGACATCAACTGGTGCCGCTATTTCGAATGCCGGAGCTGTGACGCCGTGTTTCATTTTCCGCCACCGAGAAAGCGCATGAGAAGGCGAAGACGAGCCGCTTCACTCAAGCCCAAAGTAACGCCGCCACCGATTGCGCTTGTCCCGGGGAAGCGGCATCGCTCGGAGTTGCAGGAATGCTGAAAATCCGCGCGCGCTTCGAAGCCAAATGCCCGCGCCATCCCGGCTATGCCCCGGGGAAAGACGGCGCCGCCGGCATCAAGGGCAATTGCGAAATCTGCGGCGAACTGCTCAAGGCCGAGATCGCGAAACAGGATTTTCTTGCCACCCTGGCGGCCTTCGAAGAGCGTCTCCGCGCGCTCGGCGCGCGCGTCACGTATGGCGTCCCGGCAAAAGTGCTGCCGAAAGCGGCAAAGGCGGGTAGATGAAGGACTGGACGCCTCGTAGCGCATGGAAGGAACTGACCGAGCGCCCTCTTGTATTTGGTGATGCTCGGCAAATATCCGCGCACAAATTTCTGCTGTCGCTCCTTGCGGAGGAAGAGGAAGAGCTCGGCTACGCAGTGGAATTCAGCCCTAAAGCTTTCGACGATCTCGGAGATTGCGAGAATTGCGGAGGCTCTGGTTACTGTGAATGCCCGGAATGTGGCGCAGAGCATGACTGCAAGGAGTGCGAAGGCACCGGCTGGGGCATGCCAGAAATGGTGAGAGCGGCATGATCCGCGTCGCCAAAGTCGCAGCCATCGCCGCCGGCGTTTTCTTTTTCGGTCTGTCGGCGTGGGCCATATTCGAAGGCGCGAAGTTTGCCGTCGCGCGCGTGGTGGAAAGGCGGTTTCTGTGAGATGGGATGGTGACATTTTTCTGATCGTCTGTGGGATCGATATCGGCTGGTGGCACGGAAGAAGAGTGCTGGCATGAGTCCGATCGCGCTGTGGTGCCCGGACTGTAAGGCGATCACCGACATGGACCGCCACGGCAACTGCGAAAAGTGCGGCTGCCCGGAGATGGCGGTCACCGACCGGCCGGCGAGCGAAGAGATTGATGTCGCCGGATACCTGCGCCGCCAGGCGGTTGTCTGGGAAGAGGAGCAGCGATCCTGGGAGCGGCGACGGCGTTGGCTGCAGTTGATGTTGGCGCTGACCGCGGTTGCGGGCGTCGCGATCTGCGTATGGGCGATCGCGATCGCCAGGTGAATTTGCGGCAGGACGTACCTTCAAGGGGAAGGAAGAAACTGCATCCCGCGACAAAAACGTTTCTGGCGCTGCGGATAGCGGTGAATCGAGAATTGGAGGAACTCGGGCAGTTCTGGCCCTGCCGCAAAAGTTTTTCGCAGCTGTCACCGACAGGCTGCAGCAGGTAGCCGGGGCCGATCACTGAGGGTCGCGCACAGCAACACGGTGATTGGGAGGCCCTGAACTGCGGCGAGCTGCGAAAATGAACGGGCCCCGGAAGGCTCATACCCTAACCCGGGGCCCTACTAGATACGCGAAAGCGCATCCTGTTGGTGGTGGCCTTTCGCGTTGACATTTTGCCGGTGTGAACGACTTCAGGATATCCAGTCGGATCACGCCAGTCCATTCAGGTAACTGTGTAGCTTTCGCTGCCGCGAGGCGGCGACGGTGATGTGTCTCTCTGCCCTGTTTTGTGCGCGTTTTTTGGGAGGGTAGGGAGGTTCACTGAGTGAGTGAGTGAGTGAGTGAGTAAGAAATCTTTTCCAAATTCAAAACAGGAAAAGACTGACTCACTCAGTGAGTGAGGGCCTATTTGCGAACTCTGGAATCGACGCTGGATGCCGTTCGAGAGCTGATGTCAGGAAACGATCGAAACGTATGGCCGACCATCGAAGGGCTCTACCGAGCGCTTGGCGCTCCACAGCAGCCCACCGATTTGAAATTCGCGCTCGACGCCATGATGACCGAATGCCGGCGTCGCGGACTGCGCTTCCCGAAGATCGTCTACATGCGCTGGAAGCAGCTGCAGCGCGGCGATTGGGTGCCTCTGCCGGAGGGTGTGTTCAAACAAACGCAAACGCAAACGCAGACGCCGGAGCTGAAGCCGATAGCGATCGACCACCAGCAGAAAGCGAGGAAGACGGGATGAACTGCCCTGGATGCGGAGCCGAACTGGTCCCGGTCAAAGTTCATTTTCTGCGCAGGACTCACCTGAAGTGCGCGCGTTGCGGACAGGTCTACGTTCCACACGAGGAATGCCGGTCACAGCAGTGGCAAGGATTGCATCCGTGCGACGACCCGGAGCTGCACCTGCACGAGGGCGCGAATGGCTGAGACGACGACTTACGCCGTGCGCTCCGCGGCCGAGCTGACCGTAAGCGAGCTCGCCCGTGTTGGCATAGTCTCCGAGGTCGTCGAGGACGCACCGCATCCAGGATCAATTTGGCCGCGCTGGCGCGTGGTCATTCACCACGAACATTCTGAGCCTGTGCGGGTAGAAAACCGCCTGCGCGCTCGGAGGACGGCGTGAGCGAGCCTCTTTGCCGCGATTGTCAGGAGCAGACTGGTGCCCAGGTGAAGGCCACGCGCATTATCAGAACGGGACCCCGCTGCGAGATGCACTATCGCAAAATTATGGGCCTGCCGCCCGTGAAGTCTTTTGTCGAAGTGAAGTCGGGAGTCGAACCCACCGAGCCAAAGAAAAAAGAGGAGGCAAAACCCGTGTCGAAATATACCGCTGACAAAGCTGCCGCGCAGCGCGATCGCGACGCCGGCGTGGCGTTGAATGAGATTGCCGAGAAGTACAAGGTGCCGACGTGGTGGGTCTATCAGAATACGAAAGGCTCGGGATCCCCCGCAGCCAGCACCAAC
>Ga0070740_10003115_pt1 | contig 18110 bp, 10 predicted proteins | sample Coa_R2_FD_67286 | JGI IMG/M metagenome (GOLD analysis project Ga0070740, IMG submission 67286) | Surface soil microbial communities from Centralia Pennsylvania, which are recovering from an underground coalmine fire - Coalmine... | ecosystem: Environmental > Terrestrial > Soil > Unclassified ...
AAAGTGTTGTTGTACCCTATCTGCGGTTACTGTCTGCCAATGTGATTGACATGCTGGTCATCAGTCATGGCGATAACGATCACATTGGCGGTGCATTTTCAGTCTTGAGATTACTGGATGTCAAAAGTGTCCAGTCAAGTGTCCCTGATAAAATCACATCTACGGATAATCATTATTGTCGTTCCGGAATTTCCTGGTCCTGGGATGGTGTGAATTTTACTTTCTTGAATCCATCTGAAAAAATTTTGCGTGACCGAAACAATAATTCTTGTGTGCTGATGATTGATAATGGTGAGAAACGCGTACTATTGACAGGAGACATTGAAAAATCTGCCGAGATTGATTTACTTGCGAGAATACCAGGGAATCTGCCGGCGAATATCATGATTGCACCGCATCATGGCAGTAAAACATCCGGCATGCCTCAATTTATTCAAGCGGTACATCCACAGATTGTGGTCTATGCAACCGGATATCGAAATCGTTACCATTTTCCTCATCCCGGAGTGGCAGCAGCCTACGCAGCCATACATGCGCAACAATATAATACCGTTAATAGCGGTACAATTCAGTTTAAATTGGAAAAAGGAAAAAGCATTGCGAGACCTGATGAATATCGTGTGAGTCATAAAAAATATTGGAATGAATAACGCATCACGTCAGATATTTTAATGACTGATCTTTTCTTTTTTGCCATGCAAAAGCAGATCAATTGCCATCAGGAGAGCAGTGTTATCAATCGGTTTTTCAAATGAAACAGATGCACCCAGTGTTTCTGATAAATCCAGATAGCCGGTTGGATCAAGACGTCCTCCGCCTGATATCGCAATGATTTCAAGATTTGGATGACGATTTTTAACCTCGGATATTAACGTAATCCCGCTCTTCTTTGGCATGATAATATCAGTAACCATGATGTCAGGTTCTTCTCTTTTGAGGCATTCAGTCGCCTCTTCACCATTTGCTGCACAGGTTACCTGGTGAGAGGCACGTTGCAATACTTGTGTTAACATGTCTCTTACTAGGTCATCATCTTCAACAAGTAAAATTTTTGCCATGATCGACTCCTTTAAACCGTAAATTCCGGCAGCAGTATCATAAAGGTGGTTCCATGCCCTAACTGGCTGGTAACTGTTATCTCGCCTTGGTGTTCTTTAATAATTGAATGAACAATCGACAAGCCGAGACCAGTTCCTTTTCCTACCTCCTTGGTTGTAAAAAATGGCTCGAAGATACGCTCAATCGTATGCTGATCCATTCCATGACCTGTGTCCGATATTTCAATTTTACAATAATTTTGCGGTAGTATGTCTGGAAATTGTTTCAAAAATGCATCTCCAGCGGGTATATGACTCATTTGAATATTTATCGTTCCCTCTCCATCCATTGCATCAACAGCATTATTGATAATATTGACCAGCACCTGATGGATCTGAGTCTGGTTTCCCAAAATGGTCACATCCGTCGGGGTAAAATTAATAATCACACTTGCTGGAATAGTCGGTCTGAGTAATGAAAGCGCAGCTTCCGTGGTTGTTCTGAGATTAATTGGATCAAATTGATGATGCTGACGACGGCTGAAAGCGAGTATCCGGGACACCAGTTCCTGCCCGCGATGTGCGGCATCAATTACCTTGCCAAGATTTTTATGGACCAGTGTATCCTTGGCAACATCTTCCCTTGCCATTTCGGTATAGCCTATGATTGCGTAGAGTATGTTGTTGAAATCATGAGCAATCCCACCCGCCAGGGTACCCATGGCCTGCAGCTTTTGACCTTGTAGCAAGGCAACTTCGAGTTTTTGCTTGGTTTCTTCCGCGCTGATTCGCTCGTTAATTTCCTTTTTTAAATCTTCGTTGGTCTGATTAAGTATGAATGTGCGCAGTCGGGCAAGCTGGGTCATGCGTATCAGGGCTGCAATCAGAAAAGAAAAACTCAAGCCAAAAAACAAGGCCAGCCAGGGAAGATACAACTTCACTGCAAGGAGCAAATCCAGGTAAGCCTGTAAATCATGCCAAAAAATCAGCCAGAGTATCAATGACACCAGAATACCAAGTCCGGCGACAAGATAGGGCAACCATAGCTTTTGTGTGATAGTAGTCAACGTCATAGTCGATAAAATTACATTCCTTTCAAATAGCTTAATCGATTTGTTGCATGGAATCTATGGAATCCGGGGCACATAAACTGGCATAATATCTGCCAATATTTTAGGGATGCTAAACATGCAACTTTCAAAGATTAAAATGTCAGGTTTCAAGTCCTTTGTGGACCCTACAACCATTAATTTGCCAAGCAATCTGGTAGCAGTAGTGGGCCCCAATGGCTGCGGAAAATCGAATATAATTGATGCAGTTACCTGGGTCATGGGTGAAAGTTCGCCAAAATACTTGCGTGGTGAAGCACTTACAGATGTTATCTTTAATGGGTCAACAGCGCGTAAGCCGGTAGGGCAGGCATCTGTTGAGCTGATCTTTGATAATTCAGACGGCACAATCGGCGGTGAATATGCCAAATTTGCCGAGATCTCAGTCAAGCGTGTCATTAACAGGGAATCTGACTCATCTTATTATCTGAATGGCGTGCGTTGCCGTAAACGCGATATTGTTGATATTTTTCTGGGTACCGGGCTGGGTCCGCGGAGTTACTCCATCATTGGTCAAAACATGATCAGTCGTGTCATCGAAGCCAAACCGGATGAATTACGCACTTATCTTGAAGAAGCAGCAGGGATATCCAAATACAAGGAGCGCCGTCACGAAACAGAATTGCGTATCGGTCATACAAAAGAAAATCTAGCCAGGGTAAATGATTTGCGTGCAGAGCTTGAGAAACAGCTAAGCCATCTGAAGCATCAGGCGAACGTGGCCGAGAAGTATAAATCCTACAAACAACAGGAACGGGTCTTAAGAGCAGAGCTATATGGCATACAATGGCGGCAACTTGATAGTCACATGGTTGATCATACTCTCAAGATTCAACGCGAAGAAACCGCACTGGAAGCACGAAATAGTGAATTGAGCAGGACAGATCGTGAACTTGAGCAATTACGCCACGAACAGCGTGTTGCCAATGACGCATTCCAGGAAGTACAGCGCCGCTATTATTCCGTTGGCAATGAAATTACTCGTATTGAGCAAGATATCCTGCACCATCAGGAGAGACAGCAGCAATGGGAAAGCGATCTCAAGCAAACAGAAAATGACTGGCAAAATGTCAAAACCCAGATCGCTGAAACAGAAGATAATTTACATGAACTCCAGTATGAAATTCAGGAATTGGAGCCCCAGGTTTCAGTCGTCAGTGAGGAAATGCATGCGTTGCAGCATGAATTGGCGGACGCAGAAGAGGCAACCCAGAACTGGCAAACCAGCTGGGACGAGTTTAACCAGAAATCTGCAAAGACAGCTCAGACTGCCCAGGTTGAAAAAACCCATATTCAATACCTTGAACAACGAATTGCGTCATTGCAAAAACGCAATGAACAATTGCAGCAAGAACAGGGCCAGTATAATTTCTCGGAACTAAACCGGGAAATTGAAGGCTATTTCCAGCAATCCTATGAAATAGCTGACAAACTCGAATATCAGAATCAGCAACTCGCTGAGACCCGCGATGAAATTACCCGGCTGCAATCTGCCCAGCAGGAGTCGAATGTCCAGTTAGACAAGGTTCGCAATGAATTGCAAAGATTGCGAGGACAGCAGGCATCGCTTGAGGCTCTTCAGCAAACTGCATTAGGACAGCGTGATAATCCTGCCGCACCCTGGGTCAAACAGCATAATCTGTCAGGAAAACCGCGCCTGGCACAAAACATTGAAGTAGAGAATGGCTGGGAACTGGCAGTAGAAAAAGTATTGGGTTTCTGCCTGCAGGCAATTTGCGTTGATGAAGTCAATGACCTGATACCACATCTTGATAATTTCAAGTCTGGTAACCTGTGCGTATTTACGCCCGCACATAGCGCATCCAGAGCAAACGCCGGAAATCACGGTGTGCAGTTACTTGAAAAAGTGAAATCACCATGGCCGTTGGATTCTTTGCTTTCAGGAATCTATGTTGCTGATTCCATCGAAGAAGCCTTGAAAGTGTGTGAATCACTGAATGTGGATGAATCCATTGTTACACGAGACGGCATCTGGCTAAACCGTTCATGGCTAAAAATCCTGCGAGAGGAAGATCCGGCAGCGGGTGTATTTCAGCGTGAACAGGAATTGAAACAATTGGCTTCACGCATCGATCATTTGCAGGAAAAGCAATCCGAGCTCGAAGACAATATTGCTGACCGACGTGAACAAATTCAGACACTGGAGCTGCAGCGCGATCAGTTGCAACAAACTTATAATCAGCAACAGGCCGCTGCCGCACAAATTAATGCGCAACATAAAATGAAGCAGGAGCGGCTCGCTGAATTAAAAGCACAGATAGACAGATTCAATACCGAACAACATGACTGTGCAACCCAGTTAAAGCAAGCGGAAGATGAGTTGTTAAAAGCAAGATCACTCTGGGAACACGCATTAAATGACCTGGAGCAACAGGCGAAAATCAGGGATGAGCTTGTGAATGAACGTGATAAGGCCCGCACCCGTTTGCAAGTCATCCGTGAAAACACAAATAAGAAGAAAGACTATTTGCATGAGCTGGAAATTCGGTTGCAAACATCGAAATCACAAAAATCTTCGCTGCAGTCCAATATTACCCGCATGCAGTCACAGCTTGCATCCCTGAATGAACGAAAATTCACGTTACAAAGTGAATTAAGCTCAATGCAGCCGATGGACATACTTAAAAAATCCCTGTCAAGGGCGCTCGACAAGCATGTCAGCGTGGAAGTTGAACTTAACACAGCACGTGTTTCCATGGAATCGCTTGATCAAGAGTTTCGTAATCTTGAAGACAAGCGGCAAACAATTGAGCGTGATATCAGCAAAGTACGCGGAGCATTGGAAACATTACGTGTCGAGTTACAAGGCTGGAAAGTCAAGGCTGATACAATTTGCGAACAGATGAAGGAAACTGAATTCAAACTAGAAGACATCTTAAAAGATCTGCCACAGGACATCACCGCCGAAGAATGGCAGACCAAGCTGGATCAAATTGTACAGCGTATTAACCGCCTCGGTCCCATTAATCTCGTTGCCATCGATGAATATACCACTTGCCTTGAACGCAAACAGTATCTTGATCATCAACTTGAAGATTTGCAGTCAGGTCTCGCAACGCTTGAGGATGCCATCAATAAAATTGACCGCGAAACCCGTGCTCGTTTCAAGGATACATTTGATAAAGTCAATGGAAGATTTCAGGAACTGTTTCCGACTATCTTTGGCGGTGGAAAAGCCTATCTTGAGTTAACAAGCGATAACCTCCTGGAAGCCGGTGTCACAATGATGGCCTGCCCCCCGGGCAAACGTAACAGTTCCATTTACCTGTTATCCGGCGGAGAGAAATCACTGACCGCGATCGCCCTGATCTTCTCGATCTTTTATCTGAATCCCGCACCATTCTGCCTGCTGGACGAAGTCGACGCAGCGCTTGATGATGCGAATGTCTTGCGTTTTACCCGATTAGTTAAAGTCATGTCGGAAAAAACGCAGTTTATTTTCATTAGTCACAATAAAATTACCATCGAAATGGGCGAACATCTGATTGGTGTGACCATGAATGAACCCGGCGTATCCCGTTTGGTAAGCGTTGATATCGAAAAAGCGATTGACATGGCGGGGTCATAATCAACCATGGGAAAATCAAGGGAATCTGGAAGAATTGAACAGGAAATTGAAAAGCTCCGTGAACAATTGAATGAGCATAATTACCATTATTATGTTCTGGATGATCCAGTCATTTCTGACGCTGAATATGACCGGCTTTTTGAAAAGCTAAAGATCCTGGAAAGTCAGCGTCCTGATCTTGTTACGCCCGATTCGCCGACACAACGCGTTGGCGCACCGCCTTTGAAGGAATTTGCCGAAGTCAAACATGAAATTCCAATGTTATCACTGGAAAACGCATTCGTTCCGGATGATATCACCGCATTCGATCAACGCATACATGACAGGCTGGAAACCAGCTCGCCAATCGAATATTGCTGTGAGCCGAAACTCGATGGCTTGGCCATGAGCATACGTTACGAAAACGGACTGCTGGTTCAAGCCGCAACCCGGGGTGATGGAGCAACGGGCGAAGATGTGACCGAAAATATTAAAACAATAAAAATGGTCCCATTACGGTTACGCGGCGACAATATACCCAGAATTCTTGAGGTTCGCGGTGAGGTTTTCATGTCGAAATCAGGCTTTGACAAACTAAATTCGCTGGCTCAAAAAAAAGGCGAAAAGATTTTTGCCAATCCGCGTAATGCCGCTGCAGGAAGTGTTCGCCAGCTGGATTCACAAATCACAGCCTCGCGTCCACTTGAGATCTATTGTTATGGTGTGGGATTGGTTGAAGGATATAAACTGCCAGACAAACACAGCGACATTCTGAAACGGCTGTCCCATTGGGGCCTGCGTGTGAGTTCACTGGTTGAAGTTGTAAAAGGCGCGGATGGATGCCTGACTTATTACCAGCACATGTCACACAAACGCGAAAAACTTCCTTATGAAATTGATGGCGTGGTCTACAAGGTGAATGATATCGCTCTACAGGAAAAATTGGGATTTGTGTCCCGTGCACCGCGCTGGGCAATCGCACACAAATTTCCCGCCGAAGAAGTAAACACCATTATTGAAGCAGTCGAATTTCAGGTTGGACGTACAGGCGCATTGACACCTGTCGCAAGGTTAAAACCGGTCCGGGTGCACGGTGTAACCGTCAGCAATGCGACATTGCATAACATGGATGAAATTCAACGCAAGGATATTCATGTGGGCGATACAGTGATAGTACGGCGTGCAGGTGATGTGATTCCGGAAGTAGCCGGTGTGGTAAGAAAACTCAGACCAGGCAGCGCAAAAAAAATCATTCTTCCCACGCATTGTCCAGTTTGCCGCTCGGCAGTAGAGCACGTTGAAGGCGAAGCGGTAGCACGTTGCACAGGCGGACTTTTTTGCGCAGCGCAGCGAAAAGAAACCATCAAGCATTTTGCATCGCGCCGTGCCATGGACATTGAAGGATTAGGCGACAAGCTGGTTGAACAGCTTGTCGATACGAGGTTAATAGAATCAGTTGCTGATATTTATGATCTCACGCAAACTCAACTTGAAAATCTTGAGCGTATGGGCGAAAAATCAGCACAAAAGCTGCTGGAGCAGATAGAAAAGAGCAAATCCACAACTTACGCGCGCTTTCTTTACGCGCTTGGCATTCGCGAAGTAGGCGAGGCGACCGCAAAAGCACTGGCCAATCATTTCAGAACATTGCAGGCGCTGCAATCAGCAACCGAAGAAGATTTGCAATCTGTTCCAGACATTGGACCTGTGGTCGCAGCACATATAGCGCATTTTTTCCAGGAAAGACATAATCGCGATATTATTTCAAAACTGATTAATGCAGGCGTACATTGGCCTCTTATAAAAGAGAGTAACCATTTGCCTTTATCGGGCAAAACATTTGTTATTACTGGCACATTGAGCAACATGTCGCGTGATGAAGCGAAAGAGCGCCTGGAGAAATTAGGAGCTAAGGTTGCAGGAAGCGTTTCCGCAAAGACCAGCTATGTTGTCGTGGGAGTTGATCCTGGATCAAAGTATGATAAAGCAAGAGAACTAGGCATTCCAATACTGGATGACAAACAATTCCACGCATTTTTAAATAAATTTTAATTTCGATTGATACTGATAATGGTCCTCAGTGGCTTTCAGCCACTGAGGAATACTCCATTATTTTTTTTGATCCTGTTGCTTTTGATACGGACCTTGTTGTGGTCGTCTTTGTTGTTGCTGTTGCTGCTGACGTTGTTGCTGCTGTTGCTGTTTAGGGTCGTATGATTTTTGTCCCTGGTTATGTGCTTTATCGTCTGGTCTCATATATCCTCCTGACAATTTTTGTGTAAGTGTACTAATAGATTATACCAAAATTTATTGGCAGCAGAAATCAGACGACATCAGCCTGATACAGTTAATTGATTATTATCAGGTATTCGTTAAAAATCAATGAAGAGATTTTATAGACCTTAATCATAATATGATAAAATAATAATAATTAGTACAAAATCAAATGAATAACAGTAATTTAATGATTAATCTGGCGAGTTGATATGTAAAACAGGAATGGCGAGGGATATATGAGTCAAATACTGGCATTATCACTTGACTGTATGAGTTCACCTTCTATTTTGCTGAAATCCTCAATCCCCGAACAGATTCCAACACAGTCTTATGGCCGGGGATTTTCCTGGTACAACAATGAAGAATTATCAGCAACCGTTATAAAAGAAACAAAACACCATCATAAGTCAACACTCGTCAGCTCAATGCAGGATTTCTCAAGATTCCATTCAACTATCTTCATAGGACATATACGCGGCGCAGCAAAAAAATTGGTCCAAAAAGATACCCAGCCATTCAACCGATCGTATGCAGGGAGAGACTGGATATTTGTTCATAGCGGTGATTTACAATCAGACTTTGCTAAACATATTCCGCTGGAAAAAAATCCACTTTTTGAACCTGTAGGATCGACTGATTCAGAACATTTTTTTTGTTTGTTATTGGAGAAAATCAATAATGCATCCGCTCGTTCCTTAAATGATGCAGGCTGGGAAAACATTTATTCATGGCTGGTTGAAGTCAACAAACTCGGCACGATAAACCTGATGATAAGCGACGGCCTGGATATCATCGTCTATCATGATGCGAACGCATTCAATCCTCTTTTTTGGCTGCGAAGCTCTCCACCGCATCAAATCACACATTTCGATGCTGATTACTTTACCATCGACATTACATCTTCATTTGACATGCTGCATACATTCATTCTTGTAGCCAATCAAAATATTGGCCAGGCATTTCGTCCAATGAGTCCCAAACAAATGATTGTCTTGCGACGCGGACAACTCATATGGGATAGCATGGAAAAAATCCTCATGACAAGCCATGAAAAATCATCGATTATTTTACCAGACAAAAAAATTGCTGGAGTCAAACAACAAATGCAGGAAACTGGCCAAGATGTACATTCCGGAAAAGGCATTCAGCAGCAAAGTATTCTATCACGTAATCATCAAATCATAGATTATGTGGCATCATCAGACCGCAATTACTATTCGGTGCTGCACGAGACCATCTACCGCTATGAATCCACAGTTAACATCAGCAAGCATTTGTTTCACTTACATCCAATTAGTGATCATATCCAGACTGTTCTTGATTATAAGTTATTGATTTCAGTATCAGGTTATGGCGAATTTTTTGAAGATGTATTTGGCAATATTGCAACTTTTTATCGAATACATTCGCCATATAATGAAATAATAATTAGAAGTGAATCAGTAGTGAGTATAGTTGATAATCCATCATTCAAATCTGAATTACTTCACCAACGTAAGGACTTTCCTCTGGTATGGCTTCCATTGCAGAGCCAGATGATGTCTCCATATTTACTACCGCCCGAACTCCCGGAATCAGAACTCAATGAGTTAATCGAATTCGCAATGAGTTTTGTAAAAAGGAATGATTATGATTTAATGGATGTGTTGAATGATATCAATCAGACTATCTATCATGATTTCAAATATGTCTCCGGATCCACATCAATCACCACCACTCCTTATGAACTATACCGATCCAGAAGGGGAGTCTGCCAGGATTTTACCAATCTGTTCATCTGCCTGGCCAGACTTTTAAATGTACCTGCACGCTATCGAACAGGATATATTCATACTGCAGCAGATTATGACAACAAAATTCAATCGGAAGCCTCCCACGCATGGGTAGAGCTGTACTTGCCATATATAGGGTGGTATGGATTTGACCCAACAAATGGTTGCCTTGCAGACGTCAATCATATCCGCGTTGCATGCGGACGAAATTACCAGGATGCCACCCCAACTTCGGGTACAATTTATCAGGGCGGAGGACACGAAGAACTTGAAATCAAGGTACAGGTCAATCCATTGAATGATTACAAAATCAGTAACTTCGCATGAATGTGGCTGCGTCCAAAATCGATTTTACATCAGTACTTCTTCTCTGAGCTTTTTGAATTGCAGAATGATTTTTTGTGATGAGACAGGATGACTAAGGAAATATCCTTGCATGACATCACAATTCTGGCTTGTCAGATATTGAACCTGTTCGGCTGTTTCAACTCCTTCTGCGATGACTTCCAATCCAAGATTATGAGCCAGCGATATGACTGCAGAGGTAATTGCTGTATCGTCTGGATTATTTGGAATACCTTTAATAAAGCTTTGATCAATCTTGATGGATGTAATAGGGAAGTGTTTGAGATAGCTGATGGAAGTATATCCAACACCAAAATGATCAATTGAAATCAGTACCCCGGTGGCGCGAAGATTTTCCAATATGCTGAATGCTAATTCAACATTCTCCATCACCGTACGCTCGGTTATTTCCAGCTGAATATATTTAGGGTTGATGCCTGTACCTTTGATGGCTTTGGCGATAATTTTTGCAATATCAGGATGATTAAACTGCTTTTGAGACAATTTTAATGCGATACTTACGTGCTCATATCCTTCGTCTTGCCAGAACCTGATTTTTTCACATGCCTCCCGTATGGCCCATTCTCCAACCTGCATGATCGTTCCTGATTCTTCAGCCAGCGGAATAAATTTCGACGGATTGATGATGCCAAGAGCAGGGTGCTCCCAGCGCATCAACGCCTCCACACCCGTAATGACTCCTGTGCTTAAACGGAACATGGGCTGAAAATACAAGGCCAGTTCATTGTTATGAATCGCTTTGCGCAAGGCTGATTCCAGTTGAATATATTCTGTTGCCTCTGCATGGATTTCTTCTGTATGAAATTGATAGCAGCCACCGCCCGATTGCTTTGCCTTGAACAAGGCTCTGTCTGCGTTTTCGAGTATTTTTTCCAGAGAATCACCGTCATTCGGATATATCGCGATACCAATACTCGCCGTGATTGAGAATTCATGGTGTTCCACTTTAATCAATTGAGAGCAGATATTCAAAATCTTCTCAGCTACTGCGCTGGCAAATTTTGGCTTGCTAATATCATTGAGCAGGATAATGAATTCATCTCCGTCCAGCTTGGCTAATATATCCTCTTTACGTATGACGTTTGAAAAACGCTTTCCTATTTCCTTTAATACGAGGTCGCTATTCACCTGACCAATCGTGGCGCTGATCGATTGGAACATATCCAAATCAATCAACAGAATCGCCATATATTGATTTCGACGCCTGGAATGATTGATCGATTTATTCAGGATTTCATTGAAAAAAACCCCGTTGGGAAGCGAGGTGAGAATATCATGGCGTGAAAGATGCTTGAGATATAAATTGTCTGTTGCAATTTTATCCGTCCGATTTCGCGCCGAAATATCTTCCTGAAGTTTTTTATTCTTGCTTTCAAGTTCAAGCGCTTTGGCAGTTGAGTGCATTTCCAGCTCTTTATAAGATGCCTGCACGTTGCTCAATATCTTATTGATTTGACGGCCTATAGAGCTGATTTCATCATTACCCTTGATATCCAGGCGGCTGTCTAATGTATTTTTAAAAGAAATTCTTGTAACACCTTGATTTAATTGTTCAATTCGTCTGGCGATAGTGATTCCCAGGATAAAAAAGGCGACCAGTGAAAAGCAAATGGCAAGAATCGCAACACTCTCGAAATTATTCATATGAAGCAAAAATTCCAATAAATAATAGCAACCAAGAAATGCTGCACACAATATGCCGGCACTAATCGCTGCCTTATTTCTTAGCTTCATTTAACCTCCTGAGTCAAAAGAAGTCATTCTTGCCAAATTTACTCTTAATTTCATTCTGATGCCGGTCCTCTTTAAATGCAAGAACATCAATCTAACCTGTTCATCAAATTAATAATTTTTTTCAGGTAGCTATCTAAATTGCCAGCATTACAGTAACATAGTTATATATATTTAAATTAATAACTTAAATATTACTTCCTGATTCAGATTAGGTTGGTATAAATGTGGAAGAAGCATCTGTCTGATAACCAATTAAACTCTGATTATCGTATTGACGATTATCGCGCGCTACTGCGCTATGTAAATCAGCTTGCAAGTCACAAGCTGGGTTATCCGGTTTCACTGCTCACTTATCTTGGCGTAGTGAATAACAAGATATTAGGCATTCAGCCAGGCACGCTCGCAAACATATTACTAAATAATGTTGGCGACCCATTTAAGGATTCAGAAACCTCGCTGCTCGAAGTAAAAAAACATGAACGGGAAATTATTTCCATCCTTGAAAAATATTATGGCCTTAAGGAAGGTGACGCCCGCGGATATGTCACAACCGGCGGAACCGAAGGTAATTTCGCCAGTTTGTGGTGGTCAAAGAGATATCTTATAAACAAGGGTGTTGATGCATTGATCGAAAGAGATGATGCAGTCAAAGTCCTGCAAAAGCAGGAACAGGAATTAGATGCCGCTCTGGCAAAGATACCAATGAATGATTATCAAGCACGGATGAATCATTTACAAAAAATTATTGATACAAAAAATTCTATCGCCTCCAATAAGAATATTGTCCAGCAATTACTGACACCGACGGTCTTTTATTCAAAAGGTCATACCCATTATTCCATTCCTAAAATATCCGAAGTATTGCGCCTGAATATCAGACCGGTAGAACCGAATGAAGATGGATCTATCAGCCTGACGGATCTGAAAAAGGAATTACTGCTGCACACTGGTGCTTATCCACATAGTCCGGTTATTGTCATTGCCAATATAGGAACCACCATCACCGGAGCTATTGATAACGTACCTGGCATTAAAAAACTTCTCGACGATATAATTCATAAAAGCAATTATACAATACACATGGATGGAGCATTGACAGGTTTCGTGCTTCCGATAATCAAGCCGTTTGGCGACATTCCCAACTACTTTGACGCAATCGGCGTCAACACATTGGCTGTATCTGCCCATAAATATCCTGGTTTATCTCAGCCATGCGGCATAGTCCTTGCAAAAAAGGAATTTTTTGACAAAGCATTCGAGAAAAGTGAGCGTAATGTCGATTATGTTGGCAACATCAACGATGTGACCATTACCGGATCCCGGTCGGGATTGAACGTATTAATGTTTTATAACGCCATCCGTACCCTTGGCCTGGAAAAGAACACTGTCAAGCTAACAAATATGGTCCATGAAAATATTGAAAATGCCAAATACCTGTATCAAAAGCTGATTGAGATGTATGGATCTGACCGAGTCAGCTATCCGCACCATTTCAATGTCATTTTCCCACGTCCATCAAAAGCAATGGCGAGAAAATACCAGCTCATGATAACTGGCGACAAAGCCACAATTTGTGTCTTGACCAATGTCTCAAGAAAACTCATCGATCAATTTATTAAAGATTTGAAAGTCGATAAGGAGGACGCTATGGCTAACATCATAGAGAAAGTTGATTATAAAATCATTACATTGCAGGATGAACACGTCAAATCCACTATAGATTTATTCATTAAATCATTTTGTGACAGCGAACCTATCACCAAGCATCTGAATATCAGATATCAGGAATATGAACCATTCGCAAAAGAAGTCATTTTAAAGTCTGTGAAAGAGGGGATGAGTAAAGTTGCGGTAGACAAGAAAAACCGGGTCATTGCCTGCGCTCTCGCTGAAGACCTGGCTGATCCATTCATACCCCATCTTGCCCATTATCCCAAACTCGCTCCAATATTTGAATTGCTCAATAAACTATCCGAGCCATTCATAAAAGGCAAAAAATTTCATAAAGGCAAGATATCACATGTCTGGATTGCCGCCGTTGATCAGACTTACCGGGGACAGGGCCTGTCAACCGCAATTGATATGGCATGTATTGAAGCCTCCGCACGCAAGGGCTTTGACTTTGCATACGCCGAGTTCACGAATGAATTGAGTGAAAAAGTCACTTCACAATTTAAAATATTAAAACTGTACAACAGAATCAAATACGATGATTTCAAAACAAGCGATGGCAAAAAACCTTTTAAGGGACTTGAAGGGGCAGCCGCATCTTATGTCGCAACAATCAGGCCGGGGGTAAAACTTGACTCACTGCCGCATTGCTATACAGTAACAGAAAACATGTGACACAATGAGCTAACGAAACTATATGGAAATAGTTGCGCATCAAAAGCAGATATCACCTGATGAAAGAGCTCATATTGCCAAACAGGTCAAGGATGAGCTGATAGAGCACCTATATCAGGGATGCCTGCCGGGCACAATCAGCGGCATGGTGGCAAGTGTTGCCCTCTATCTCGATTATAAAGGCTATACCCAGGAAAATTTATTAGTGATGTGGGTCATAGCCTTTAACTTGATGATGGTATCTCTGACCGCATTGTATTTCACATATAAAAAATTTAAAAACCGATTCTCACTGGCAAAATGGGAATGGGCATATTCTATCCTGATGACAGGATGCGCCATTTCCTGGGTGCCCATTATTTTAATGCTCCCTGATGACACAACGCGCCAGTATCTGGCATTAATCGCGTTATTTCTCGCTACCACAGGATATGCTACCGGAACAATAGGCCAATTTTCACTTTGCGTTGTGACACTAATGGTGATGTTGGTTCCATTAATAAGTGTCTGCTTGTACAAGGGCGGAATTTTCTACAACATTATTGCCGCCTATTCAGCGATTTATATGTTTTTCATGTTTGGAATCAATCACAGAAGCACACAATGGTTCAAGGATTCGCTAAAGTTGAAGCTGGAAAACAGTCTTGTCAGCTATCAGGCCAATCATGATTTATTAACTGATCTGCCAAACCAGCGGTTCTTGCCTCAGTATGTTGAGGCAGCCATTGCTGCCGTAAAAGATACAGAACATACATTTGCCTTGGTTTGCTTTTCTCTTAACAGGATGGAGATGATTAATGACAGCCTGGGTCATCATGCCGGCGACTCAATCATCCAGTCTGTCGCAAATCGCTTAAATTCACTGGCCATGCATGTCTCCCAATCACCGGATAAAACGCAGTACATCATCACCATTTCACGCAAAGATACATTCAACATCTTGATGATACCGCTACAGACAGAAGGCGCTGAAAATAAATTACAAAGAATCTTTTCTGTATTGGATGAACCCTTCTATCTGGAAGACCGTGGTGTGAAACTAACCGCGAGTGTCGGAGTCAGCTTTTATCCGCGAGATGGGGAAGATTACGAATCATTATTGGCAAATGCTGATGCCGCGATGTTAAAGGCAAAACAATTCTGTGGAAACCGCTTCGAATTCTATAGAGCTGAAATTAATGCTCAGCTGCCCAAGCAAATCGCGCTGGAAAATGATTTACATGATGCCATCAAAAACAATCAGCTACAGGTTTACTATCAGCCGTTGATTGATCTGAAACAAGGCCGCATCGCCGGTTCGGAAGCATTGATTCGCTGGCTTCACCCGGTGCATGGTTTTATCTCACCGATAAATTTTATTCCATTGGCCGAGGAAACCGGCCTCATTGTTCCCATTGGCGCATGGGTCATGCAGGAAGCCTGTCGCCAAACGCGTGTCTGGCAGCAAATGGGTTTCACCGGATTAAAAGTCGCTGTCAATGTTTCCGGGAAGCAGCTCACCAGCGGCGCAAATATTCTGGATACCATCAAACACGTACTGACTGTCACTGAATTCGATCCGAAATATCTGGAACTCGAGATCACGGAAACAGCCATTCTTGATGAGAATATAACTTCCATCATAAAGGAATTCACCAATATGGGACTGGGTTTATCCGTAGACGACTTCGGAACAGGATACTCAGGATTGAGTTATCTTAAACGTTTTTCGATTGATAAGCTGAAGATTGACCAGTCATTCGTCAGGGACATTCCAGCTAGCAATGACAGTATCACGATTGTTTCCGCCATTCTGGCGATGGCGAAGGAATTAAACGTCAAAAGTCTTGCGGAAGGCGTAGAAACCGAAGAACAGCTGAGATTCTTGAAATCAAAAGGATGTGATTTTATCCAGGGGTATTATTTCAGCAAACCTCTGGAGGCTAGTTATTTTACGCAACTCTTGCTAAATTATCGTAATATGGCTGTATTTTCGAACATTGAACTACTTGAAACTTAATCACCAGGGACGGGTCTATGAAACAGATAAACAGGACATTGAAATTAAGCGCAGTGGGATTATTGTCAGTATTGGTGTCACAAGCCTATGCTTCCGGGTATAAAATGGAATTTCAGAGCGCCTCTGTATTGGCAGATGCCGGTGAAGCTGCTGTCGTTGAAGATGCCGGCACGAACTGGTACAACTCGGCTGGCCTCGTGTACTTGCCACGCCAAGTTGTATTATCAGCTATCGATGTATATGCACCTGTCACCATTACTGGAGATGTAAACGCACCCTCAACACTGAATCAGTTCGGACCACCTATTAGCTTATTCGGCAACAACTTTACTGCCAGCGGCAGCGCCAGTTCGCATCCCAACACTGTTCTGCCAGCATTTCATGTATCGGTACCGGTCAGTGAAAAAATTGCCCTGGGTATGAGTGTGGTGCCTGCCTGGGGCTTCACGGAAGATTATGGTGAAAATTCCATGCTTCGTTATAACCTGACAAGGGTGTACACCAAAACCCTGGATATCGCGCCAAGTATTGCGATGAAAATTAATGATCGATGGTCTGTTGGTATCGGCCCCGATATTCATTATTTTTCTGCGCAAAGCAAATCGCACACACGAACAGAAGGTACGCTTGCGCCCGTAATTGGAACCGTGGCGGATTCTTCATCGCGATTTTCAGCAAGCAGCTGGAACTACGGCGGGCATATCGGTCTCTTATACAGATATGATGACAGAACCAGGGTAGGTCTGAATTATCGGTCAAAAATAGTGATGAACCTCAGCGGCTGGAGTGATTTCTCATTGGATGGCGGCGGCTTTTTTGAAACCAATTCATTCCAGCTTCCAATTTCACTACCGCCAACTACAACATTAAGTGTTTATCACGACATGACACCATGCTGGGCGTTAATGGGTACAGTCGCATATGATGAATGGAGCACGATCAAAAACTATCATGCCCGAAATTACATTCAGCCTCCGACACCCACCAATCCGAGTGGAATTCTCCCGGATGTAACTGTGCCGCAAAACATGAGCAACACATTTGACTTGAGCGTTGGCACTCACTTCAAAGTGACAGATAAATGGATGCTTCGCGGGTCATTCAAATATGAACCCACACCTACAACCAGCGCATACCGCGATATAAACTTCCCTGATGGCGCGAAATACGGCCTTCAAATCGGTACCCGATACCAGGTAAATCATCAGGTGGCGATAGACCTCATTTATGGCCATGTTTTTGTGAAGTCTGAACATATCAATGACGTTAATCCAGTCACGGGTGCGACCGTAACAGGTCATACCAGCAGCAGTATTGATTTGTTGGGTGGACAGCTGGTCTGGAATATATAAAAATCAAGCCTGATACCGTGAAACCAAGCAGAACCAGGAGCCGGTATCAGGCTCGCTTAGACAGTTATCAACTGCATATTCAAGAGTCGACATTCGCTTTCTGCAAGGCTCCTAACAACTCCCGCATTTTTGCCTTGATCATGTCGATGGCTATGCGATTACCGCCGCCGCGCGGAACAATGAGGTCAGCGTAACGTTTGGATGGGTCTATAAACTGCATATACATGGGTCTGACTGTTTCTTCATACTGCTTGAGAACAGAATCAAGTGATCTGCCGCGCTCTTTGATATCACGTTTCAAACGTCTGATCAGACAGATATCCAGGGATGTTTCCATGTATATACGTATATCCATTAATTCCCGTAATTTTTGTTCCACAAATAACAAAATGCCTTCCAGGACTATGATCGCATGCTTGCCAATAGGACGGCTTTCTTTTTCGCGGATATGCTGGGAATGATTGTATATCGGAATTTCTACGCTTTTACCCTGCTGTAGCTGCATGAGATGCTTGAAGAGTAATTCATGATCAAAAGCATCAGGATGATC
>Ga0070740_10003116_pt1 | contig 18108 bp, 15 predicted proteins | sample Coa_R2_FD_67286 | JGI IMG/M metagenome (GOLD analysis project Ga0070740, IMG submission 67286) | Surface soil microbial communities from Centralia Pennsylvania, which are recovering from an underground coalmine fire - Coalmine... | ecosystem: Environmental > Terrestrial > Soil > Unclassified ...
GGATAGCCCGCGGCGGCCAGCAACTGCCGCGCCTTGGCCGGGTCGTAGGGGACCTTAATCGAGGGATCGTACCCCGGGAAGCCGGGCATCAGCAGGCTGTAGTTGGGATTGGCCGTGCCTTTGAGCACGTCCTTGGTCAGGGTCTGCCGGTCGATGGCCAGGTTGAAGGCCTGGCGCACGCGCAGGTCGTTGAACGGCTTCATGTAGGTGTTGTAGGTCAGATACCAGATGTCGTAGCTGCTCTGCTTGATGATGTCGTTCTTCAGCGTGGGATCGTGCAGGGCGAGTTGCAAGTCACCCGGGCTCAGGGCCGGCGTTTGATCGATCTGGCCGGTGCGGAACTGCGCGACGTAGTTGCCACCTGGGATGTTCCAGAGGATCTTGCTCCACGGCGCTTTGCGCACCCCGTGGTACTTCGGGTTGGGTACCAGGGTGAGCAGCACGCCCGGCTGCCAGTTCTGGACCATGTACGGGCCGCTGAAAACCATGTCCTTCCAGTGGGAGGCCGTGGCCCAGACGTTGCCGACCTTGTTGATGACGTGCGCCGGCTCGGCCCAGGTATAGACCATGGCGGCGGGCAGGTACGAGCGCGGGGCGTCGGTGGTGATCTTCAGGACATACGGGCTGGGCGCGGAGACGCCGAGGGCGCTGGCCGGCATCTTGCCCTGGTTGACCGCCGACCAGTTCTTGATGCCCTGGACCACGGTCGTCCAGTAGGGGAAGTCGTAGGCGGTTTTGGGCAGCGCCTGGTTGCGCAGCGCATTGGCGAAGTCCTCGGCGGTCAGCGGCACGCCGTCGGACCACACCATGCCCTTGCGGATATTGAAGGTCCAGGTCAGCTTGTCCGGGGAGACCGACCAACTCGTAGCCGCGACGGGATTGAGCTTGCCGGTGGTGGGATCGTAGACCACCAGCGGGTCCTGGATCAGGTCGGTGCCGTCCTGCCGGTTGTAGATGGTCAGATCCTCGTCCAGATACGGCCCTTCCTGGGATCCGCCCGCCAGGTGCAGGATTTGCTGAGCGGCTGGCGCCGCGTCCGGCGGCAGCACGGTGGCCGCCCTGGTCAGGCTGAGCGGCAGGAGCGTTGCGGTGAGCGCCACGAGTGCCACGATTTTCGTCTTCACGTAAGGTGTCCTCTTTCGTCTCTCGTCACCTTGGTCAAACTAAGCAAAGAGTGCGAGCAAGATCTCTGTTGTCTGTCCATCACCTCCCTTCATCGCGGGCTAGGGCCTGGTCGCCGATGACCAGAAGAGTATCAACGCATTGGCCTCATTTCGTCGTCGGATCAAGGGCGTCGCGCAGCCCATCGCCGACGAACGATAGGCTCAGGATGGTGATCGTCAGCAGCAGGACCGGGAACAGCTCGAGAAACCAGTAATAGGAGACGTAGCTGAGGCCCTCGGCGATCATGCCGCCCCAGCTAGGTGTGGGCGGATTGACGCCCGCGCCCAGCACGCTCAGGCCGGCCTCGACTACGATCGCGGCGGGAATGGTCAGCGAGAACGCCACCAGGATCGGCCCCATGGCGTTCGGCAGCAGGTGCCGGACGATGATGCGGAACTGGTTGACGCCCAGGGCGCGCGCGGCCAGCACAAAATCCTCCTCGCGCATGGCCAGCATGTCGGCGCGCACCAGGCGGCACATGCCCATCCAGCTCGTGCCGCTGATGATCAACACCAAAACCGGGATGCCGCCGTTGGTGAGGGTCGAGACCAGGATGGCGATCAGGAACGGTGGGATGATCTGGAAGACCTCCAGGACACGGCCGATGATCCAATCGACCGCCCCGCCGAAGTAGCCGGCCAGGGCGCCCAGCGGGATGCCGATCAGCGTGCTGATCACCGCCGCGCCAAAGCCTATGGCCAGCGAGACCCGGATGGCGTAGACGTTCCGGCTGAAGAAGTCCCGTCCCACCGCGTCGACGCCGAACCAGTGGGCGGCCGAGGGAAAGGCATAGGTGTCGGCCACGAAGCGCGTATCGTCGTAGCTTGCCGGCGTGATTAGCGGGGCGGCGATGGCCGCCAGCGCCAGTATAATCAGCACGATCAGGCCCACGAGGGCAAGGCGGTTAGCGGCGAAGCGCCGCACCATGCGCCGCCAACTGGTCGCGGGCGGACCCGACGTCAGGAGTGCATCGAGATCTTCGGGGCCGGCAGGCGTCACTGCGCCCGTCGTGCCGGTCGCCATCACTCTCATGGTGCCCTGCGCTCCCGTCTGCTACCACTCATCTCGATCAGGCCCCGGCCGCGCCTTCCGCGAGCCGAACGCGGGGGTCGAGGAGCACGTACAGAACGTCGGTGATCACGAAGATCACGCTATACAGAATGGTGATGATGAAGATCAAGGCGAGCTCCATGGGATAATCGCGCTTGAAGATACTGGTCACGAAGTACTGCCCGAGTCCGGGCACGCTGAAGAAAAATTCGACGAAGATAGAACCGGTCATCACGCCCGGCAGGATGGGCAAGGTGATGGTGATGATGGGGCGCAGCGCATTGCGGAAGATATGCCGGATGACCACGCGGCGGGCGCTCAAGCCCTTGGCCCGGGCCACGGTGACATAGGGCCGTCCGGCCATTTCCAGCATGCTGGAACGCGTATAGCGCAAGACCGGGCCCAGAGGGATGGTCGAGTAGGCGAGGATGGGCAGGACCCAGGTGGCCGGGCCGTTCCAGCCGGAGACGGGGAACCAGCGCAGCAAGACGCCGAAGACCAGGATCAGCCCGAGGCTCACCACGAACGGCGGCACCGTGATGGTGAGGATGCCGATGAAGGTGGCCACGTAGTCGATCCAGGTGTTGCGGTTCAGGGCGGCCGCCACGCCCAGCAGGATCCCCGCCGTCACGCCCAGCAGCACGCCCATCCCGCCGGCGAAGGCGCTGATCGGCCACACGCGCGCCAGCAATTGTGCGATGGTCTCACCCGGATCGCTATACGAGTAGCCGAACTGGAGGTGAAACGCGCCCCACAGGAACTTGAGGTATTGCACCGGCAGCGGCTGATCCAGCCCGTAGAAGCGGTTGATCACTGCCAATTGATCGGCCGTGAGCGGGGCTTTCTCGGCGTCAAACGGGCCGCCGGGAATGGCGTGCATGATGATGAAGACGACCAGCGTGGCGGCCACCACGGAGACGAGCAGCGAGCCGACACGCACGAGCAGATAGCGTGCCATGCGTCATGCCTCCTTCTCTATCAATGGCCGGCTCGGGGGTGGCGGTGGAACGTTGTGCTCAGATGTTCGTGCATGGCGCGGCGGGCCGCGGCCACACGATGGTCGCGAATGGGTCGAAAGATCTTGGCATGGGCCTCGTAGCCGAGGGGCAGCAGCGCTATATCCATCGCGTCCTCCCCATGCGGCGTCTCCCACCTCTGGCCGGCGGACTGGGCGTCGAGGAGCGAATCGACCATGCGTTCCAGGAACAGGTTGTGCGACGCACGGGCCACGGCGCGATGGAAAGCGGCATGAGCCGAGTCGGCCGGTGCCGACGGCGCCTGGACGGTGCGCAGGTGTTCCAGCGCTTCGGCCATGGCCGCGATATCGTCGAGGGTGGCCCTCCGGGCGGCTCGCTCGGCGCTGGCGACCTCCAGAATTAGCCGGGCATCCATCACGTCGCCAAAAGTCTCGCGCGCCGTATCGGCGATCAGTTGGCGTATCGGCCGCAACGAGGCGGTGCTCAGGTCGGCGTCCACAACGGCACGACGCCCCTGGCGTACCGTCAAGATGCCCTGTGCAGCGAGAACCCGAATGGCCTCACGCACGATGGTGCGGCTGACCCCCAACTGCTCGCCCAACTCGCGCTCGGACGGGAGGCGTTCTCCCACCGCCAGGTGTCCCTGGGCGATGGCATCGCGCAGGCGTTGGACGACCAGTTGGTGGCGCGATTGTTCGCGCGGCAGTTGCTCAAGGACCAGCGAGCGAGCCATTCACAGCCTCACCTGGCATGATAGCAGTTAGCATACCAGTTGTGGTGCGGTTGTCAAGCGGGCGTGCAGCAGGCGCATGAGCCGACTCAGACCTCCGTAGAGGTGGGCGGGAGCGGCGACAGCCCGGGTCCCCTTTTGGGGAGGCAGCCTCAGACCGTCGAGAGTTGCACCTCAATCCCCGCCTCCAGGGTATCGGGCTCGAACAGCCCTAACGCGCGGCCATTCACGATTAGCTCCAGGGGCCGCTCCGATCTGACGACCAGGCGCAGGGTCTTCGTGGTGGCGAAGGCCGCCCTGATCCTAACGTCCAGCCTGTTCTCGTGCAGGGCCACCCGCTCCACGGTGCAGCCGTTGACCCCGACGCCCCATCCCGCGCGGGCATCCACGAACGCGTCCCCGTAGCGTGGGCGGGCCAGCACGAAGGAGGTCACGGCGGAGCCGGTGCCCCAGTGGATGCCCGTCCAGGAGCCGTGCACGTCGTCCAGGCGATGGGCCCAGTTCTCGTAGGGGGCCACGGGGAAGGTTGCCCGCAAGGCGGCCACGGCGCGCTCGAAGTACTCGCGCTTGCCCGTCTGCTCGTAGTAGGCAAAATACAGGTCGGCCGCGTAGCACTGCCGCGCATCGCTCCACTCGGCGTCGGTGTTCTGGGTGCCGAAGCCGCCCAGCAGGTCCGGGGTCAGCCAGGGCGGCGACCAGGCCTGCTGGAACAGCGACAGGTAGTCGAGCAGGCGCTCGCCCATGGCCAGGTGTCCCGGATCGCCCGTGGCCTGGTGCCAGAGCAGGAAGCCCAGGCAGGCCTGGATGATGGACAGGTTGTTCTGGGGCAACTGGTCCGTGTGCGGGCAGACGGTGTCGACGGGCTTGGGCGAGCAGGAGAAGAAGGTCTCGAAGTCGTACCAGCGGTTGAGCGGCACCACCTGATCGCGGATGTAGGCCATGGCCCGGCTCGCGCCGTCCAGATACGTTGTGTCTCCGGTCGCGGCGTGCAGGCGGAACAGGAAGACGGCGCAGCCGGCCGTCTCGGCGTTGTCGTCGTACAGGTAGCGCAGGTTGGGCGTCAGGTCGCCGTCGTAGAAGGAGGGGATGCAGCCCGAGGCGAGCTGGCTCCGCAACAAGAAGTCGCCCAGGGCGCGGCAGCGCGGCAGGATACGCTCGTCCGCGCCGTGCAGCGCCTCGTGCCAGGCCAGCAGCCAGTAGCCGGTCCAGCACATGTCGAAGCTGTGGTACCAGTTGGGCAGACCGGCCCAGGTGTTGTCCTTCTCCCAGTACAGGCGCCCTTTCGCGCCGTCCCAGTAGGCCACCACCGGGAAGGCGCCGTCTCGCCGCGGCGCCAACAGGCACAGGTTCAGCACCCGCCGGGCGCGCTCCATCAGGCGCCCGTCTCCGAGGTGCCGGCCGCTGTGGAACATGCCGAGCGCCGTGCGCAGAGACTGGAACCAGTGGTTGAACCAGCCGTCCGGCAGCGTAGGATGCCAGAGGCGGCCCGGCACGAACTCGCGCCGGCTGGACAGATCGCCGACCGCCTGCCCATGGATCTCCGCCTGCCACCAGTACTGCTCCCCGTACTCATACCAGGCGTGACGCTCCCACTCCCCAAACGGGCGCAGTTGCTGCCCCGGCCGCTCGCGCAGGGCCGGGGCAAGATCCCACTTGTAGTAGTAGCGGGCGACGGGCCGGTGGGATGAGGCCGGCTCCGCCTCGCCGCTGCCCATCAGCACGAATCCGTAGACGAGCTCCTGATTGGAGAGCGCCACGGCCGTCCCGGGCAGGTGCTCGTAGTAGACGTGATCGCGGCCCTGCCAGTCAAGGTAGCCATATTCCACGACCGGATGCGTGCCCGCCAGCACGTCATAGTTGAGCGCCGTCTTCATGCGGCGCGTGCGCTGGGACTTCAGAGGCCCGATGTCCGGCAAGAAGGCGAAGCCCAGGCTGCCCTTCTGCAGCACGACGGCCGGGGCATGGAAGCGATGGTCGCCGATGACGTCATGCTCCCGCGGGCGCAGGTTGGGCGTGTAGACCAGATCCAGGGGCTTGACGGCGGCGTAGGGCAGCCCTTCGGGCGCATACAGATAGCGGCTGCGCACGGATTCCAGGTCGATATGCCAGGATAGCTGCACCCGTACTTCGGCACGGATATGCTGCTCCTCCTGTTCCTCCTCGGACCACCACGTGACCTGTAGCGGCACGTCTCCCGCCCGGGCGTGCAGGATCACCTGGAGCCCATTCGTGCTCCGATCCCATGCCTCCGCCACCACCGGAATCTCCTGCGTGCGTCCGCCCGACGCCGTGGCGAAAACCAGGGACTGCACGCCGGGGCGAGCGGGGTCGCTATGCGCCACCTCGACCCATTCGTCTCCGCGCCGGACCAGCACGCGCTCGCTCGCCCCATCGTCCCTGCACTGCCATTCAAGGCGCACATCTCCCGCGCTCAGCGTTAGAACCTGCACGATTGTCATCCTCCAATTCGTTCTACTTGATGCCTTGCGGCCCATGGGACCGGCGACTGAAGTCGCCTGGCAGGGTGACGCCGACTAAAGTCCGACAACCGCGCATACACCGCACTTCAGTGCCCGTACCCTGCCATGACACTTTAGTGTCAGGCATCACACAACGCACGGTGAACGCCCCTCATCTCCGTGGCACGCTGACGAAAACGGCGACCTCTCCCGGCATGAGAGCGCCCGTGGGCACATCTTGAGGCCGGCTGTCGGCCTCTCGCTCGCCGGCGCGTATCCATTCCTGCCCCGCGTCGTGCGTCCAGGTGACCAGGGGGCCCTCCACGTCTCCATCCCCTCCATTATGCACCGTCAGCGCGGCTCGGCCATCCTCTGCTATAAAGGCGTTGGCCTGCAGGTCGGGCTGGGCCGTTGGGACGAGCGGGAGCGCGTCCGCCCCGCGGAAGCGGTCGGCGTACCGCCGCAGGGTGGCGATGGTGCATCGAACCAACTCCGTCTCGCCGGTCGAATACGGCAGGACCTCGCCGAAGACGTCCTGCCAGACGACGAGTCCCGTGCCGTTGAAGAGGGCGCGGGCGATCATCGACCGGCGATGCATGCCGATGGCGTGGCGATTGATCACGAAACTCGGATGTTCCGGGAACAGGAAACGTAGCAGGTCGACCTCCCCGGGCTGCCGGTGCTCCGCCTGATCCCATGACCCGGTGATGTGCTCGATTGCCCGCGGTCCGGGCTGCAACTCCGCGCAGAAGACAACGCCGCTGCGCACGCGGTCGATCTCGCGGCGGAATTGGGGGAGGGTGCTGCCGATCGTGTCGAGGAAGACGCCGTCGGCACCGATGTCGGCGACGACGCGGGCCAGTTCCTGCGCGGCCACGGGCGGCTCGCCGTGCCGGCACTCGCCGGGCGCGTCCCACGGAAGATAGGGGATGAAAACGCGTCCGCCGCGTGCGCGGGCTTGCGTCGCCAGTTCGCGCAAACCGGCGCGGCCGCCGGGCAGGTCGTCGTAGAAGTCCCACTGGCTACGCTCATCCACGCCGATGCGCGGGTAGGCCGGCCACAGCAACAGGCCGTCGTAGCCGCCAAAGCGCAGGCCCTCGTCGAGCAGGCGGTTGGCGTCGAACCGTCCGCGCGTGTGGTCGAAGATCTCGCCGCCGTACAAAAAGGTGAAGTGCTGGAGCCATTGCCGGCGATACCAGGCGAGGTCCGGCCGCCGATACTCCTCCAGGTCTAGCCCCGCGCGCAACTGTCCGCGCAGGGCCGCGAATACGCCCGGCCAGCCCGGGTCGCAGGCCATAATAATCAGCTCGCAGGCGTCCACCCACGCGGGCCGCAGGCGGACCTGCATGGCATCCGGCGGTGTCAGCCAGCGCCACGGGTCCGCTTCCCCCACGGCCGCCTCCACACGGGCCAGTACGGCGACACCGCCGTAAGCGGACCAGCAGGCGCGCGGCAGCGGGTAGCGGCCCGCGCGGACCAGGGGTCGCCCATCAGACGCCAGGGGGCCGCGGCCGGGGTCATGGCAAATCGGCTCTGCCGCATCACCCGGGTAGAGATGGTCGAGGAAAGGCAAGTGCAGCTCCGCGTCGAGCACCGCGCCATTTGTAGTGCGCGCCTGCACCAGCAGGCGCAACGCGTCGAGCGGCGCCGCTGCCCAGCTCAGGCGCAGCTCGACGTTGTCCGCGAGGCAGGTGACAATCAGCATGTCGTGCCCGCCATAGAGAGTTGCCACCGCGAAGTCGTCGCCGGCGAGGCGGCGGCCGGGCACGGCAACAGCGACGGGGCAGGCCCGCGCCGCCTCCGTCTTCAGCAAGGGATCGTCCTGGGGCAGCAGGGTGAGGTTGTGCGACAGGTGCGGGCCGCCGGAGACGTGAACGGCCAGGCGGCCCGTGCGGAGCGTGGCGGTCGCGTCCGCCGGTGCGTTCATTCCTTGTCCTCCAGTACGTCGGCCGCACAGCGGAAGCCGACGGCCGCGCTGCGGTTCAGTCCTTCGCCCATCAGCAGGAAGCGCAGGTGGGAATCGGCCCGGCAGGCGCCACCGTCGGTGTACCAGCCGCTGCCCTGGGCCGCGAAGTAGCTGCCGCCCCGGATCAGACGCCAGCGGTGCCAGCCGTCGTCGTATTCCGGTCCGGTCCACTCCCAGGCATTCCCGACCATATCGCGGCAGCCAAAGGGGGATGCGCCGGCCGGGTAGGCATCGACCGGCGTGGTGCCTGTGCCGGCGCCATTGCAGCGATCGGGATCGAAGCGCTCGCCCCATGGCCAGCTCTGCCCTGCCGGTCCCTGCGCCGCCCATTGCCACTCCTCGTCGGTCGGCAGGCGCAGGCCGGCCCAGTGCGCGTATGCCTCGGCGTCGCGCGGGCTGACCCAGACGACGGGGTGGTTCTCCCGTCCGGGCGGCGACTGGCCGTCGGACCAATGGCGCAGGAAGTTGCGGGCGTCATCCGGCCGGTAGCCCGTCGCGGCCAGGAAGGCTGCGTACTGCCGGTTGGTGACCGGATAGCGTCCCAGGGCGAAGGGCCGGAGGGTGACGGGACGCGGCCCGTGGTCATAGATGGGGCAGCGCCCCTCGCGCAGGCGATGTTGCACCCGCAAGACGAAGGTCCCGCCCGGGATCGCGATCATCTCCCCGCTTTCTCCTTCACCCGGTCCGGCCCACGTCACAGTCTGTTGCGCCAAGCGACTCATTCCTTCAGGGCTCCGGCCGCCAGCCCGCGCACGATATGGCGTTCGGCGAAGATGATCAGGAGCACCGGTGGGATACAACTCATCACGCAGACGGCCAGCAGCCGGCCCCATTCCACCTGTCCGCCCATGCCGAAATACGTATTCAGCCCGATGGTGATGGTGTAGTTGTTTGGATCCTGCAACAGCACCAGCGGGTTGAGAAAGTCGTTCCAGGACAGCAGGAAGACCAGCAGGACCACACTCAGGATACCGGGTCGGGCCAGCGGGATGATCACGTGGCGCAGGATTTGAAACTGGCTGGCGCCGTCGATCTCGGCGGCATCGTCGAGGTCGGTGGGGATTTGCCGGATGAAGCTGGACAGGATGAAGATGCCGAAGGCCGAGCCGGGAATAGCCTCGGCCAGCGAGACGCCCAACAGCGTGTTGACCAGGTGGATGTCGCGCAAGATCAGATAAAGCGGGATCAGCACCACGATGCCGCCCACGACCTGCGCGATGCGTATCCAGCCCGACACGAGAGTCGTCCACCAGAAGCTCTGGCGGGCCAGCACCAAGGCCGCGGGGAGCGAGATGGCCATGCTGATGGCCACGGTCATCGTGCCGATGGCCAGGCTATTGCGCACGTTGAGGGGATAGCTCGTCTGCACCAGGCCGGTTCCGAACAGGGCATAGCGGAAGTTGTCCAGCGTCGGGAACCTGGGGATGATCGACGGGAAGCCGCTCATGATCTCGAAGAGGGTTTTGAAAGAGCCGGAGATCATGAATATGAAGGGAAAGACGGCGAAGAGGGTGAAGAACACAATGCCCAGGGCCATGAGCGCATTCCACGGCGCGCCGCCAAGCGTCAGGCGGAGTCCGCGCGCCTTCTCGGCCGCTGAGCGTTGCCGTTCGGGCGTCGTCTGGAGATAGTCGGCGGATCCTTCGGACACGTGCGTCACGCCTCTCGCATGCTGATATATCGCGACAGGCCGAAGGCCAGCAAGATGACCACCAGCACGATATCTCCCGCTGCCGCCGCACGCCCGAGCAATCCGGTCGTCAGGTCGAAATAGGCGTAGATGGTGGGGATCATGAATGAGGCGCCGGCGGTGTTGCCACCCTGCCCCGAGCCACTGAGCACGAAATACGCATCGAAGGCCAGCATCTGGCCCGCGAAGGAGAGGGGCACGATAGCCGCCAGCAGGCCCCGCGTGGCCGGGAAGGTGACGTACCAGAAACGGGCCAGCCTGCCGGCGCCGTCGATGGCGGCTGCTTCGTGCAGGTCGGCCGAGACACTTTGCAGCGCCGCCAGGACGAGCAGGGTGACAAAGGGCAGGCCCAGCCAGACCCCGACGAGGGCGATCCAGAAAGCGCCAAGGGTGGGGTCCAGCGGCAGGTACGCCGGCGCCGTCTCCAGGTGCAGCCAGAGCAGCAACCCATGGACTGCACCCAGGCTGGGGTCGTACAGATATCTCCACATGTATCCGCCTACCAGCGGCGGAATGGCCATCGGCAGCAACACGAGCGTGCGAAACACCCGACGTAACGGGAATCTCTGATTGAGCAAGAGGGCCAGTAGATAGCCCATCACGTACGTGACCGCGACGACGATCGCGCCGATGGTGACGATCAGCAGCAGACCGTTCGTGAAATCGGGATCTGCGAAGAGATGCTGGAAGTTGGCGAAGCCGAGGAAACGCAAGGGGACGATGCCGAAGATCCCGCCGATGCGGTAGTTGGTGAAGCCCAGGTAGATACCCTGTCCGATAGGGTAGAGACCCAGGCCCACGGCCAGGATCGTGATGGGCAGCAGCATCAACGTCGACTGGCCGTGCCTGCCCGGGGAGACGAGTCGCATCATGGCGAGCTCCGAAGCCGGCGGTTAAAACCGCCGGGCATGGAGGGGATGAACCAGCGGTTCATGGACGAGCGCTGACGGGCCATCGTTATGGTCAGTTAGGTGGCGGGCTGCCCGGGCCGGCCCGGGCAGCCCGCCACCGTCCTTTCTAATAGTTGCCGGCGGCCGTCTGCACGAGATCGGTGCCGGCCGGGTTCACCTTGGCCACAAACTGGTCGATGGTGAGCTTGCCGCGGAAGACGTCAAACATCGCGGGGTCCCAGATCTTGCCGAGCATGGCCAGCCAGCCCGGGCAGTACGGCTGGCCCTTCAGCAGCGCCGCTTCGCCGAGCGCCATATCCCAGTAGTTGCTGGCGCCCGCCGTATTCTTCACGATCTCACGCGCGCGCTTGTTGGGCGGGATCTGGTCGGAGGCCAAACACATCGCGGCCACGTTCTCCGGCCGTCCCCACCAGGCAATGAACTCGGCCGCGGCCTCCTTGTTCTTGCTGGCCGTGGGGATGGAGAGCGTCTGGGCTGCCCCGGAGCCCAGGTTGGCAACCTTGCCTTTGGTCATCGGCATGGCCGCCCAGTTCACCGTTTTGGCACGGTCGGCCGGCGTTTGCGGGGCGATTGAGCGCCACCAGGCCCCGATGAGCAGCATGGCGGCCTTGCCCTTGAGGAATGGCCCTTGCCAGTCGGCGCCCAGCGTGCCGATATCGGCGGCCTTTGCCTTGAAAAACGAGGCCAGGAAGTTGACGGCCGCGCGGTCTCCGGGATCGCCGGCGTCGATGCTGTAGTTGCCGGTCTTGTAGTGGATCGGCGTGGCTCCGGCCTGCCAGGCGATGCCGTTCTTGAAGAGGGTTTGCGACGATCCCCAGTTGGAGATCAGCCCGTAGATGCCTTTGCTCGGCTGGCTCACACGCTTGGCGGCCGCCAGCAGTTGATCCCACGTCCAGGGCTTGTCGATCGTGGCCGGCTGGATGCCGGCCTTCTGGAACAGGTCCACATTGTAGTAGATCAGCGGCGTCTCGGTCTCGTACGGGTAGCCGATCAGGCTGCCATGGGGCGAGGTGAGCGCCGAGAGCGTGCCCGGATTGACGTCGGCCCAGGCGTCTTTGGGCAGCAGCGGCCTGAGGTCGGCCACCAAGCCGTTCTGTCCCCACGGCACCAGTCCCGCGTCGTAATACTGGAAGATGTCGGGCACATCGCCGCTGGAGAAGGCCACCGTCATCTGGTTGGCGATGGCGCTCCAGCTACTCTGCACGTATTGCACCTTGACGAGGGTGCTCTGCTTGTTGAACTGGGCGACCAGATCCAGGTTCTTCTTGATCTCCGAGCCGAGCCAGTACAGGCCGACGTATTTGACGGCCGTCTTGCGCAGGGGCCGTCCCACCTTATCGGCCATCGCCCCCGGCACGCCCAGGCTGAGTGCGCCGGCCGTTCCGGCGACGCCGGCGGCCGTGCGCAGGAAGGTTGCCCGGCTGGGGGTAGATGCGCGGTGCTGTTCTTGTCCCGACATGACTGCGACCTCCTATGTCCTCGTGAATGCGAGGCGTGAGCACGTAACAGCGAGCCGGCATCACTCAGCCGCCGGACTGGCCGGCCGCGTGCGCCGTACCGCTCCCGTGGCTTCTACCATAAGGCAGTGGGGCGGCTAAATGTTGACTTCTTGGGCGCAGAGAGTTGCCTTTTTGGGATCAATTCATGGCGTGGGCTGGCCGGTGCGGGTCCTGGCTTTGGCTAGCGACGCCTGGCAAGGCGACAGGCGTCAATTAGGAGTCGGGCCTAGCGGTGGGCTTCAGCGCGCCTGATGGGGCACCGGAGCGGGTTGAAACCCGCGGCTGGGCGCGACATGACGTGCTCCCCGCCTTGAAAAGCGGGGCTTCTCGATCCAGCCCGCTCTTTCGCACAACATTCCCATGATGGCCATGGGAGCGGACTTTGTATTGTTGCGGCGTATCGCCGGTTCGTCGCTTGAAGAGGCGCCAGAAGTAGCTGGGGCTATAGCCAAGCACCAGGCAGACGTCGGTTGGCGACATCGTGGTGCGGGCCAGATACTCCTTGGCGCGCTCGATGCGCAGGTTGATCAGGAAATCGCCCGGCGTGTGGCCGGTCTGCTCGGTGAATAGATCGCAAAAGTAGTGCGGGCTGAGGGCCAGGGCCCTGGCGATCTCGGCGACGCCGATCGGGTCTTCCAGGTGCTGTTGCATCAGATCGATAGCCTGGCGCACGATCTGCTGTCTGTGCTGCTCGGATCGCCGCTCACCACCCTGGTGGGCGGGACCCAGTCGATAGACCAGTCCGGCCACCGTATTGGCGATCATCCCCATGATCTCCGCCGCACCCTCGAGTTGCTCCAGCGACAGGTGCGGCGATCGCTTGATGGCGGCGCGATAGGCCGGCCACGATATGCCGTGCTGCCGCGCGAAGCCGCGGTGCCACGACCAATCGACCCGATCCCGCACCATCACCGGGTGCGAGATCAGCTCGCCAAGGATCTGGCCGCCGGCCACGATGGGAGCGACGGCATGGGCCAGGAAACCGTGAAAGGTCAGGCGCACATAGGGCTCGGCCATGGCCTCCGCGTTTTGCGATTGGCTGTCAATGGCATTCCAGGCGTCCCAGCCGATTGACTCGGCGACCAGGAACCAGAGTTCAGGCTCTCCCTCGTAAATGCGCCGCATGGTGTGCCAGCGCCGGCGGTAGCGCTCTTCGTCTAGATAATACTCCATCAGCGGGAGATTGATCGTGAGTCCCGTCAGCTTGCTCAGGCTTTCCGAGAGATCCCAGACCAATTGCGGTGGGATGAGGCGAAAGAGCTGGGGGATCGGCGTGGGAGGGAGATCGATTGGGTTCCAGCGCGACAGATCGCGGTTATAGGCGGCCAGGCGTGCCAGGGAGGTGAATTGATCCATCCCACCGGGTGTGCCGATGACCCGGAGGGCGCGCGTGGCCACGGCATCGAAGGTCAGGGCGTAGGTCTCAAAGGGCCGCCGTTCGCCGCGGCTATCGCCAAAGGCGTAGTGCGGTGTGATCTGGAGATGGGCTACCGGCTGCCAGACGCCGTCCGCGGCACGCGCCTCGACGGCGAGCGAGGTCCACCATCCCCCATTGCGATAGGCGAAGCCCATGGTCATCTCGAGGCAGTTGACGACAACCGGCTCGGGGAACTCCAGGGCATACCAGTCCGGCCCTGAACCAAAGTTGGGGTGACAGCCGTGGGGGCTGTCGATCCCGTCGCAGCTTTGGTTTAGCGTCCGGTTCTGGCCATCGTAGGTGTCATAGGTGTAGCGCGGATCAAATCTGTCGAGCGCCTGACCATCAAGGCGATGTGCCGTGTCATTGAGCAGGACGGAGGGATCACGAGCCCCGCCACCGCTCGGACGCGGTATGGAGACGCTGATCCGGACACCGGGTTGAAGGGCAAGGTTCTCCTCCGCCGTGGCTGTGGGTCTGTGACGCATGTCCATACTAGATACCCCCTCGTGCCCGATCTCGAGCGCGATATCCATGCGCGCCTGCGCGCGGCCGGGTACGGCGATGACGAGATCCGCGGCCTGTCCTCCTCGTGATCGAGCCGGCATACCATCGCCTCAGGAGGGTGCGGGAGGCTCAAGGCTGATCCGGGGCAGGAGCGTCCGATCCACCGCGCCGATGCCCCGCGGTCCGGCCTCCCGCACCGCGCCCAGGCAGCGCCCGGCGTCCGCTCTCAGGCGGGCCACGTCGACGCCCTGGCAGAGCGGCGCGTAGGGCTCCAGCCGCTCCAAACCGGCCTCCAGCTTGGTCGTGGCGCCGTGGTAGTTGCCCCGCAGCAGGTGGTGCAATCCCACGGCCAGCAACAGGATGCCCTGGTAGAGCGAGCGCACCGGGTCCTCTTCGTGCCGCCACAGCTCCTCCAGCGTCTCATGGGTCTCCCAGTATTGCCCGGCGTTGAATTGTTCCGCCGCCCGCAGCAGGGCCGCGGGCGGCGCCTCGCCGCAGCGCCCCGTGGGCCGCGGCGGCGCCTTGGGGATGATAGGCAGCCCGGTGCGCGGGCTGATCCGCGGTGCCGACTTGGCGTCGTCGCTCATGTCGTACAGTATAGGGTGAGGGGAGCGCAGGAGGGGTTCATGCCGCAAGTGACGCGGGTCGCGGTGGTCACGGGCGCCAATCGCGGTATCGGGCTGGAGATCGCCCGCCAGCTCGCGGCGCTCGACCTCACGGTTATCCTGACCGCCCGCGATCGGGTCGCCGCGGAGGCGACGGCAGCCCATCTCGGGGCTCCTGAGCGCTCCATCGTCCCGCGCCGGCTCGACGTGGCGGATCAGGACTCCGTGGATCGCTTCGCGCGCACTTTCGGGCAAGAGTATGATCGGATGGATGTGCTCGTGAACAATGCGGGCGCCTACTACGACACCTTTCAACAGGCCGTGAGCGCGGATCTGCGCATCGTGGAGGCGGCCTTACAGGTCAATCTGTTGGGCGCCTGGCGCTTGTGTCAGGTGGTGATCCCCTTGATGCGCCACCACGGGTACGGCCGCATCGTCAACGTCTCCAGCGGCGCCGGGGCTTTCGCCGAGGCGGGAGGCGGCGTGCCGGCCTACCGCACCTCCAAGGCGGCCCTCAACATGCTGACCGTGACCCTGGCGGCCGAGTTGCGGGGGAGCGGCATCCTGGTCAATGCCGCCTGCCCCGGCTGGGTGCGCACGGACATGGGCGGCCCGGCGGCCCCCAAATCGGTCGAGGAGGGCGCCGACACGCCGGTCTGGCTGGCCACCTTGCCGGACGATGGCCCCACGGGCGGCTTCTTCCGCGATCGCCGGCCCATCCCATGGTAGGCCCGGAACTATGGATCCGCTTGCCCGCATCCTGAACGACTATGGCCTGATGATCCTGGATGGCGCCATGGCCACCGAGCTGGAGCGGCGCGGTTGCGACCTGCGCGACCCCTTATGGTCGGCCAAAGTGCTGATCGAGGCGCCCGAGATGATCAAGAGCGTCCACGCCGCCTATTTCGCCGCCGGCGCCGACTGCGCCATCACAGCCAGCTACCAGGCCACTTTCCAGGGCTTCGCCCGGCGCGGGCTGAGCGAGGCGGAGGCGGCGGACCTGATGCGGCTGTCGGTGCGCCTGGCGGTGGAGGCCCGTGACGAGTTCTGGGCCGACCCGGCCAATCGTGCCGGACGGCCCAGGCCGCTGGTGGCCGCCTCGATCGGCCCCTACGGCGCCTACCTCGCCGATGGCTCGGAGTACCGCGGCGACTACGGCCTCTCCGAGGAGGAACTATGCGCGTTCCACCGTCCGCGCCTGGCCATGCTGGCGAGCAGCGGCGCCGACCTGCTGGCCTGCGAGACGATCCCCTGCCTGGTCGAGGCCCGCGCGCTGGCGGGCCTACTGGCCGAGGAATATCCCGACCGGCGCGCCTGGGTCAGCTTCAGCGCCCGCGACGCGCGCCATACCTGTCACGGCGAACCGCTGGCCGACTGCGCGCGCCTGCTGGACCGTTACGAGCAGGTGGCGGCCATTGGCATCAACTGCACGGCCCCGCGCTATGTCGCCGATCTGATCGAGGTCGCGCGGGCTGCAACCTCCAAGCCGATCATCGTCTACCCCAACTCGGGCGAAACGTATCGGGCGGAGGACAGCCGCTGGGAGGGCGCGAGCGAGGCCGGCGCCTTCGCGGACTGGGCGCCGCTGTGGTACGAGCGGGGGGCGCGCATCATCGGCGGCTGCTGCCGCACCACTCCCGCGGATATCCAGGCCATCGCCGCCTGGGCACGCCCGCACAGCATTGACAGTTTTGACAGTTTGTCTCTACAATGAGCCAGGGGATAGGGACAACACCGCGGCTGGCCAAAAGGAACGTCAAATGAGCCTGGATCTGGGCGCCATTGTGCGCCAGTTGCAAGAGGTGGGCGAGCGTCATCCCGATACGGCTGTCGAGCTTGATCCCATCATCAGGGCGCTCAGCAGCCCTGACGAGAACTACGTCGGTACGGAACAAGCGCGTAAGCTACTTGGAGTGCGCTCCGTCAACACCGTCAAGCGCTGGTTGGAGTTAGGTATACTCGCCGGCCGCTGGGACGAGCGCTCAGGGCGATGGCAGATCCCACTGGCCGAGGTGTTGCGCCTGCGCGGCATGCAGCGGTCACTCGCTGAAGCGGAGGGTGACGACTTGAGCACGGAGGAGCTAGAGGCTCTCTCCACAACTCGCTCGGGGACTTTCCCCTGGCAGCGTACCGAACCGTCATGATGCCGGTTGCGCCCAGTGCTGTGTTGGACAGCAGTGTCCTGGTACCGGCATGGTCTCGACTGTTGCTGTCTACTCTGGCGGCTTCGCGACCCATTCTGTACACGCCCGTCTGGTGTGAGTGGATCATTGCCGAAACGTGGCGCGTGTTGACGGCCCAGCGCTTGCGCCGCCTTGCAGTCGTTACTGCTGCCGATGAGCGCCAACTCTCTGCCGCTTCGAACGCCATGCTCACGGCTCTATTGCAGGTCATGCGTTTCGTGACCGTTGTCCCGCCGTTTGACCCAGCATGGGCTGGAGCGACGGACGCCGCAGATCTCCCGATTTGGTCGGCGGCCGTGCGCGCCGGAGCAGAATACGTGATCAGCCACAACTTGCGCGACTTCCCGCCGCGCAACGCGGATGGACTATGTGCCTACGCCGGTGTCGAGTTTATCACGACCGCCAACTTTGTCGCCGATGTCCTGGGGCTGGATCTCGATACAGTGGCACCAATGCCGGTCCCTCCAGGCGGGCGTATGGTGCATCAGCGTTTGGCCTAGGTTATTACCATCGAAGCCGCGCGGCGCTACCGCCGGGCTGCGCGCGGGCCGATGCTGCGGAGCCCGCTGAGGAGCCATACGCCCAGCAGGAGCACGATGATCCCCAGCACAGCATATTGGGCGTGTCCGGACATGGCCGAGCCATGGATCACGTCGACGCCCTGGAGGATCCAGACCAGCCCGAGTAGCAGAGCTATCACGCCGACGACACCGCGGACCCAGATCATACGTCGTTCCTTTCGAGGTTGCCCGTTTTGCCGGCCTGATTGCGCCTCATGGCGGGGCCGGCCCCGGCAGCGTCCCGCATAGAGATACGATGGCGGGTTACAGGTCACGGTGCTCAGGCCGGCAGGGCCATGCCTTCGCCGCGCGGGTCGGCGCCGCCGTCCAGGGCGCCGGTCCGGGGATCGACGGCGATGGCGTGGACGAGCGGGAACTCCCAGTAGGCGG
>Ga0070740_10003117_pt1 | contig 18103 bp, 13 predicted proteins | sample Coa_R2_FD_67286 | JGI IMG/M metagenome (GOLD analysis project Ga0070740, IMG submission 67286) | Surface soil microbial communities from Centralia Pennsylvania, which are recovering from an underground coalmine fire - Coalmine... | ecosystem: Environmental > Terrestrial > Soil > Unclassified ...
CTGGGTTGATACGCCCGCCTTCCGCGAAGGCAATATGGTCTGGGGCCGCGTCGTCGCCGATATCCCCGACTTTTGTCGCGAGCTGGTGAACGCGCTGGCGGAGTAACCCTTTCCTGGCTCTGAGCGGACAGCAAGAGAAAATGAAAGGACTAAGGCGGATTCGTGGTTGGATGAAGGTAAGAGATAGAATAAAAATTGTTGAGGAGGATGGCTGGTTTCTGGTAAAGATTAAAAGCGATCATCGGCAGTAGAGACATCCACAAAAGCAGGGAAAAGGTACGATTGCTGGTCATCCAGGTCAATTATAGAGATTTCCATGCCCGATCTCGATGCTACTGCCTCTGGTTCGGCTGCCTGAGTAATACTGTTCGCCATACAATTGTAACCCTTAGTGTTCAGTCCGATGGATAGATCCCCATGTTCCATGAACACTCCAGAAGGGATTGGAGGGAAACCCATGAGTAGCTTTCTTGATGCCGTCGCCCAGCGGGTAATTATCTACGACGGGGCTATGGGCACGAATATTCAGCGTTACGGGCTGACGGCGGAGGATTATGGCGGCCAGGCCACCGAGGGCTGCAATGAGTACCTGCTCATAAGTAAACCCTCGGTGATTGAGGAGATTCAGACGGGTTTCCTGGAGGTGGGCTGCGATGTGCTGGAGACGAATTCGTTTACGGCCAGCCGTTTGAAGCTGGATGAGTATGGCCTGGGTGCGTATACGCATGAGATCAATCTGAAGGCCGCGCAGTTGGCCCGTCGCCTGGCCGATCGCTACAGCACGGCGGAGCAGCCGCGCTTCGTGGCCGGTTCGGTCGGTCCCACCGGCATGCTCCCCTCTTCGGACGATCCCGTGCTGAGCAATATCACCTATCAGCAACTGGTCGAGGTCTTTCGCGAGCAGGCGGCGGCGCTGCTGGAGGGCGGCGTGGATGTGCTGCTGATCGAGACCAGCCAGGATATCCTGGAGGTGCGCGCGGCGATCACGGGAATGCGCCGGGCCATGCGCGAGGCGGGCCGCACGGTGCCCATTCAGGCCCAGGTGTCGCTGGATACCAGCGGGCGCATGCTGCTGGGCACCGATATCGCGGCGGTGATGAATACACTGCTGGCCCTGCGCGTGGACGTGATTGGCCTGAACTGCTCGACCGGCCCGGAGCATATGCGCGAGCCGGTGCGTTATCTGTCCGAGAACTGTCCCCTGCCCATCTCGACGCTGCCCAACGCGGGCATTCCGCTCAATGAGAACGGTCAGGCGGTCTATCCGATGACGCCGCAGGCGATGGCGACAGCCCTGCGCGAGTTTGTCAGCGAGTTCGGGGTGAATATTATCGGCGGCTGCTGCGGCAATAGCCATGAACACCTGCGCGAGATCGTCAAAGCCTGTCGCGATGCCCCGCGCAAGCCGCGTCCCCAGACCGAGGGCAATTTTGCCCACAAGGACTTCAAGCGCATCTCGCTCCCGTTCGTTACCAGCGGCATTCGCGCGACCTCGCTCATCCAGAATCCCCCGCCGCTGCTGGTGGGCGAGCGCGTCAATTCGCAGGGCAGTCGCAAGGCCAAGCAGGCGCTGCTCAAGGACGACTACGATACGCTGCTGGCGATTGCACGCGAGCAGGTGGAGGGCGGCGCGCATGTGCTGGATGTCTGCGTGGCCATGACCGAGCGTGCCGATGAGGCGCTCCAGATGGCTCGCACGATCAAGAAGCTCTCGATGGGGATCGAGGCTCCCCTGGTGATTGATTCGACCGAGGCTGAGGTCATTAAGGCCGCGCTGGAGGTCTATCCCGGGCGTGCGCTGATTAATTCGATCAATATGGAGAACGGACGCCAGCGCATCGAGAGCGTGGTCCCGCTGGCGCTTGAGCATGGCGCGGCTCTGGTGGCGCTGACCATCGACGAGATCGGCATGGGCAAGACCTGTGAACGCAAGGTCGAGATTGCGCATAGAATATATGATATCTGCGTCAACGAGTATGGCCTCTCCCCCAATGCCTTGATCTTCGATGCCCTGACCTTCCCGATCACGACTGGCCAGGAGGATCTGCAGACGGCGGCAATTGAGACGCTGGAGGCGATTAAACGCATCAAGGCCGAACTGCCAGGCGTGCTGACCATCCTGGGGGTGAGCAATGTCTCCTTTGGCCTTAAGCAGCATGCGCGCGCGGTCCTCAATAGCGTCTTCCTCTACCACGCGGTCAAGGCGGGCCTGGATACCGCGATCGTTAACCCGACGCATATCACGCCCTACGCCGAGATCGACGCGGAGCAGCGCCAGCTCGCCGAGGATCTGATCTACAATCGCCCGGACGCGCTGCCGCGCTATATCGCGTACTTCGAGGCGCATGAACCGCAGAGCAGCGAGGCCGGTGCGAAGGCCGATCCAACGGAGGGCCTGAATACGTTCGAGCGCCTGCACTGGCAGATTCTCCATCGCCGCAAAGAGGGCATTGAGGAATTGATCGACCAGGCCATTGCCGAACGTGCGGCCAGCGAGAGCCTCGCGAACGGCGAGGCGGCGGTGAATGTCCTGAATACCGTCCTGCTACCGGCCATGAAGGATGTGGGCGACCGCTTTGGGGCCGGAGAGCTGATTCTGCCCTTTGTCCTGCAATCGGCGGAGGTGATGAAGCGCGCGGTGGCGCAGTTGGAGCGCTACCTGGAGCGCAAGGAGGGATATACGAAGGGGAAGGTCGTGCTGGCGACGGTCTTCGGCGATGTGCATGATATCGGCAAAAATCTGGTCAATACCATCCTGAGCAATAACGGCTATACCGTCTACGATCTCGGCAAGCAGGTGCCGCTGAATACCATCCTGGACAAAGCGGTCGAGGTCAAGGCGGACGCGATCGGCCTCTCGGCCCTGCTGGTCAGCACCTCGAAGCAGATGCCGCTCTGCGTCAAGGAACTGTATAAACGCGGCCTGGACTTCCCGGTGATCGTCGGCGGCGCGGCCATTAATCGTTCCTACGGACGGCGCATTCTCTTCGTCGATGAGCAGACGCCGGACTCGACGCCTCAACCCTATCCCGCCGGCGTCTTTTACGCGCGCGATGCCTTCGAGGGTCTGGAGATCGTCGATAAACTGACCAGCACGCCTGAGCAGCGTGCGGCCCTGGTGGCGAAGATCAGGGAGGAGGCGCTGCGCGAACGCTTGAAACCTGCACGATCCGCTCAGGCCGGCTCGGCAGAGGTCCCCAAGGAGGATACTCGCCCGTCGGATGCAATCAGTCGCGATGTGCCGATTCCTACGCCGCCGTTCTGGGGACCCCGCGTGCTGGAACGCATTGGCCTGGAGGACGTGGCCGAGTGCATGGACTTGAATACGCTCTACCGCCTGCACTGGGGCGGCAAGGCGCATGGCGAGGAGTTTCAACGCCTGGTTGAGGAGGAGTTTCAGCCGCGCCTGGAGCGCATGCTGCGCGAGGCCCGCCAGCAGCGCTACCTGCAGCCACGCGCGGTCTATGGCTACTTCCCCTGCCAGTCGAGCGGCAACGAGTTGATTATCTACGATTACCAGGGCTGGCAGGAGAACAGCACCTTGCTCGAAGTAACGCGTTTGCATTGTCCCCGCCAGCGTGGACGCGACCGCCTCTGCCTGGCCGATTACTTTGCCTCGGTGACGAGCGGCAAGGTCGATGTCGTGGCCTTGCAGGTGGTCACGATGGGACAGGCCGCCAGCGAGGCTGTGCAGCGCCGACAGGCCGCCGGGGACTACGCGGAAGCCTACTATATTCACGGCCTTGCGGTCGAGATGGCAGAGGGGCTGGCCGAATATACAAATCGCCTGGTGCGCGGCGAACTCGGCCTGAGCGGCGAACAGGGCCGCCGCTATAGCTGGGGCTATCCGGCGATTCCCGATCTGGAGGATCACGCGAAGGTGTTTCAACTGCTGCCCGTCAGCAAGACCATCGGCGTCGAATTGACCGACGCGTTCCAGCTTGTGCCGGAGCAATCGACCGCCGCGATTGTGGTCCATCATCCACAGTCGTCCTACTTCGCGGTCCTCGATGAGCGCACGGCTGCCGTGCGCTCCTGAACACACTTCCGGCGCGAGGCGTGCATGGCCGGTTCTGGAAAACAGCTCTCTCACGGCACATTTCCAGGACCGACCACGCTTCGCAAATTCTCCCTACCCTAAAATCAAATCGCGTTCCACAGACCCCCTTACTTCGTCTGCGGCTTGGGTGGCGGAGGCGGCTGCGGCTGCGGATCGCTATCTTCCGGCGAAGGGCCTTTCACATACTGATCGGTGGGATCAGGGTCGGTCGGGCTGACATCACGAACCTTCATCAAGGGAAAACTCCTTTCCTCTCTGTCTCCTCTCAGCACAGCGCAGCGCCGGCTATCCACGCACACTGAAAAAGAGATTTTTAATCGATAATTTTTCTGGGAAAGTCGATTGTATCGATCGATTAGCAATCTATTTTTAGAGACGAATTACATTGGTGATTTTAAAAATGAGGTGAATTTCTATAAGGACAGCGCGAGAATCAGACACTCTCAGCGGATAGGGTTTGATTCTCATGTCACCGGCGCGCTTTCACGTTGGGGAGAAAGCGAGCTTGTACATTTTGGAATGCTGTGAACAGAATTTTGACAACTCCGTGCATGGTTGGATATATTGAGCAAGGTATTGTTGATGAGTTGTCTATTATCATTGGTTTCTTGCGGCAAGCCATGTATTCCGTTGATTCTCTGCTCCTCTCTGAGGAAGGAGAGAGTGCGACATTGGTGAGGATATGAGTATACGGTTAGATAAACCCATCATTTGCCCGACGCTCATTGGCCGGGATCAAGAGGTGGCGGTTCTGCGCCACCTGCTGGGACATACCAGCAAGGGACAGAGCCAGATGCTTCTGCTCTCTGGCGAAGCGGGCATCGGCAAGTCCCGCCTGGTTGCTGAGCTCAAAATCTTCGCCACTGCCCAGGGCTTCAACGTGCTGGAGGGCAAATGCTTCCCTACCGACCTCACCTCTCCCTATGCGCCCCTGCGCGATCTGCTGCGCTCTTGCTCCGCCACCTTTTCCCCGGCTTCGATCGGCGCGGCTGTTGGCCCTTTCGCCCGCACCCTCGCTCCCCTGCTTCCCGAGCACGTCTCCTTGCTCCCTGAGCTAGCAAGCGTTCACCCGTTGCCCGAACTTTCCCCCGAACAGGAGCAACGCCGTCTCTTTGCCGCCCTGGCAGATTTTTTCACGCAGCAGATAGAGCAGCGTCCGCTGCTGTTGATCGTCGAGGATGTGCATTGGAGCGACGACAGCAGCCTGGAGTTTCTGCATATCCTGGCCCGGCAGATGACAGGCAGGCCCTTGCTGCTCCTGTGTACCTATCGCAGTGACGACATGCAAGCGCAGCTCAGTCGCTGGCTGGCCCGGCTTGATCGTGAGCGCTTGAGCCAGGAGATGACGCTCGCCCGCTTGACGCACAGCGAGACCGAGGCGATGGTGCGCGCCATCTTTGCAGAGCAGCAGATGATTTCCGGCGAGCTGCTAGAGACGCTCTGGACCCTGACGGATGGTAATCCTTTCTTTCTGGAAGAAGTGCTCAGGTCGTTGCTGGCCAGTGGAGGGATCACATTCACCGAGGGTGGGTGGGTGCATTTCCTCCCTACGGCTACGCACCAGGTTGCTATTCCCCGCAGTGTGCAGGATGCCGTGCAGCAGCGGGCCAGACGTCTGTCGAGTCAAGCGCGCCAGTTACTCACCCTGGCGGCGGTGGCCGGGCGTCGTTTTGATGTACGCGTGCTTCAGCACCTGCTGCACTGCACGGACGAAGATCTGCTCTCACTCCTCAAAGAAGTGGTAGCAGCGCAACTGATGGTAGAGGAATCGGCGGATCAGTTCTCCTTCCGCCATGCCCTCATGCGTCAGGCGATCTACGCCGGGCTTCTCGCGCGGGAGCGCAGAGCGGTACATCGCCGCCTGGCCGACGCGCTCGAACAGCTCTTTGCTTCACCCACGACTCTGGATACTCATCTGGCCGATCTGGCGTACCACTGTTTTCAGGGGGAGGACTGGGAGAAGGCGCGGGAGTATGGCCAGCGCGCCGGGGAAAAGGCCCTGACGCTCTGCGCCCCGCGTGCAGCAGTCGAGCAGTTGAGTTGGGCCGTCCAGGCTGCTTCACATCTCTCAGAACCTCCACCGGCTTCGCTCTATCGAGCGCGTGGACAGGCGCATGAACTGCTGGGCGAGTTTGAACGAGCCAGAGCCGATTACGAGCAGGCGCTCCATCTTTCCCAGGAAGCCCACGATGGCCAGATGGAATGGCAAGGTCTCTCAGACCTGGGTTTCCTCTGGGCGAGTCGCGACTACACGCAAGCTGGTCAGTTGTTCCGCCGCGCCCTCGAGCTCGCTCGGGCGATCTCCGATCCCCGGCTACAGGCGATGAGCCTCAATCGGCTGGGCAACTGGTTTGTGAATACCGGGCAGAGCGCAGAGGGCCTGCAAGTCCACCAGCAGGCATTGCAAATCTTCGAGCGCCAGCAGGACAAAGAGGGCATGGCGGAAACGCTGGATCTACTCGGCATGGCCAACGCACTTTTTGGAGAGACGATCACTGCGACAAGCCAGTGGGGACAGGCCATTGAGCTGTTTCGAGCCACAGGGAACACCAGCGGCCTTGTCTCTGCGCTCAGCTCACGGGCCTGGGTTTCCTCCCCTTGGGTGAACACCACCTACAGCTCCCTCAGAACTCGCGATGAGTGCGTGCAAGATGCAGAAGAGGCGCTTCGCCTGGCTCGCCAGGGGGATTTGCTTGTCGCATTGGCCTATGCTGAGTTCATTACGGATGTTGTTCTGGCTTCCTTTGGTGAATTCGGCCGCGCGCTTGCGCATGGGCATGAGGCGCTCAGGCTGGCACGTGAGATTGGGCACCAGCAGTGGCTGGTGGGGGCATCTACGATTCTGGGCGGCACCTACGTCCTGATGCTCGAACCAACCTTTGCCCTGAATATCCTGGAGCCGGCGCTGCCTCTGGCACGTGAACTCGGCTCACCGTTTTGGATCTTCCAGATTGCTTACTCGCTTGCCCAGGCGTATCTGCTCACCCATGACCTATCGCGCGCCGAGGCGGCGCTCGCCGCCGTGCTGCCGCGTGAGCAGCGCGCGCGCAATCTCTACGAGCGTTGGGTGCGTAGTACCTGGGGCGAACTGGCGCTGGCGCAGGGACAGCCGGACCAGGCCCTGCAGATCGCCGAGGAACTGCTGGAAACCGTCCCGGGGACGCCCGCTGTTATGGGAGAGCAGCCGATCTCCTGGCCCTTGAGATTGCAAGGGGAGGCGCTGCTGGCCCTGGGGCGCGTCAACGAAGCCGTGAGGGGGCTGGAGCAGGCCAGACGCGCTGCTCTGGAGAGGCAAGAGCGTCCCCGCCTGTGGTATATTCACGGTCTGCTCGCACGTGCGTACCAGCAGGCGCAGCAGGAGGAGCTGGCCCGTCGTGAGGTCATCGCAGCCCGTAACGCCATTGCATCGCTTGCCGCGACGATTGACGAGCCCGCCCTGCGTGAGCAGTTCACCCATACAGCACACACTACGCTCTGGCCTCGAGAAAGGCTCCTCTCAACGCGCTATCTTAAAGCCGCCCAATTCGGCGGCCTGACCAGGCGTGAGCGCGAGGTAGCTGCCCTGCTTGCCCAGGGCAAGTCAAACCGCGAGATCGGCGATCTCCTGGTCGTCACCTCTCGCACCATCGAAACCCATGTCAGCAATATCCTCGCGAAGTTAGGGTTGACCTCGCGCGCCCAGATCGCGCTGTGGGCCAGAGAAAAGGGTCTCGGCAATTAATCAGCGGTCTTGCCTCTCCCCGGCATCCCCTGGCTCTACGTGTCCCTCGCCGAAAATCTCTGTGGTGTCTACTCGCAATCTTCTATGATTCCACTGATGAAAAATCAGCGTTTTCCAGGCATACTGTGCATGTGTTTTTGGAGCAAGACGCTAACAAGTGTCCATTCATCTGAAGGAGACCACATGGCAACGCAAACAGGCACGAAGAAGGCCGCCCTTGTCTGGGGGAGAACGCTCGCGCTCGTTTATGGAGCCTTCTGTTATCTGACCTTTCTCATCGCAGCTCTTTGGGCTATCGGCTTCTTTGGGAACATGTTTGTCCCCAAAACCATTGACACCGGTCCAGGTGCCTCTTTCGTCAACGCCGCGCTCATCGACGCCTTGCTGCTGGGCCTGTTCGCCCTCCAGCACAGCGTCATGGCCCGCTCAGCTTTCAAAAAATGGTGGACAAGGATCATTCCGTCATCGATCGAGCGCAGCACCTACGTGTTGTTCGCGAGTCTGCTGCTCCTCTTGCTCTACTGGCAATGGCTCCCTATCCCCGGAACCATCTGGAATGTTGAGCAGACAGCAGGTGGCGTTTTCTTACAGGCCCTCTACTGGATCGGCTGGCTGATCGTTTTTCTCTCTACCTTTTTGATCAGTCACTTTGACCTGTTTGGGCTGCGCCAGGTCTACCTGAACTGGCGTGGTGTCGGGTACACGCATGTGGGTATGAAGACGCCGGTCCTCTACAAGCTCGTTCGCCACCCACTCATGCTGGGTTTTCTCATTGTGTTCTGGGCCACGCCGCACATGACCGTCGGGCACCTCTTCTTCTCGCTGGCTACGACAGGATATGTTCTGGTCGGCATCTCCCTGGAAGAACGGGACCTGCTGGCGGCGCATGGCGAAGCCTATCGGCGCTATCAACAACGCGTGTCTATGCTTTTGCCTGTGCCGAAAAAACAGCGAATTTCAGCAGATCGGAACAGCAAACCGGGCTCATGCCCCCCTGGTGTAGAGGAATGAGGTCATGAAAATATTACACGGAGGAAAATTATGAGGAGGAAACAACCAGCGCATGGCTCGCTCGGCAGGCGTCGCGCCGTCGTCATCGGCGGCGGTATGGCCGGCTTGCTGGCTGCGCGTGTCCTCTCGGACCATTTTGCCCAGGTTGCACTGATCGAGCGCGATCGATTGATCGGAGATGCTGAGCCGCGCAGAGGGGTGCCGCAGGGGAGGCATGTGCATAGCCTGCTGGCGCGAGGGGCTATCATCATGGGAGAGTACTTTCCTGACCTCTTTCGTGCTCTTGCCCGGGACGGTGCGGTTCCGGTAGGCACGGAGAGTATACACTGGAACCAGCTCGGCGTCTGGATGGCGCCCGTGCGGAGTCCCGTCAAAGTCTCATTCCAGAGCCGTCCATTCCTTGAGCAACACGTGCGAGAGCAACTGGCAGCCAGGGAGAATGTGCGCATCATGGACGCCTGCGAGGTTTCGCAGTTGTGCGCGCACAACGACCGCGTCACCGGCGTCGTGCTGCGCCATCGTGCGGGAGAGCAGCACGAAGAAGAACTGACTGCCGACCTCGTCGTGGATGTCAGTGGACGCGGTTCGCGCGCTTCGCATTGGCTCAACTCACTGGGGTACGGGAATGTGCAGGAGACCAGCATCAAAATCGATGTTGGGTATGCCACGCGCATCTATCGCAGCCCCGCCCAGCTTTCCTCCGCTTGGAAGGTGCTGCTCATCTTTGGAAACCCACCCGATGACAAGAGTGGAGGCGTCATCTTCCCTATCCAGGGTGGTTACTGGATGGTCACGCTGGCAGGCTCGCTGCGTGACTATCCACCGGACGACGAGCCTGCATTCCTGGAATTTGCCCGCAGCCTGGCTCAGCCGGATCTCTACGAAGCCATTAAGGATGCAGAACCGGTCACGCCCATCACGGTATATAAGTATCCTGCGAATCGCTGGCGGCACTATGAGCGCATGAGACGCCTCCCAGAAGGCTTTATCATCATGGGTGACGCCGCCTGTAGCTTTAATCCGATCTATGGTCAGGGCATGTCAGTCGCAGCCATCGAAGCGCAGACGCTCGATCGCTGCCTGCGCGAGCAGGAGACGTTCGACGGACACAACGGTGTCGCTGGTTTCACGCAGAGATTCCAGCAAGCAATTGCCAGGGCTATCAAAACTCCCTGGCTGCTTGCAACGGGGGAAGATTTGCGCTATCCAGGCGTTGAGGGGAAGAGATCGCTTCGCACTCGTTTGCTCAACAGATACATGCGCCGTGTTGTCGAACTGGCCGCATCCGATTCAGATCTGGCGGCAACCTTGTTGCGGGTGCGCAACCTGCTCAAACCCCTGAGAGCGTTGTTCCAGCCAGACATTATCCTGGCTGTGCTTCGCCTGGAACTGGCCGCTGGCAGGCGAAAGGCCGCTGTTAACAAGCTGTCCTTTTATCTCTCTCTTTTCGTTCTCGAAATTCCACAAACTTTGCAAAGGAGATGCCGTTTGCCGCGCCCTGGACGAACTGCCCGGCAGATTTACCCTTCCAAAATTCACAAAGCCCATCTATGGATCAAAAGACTAAAAGACTAGTGGTCTAGATGTATTGACAAGAGGAGCGCGAGAGGGTACATTTACTGATAAGAAGTTCTCGCGACATTTCGCCGGCCTGAATCTCTCCTCTGGTGTCAGAAACGTCCAGGCGACGAAGCGGTGAGATCGCGAGGAATCATGAAAGGAGTTCCATGAAAAGATCTGCAAGGATTGTGGCTATTCCGGCGCTTCTCCTGATAACGTTCCTCAGTGCGTTCGTTGGTTTCCAGGTGGCGAGGACGCACGCGGCGACCAGCCTGGTCAACAACTTTCCCGCTCACTACTTTGCTCCGTATGTCGATATGACGGCCTGGCCAACGCAATCTCTGCCGCAGGATACGCAGAACGGTGGCATCAAGTATTACTCGCTCGCCTTTATCACCAACGACGAGTCGGCCACCTGTGAAGCGGCCTGGGGCGGGGTAGTTCCGCTCAGCCAGCTCTCGACCTATCTGCCCAATCTGGATAGCGACATCCAGACGATCCGCAGCCAGGGCGGCGATGTGATCGTCTCCTTCGGCGGCGAGGCGGGGACGGAACTGGCCGATAGCTGCTCCAGCGAGAGCGCGTTGCAGGCGCAGTACCAGTCGATCATCGACCATTATCACGTCTCTCACATCGACTTCGATATCGAGGGCGTGGCGGTCACTGAGACGAGCTCGATCGATCTGCGCAACAAGACTCTCGCGGCCCTGGAGGCGGCGAACCCCGGCCTGCTGGTCTCCTACACCCTGCCGGTGCTGCCAACGGGCCTGGTCAGCAGCGGGATTAGCCTGTTGCAGAACGCCATCGCAAATGGCGTGAACGTCAATATGGTCAATATCATGACGATGGACTATGGTAGCTCGTTTTCAAACAACATGGGGCAGGACGCGGTTGACGCGGGCAACAGTCTGTTCAGCCAGTTGCAGAGTCTCTATCCGAACAAGAGCGCCAGCCAGATCTGGGGCATGATCGGCCTGACGCCTATGAACGGCGCGAACGATGTCGCGGGCGAGACGTTTACGCTTGCCGACGCCCAGACGGTTCTGAACTACGCGCAGCAGAACCATATCGGCGAGATCGCCATGTGGTCGGTCAATCGCGACGAGCCAGGCTTCAGCTATAGCGCGATTTTTAACCAGTACAACGGTGGGACACCGCCTCCCACGCCGACGCCCGGCACGCCCACACCCACCCCGACACGCACGCCCACGCCAACTCCTACGCCGACGAATACGCCCACCCCAACGCCGACTCCCAATCCAGGCGGGAACCTGGTGACGAATCCTGGCTTTGAGACGGGCAATCTCTCCGGCTGGACGTGCAATAGCGGGGATGGCGTGGTCACGTCGCCGGTTCACAGCGGCACGCATGCGCTGCTGGTAGCTCCAACCAACTCAACCACAGGCGAGTGCGACCAGACCATCGCGGTGCAGGCTAACCATACCTACACGCTTACCGCCTACGTCGATGGTCCCTACGCATACATCGGCGTGCAGGGTGGCGCATCTAATTGGACCAGCAGCAGCAGTTACACGCAGTTGAGCGTGACCTTTACCACCGGCGCCTCCCAGACCAGCATTACGATCTTCGTTCACGGCTGGTACGCGCAGGGCAGCGTCTACGTGGACGACTTCTCGCTGCAATGAAGCCACCGCTTGTGCGCGGCCAACAGGCTTACGCCGCCCCCCGAGCGTAAGTGGCCTCCTTCGTGGACGACGGGGACGAAGCGGGCAATTCGTCCCCGCCGCTTGTTTACTTTTTTATCTCTTGCCCCACACGCCGCACAACCTCCAGAATCGTCTCCACATCCTGCTCGTTCAGGTTGTAATGCAGGGCGCAGGAGCGGATGGCGTAGCAGTGCTCGAGGTCGGTGCCGCTGACGAAGGCTTTTTCGCCGCCGAGCATCAGGCGGCGCACGATCTCTTTGTTGAGCAGGTTCAGACTCCGGTCGTCGCCGCGCAACTCGCCGGGCGCGTAGCGGAAACAGACCGCTGTCAGATCTGTGTCGGCCAGCAGCTCCAGGTCGGGATTGGCCTGGATCTGCTCCATCATGTAGCGGGCGAGATCAATATGGCGCATGATGTGCTCGCGCAGTCCCTGGCGTCCAAGCTGGAGCAGCACGCCGAAGAGCTTGGCGGCCAGGAAGTGGCGCGTCTGGTACATGCCGACCATATCGAACCGTTCGCCCATGCCGAAGCCTTCGTCCTCCATCAGGCGCAGATAGGAGGCTTCGAAGCCAAAGGCGCCGGCCAGCATGTCTTTATCGCGTACCAGCGTGCAGCTACAGGTGTTGGTCGCGGCCAGCCATTTATGCCCGTCCAGCGCGATCGAGTGTGCGCGCGCCAGGCCGTCGCCGTAGAGATGCTCGATGCGCGGATCAAGGAAGCCGGGCCAGCCATAGGCGCCATCGATGTGTAGCCAGAGATCCTCCTCAGCACAGAGATCGGCCAGCTTGCTCAGGGGATCGACCACGCCGGTGTTGACCGTGCCGCCGCTGCCGACAACTGCGAAAGGCCAGAGGCCGGCAGCGCGATCGCGGGCGATGGCCTCGCGCAGTTCCCGCAGATCGATACGCCGCTCGGCGGTTACGTCGATGCGCTGGTAGGATTTCAGGCCGAGTCCGAGCAGGCGCACGGATTTCTCCACGCAGCTATGCACTTCGCGCGATCCGTAGACGACAAAGCGGGGATGATCGCCCTGCGTCCCCTCTTCTTGTAAATCCCAGCCGTATTTCTTCGAGGCCCAGTAGAGTGCGGCGGAGAGGCCATGAAAGTTCGCCAGAGATCCGCCGTTGACGAAAATCCCGCCACTGCCTACCGTCGGAAAGCCGATCAGCTCTTCCAGCCAGCGGATCACCAGCTTCTCAATCTCGGTCGCGGCGTGCAGACCTTTAGCTGCGGTGGGATTCATCACGCTGGCCAGGTGGTCCAGAAACATGCTGATCGGGGCAGCGGCGGGATTCACCCATGGCGAAAACGTTGGCTGCTGGTTGCCCATGTCATAGGGCATGATCTCCTGGGCGAAATAGTTCAAGATGGTCCGCGCCGGCATGCCGTGCTCCGGCAGGGAACTGCTGCGCAGATGCTCCAGGGTCTCACGCGACGGCGCTGTATAGACCGGTTTAGATGACCGCTCGGCATAATAGGCCGCGGCCAGTTCCGCTGTCTGGATGCTGCTTGCGCGGAATTCTTCGGGAGTCATCGCCAGAGGAGAGGGAGTATCAGTATACTGCCGCTTTTTATCAATCTCAGGAATAGTAGTGTTTTGCTGCATATACGCCTTTGTCCTTTCATTAAAAGAGCCATCGCAGTTTTGAGTATAGCAGATATGTCCAGCCAGACGGCCTTTTCTATGTGCAAAATACCTACATATTCTTGTGTAGAATTGTGTCGATATAGAGAGTCAGCCTTTTAAATGGCAGGGTTTTTTCTGAAAATATGCAGCCTTTTGTGCTGAACCGGCCTGGGAGGTCAGGTTTTCAGGGAAATTTGCGCTGCGTAAAAATTGTGTGGAGAATGTACATAAGAGAGAACTCTCAGTGCCAGCGTTCCAGCAGCAGCGTGTAGTGTGCAAGCATCTCGCGGTGATAAGCCTGCTCGTTCTCGGTGCAGGTAGTGAGCGCCTGTTCATGGTGGGCGATGGCGGCGCGCACCCCGGCCAGGGCTTTGCGCGAGACGCTGACGCGGCGCACGGCGGAGGCGGGCGCATGTTGCCAGGCCGGGTTCGTGTGCCAGTTAATATAGGGACAGTTGCGTCAGCGGTTCGCGCAGCAATAGCCGCGCCGCAAGAGAAAGTGGCGTGTGGCGATATAGAGTCCGTCGGGCGTGATCTCCCAATCGGCCTGAGTCTCGCTTGAAGAGGTAGGGAAAGCATCCTCCATGTTGTGCTACACCATCGGGATATGCTCGACGTGCAAGCGCTGCTCCTCGCGCGAACTGCGGCGAGCCATCAGGCGTCGCATGGCGCAGCCGAGCCGCTTCACCGCCTCTTCGATCTCCTCCTCGCGGGGATAGGCGAAGCTGAGGCGGAACTGCTGCTGCCCGCCGCCATCGACGTGGAAAGGCTCGCCGATGACAAAGGCCACGCGTTCGTTGGCCGCCTCGCGCAGCAGCGCGCGCGTGCGCAGGTCTCCCGGCAGGCGACACCAGAGGTGGAAGCCGCCGGTGGGCTGGCTCACGCGCACCTCGGACGGCCAGTGGGCGCTGATGGCCTGGAGCATCAGGTCGCGTTTCTGCCGATAGCGCTCGCGCAGGGTGCTGAGATGCTCGTCCAGCAAACCCCGGCGCAGGATCTCAGAGACGCACCACTGGCCAAGCGCGTTGGTGTTCAGGTCGAAGACCTGCTTGTGCAGGGAGAGGCGTTCGATCATTGGCTCAGGCGCGGCCAGCCAGGCCACGCGCAGGCCGGGGGCCAGAATTTTGGAGAAGGTGCTGAGGTAGATGACCTGGCCGTGCGTGTCCAGCGCCTTGAGCGGCTGGGGTCGTTTGCCCTGGAAGTAGATTTCGCCATAGGGATCGTCCTCCAGCACCGGCGTCGAGTAGCGGCGGGAGAGCAGTAGCAGGCGCCGCCGCCGTTCGGGGGACATCACGAAGCCGCTGGGATTCTGAAAGGTTGGCTGTGTGTAGATCAGGCGGGGCCGGTGACGCGCCAGAATGGACTCTAGCAGGTCCAGGCGCATACCCTCGTTGTCCGTTGGCACGCCAATCACGCGCGCTTGCAGGGCGCGAAAAGCCTGAATCGCCCCCAGATAGGTGGGAACCTCTACCACTACCTCGTCACCCGGATTGAGCAGCAGCCGGCCAACCAGTCCCACACCCTGTGTCGAGCCTGAGAGGATCAGGATATGCTCGGCGTCCACCGGCACGCCGCGCCCGCGCATCCACTGCGCAATGCCCATGCGCAGGCTGTGCAGTCCCTCCACCGGACAATAGCCCAGCGCGTCCTGCTGCGCGGCCAGCAGCCCGTCGGCGAAGATTTTGCTGAGCATCTCAGCCGGCAGGAGATCGGGCGCGGGCGAGCCTGGGGTGAGCGAGATGATTTCGCGCTGCTCGCCCGCTGCCGCCAGTTCGCTCAACAGACGGGCGTCGGGTCCCAGCAACTCGCGCTCGCCGGCGGGCAGACCAAGCAGCCAGGAGGCGGTTTCGTGTTCAAGCAGTTCGTCGGGCTGGGGAAAGTGATTGCGCCGCACCAGCGTGCCACGCCCAACATGTCCCTCGATCAGCCCCTCGCTGGCCAGTTCGTTGTACGCGTTCATGACGGTTGTGCGGTTCACGCCCAGTTCGTTGGCCAGGGCGCGTTCGGTCGGCAGGCGCGTACCCTCGGCCAGTTCGCCGGATAAAATTGCCTCGCGCAATTGCTGGCAAATCTGGCGATAGAGCGGCAGGCCATTGTTGCGCTCCAGCTTGATCAGCGTATGGATCGCCGCCGTAAATAGTGGTCGTGTAGAATGTGATGTATGTTGTCGCATCGTTGTGTACCCTCTCCTATTGGCCCATACCAAAAGAAGTATAGCCGATCCAATCAAGAGAAAAAAGGCCAATTGGTGGGAAATACAGAGAGCCAATGTACTTTTGTGGCAAAAAAAGAGAGGAAAGAGATGAAAGACCTGAGAGAGCGCATCGCCAGTGTGCGGGACGACCGCGAGCACGGTTCGCGCTGGCTGGTGCGCCAGACGATCCAGCTTCTTTACGAACTCGTTACTGAAGATGGTGTGGCACCGGAGGAGCGGCTTCAGCGGGCGCGCCAGGCCGGACGCGAGCTTGCGCAGGCTCGTCCGGCGATGGCCGCGCTCGCGGGAGCGGTCAGACGTATTCTGGCCACCTCCGGCGGTCCCGATAAGATAGCGCGTACCGCCAGCCAGCTCCTGCAGGAGTACGACCAGGCCATCGCGCACATCAGCGAGTTCGCCCGGCCCCACTTGCGGGATACGCTCATGACGCATAGCCTGTCCGGCACGGTGCTTGAAGTTCTCAAAACCTGCGCTCGCTCGTTTGAGCAGTTGATTATTCTGGAGGGCCGTCCCCTCTACGAGGGACGCACCGTCGCCCGCAGCCTGGCCGACCAATCGCTCAAGCTGACAGTGATTACCGATGCCCAGGCGGACATCTTCCTGCCCATGTGCCGGGCCGTCGTGGTCGGGGCCGACAGCATCCTGGCCGACGGGGGCGTTCTCAACAAGGCCGGCACGGCGCTGCTGGCGCGGGCTGCACGCAGCCACGGCGTACCCTTCTACGTGCTGAGCGAGACGCTCAAGATCTCCCCGCGCCCCTGGTCCGGCGACCTCGCCCTGCTGGAGGAGCATCCCGGCCAGGAGGTGTGGCGCGACGCCCCGCCGCACGTCGCCGTGCGCAATTTCTACTTCGATCACACGCCGGCAGAGTTTATTAGCGGGATCATCACGGAGCAGGGGCCGCTCGATGCCGCCGCGATTAGGCGACAGGCCGAGCAATTACGCGAGGTCGCCGGGCCGATTTAAACGGGCAAAAAGACCTCGCAGCCCTCACGGGGATCGAACTGCGCCTGCGCCCGCTCGGCGTCAGTGAGCGGGCGCAAGAGTTGAAAGTGCTCTGCCGATTCACAACGCGTGCAGGTCCATTCCAGCGCCCGCCGGCTTGCCTCGGCTCGTTCGCACCTGCCAAACAGGGCCAGGGTGTGCTTCTCGCCGTCCTCCTGCCAGCTGATCTGCCAGAAGTCCAGGGGATGCTCCGGCAATTCGTGCAGGATCAACCGACGCGGATGCATGCGCGCATGGGAGGGCAAGGGACCGGGCGGCTTGCGCATCCACGCCTCGATTTTGGCCTGGGCCGCCTCCCAGGTGGGGGCAGCGAAGAAATAGCGATGAATCTACTCCATGCGCCGCTTCGGGTTGCAACTGGCCATCCACAACGGCTCGTCCTCTCTGGCCGCCTGCGGGCAGGCCAGCAGCGCCCCAACCGGCTCAGACATGGAATATCTTCCTTTCGTGCGTGCAGCCACCTTGCCCGTTTGGGTTCTCCTGGGTGAGAAGACGGGAGCGATAGCGCAGCCCGGTCAGGGCATACAATCCCTCGGTGAGCCGGGCAGCCTGCCAGGAGGCGATGGGCAGTCCCCGGCAGGCGCGCCAGACGACCAGCAGGGGTACCTGCGCGGCGCGTGCCACCTCGCGCAAACTCAACTGATGGGTGGACAAGAAGTGCTCCAGCAGCCAGCCGGAGAGGCGTGGGAGCGGGATCGTCTCCTGCTCCCAGATGGGTCGGGTCATGATCGTGTGTTCCCTTCCTACTCTACTGACAAACAACAGATGACCGTGCTCTTCATCGGTACATGTATGTGCGGCCCGGACGCAGCCCGGCAGATGCGTACTCGCACGTTGGGTGTGCGACCCACAGGACCGCGCATGCCAGGAAGCATGCCTGCACGTGAGGTGCGTGGCCCGCAGGACGCCCAGGCTGGCAAGTGTGCCCGTGCGTGGGGTGCGCGATTCTGCAGGACGCGCAAGCCGGCAAGCGTACCCGTGCGTTGGGTGCGTAAGCTCGCAGGACGCCCAGGCCGGGAGCGTACCCGTGCGTTGGGTGCGTAAGCTCGCAGGACGCCCAGGCCGGGAGCGCACCCGTGCGTTGGGTGCGTAATCCCACAGGACGCACACAAGCAGTGTCCCTACTATGGACGGGGATTGGTGGTATTTGCACATGGGACGCGTCCATCCGACGTGGGTATGCCTGGATAGGACGGATCAAGGCGCGGGGCGGCCAGCCACGTCCAGCAACCAGGCT